>Ga0334894_1000015_pt1 | contig 349134 bp, 322 predicted proteins | sample GraSluR3_MG_6_FD_207225 | JGI IMG/M metagenome (GOLD analysis project Ga0334894, IMG submission 207225) | Sludge microbial communities from methane-producing bioreactor in Wageningen University, Netherlands - Granular Sludge_12_05 R3 | ecosystem: Engineered > Bioreactor > Anaerobic >...
GCTGTACAAGCAGCTGGCCGCCACCCATGCGCAGGCTCTGCAGCACGGAGGCAATCTGGTCAGCTACAACGGCAGGGCGGTCTATCTCAAGCGGGTCCCCTGCACTGTCGCCTTCGGAATCAACGCCTTCGCCTACATCGGCATCGATATGCTGCGCAGGTCCTATGAGATGAATGCGATGCTGGTGAATGCCGTCGAGGACGATCTTGCCCCGGAAGAGATCGACGGCAACCTCTCCACGCTCGGATTGTTCATCATGATATCATCCGAGGAAATCGACACCAAGGAGGTGCTTCCCCTGTACTACGCCCGCCAGCAGATCGAGCAGGTGTTCGACATCGCCAAGAATTATGCCGACATCCTTCCGCTGCGGGTACATGGTGAGGATACGTTCAGGGGGCACCTGCTGCTGTGTTTCATCGCCACCATCATCTGCAAGCGGCTGCAGGGGGAGCTGGACGCAAAGGGCGTAAACCTCATCGGCTTGTTCAAGGAGCTGAGGAACCAGAAGTGCAAGGTGTACGATTCGCTGGTGGTGGTCCAGGAAGCAACCAAGAAGGTGAACGACTCCTACAAGGCACTCAAATTGAAGAGCCCGGACAAGATCACCAGGTAGCTTGGAAAATTTTGTGGTGAGAAAAATCATCGGGAATTAGAGGTAATTGAAAAGAAGATGAAAATACGGGTTCCAAGAATCCCTTGGAACCCTTTTGAAGCGTTTAAAATTCAAACCTGCACAATCAAAGGCTTTTCCTTCTGAGGCCCAACCGACCCGATGATGGGAAATCCTGTATCACGGCTGTAGGCAAGAGCATCTTTTTCCTGCATGCTCAAGAGCAAGCCCCCCGAGGTCTGCGGGTCATAGAGCACATCAAGCAATGCTTGTTCGAGAATTGAGTTCAATTGCACCTTATCTTCTAGATATTCACGATTATTATACAGCCCTTCAGGGTTCAATCCCATTTGAGCATATAGAAGCGCTTCCTCGAAAATAGGCAATTTTGAGGCAAACAACGAGAGGCTGAGCTTGGAGGAGATGGCCATCTCTATAGCATGTCCTACCAAGGAAAAACCGGTTATGTCGGTAGCTGCATGGACCGTGTATCTCGATGCTGCTTCTTTGGCATGCTTGTTCAGCTGTGTCATAGAGTCCAAGGCTTTCTTTGCTGCCTCAGCGCTGGCCATTTTAGCCTTGACCGCAGTATTCAGAATTCCCACGCCCAAAGGCTTGGTCAGTACCAGCAAATCACCCTCTTGCGCCCCGCTGTTTGCCCATACCCTGTCCTTGTGGGCAAAACCTGTCACACAAAGCCCGTATTTCGGGGTAGGATCGCTGATGGTATGGCCCCCTGCAATCACCGCATCGGCTTCTAGGACCTTGCTCTGCCCTCCCAACAGAATCTCGCGCAAGACCGAGAGATCCAGGCAAGAGGGAAAGCACACCAGATTCAAAGCAACCTTGGGGTCGCCTCCCATGGCGTAGATATCGCTTAATGCATTTGCAGCTGCCACCTGACCGAACACAAAAGGGTCATCCACCATCGGGGGGAAGAAATCAACGGTCTGCAGCATGACCATATCAGTATTTCCAGGAAGCTTGTGGACAAACGCGTCGTCACTTCCCTCATATCCCTCCAGAAGATCAGGACTATGCATTGCAGGTAGGCTGTCCAACACCTGATGGAGCATCCCTGGAGGTAGTTTTGCCGCACAGCCGCTTGTTTTAACCATCTGTGTCAATTTAATTTCATTCATTATTATATCCTCACTTTTGAGCAGTTGCATCAAGCACACGCTTACAGGATTCGATTGTCGCCAGTATTTCCTGCTTGGTGTTTGCATAGCCGATGGAGAAGCGTATTGTTCCTTTGGGGAAGGTTCCCACACTCTTATGCGCAACCGGAGCACAATGAAGGCCGACCCTTGTCTCAACTCCTGCATCCAGAAAGAGCTTATCGGCAAATTGGGCATTGTCCAATGTCCGAGCATCCACACTGATTACACTGGTGCGATCTTTCATTTCCTTCGGTCCTACCACGTTCAGACGCCGATCTGAAAGAAAATAAGAGAGTAAAAGCTGGGTAAGCTCGTATTCGCGTTGAACGATTTCTGTCTTGTGCTCGTCAATATAGTCCAGAGCTGCTGAGAGTCCTACGATACCCACAAGATTCTGAGTACCCGCCTCGAACTTGTCAGGAAGAAAATCAGGCATCTGCAAAAGATCGCTTTTGCTCCCGGTTCCCCCGACAGCCCAGGGCTTTACCCTCCTTGCCAACTCATCAGAGAAGACAATCCCTCCAACGCCTTGGGGTCCTAAAAGGCTCTTGTGCCCGGTGAAGGCGATGGCATCCAGAGCATCAGCATCAAGCGATAGTGGACATGACAGCGGAAGCTGTGCTGCATCAAGCATACATAAAAGCCCGTACTTCTTTGCAATCTGAGCAACAGCCTTGACGTTTTGGATGGAGCCTGTAACATTCGAAGCTTGACTGATGATGATAGCTTTAGTCTTGTTGTGAATCAGAGAAGGAATCTGCTCAAGATCCAGATAACCCTCCTTGTCACAGGCAATCATGGAATAGGGAATCTTGTGCTCCGTCAATGGCCGCATTACAGCATTGTGTTCCATCCCACTGACGAGGACATGGTCATCCTTATCGAGAGTACCGGCAATCAGGGTATTGAGCGCATGGGTTACATTGAGAGCGAAGGTAACGTTGCGACTCGAGGGAGATCCAAAAAAAGAAGCAAGTTTATCCCTGCACTCATCAATTTGAGCGGCGACCTCATAGGCTCGCTCATATCCACCCCTGCCGATATTGACTGCACGCTCTGTAATGAAAGAAGCCATGACAGACGCAACGCTGGGTGCTTTTGGCCAGGAAGTGGCTGCGTTATCTAAATAAATGGTATCCATGCTTTCAGCGTAGCATAAAAAATAGAAAATTCCCATTGTATTTTTGAATAAATAAAGGATACAATGAAACTATTGGAGGTATCATGAAACTTACGAAAGAAAAAACAGCTCTTATGATTGCAGGAGCGATAACAGGAATCATCTCCGTGGTGTTGGTCCTGCTCGGCAATCCTGCAAACATGGGGTTCTGCATCGCCTGCTTTTACAGGGATATTGCAGGAGCCCTCTCCTTGCATAGTGCAAAAGTAGTTCAGTATGCAAGACCGGAAATCATCGGACTTGTCTTGGGATCAATGCTGATTGCCGTATCGAGAAAAGAGTTCAAAAGCAGAGGCGGGTCGAGTCCTTCACTGCGGTTCATCATCTCGTTCTTTGTCATGATTGGGGCGTTGGTCTTCCTAGGTTGTCCATTCAGGATGGTGCTTAGACTCGCCGGTGGTGATTTGAATGCGTTGGTAGCCCTCTTTGGCTTTATCGCAGGCATCATCGCAGGATCCTTGTTGCTGAACCAAGGCTTCACCTTGGGAAGAAGCTACAAGCAATCGAATATAGAGGGAGCAACGATCAGCGGTCTCTTTTTCGCCTTGTTGATCATTCTTCTTTTCATTCCCTCTTTGCTCGTCTTCAGCACCTCTGGACCGGGCAGTATGCGTGCTCCGATCATCGCAGCCCTCATCGGAGGCCTTGTAGTGGGCTCGTTGGCCCAGCGCAATCGTTTCTGCATGGCAGGAGGCATCCGTGATATCTTTCTGTTCAAGGACACCACACTGCTTTCAGGTCTGATCATGGTGTTCCTTGCAGCCTTGGTCATGAACTTGATAACAGGGAATTTCAAGCTTGGCTTCACCGGTCAGAGTGTCTCCCATACCGACTGGCTCTGGAACTTCCTGGGCATGGCACTGGTTGGCTACGGATCGGTATTGCTTGGTGGATGCCCCCTTAGGCAGACCATTCTTGCAGGAGAAGGCAACAGCGACAGCGCCATGAGTGTTTTGGGTATGATGGCCGGTGCTGCAGTCTCTCACAATTTCGGGTTGGCCTCTTCCGGCCAAGGTGCTACCACAGCAGGGAAAGTGGCAACAATAGTTGGATTTGCAGTGATCACACTGATCGCATTGGTGATACTATCTACACAGAAAAAGGAGGCATCCCGTGGAAATTGATGCAAGAGGGCTTTCCTGTCCGCAACCGGTTATCGAGACGAAGAAAGTAATTGACAAGAAAGTAACAGAATTGGCCGTACTGGTCGACAACATCGCAGCAAAGGAAAATGTAAGTCGATTTGCAAACGCTATGAAGTATGATGTATCAACAGAGGCAACCGAGTATGGATGGAAACTGGGACTGAAGAAGCGATGACCCAATTTATAGCAACGTTCTACAGCCAATACGGAGCTGTCCAGTTCTCCAAACAGGCAAAAAAAAGCCATGTTACCTGTAGATTGGCACCGGTACCGAGAGTTTTGTCATCCTCGTGCGGAACCTGTGCTTATTACAACAGTGAAACATGGGATACTGGTTTTGTCATGAAAGATCTGCAAGCTGTCTATGAAGCCACCGAAGAGGGGTATAAGACAGTGTACACAACAGAAGAAGAGAGCTAAACACAGGGGGGCTTTCGCCCCCCTGTTGCATTAGCTTATTTTCCAATCTCCAATCGAGTGGGTTCTCCCCGTTCACCAGGATATTCAACCTGATTCTTTGAACCACCACCGCCTGCCCAGATTGGAAACCGATCTTCTCTCCAAAACTGTTCACTGCGTTGTTCCGTTTCAACCAGGATTGGGGCTACGTGGTTCTTATAAATGAATCCTGTTACTACAGCCGCAGATCCAGCCTTGAACATATCGGGAGAGTTGTGTCCGATTACGCCCATGTGCAATTCATAGAGCTGATCATCCGTTTTAAGATACCACTCATCCTTGTCTCTGTGCATCACTCCCTTAAGCACCCCCTGTACGCCGATGTTTGCCACTTCTCTTCCTGAAGGATCGTCTAAATCCACTTCTACGGCAACTTGGGTTGCAGCTACTTCTTCAGCAGTTTCAACAGCGTGTACAGGATGCTCTTCTTGTATGCCTGCTGCAAAACTTACTGCAGATACGATCAATGCCAGTGTCATAACCATGGTTATCTTTTTCATCATGGACTCCTTGTTCTTAGGTTGACTCTATCGTAGCACCACCAGATAACAGATATTTGAACACTCGGTAAAGAGTAGGTAAAGGCGATACTTATTCAGAGAAGTACTGACTCAGAGTCTTTCTGATATAGCCAACGGTAATGTCCATAAAGTCATCATCTTCCTCGATATCGATCAAAAGAGTGGAAAAATCATACTCTTGAGGCAACCCCAAAAGAGATGCCAACGCTTCTTGAGAGAGGTCGGCTTGCAGCGCTAGCGTAGAAAGAGACATCATCGGGGAAATATCATCTACAGAGAAGGTTGTAGCTTGGGCAGTTGTCGTACTCTTTTGTAAAGACTGCGGTATATACCACCCTGTAATCGAGGCGAGGAAGAGAGGGATAAAAAACAAGACAAACACAAGGATAGGCAGAACAAGAGGAATGATCGTCCTGCCCTTTAGAGAAAAAACCAAGGTCTGGGGCACCGGGCATGACGACACACAAGCCATACATCGATTGCAAGAAGCAGCTGATACAGCGTCCTTGCTCGAGATCGAGATATGAACAGGACAGGTTCTATCACACTTGCCGCAATTAATGCAGCTCTGTGCTGAACGGCGGATCTTGAAAAAACTCAGTCGTCCCAAAGCTCCCAACACTAGGCCATAGGGGCAAAACCATCGGCACCAAGGACGCTCAAAGACAAGAGACAGAGCAAGAAAGAGCACAAGTACTACAATTGCTGAGACAGGCACTACCGAGGTCCATAGATGATTGAGGGCATAAGAAGGATTAATAAGGTCCAGGCTCCAGGCAACAAGACCTGCCACCGATAGAAACAAAAGAGCAAGGACAATCCATCTAAACACCTTCAACAATACATCGAACTTACCCGGCAGCTGAGGATTATACCGCTTTTTGAAAAGCCTTTTTCCCAGCTTACCCACCCATTCCTGTACGGTTCCCAACGGACAGAGGGTGCTGCAGAACACGGCACCGAACCAGATGGTGATGAGCAAAACCCCCAGGAGAACCCAAAGGTTTGAATGATTGGCCCTGAGAAGATATGAGCCATCGAACAAACCCTTGAAGATGCTTTGGACAGCCCCAAAGGGACAAAAACCCTGCAATTCAGGCCACATTGCAGCCAGTCTACTTTCAGGACTGCTGAGATTTCTCAAACTAGCCCCACCAATGACAACCACCAGCATAATCGCCTGTATCATGCTTCTTGTACTGTTTTTTTTAATCTTAGCCATAGCATATACCTCTTTAAGCGATCATCAGGAGACTATGAAGCGAAGATCTGCGGTATATCCACCACGACTGCACTCTCTGATTACTTCAAGGGTATAGGAACCAGGACGCAATGCGGTAAAAGTCCCCACTCCCGTATTCAGCCGAGAAGAGTTTTCTTTCCACACAATTGCCGTGTCCAACACAAGACCTTGTGCTTCCCTTCCTACTCTCCAGCGCCCACCATCGAGCAGGAACAGGGTGTCTGAAGGGCTTACGGTACAATTTCTATGGTCTTCATAGAACGAAATCGTAAAGGTGTAAGTTTCTCCTATTTCGAGCATCACCGGCTGAGATGGGATAACATTCACGCTTTTTTCTTGCGTATCGGTGATGGTATAACTGAATTCACAGGCCCAGAGCTCTGTGAACGAAAGGATAGCAAAAAGTATCAAGGCAGTGAGTAGACGCTTCATTGATTCCTCCAAATCGGTATTCGATCCATACACTGCAAAGCCTTACACAGGAAGGTTCTTACAAGATGGAAAGAAGGTAAATATTTGGTAAAGTTTTGCGCTAGCTCTGCATCACCTCTTCAAACAGCTTCAGGCTAAGATGACTGCTGTCTTTGACACAACAATCTGCTAGAGCTGTATCGAGCGATACCGCCACGGCCTTCATCCCTGCCTTCTTGATCGCTTCTATGCCGGCAAGGGCATCCTCCACGCCCAGACAATCTAGAGGATATTCATCAAGCAACTGTGCGGCATATAAAAAGAGGTCCGGCTGCGGCTTGGGAAGCTGCACCTTATCAACGTCAGATATTGCATCAAAGTAGGAGAGTATTCCGAGCCGGTCGCATACAGTCCTGGCATTCCTACTTGCCGAAGCGAGAGCAATCTTGATGCCGCTCTCTTTCAACTCCTGCAGCATCGGGCCTACCCCATCCAGCAATGATTCAGCATTGAGTGTATTCAGAGACTCTTTGTATATCTCATTTTTCTTTTTCAACACCTCATTCTTCAGCTCCTCTGGCCACTGTACGTTGTTGTGATCCAAAATCACCTGCAGGGACGCAGCTCGGCTTATGCCTAGCAGGCCTTTGTTCACCTCTCTGTCAAAGACCAGGTTCTGCTCATCACTGACAGCCTTCCAGGCAAGATAATGTAAATTCGCAGTATCTACCAACACACCGTCAAGATCGAAAATCACCGCCTTGAGCTTGGCTTTGAGGCTGAATACTTTTTCTTCATTTTGTACAAGCGTGAAGATCTCATTACGGTGCCTCAGCTCTATCGAGGGGCCACTGTGCAGTCGATAGCAAACCTCGTCCTTGGTAATGAAAAGCTCTACCACCGACGAGCGCAATTGCAGACGGAACTTCAGCGATGTCCATGCTTCTGGAAGCTTGGGATCAAAGCTGAAAACTCCCTGCCAATCCCTGAATCCTGCAAACCCATAGACAACACTCATCCAACTGCCGGCCATGGCCGCTGTATGTATACCGTCGACGGAGTTCCCATGGATGTCATCAATATCCATTCGTACCGTCTTCTTGAAATAATCCCATGCCTTATCGTAATATCCAGCTTCCATCGCCATAATGCTCTGGATGCAATGCGAAAGAGAAGAGTCACCGGTGGTATACGGTTCATAGAACGAGAAGTTTCTGATTTTCTCAGCTTTGGAGAAAAGCCCGGACAACAAGAACTGTACCAAAACCAAGTCGGGTTGCTTGAGAACCCGGTGACGATAAATTACCAAAGGATGGTAATGCAGCAAGAGAGGATACTTATCCTTGGGAGTTTGGTCGAACGGCCAAGGCTGCTTGGATAAGAAGGAATCATCCTGTTCATAGATGCCGAGCTTGGCATTGAAAGGGATATACATCGCCTTTTGGGCACGGTCCCAAAGCTCAAGCTCCCCTTCCTCCAACGCTATCGGCAAAGACCGATTCTCGTTCTCAAAATCACGCACCAGCTTTAAGGCAAACCGAAGATTGTGTTGAGCCATAAGATTAGTGTAGGCATTGTTGTTCACGCAGGCAGTATACTCATCAGGACCGGTAACCTCATTGATGCAGAAGGCGCCACCCTTGTTTTGTATGAATGATCCAAGGCTCACCCACATCCGGGCAGTTTCAATGGCCATTTCTACCATGAATGAAGGACATTCCTTGCCACTGGCATAAAGATATTTCTCTGCAGCGTACATGATGTCTGCATCGATATGGTATTGGGCTGTTCCGGCAGGATAGTAGGCACTGCACTCCTCGCCACTGATTGTACGCCACGGGAAAAGAGCTCCTTCTAAGCTCATCGTTTTTGCGCGTTGGCGAGCCTTTTCCAGAGTGTTGTAACGATACTGCAAGAGAGAGAGGGCTACATCATGCTTCAAATAGGCAAAAACCGGCAAGGCATAGGCCTCGGTATCCCAAAAGTAATGGCCTTCATATCCTTCCCCGGTAAGACCTTTTGCAGCAAGGCTGCTCTTTGCATCTCGACCACAACTCTGTAGCAGATGAAACAGATTGAAATGCAAGGCTTGTTCGCACTCTTGATCCCCATCGATGCCAATACGTGCAATACGCCAAAAATCCTCAAGGAAAGCTGTTTGTCTGGATACATAATACCCAAGACCTTTCTGTTTTGCATCCAAAGCCAGCTGCTGAGCACTCTCTGCCTCGGTAGTATATGCAATGAACTTCTCCAAAGTCACAGAGCTCCCTGCTTCGAGATCTACAAAATAACTAATCGATGCAGCCTCTTGATCATAGGTTTTCTGCTCTGCAGAAGAAGAGAGTGTATGAACAATGCAACAAGAGAGCGGTATCTTTGTATGCCTGCCCTCTGCTGAAAGAAAGAGCATATCATCACAAGCTTCAGTGCCGAGAATCCTAAGCGGCCTTGAGGAAAACTTTGATCCGATCCGAGGATCTTCCTCAGCCCCTCTGTTCTGGGCAGAAACATCAAGATAGCTTGTTATCTTGATATGTACGGGCTTCTCGCAAGCTGTTACCTTGTACCTGATGACCGCACAATGCTTCTCTTCAAAAGAGACCAAACGCAGGGTATCGAGGAGAATATGTTTGGCATTGTCAGTAAGATAATCTACGTGACGAGTGAGCGTACCCTCTGAAAAATCGAGGGTTCTGGTACTTTTACTCACCACTCCTCGTTTCAAGGAGAACGGCTGACCGTCTATTTCCAACTCAATGCGTTTGGGATCGGGCAGATTGAGAATGGTCTCATGGTTCTTTGCATAACCGTACGCAGTCTCCCCATAGATGATGGGTTCTGTATCGTAGAGGCCGTTGATGTACGTACCCTTATGGAACGACCCATCAGCTTCCTCGGTATCTCCTCTCAAACCTAGATATCCATTAGCCAAGGTAAAGAGTGTTTCATTCCTCTTTACTAGAGAATGATCGCAAACAGAATCGGTGTACTTCATACTCTTCACAGGGGGGCTCCTTCAGTTGTCAAGCCGATCCGCGTTGTGCAATCCTAAGAGGGATTACGCTTGCATGAATCGGGAGGTCTGGATTTCTCAGTCTCTGCAGCAACATCTGAGCAGCAAGAGAACCTGAGTCGACCAAGGATTGGTCCAGGGTAGTAAGATTTACATATTCAGCCATCTGAATATCGTCAAATCCCACGACAGCAAGATCATCTGGAATATGCATTCCTAGTTCCATAGCACATTTTATCACACGAACAGCCAATATGTCACTTGTTGCAAACACACAGTCTACCTGATTGGCATTTTCAAGCAAGGCTTTCAATTCGCTATCTGAAATTTCCTTCCCGCTCATCCCCATACAAATACATTGTTCTTCAATCTCTATACCATAGCGGAGAAAGAAAGAGACAAATCCATCCAGCCTTTGTTGGGAAGCATGCGTTACAAAGTTTTGTGAGCTGAACTCCCCCACAAAAGCCGGAGACCGACACCCTCTGTCATACAGGAATTTTGCACAGAGCCATCCTCCTTCATGATTATCTATACAGACCGAATCGAAGTCAGCATGCTTCTGTTCTACAAAACAAACAGGAAGTTGAGCTTTTTTTATCTTCAGGCTTACCGCTTCATCAAGATTCAAAGATAAACAGATCAAACCATCAACTTGCTTGGTCGTGACGATCAAGTCGATATACCCGATTAGCTCTTCATAGCTGTCTACCGCATAGAGGACCAGCTCATAGTGCTCAGAGCCGAGGACACTGCTGATGCCTTTCAATCTCTCCATGAAGGAAGGTTCTGTAAAAAATGGCGCAATCACTGCAATGCGCTTATACCTCTGACGAGCCTTTGCCACTGCCTCTGCTTTGGGTATGAACTGCAGGTCTTCAATAACCTCAAGGATTTTTTTTCGCTTGTCTTCATTCACCAATGAAGGGGTATTCAGTACCCGTGAAACAGTAGCAGGGCTCACCCCTGCTTCTCGTGCCACATCATAAATGGTAGGACGCCTTGCATCCATAAATTCTGAAACTGCTTTCATGATACTTGTTTCAAGTTTATATGATAGACAGAGATTGTCAAGGACTTACTTACAATTGAATGAGTCTCGAGCTATACTAATTTCTAAAATAGGAGGAACCCATGGCGCAGGACTTGAGAATTATCACAACCGGAGGAACGTTTGACAAGCAGTACGATGCAATCAGCGGGGAGCTTACCTTTCGAGAATCCCAACTTCCGAGAATTCTAGGACAATCGAGATGCACCCTTACAGTCCATCTTGAAGGACCCTTGGCAGTGGACAGCCTTTTCATGACAGAGGAGCAGCGCAGTGAAATCGCAAACACGTGCATCCACAGTGCTGAGGACAAGATCATCATCGTCCATGGAACTGATACCATCTGCAATACGGCCAAGGTTGTCGCACAGACCCTTGGCCCGGAAATCAAAAAAACAGTGGTTCTCACCGGCGCCATGATTCCCTACTCTCTCGAAGGATCTGATGCGGTCTTCAATCTTGGGTGTGCAGTAAGTGCAGTTCAAATCCTTCCACCGGGGGTGTATATCACCATGAGCGGAAGGATTTTCAACTGGGACAATTGCCGTAAGAACAAGGAAAAAGGAGTTTTTGAAGCAATTATTGATCAGAGTTAGATCTCTATTTGTTTCTTTTGCTCAGAGGCCTCCAACAAACGGTTCATCACTGTCACAACGTGCAAAGCAAGCGCACCGCTCGGTCGAACCGGGCGGTTTTCATTGATTGCCTGAGCCATGTCTGCGACACCGTAGCCCCGTGAATTCTCTGCAAAGCCAAAAAGCAGAGGAATCTCATAGAATTGCTTCTCTGTATGAGGACAGAACAACACAGGGCCTCCGAACGTATTTGGATCGGGAACCCTGAGAGTGCCCGATGTGCCATATATCTCAATATTGGGCAGAGTATGGTGGTGCACATCAAAACTGGTAACCAAGGTAGCTACACACCCGTTCTCAAAGTGAAGCAAACCAGCAATATGCGTATCAACATCAACTGATATGACTTCTCCTTTCCTTGGCTCGCTGCTGATAGTTCTTGTCTCAAAGCTTTTCTTGGCATATGCACTTACAGAGTCGACAGGTCCGAGAAGATGGACCAAGGCGGTGATATAGTATGGACCCATATCGAACAAGGGACCTCCGCCGCTCTTGTAATAAAACTCTGGATCGGGATGCCAGCTTTCATGCCCGTGATTCATCATGCACGCAGTAGCAGCAACAGGCCTGCCGATCCAACCATCCTCGATGAGTTTCTTGCAAGTCTGGATCCCAGCACCAAGGAAGGTGTCAGGTGCTGAGCCGAGCAGGACATTGTTCTTCTTAGCAAGAACAACCAATTCTGAAGCTTGCTCCACTGTTAGAGAGAGAGGCTTTTCAACATACACACTCTTCCCAGCTTCAAGCGCTCTCTTGGAAAGCTCGAAATGACTTTGTGGCGTGGTCAGATTAAGAACCAGATCCACATCCTTATCGGAGAGCAACTCTTCTACATCTGCATATGACTTGAGCTGATACTTCTGTGCAACCTCTCCAGCTCTGGATGCAATTAAATCAACGACCCCGACCAATTGAACTCGATCATTGAAGGTGGTGCTCAGGTTCTCAAGATAGATTGAACTGATCTTGCCAAGTCCAATTATTGCTACATGTAATTTTTTCATATCAAAACATCTTCCTGTCACTGGCAAACATCTCAATACTCAAGCCATTTTTCATGGCAAGAGCCTTTCCTTCAGCAGCCCAAAGCAAACCGCGTTTCATCAGTTCCCAGGCTTGAGGAATATCAAAAACGTCATCATGATGCCCCAAAGAGTTATAAAACACCCTTCCATGACCCCACCGCTTGGTCCATACGACAGGCATCTGTACCGATTTATTTGTAGAATGATACCATGGTACAGTCGGGAAGGTAGTAGTCGCCAGAACCTCAACCACCGGATCGACATGGAGATAGTATTGTTCACTCACTACGTCAAAATCATCGATATCTTCAATCAGTGGACTGGAACTCTGCTTGATATGCACCTTGTACGGAACACCGTCTGATCCAGGATGAGCAACCCAGTTGCCTCCCATGATGAACTGCCACAGCACGTTGGTACGGAATGCATCACACATGCCGCCATGACAACCGGCAACCCCGACACCGCTTGCGATTGCATCACAAAGGTGATTGGTCTCTTTGCTTTCCAGAGTACCCATTGTCCAGATGGGCACAAAGAGATCCAGGCTGAATAGGTATGCTCTATCCTGAAGAATTGCCAAATCGTGCTCAATGCGTACCGAGAATCCTTCAGAATCGAGGAATGATTCAAATCGTTGGGCGACCAGCTGTGGTTCATGACCGTCCCAACCGCCTGCAAGCAACAATGCTTTTTTCTGTAGTTCCATGAGAAGCCCTCTCTTACCAAGAGTTTGCAAGTAAATATGCAAGAAAGGAATATGTGTTATCTTCTTTTCATATGTATTCTTGCCATAGGAGCTGTCTCTTACCTTCCAAGATATCCACCGTCGACGGGAATCATGGCACCGCACACATAGTTCGAGGCTTCACTTGCAAGATATATAACAGCTCCGGCCATATCCTCAGGCTGACCCCAGCGTTTTGCAGGAATCCTTTGACTGAGTTCCTCAAATCGTTGTTCGTCATTGACCAAGGCAGTATTGATCGGGGTAGCCATATACCCCGGAGCAATGCAGTTCACATTCACCCCTAAAGAAGAAAGCTCATTTGCCATGGTCTTGGTCAGTTGCATCACCCCGCCTTTTGCAGAGCAGTAGGCGACGGTATTGATGCCGGCAGCAAGTGAATTGACCGAGGCGATATTGATGATCTTTCCCTTCCCTTGATCGACCATCAGGTTTGCAGCCCACTGAGCCAGATCAAACACCGCAGTAAGGTTGAGTTCAATGACCTTATCCCAGTCTTCAATAGGGAAGTCAAGCACCGGATGACGGATCTGGATTCCTGCATTGTTGACAATGATGTCAAGCTTCTTATTCACAAAAGCCTCAACATCGGCCTTAAGTTGTTTCCGCCCTTCTCTCTCAAGCAGGTTTGCAACAAAGGCATGAGCAATCAGACCAGAATCTCTCAACTCTTGAGCTTTTTCATGCACCTCTTCACAAATATCAACCAGGATGACAGAGGCTCCAGCCTCTGCCAAACCTTTGGCCATGCCCCAGCCCAGACCTTGGGAGGATCCTGTGACAAGGGCATTTTTTCCAGTAAGGTCAAACAGGTTTTTCTTCATGTTATACCTCGATCGAGAGCAAGGGATTCCAGCCGCTGTTGATGAACTGGTCGATAGTACGATTACACGAGCCAAAGGTTATGAAATCCTCACTTGCCATACCATCTTCATCATATGCTTTTCTGAACTCCTTGAGCGTAAGCAAACGCTCGATTACTGCAGGGTCAACGTCCTTGTCTATCTCTGCAGTAAAGGGACCTTTTTTCGCAACAAGTGCTTCTTGAATCTTTACCGAAATGGACATGATCATCTTTGCCCCTGAAAGAGCTGTGATATGATAGGCCCCTCTACAGCCGGCGGGCATGAGAATGGTGTCATATCCTCTCTGGGCAAACAGCTTGTAAGCTTTCTTGATGCATGCAGTCCCAGCCTGACGGATGTCGTCTTCACTGACCAAAGCGTCCTGGTCCTGAGCTACATCCCTCAAATAATCGTCCAGACGTCCGACCATCATCACAGCAATGGTCAGAGGGATCTTGATGCCTGCTTCAATTGCACGTTGTTTTCCCCGCTTTGCAGCCTCAGCAACAGAGAGTACCTGTGCAACGGTAAAACTAACAGTCGCTGCCACAGAGATACCTAACGCTACACACTCCTCATAAGCTCTGATACCTGCCTTGGTTGCAGGAAGCTTGATCACCACATTTGGAAACCAGGTTGCATAGTGTTTAGCCTGCTCAAACATGTAGGCAAAGTCACCGCTTTTGTTTGGATTGGTTTGGGCACATACAAAGCCCTGAGCAAATAAACCTTTTTGATACAGTGGATTAAAAGCTTTTGCATAATAGCCGGTCACAGCCTTGATCAAAGAGAGTGCTTTTTCATCACCACTGATTCCCTTCTGGATAGTGAGCAAACGCCCTTTCCACTGTTCTGCCTGCAAGGAAAGCGTCTGATTCACCAAGAAGGGATTGGTGGTCATTCCCACAGCCCCCCAGGAAAATGCACGTTCTTGCTCATCGATATTGGCAGAGTCATGCCACCAAACAGAATCAGTCTCTTGAGACAACCATTGTAAGTAATTCATTGAGATCCTCTTGTTATGAAAAGAGCCACAACCCTTTTAAGGTTGCAGCTCCCATAGTGAGCTAGTTGCGAACTTCAACCTTGGCAAGTTTCTCATACCACTGGATCAGTCCGCCGTGGTCGTCAGAACCCTTGCCGTCGGCAGAGAGTGCTCTCATCATCTCGATCACCGAGCCTGTGATAGGAGTGGGGGTGTCGACACTCTGTGCAGTATCGAGGGCGTTCTGTAGGTCCTTGATGTGCAGGTCGATGCGAAATCCTGGCTTGAAGTTGCCACCCAGTACCAACGGTGCCTTCGCATCAAGCACGGTACTACCGGCCAGACCTCCACGGATAGCCTTGAACACCTTCTCAGGATTCACATCCGCCTTGGTTGCAAGCACCAGGGCTTCGGCCATACCTGCGATGTTGCTCGCCACCATGATCTGATTGGCCAGCTTGGTGATGTTTCCGCTGCCGATCTCGCCCACCAGCGTAACGCTGCCACCCATCACCGCTAAAACGGGCTCCACCTTCGCAAAGGCCTCCTCGCTTCCGCCGACCATGATCGCCAGGGTCCCGTCGATTGCCTTCGGTTCGCCGCCCGACACCGGCGCATCGAGCATGACCACGCCCTTTTTTGCAAGCTCGGCCGAAACCTCGCGGCTCACAATCGGGCTGATCGAGCTCATATCCACCACGATGGTCCCTTCCTTGGCCCCTTCAAGCACGCCTCCCTCGCCCAGCATCACCTGTTTCACATGCGGGCTGTTGGGAAGCATCGTGACGACCACGTCGCTCTGCTGAGCCACGTCCTTCGCACTTGATGCCGAGACGGCACCGGATGCGACAACCTCAGCCACCGCATCACTGTTTATATCATTGACGACCAGGCTGTAGCCGGCCTTCAACAGGTTCTTGGCCATGGGCTTGCCCATGATCCCCAAACCGATAAATCCTATCTTCATATCCTCATCTCCTTTATACGGCCAGAACCGACCTGACCTTCTTAGCTACATCCTCACTCTCCAAACCATAGTGGTTGAGCAGGATCTCGTAGTTCTCGGCACTGGTGCCGTAGCGGTCGTCCACGCCCAGCATCTCTATCGGCAACCGGCTCTTGGAGAGCGCCTGGCACACCACGCTGCCTAGGCCTCCGATGATAGAGTGCTCCTCGGCTGTTACGACACCTTTTACGCCCTCGCAATAGCCAAGAAGAGCCTCTGTATCCAGCGGCTTGATCGTACTCACATTCACTACACGAGCAGAGATTCCCTCGGAGGCCAGGATTTTGGCAGCCTTCATTGACTGCTGCACCATGATGCCGGTGGCAAAGATCACCACATCCTTGCCGTCCACCACCTGACGCATTTTGCCGATGTGGTACTCTTCATTAGGATCGGTGATCACCTCCAGGTCATTGCGGTTGATGCGGATGTACATCGGCCCGTTGGTATCAACCATCGCCTTGACCATCTGCTCGGTCTCCACCGCGTCACAAGGACTGAGAACGGTCATGTTGGGAAGCACCTGCATCAAGGCGATGTCGTCAATACTCTGATGCGTTTTACCGTCGCCAAAGTCGCTGAGTCCTGCACTCGAGCCGCAAATTTTCACATTTAGGTTGGCAATCGTAACCGACGAACGAATCTGGTCGTAGGCACGTCCGGAGGCAAAGACCGCAAACGAGTTCATGAACGGTATCTTCCCTGCAAGGGCAAGACCTGCAGAGACAGAAGCCATGTTCTGCTCGGCTATCCCCATCTGGAAGTAGCGATCGGGATACGCTTGTGCAAACAGGCTGCTCATCGTCGAGTTGCCCAGGTCGGCTTCCATCATCACGATGTTCTTATTGTCCTTTCCCAGCTCGACCAGCGTCTCACCGTATGTCTTTCTCAGGCTGTCACTCGTTCTCATGCCTCTACCTCCCTCTTCATGTTCTCGATGCACTGCCAGGCAATCTCGTACTCCTGCTCACTCATCGCTGCATTGTGGTACTTCGCCTTGCCCTCTGCAAACGGAAAGCACTTTCCCTTGACGGTATGGGCCATGATGGCCGTAGGTCCTTCAGTATATTCCTTTGCAGCCTCAAGAGCTTCTAGAATCTGTACCATGTCGTGGCCATCAATCTCGATTACGTTCCAGCCGAACGCCTTCCACTTCTCAACCAGGTTCTCGATCGGGAAGATCTCGGCTGTCGTACTGGTAGCCTGTACCCCGTTCCAGTCAATGATTGCAGTCAGGTTGCTCGCCTTATAGACGTTGGCCGCCATCACAGCTTCCCAGATTTGTCCTTCGGCAAGCTCGCCGTCGCCCAGGATTGCATACACGCGACTGTCGCTTTCATCCAGCCTCAGGCCCAGTGCTACACCCAGACTGACAGAAAGGCCCTGCCCAAGCGAGCCCGTAACCGCCTCGATGCCCGGGGTCTTATCCATGTCGGGATGCCCCTGCAGCAGTCCCTTGAACGTCTTCACCTTGTCCAACTCGCTGCGGTCGAAGTAGCCGAGCTCGGCAAGGCAGGCGTACTGCACCAGCACCGCGTGCCCCTTGCTCATGATCAGCCGGTCCCGGCCCGGGTCCTTCGGGTCGTCCTTGTTCACCTTCATCACGTGAAAGTACAGGGCGGCCATCACATCGGCTATCGAGGTGCTTCCGCCAAGGTGACCCACCTTGCCCGGGGGGATCATCTGCAGAATATTTGCCCGCACCTGAATGGCTTTCAGCTGCAGTTCCTTAATCAATTCTTGAGAATATTTCATTGTCTCACTCCTCATTATAGTTCTCGCTCAACAACAGGTAACTCCACCGTCAACCGGCAGGGCAATCCCATTAAGAAAGGCAGCTTCATCGCTCGAAAGATACAGCACAGCATTGGCTACATCACTGGAGACAGCCAACCGGCCAAGGGGGACCTCATCAAGACGCTGCTGTTTCTTGACAGGATCCTTGAACATCTCCTGAACCAAGGGAGTATCGACGGTGGAGGGATGAATCGAGTTGCATCGGATATTTTCAGCTCCATATCGGCTTGCAATGGATTTGGTCAACAATGTCACCGCACCCTTGGTGGTGGTATACGCTTCAGGGGTATATTTATGCCCGATCAGGCCACATACACTGGAGGTGTTGATGATTGCTCCCCCTCCCTGCTTGCGCATCACCGGCAACACGTATTTGGTTCCCAAAAACACACTGCCAACATTGACGAGCATCATCGTATTGAATTCAGTGAGGGACATCTCTTCGATCGGCTTGCGGATGTTGATCCCTGCATTATTCACCAGGACATCAATTCTGCCGGCTTCTGACACGATGGTTTGGATGACCTGCTGCCAAGCTTCTTCACAAGTCAGATCAAGCTTGAGAAAGCGAGCTGAGCTTCCAATATCCTGAGCCAAAAGTTCCCCTTTTTGCTCATCCAGATCTAAAATATATACTTTTGCCCCATGCTTACACAAAAGGCTTACCATATCGGCCCCCAGACCACCGGCTCCGCCGGTGACCAGGATGACCTTATCTTGTACGTTCATAGCTAATTCCTTGTCATTGAGAAGCAGTTTTTTGCAAACGACTGTTCTTTATTCCAGTAAAGAGAATCCAGACGATGGCTACCATGAGCACGATACCCACAGGGCGGCCGAGCAACGGGATGATCGACCCCTGGCCTTGCATGAGAGCCTGCCTGAAACTGATGTCAGCCGTTGGGCCAAGAATGATGCCCAATACCAGAGGAGCCATGGGATAATCGAGCTTGCGCAGGATGTAGCCGAGGATACCAAAGATGAACATGACATGGATATCGAAGATATTGACATTGCCCGCATAGGCTCCGATTACTGTCAAAGGTACGATGATCGGCATCAGAATCTTTCGATTGAGCTTCAGGATCTTGACCATTGGTTTGGTCAGCAAGAGCCCGAACACCAACATCGAGACTGTAGCTATCAGCAAAGTAACAGCAGTCAAGTAAAGGAAATCTGGTGATTCAAAAGCAAGCATCGGACCTGGCTTGATACCATGGAGCCAAATGGCAGCAAGAAACATGGCAGCAGGAGGTGAGCCAGGAACCGCCAAGGTAAGCAGAGGAATCATGGCTCCCCCGATACAGGCATTGTTTGCAGTTTCTGCAGATGCGAGGCCTTCGTAGCTTCCCTTGCCAAAGAGATGTCCTCTCTTGCTTCTTCGTTTGCCGACATCATAGCTGACCCAGGCAGCGATATCTTCACCGGCACCGGGAACAGCACCGATACCACTTCCGATCAAGCCTGAACGGACTGCGGTACTAAGCACTTCCTTGACCATACCCCTATCGGGGAGGATCTTGCCCAGCTGACTTTCGATGGAGTAAGGAGTATCCTCTTGCAAAACAGTAAGAATTTCTGAGATTCCAAAGACACCGATGAGAGCAGGAATCAAGGAGATACCACCCATGAGGTTGTAGTTGCCATAGGTAAACCGGGGGAATGCATAGACTGCATCAAGGCCGACCATGGCAGTGAAGAATCCAAGGAATCCAACAATCCAGCCTTTCAGAGGTGTACTCTGGGTCGAGAGGTTGCCGCAAATCATGATTCCGAAGACGGAAATCAAGAAGTACTCCCACTGACCAAAACGCAAGGCTATCTTGTATAAAAACGGAGTAAGGAAGATCAACAGAAGGATTGAAACAAGAGTCCCTACGAACGAGGCTACAATACCTACGCCGATGGCCTGTCCACCTTTCCCTTGTTTCGCCAAGACAAACCCATCCAAGGCGGTAGCCGCAGCTGAGGGGGTTCCTGGAATGTTGATCATAATCGCTGAATAACAACCACCCATTACGGCTCCAACATACACACCCAAAAGGAAGGCGATTGCAGATGCAAGGGGCATGGAATAGGTAAGGTTGATCAGTAGTGCGAGGGCCATGGTAGCGGTCAGTCCTGGAACTGCACCAACCACGATACCGGCCACGGTTGCCATCATTGTAATAAATACCTGAGGATACGCAAAAGCTTGTGCTGCAGCGGATCCAAACAGGGCAAATTGCTGAGATAGTGCTTCAAACATAGGAGCTCCTGCCTTTACGGAAGAGGAATTTTAAAGACGTATTGAAAGACAGCACTTATGAGGAGCGCGGCCACAACCGAAATAATGATATTCTTAACAAGTGTCGTTGACTTAAGATACCAGAAGGTCACAAAGAGATAGAGAACGGTAGCGATGGTAAAATGTATTCGTCCGATTAAACCATAGATATAGACAACCATGATAAACGAGAGGATTACGACGCGTTTGGTGGTAGGCTTGAGAGCCATGGCGAGCAAACTGTCTTTGTGCAGGGTGCTCTTAGCTGCTTCAATGCTGCCACCGCGCAACGCACCGATAAGCATGACAATTCCAAACACGATAAAGATGATTCCCAATATCAACGGGAAGAACCCCGGAGCATCAAGAAACGTGTTGTACACTCTCATGCCGAGTGCTTCAACGATTAAAAAGATTCCGAATCCTAGCAGGAGAATGCCCATGACAAGATCGGAAGTTGTAGTTTTCTGTAACTGGCTCATGCAACTGTCCTTTTCATAGTTTCGGGAGGAGGGAAGGCCCACCTCCCGAACAAAGTCTTATTTCTTGATCTGCTGCTTAGCTACGTTCCAATCGAAGTCCGCGAGCTTGGGGATACCAAACTTCTCTGGGCTCTCGACGGTGGAACCGATGTTATGCAGTGTCCAAGCATATCCAGCCTCCTGGATGGCGAGGAAACGATCAGCATCTTCACCAACGTAACCGGCAAGCACGAGTCCTTGATCCTTTGCATACTTGACGATGTCGTCCTGTGCAACGGCCCAGAGGAAAGCTTCGGTGAGCTTGTCAATGATATTCTTAGGAGCATCACGAGGGATCAAGATCGGCCAAGTTTCGCTGAGCAGCGGGATGTTGTCTGAATTCGCCTGCACTTTAAGAATAGAAGGAATATTCAGACCGAAGTCGGTATAGTCTTTCGTATCTGTAATGGTCAAGGCGCGCAACTGACCTGCTTTTACGAAATCAATCAAAGAGGAGAAGGTTCCCATTGCGATTTCTGCATCACCGGCAATAACACTTACACCAGCATTACGGCAGGAGCCGGAGGTGATGTAGTTAGGAGAGGAAACACCTGCGATGTCACGAATTGCCTCGAACAAAACATGGGGACCAACACCGAATCCACTGATGGCAAAGTTGACCTTCTTACTCTTCAGGTAAGCCATGGCTTCTTCATACGTCTGAATCGGGGAGTCAGCGCGGACTACCAGAGCAGCAGCGCCCATGTAAGGGTGGAAGGATGCCCAGTCAGCCCAGTAGGTCTTGCTGGTGCCCATTACACGGAACCCTGAAATCGGACCGCTGCCGGTTGCAAACATGCTGTATCCATCATGAGCCTTGCTGTACATGACGTTGTTTGCAGCAACTGCTGATGCTGCACCATCTTGGTTGACTACATTGATGGTCTCTCCAAGATATTCCCGCATCTTTGCAATGATTGGGCGAACAGCTGTATCCGTTCCTCCACCTGCTCCGAAGCCTACATAGACCACCGGCTGGGTTCTCGGCCAAAGCTGTGTACTTTGTGCCTCTGCTCCACCCTGGGCAAACAGAATGGAAGTAGTGAACAATAGGACCAAAAATGTACCTAGAATCTTGTTTTTCTTCATAACAAAACTCTCCTTTTATATTCCATGGCATAAGCCATTGGTTTGCTACTTATATGTTGTCTTACAAGCTGTTGTATAATATTATCCTAGAACAGTTTATTAAATATAAACCATTCTACTTTTTACAGCTCGTTGAGCTCTGAAACCCTATTTACCGTCTTGGCTACATGCTCGCGCATTGCCATGACTGCACCGGCGGTATTCCCTTTTTTCAACTCTTCAAGAATCAGGCGATGATAGAACTTACCATCCTGCATACCCAAATGACTGACGATCGACCTCATGCTTGCGGTAAGCAAATCCTGCATGAAATTGGAAACATTTATCAGCATTTGATTCTTTGTCGCATTTGCTATGGCCATATGAAACAGCAGATCGTCATGAGCAAATGTAGTCGCATTGTCCTCATTTTGCTCCATACGCTGCACAATCTTCTCAAGGTCGACCAACTCCTCTTTCGTAATCCTCGTAGCAGCAATCTCGGTCACTCCTACTTCCATCACCATCCGGTACTCAAGAATCTCCTGAAGGGAATTCTTATTGATCATGAACATGGGGAAAAGCATATCTTTATAGCAGTCGCTGGTCACCTTCTTGACGAAGGATCCCTCTCCCTGCCGAGTTTCCACGATACCCAAGGCAGTAAGCTTCTGCATCGCTTCTCGGATGCTGATGCGGCTGACTCCCATTTCCTGCCTCAGTTCATTTTCCGAAGGAAGCTTTGTTCCTTCCACCCATTTATGGCTCTTGATCCGGTCGAGCAGTTGTTCATAGACTTGGGCAGAGACCTTCTGACTTTTTACAATTTTCATAACAGATACGACTCCTCCCAACTTTGCGACACTCATAGGTTATCATACAAGTGATGATTGTCAACAATTTTTTCATACTTTTTTTCTTTGTTGTATAGACATATCGATATATTTATACCTTGATGTACTAAAAGAGGGGAGAACAACTCCCCTCGACGATATCTAGTTTGAATCCTGTTTCTTTTTCTTTTTTCCCAAAAACAGCAATACCAGAAAGATGATGAGTATCACTACAAAGATGGCCAACATTCCTTTGCCCATCAAAACCAATGATGTGTAGAACAATGAATCCATTTCTCTGCTCCTATAACATCCCTGGCACGAGACCAAGGATGACGCCACCTGCGATGACCGAGGCGATCTGTCCGGCTACGTTTGCACCCACTGCATGCATGAGAAGATGGTTCTGAGGATCAGCTTGCTGACCCATGCGTTGGATGACCCTCGCCGACATCGGGAAAGCTGAAATACCGGCAGCTCCCACCATCGGGTTGACCTTCTGCTTCACAAACAAATTGAGAAATTTTGCAAACACCACTCCGGCAATCGTATCGAAGATAAAAGCCAACAAGCCAAGTGCCATGATCATGATCGTCTGCAGTGTAACGAAATCCTCCGCTTTCATGGTGGAGGAGATGGTGATACCGAGCAACAAGGTGATCAGATTCACCAGTACTGTTTGCGCTGCAGTGGAGAGCGTATCGAGAACGGTACATTCACGGATGAGGTTTCCAAACATCAGCATGCCCACCAAAGAGACCGAGGCAGGAGCCACGTAGCCGGCAACCACCGTCACAATGATGGGGAAGAAGATCTTCGCTCGCTTGGAAACTGAACGGGGATTGTACGCCATCCTTATCATCCGTTCTTTTTTCGTGGTCACCAACTTGATGGCAAATGGCTGGATGATCGGAACCAAGGCCATATAGGAGTAGGCAGCGATGGCAATGGGACCGATGTACTTGCTGCCCAGAACCTGGGAAACAAGAATCGATGTCGGCCCGTCGGCAGCTCCTATGATACCGATAGAGGCCGCGTCAATCAGATCAAAACCGAGCAAAGTTGCCACGCTGATCGTCGCAAAAATCCCCCATTGGGCAGCAGCACCGAAGAGGATCAACTTTGGGTTGGCCAACAAGGGACCGAAGTCGATCATGGCTCCTATGCCGATGAACAGAAGCAGGGGCAACGCCTCAGCGGCTTCGATTCCAATCTCAAAAAGCCAGTCGAGAATGCCAGGGACCTCACCGAGCCCAACCATCATCTGTGAAACCGCCCCTGAGAAGGGAAGGTTGACCAAGATTGCACCGAATCCCATGGGAAGCAGCAACGAGGGTTCCAGTTTTTTTGCAATCGCTAGATAGATAAGAAGACTCCCCACACCATACATAATCAAATGCTTGTATGTAGTGTGCAAGAGTCCATCCAACAAGAAGTCCATAGAGACCTCCGGGAAAAAAGAATAGGGGGAGAAGTTGACTTCGCACCAGGGCAATGAAGCTCCCCCAACGTTGTTCATCATAGAAGGCTTGGGAGGTAAGGTCAAATGGAAATTCTTGAAATCAAACAACAATGCACATATAGTGAGAGAATGACAACACCAAGGGAACTTTCTAATTGTGATATACCGGAGATTTACCACTATATCTCAGCTGAAAAAGAGATGAACCTCTTCTTTGAAGGGGATATCCAGCAATATGGTCTTGAATCCCACATAGTAAAAATCCATGCATTCGGCGATGATTGGGATTGCCTGTTGCTGAAGTACTACAACAACTACATCATCACCAGCAATAAGGATTGGTATGATGCAGAAAGAGTGGCATCATTTTTACAACAACAGGATGTGCAGTGCCTCAGCGCAAAAGAGACACTATTAAAGCAAATCCTACCTTATTACCCAACGATGCAGATTCAGGGAACCTATCTGTGCAGTCTGAAAAGAGAAATGTTCAGAAACCTCTCAATCAAGAATGAACAAATAGTCAAACTAGGCCCAAACCACGCTCAGGACATCGTAGAGCTCTACAAGCAAATCAAGGAGTTTGCAAAACCCTATATTGAGCATGAAGCAGAAAAATTGGAACAAACAAGGAAGAACTTTAGCAAAGGCTGTTCTGGTTTTGGTTTGTTTGAGAATGGGAAGCTGATCTGTACAGCTTACACCACCGCAACCACTGCAAGAGGTGCAATGATAGTCGGTGTTGCTACACACCCTTCTTATCGCAACAGAGGATACGCTTCGTTGGTGATGAGCCATCTATGCCAACAGTGTTTTGAGCATGGACTATCCTTTCTCTGCCTTTTTTACGACAATCCTTCAGCTGGGGCAATTTACCACAGGTTGGGCTTTGAAACTATCGGACGCTGGGCTATGATGAAATTCTAAGCAAAAGAAACCAAACATCTACAGGAGTAAAACAACATGAAAGCTTTGGTACTTGAATCGAAAAACATCGTAACACTGCGTGATTTCCCAATCGTGGAATCGATGGGACCTCATGACGTGACGATCAACATACGAGCCTGCGGCATCTGTGGGAGCGACGTTCACTATTATAAGGAAGGAGCCATTGGAGAGTTCATAGTTACACAACCCATGATACTCGGGCATGAAGCTGCCGGGGTGATCGTTGCCAAGGGCGATAAGGTAACGGATCTTGAAATCGGGGACTTGGTATGCATGGAACCCGGCGTACCGAACCTTTCAGCAAAAGAGGTGCTCGAGGGATCTTACAATCTCGACAAGGACATCGTCTTTTGGGCAACGCCCCCGGTGCATGGATGCTTAAGGGAGCAAGTTGTCCATCCTGCACGATTCTGTTTCAAACTTCCCCTGGGTGTAAGTGCCGCAGAAGGTGCTATGGTCGAGCCCTTGGCTACAGGAATCGAAGCCGTGAAGAAGGCACGGGTACAACCTGGAGATACAGCCCTTGTGATAGGAGCCGGGACCATCGGCATCATGGTCGCCCTCTCGGCACTGGCAGCGGGATGCTCGAAGGTCTATATCAGTGATATCAAGCAACAAAAGCTTGCCATTGCCGCCTTATACAAGAACATCATCCCCATAGACAGCAGCAAGGAAGATCTCCTGACCTCGATATTGGAACACACAAACGGTCTTGGTGTGGATACCATCTTCGAAGCATCAGGAAGCCCTCACGTGTATCCTTCATTCTTTGCTTGTGCAAAGCGCGCTGCAACAGTCGTTCTGGTGGGGATGATGAACGGTACAGTGCCCCTTGATGTTGCACTGCTGCAGGTTCGTGGACTGCGCATCGAGACGGTGTTCCGTTACACCAACACCTTTGACAGGGCAGTTTCCCTGATAGCCAACGGTTTGATTGATGTAAAGCCCCTGATCAGCAAAGTGTTTCCCTTTGAACAGTCAGTCGAGGCATATGAGTATGCTGCGCAAGGGCATCTGGATGTGGTGAAGGTAATGATTGAGTTCTGACTCAAGGAGATTCTGAGAACATTCTTCTGGTATCAAAAACCACACAAAACGTAAGCAAATGAAAGTAGTTTTTCTTTTTTATTACAACTTAAAAGAATTTTCTCAAACAATCAAAAGAGTTTTGTTTGACAAACACAAAAACTCATGCTGTAATGTCCTTAGAGATATGATGTATGATGTTTTGCATCCAAGGAGGAACTCATGAGAAAAGTATCTATCATCGCATTGATGCTTCTACTGGTAGCCTCGGTGGCTTTTGCAGCCCCAAGCGCTGAAACTGCATCGAGAAAACCATCGTCTTTGACATTCGTGATCACCAACAACACATTACAAGATCCACTGGTCAGAATATTCAACAAATTTACTGAAGAGACCGGTATCAAGGTTGAGATCCAAGCTCTCCCCGGTGGAGAAGAGTATGGAAGACTCTTGCAGACCCGTTTTGCAACAAGAGACTATCCCGACCTTTTCATCATGGATCCAGGCACCAAGCAGTACACCAAATTTGGAGTCGATCGCCTGCACGAAATGACCGGCGACCCACTGTTTGACAATGTCCTTGACGCCTCAATGGACTTCCAATTGCTCAACGGCAAAGTCTATGGTGCCCCCTGGGGCGGTACCGGAACCTACGGTGTCTACTACAACAAGGATGTCTTCAAGGCGATCGGTGCTGATGTTCCCAAGAACTATGCTGATTTCTTGAATATCCTGAGAAAGGCAAAGGCCGCCGGCTATATCCCTGTCTATGAAGCAGCAAGAACAGAGTGGCCGCTGCAGGTCTTCTCCCTTATCGCATGGCCGACCTTTGTTGATCCGGCTATCGGAGATGAAGGAGTGCAGAAGCTTGAGAGAAACGAACTGCGCTTGAACCAGATTCCTGCCCTCAGGGATGTATTCTCCCGCTATGTAGCCCTTCGTGACGCAGGCTTGTTCCAACCAAACTACCAGTCAGGCACCTATGATGAGCAGATGGAACTGCTTGCAACCGGAAAGGTTGCTGTAGCATTCCAGATCAGCAACTTCATTCCCGCTCTGATGAGCAGGTTCGGAGCAGACTTTGTTTCTGAGAAAATCGGCTGGTTCCCACTTCCAAGTGATACCGACCAAGGCATTGCAATGCTGACACCAGCTCATCAGATTCTTGTCCCCTCTGAAGGCAAGAACAAAGAGTACGCCATGGACTTGATCCGCTTCATGACCAAGGTAGAGAACCAGAACATCTACTTTGAGTATAATGCCGGCATCCCTGTATACAAGGGAGTTGAGAAGGCTCTGCTTCCGTACGAAGAGTCCGTCCTCGCATACGACCAGGCAGGCAAGGCAAAGATCAACATCCAGAATCGTCTCAGCTCTTCGTTTACCGACTTCCCGAAGATTCTGCAGAATCTTTTGATCACCGGCAACGTCAACGAAGCAGTGAACCTGATGGATGAGAATTACCGCAGAACTGGTAACGCTCGCGCACTTGTCGGCTTCTAAGCCAATCTGAATCAGTGAAGCACCAGGTCCCAAGTGAACCTGGTGCTTCTTATCCCTGTGTTTGCATAAGAGGTCCCTATGACTCATTCCACCTTAAGATCCCGTTATCCCAACTGGTTTCTTCTTCCTACAATCCTGATATTCGGATTTTTGTTTGTCATCCCTACGATAACCAGTTTCTATTACAGTCTTACCGACTGGAACATCAACAGACGAGTCATCACCTTTGTAGGATTGGCCAATTTCAGAGACCTGTTCTCCGATTTAAAATTTAGAGCAACACTTGGCAATACCCTCACCTACTCCTTCAGCGTGACGTTAGCAAGAAACTTCCTTGGTCTATTTCTGGCAATCCTCCTCAATAATGCAAGACTGAAAGGACGTAATCTTTTCAGAACAGTCATCTTTCTTCCCTTTGTCATTGCCCCGGTGGTAATCGGGTATCTTTTCACCGCCATCTACAACCCTGTGCATGGCATCCTCAACCAAGGGTTGAGAACCATCGGGTTGGGCTTTCTTGCCAGTGATTGGCTCAACGACCCCTCGATCGCTTTATTCTCCACAATCATGACCGACGTATGGAGAACCACCGGCTTTAGCATGGTGATCTATCTTGCCGGACTACAGGCAATTCCCTATGACCTCTATGAAAGTGCTGATATTGATGGTGCCAACGCCATGTGGAAACTCAGCCATGTCACCATACCTTTGTTGGCACCCTCCATTACCGTCAATATAGTGTTGGCTTTGATAGGGACTATAAAGGTCTTCGTCATGATCCTGGTACTTACCAATGGAGGACCCGGTTTTGCCACCGAGGTCATGAACACCTATATCTTGAGCATGTTCAGTATTGGCCTTTATGGCGCCGGCACCGCTGCAAACATCATACTCAGCCTCTTGATCATCATTATAGGTCTTCCTGTACTGCTATTGCTCAAGAGAAGGGAGATTGAGCTATGACAGTATCAAGGAAAACCTACCAAGCCTTCTTGTATGCTCTGTGCATAGTTCTTTCGGCAATCATTCTGGTCCCCTTCGCCATGATGTTTGTTAACTCCTTCAAGGATATGCGAGAGTCGGCCTTGTTCCGGCTTACCCTACCCACCAATTTCACCTTGGAGAACTACATCAACGTTCTGTCCAAACCCTACTTCTGGAGAGGGCTGAGAAACAGTTTGTTCATCACCAGTATTGTCACCTTTCTTGTAAGCCTGTCGGCGGCAATGGCTGCTTTCATAATACAGAGAAAAGCCGGAAAGCTGGGAAACATGCTCTACTTTGCACTCTTTGCAGGAATCATCGTCCCTGTTTCCATCATTCCAACAATCCAGTTGATGATGCAGACAAGAATCCATAATACGTTTCTAGGGATAATTCTCTTCTATACGGCGATCAACCTCCCCTTTTCCGTGTTCTTGCTGACCGGCTTCATGAAGACTGTTCCCAGAGAGATTGATGAAGCAGCCATGATTGAGGGGTGCAGCTATACCAGGCTGTTCGTTCAGTTGATCATCCCCCTTCTCAGAACGCCTTTAGTAACCTGTACCATCGTTACCGTAACCAACGTCTGGAATGATTTCCAAGCTCCGTTCTACTTGATCAGCGATAGCAGAAAGTGGCCGATCGTCATCAGTATCTACAACTTCGTCTCACAGTACTATACGAACTGGGGATCTGTCTTTGCCTTCATGATGATGGCGATCCTTCCAGTTCTCACCGTATACGCACTACTGCAAAAGCATATCATCGCTGGTCTTACCACTGGTGCAGTAAAAGGTTAGGTCATATTTACATGTATAAAATCAAAAAAAGTTCGTTTACTCAATTAGAAAAACCTCCACTGCAGAGCACTCGCTTCTCCAAAGGCTTTTGGCTCGATCAGTTCAATCTGTGCAAGGATGTCATCCTGGGAAACATTTATCGCCTTTTTGACTCGGATGAGATAAGCCACTGCCTTGCCAATTTCAGGATTGCTGCGAACCTGCAAAAAGGAAGTCACCAAGGGCCTCCCTTCGGTGACGGAGACTTCTATAAATGGCTTGAGGCGGCCTCATACATATATGGGCTGACCAAAGACGAAAAACTCAAGGCTCTGATTGACTCAAGCATATCCCTGATCGAGCAGGTACAACGGGAAGACGGATATATATTCACGCAGTACACGATCAAGCTTAAAGAAGGAGCTTCTGCCCAGAAGCTGGGAAACAGCTTGAACTTCGAGGCATACAATCTCGGCCATCTTATTACCACTGCAATAGTACACACCCAGACAACAGGCGAAGACACGCTGTTGAAGATCGGCATCAAGGCAGCCTTCTGCCTGAAGGAGCTTTTTGAGGAGGCAGAAAAAAGCAATACGGCAAAAACAGCCATCTGTCCTTCACATTATATGGCTTTGGTGGATTTGTATCGCTATACAGGCGATGAAGTGCATCTCAAAACGGCTCAGTTGGCGATCAAACTAAGGGACAAGGTTGAACAGGGTACCGATGACAACCAAGATCGCCTCAAGCTTGCCGAGCATACTGAAATACTTGGCCATGCAGTGCGGGCGACGTACCTGTACAGCGGCGTTGCCGATCTGTATGCAGAGCTTGGCTCAGAAGAGTTGAAAACAATGCTCGATCGTATCTGGGAGAGTGAAGAGTACACCAAGATGTATATCAACAGTGGCTGTGGAGCATTGTATGATGGAGTCTCCCCTGCTGGATATGCAGGCGATCATCCTGCACTCAACCGCACCCACCAAGCGTATGGAAGGCCCTATGAGCTACCCAATCTCACTGCATATAATGAGACCTGTGCTACCATCGGCAATATTTTTCTCAACTGGAGACTTTTCTTGCTCGATAAGAAAGCTGCACATGCCGACAGGATTGAGCAATCATTCTACAACCTCATTCTTGCTTCGGTAAGTCGAGACGGTCTGAAATACTTCTATTCAAACCCTCTTGCACGAGAGCAGGAAACCCTTCCCTTCCATCTCAAATGGGAACGTACAAGAAGTGAATATCTTTCATCCTTCTGCTGTCCTCCCAACATGCTCAGGATCCTCAGCCAAGCAAGCGAATACACCTATGCCTTGGGGGAAGAAGCTATCTATATCGGCATCTATGGGGCAAGCAACACTACGCTCCACGTTGCAGGAAAAACTGTAAAGATTGAACAGCAGACAGACTACCCATTCGATGGAAAGATAGTACTTACATTTGCTCAAGAAGAGGTTGTTCAGTGCACCCTTCACCTTAGGATTCCCTCTTGGGTCAAATCAGGCTCCATCACGACAAAGGGAAAAACACGACTGTTAACAGAAGAGGATGCAAATACCTTCATCCCTTTCAGTGACAACTGGAAAGCTCCGGACAGCATCATCATTGAGTTCGATCTGCAACCAAGACTCATGGCAGCCCATCCCTTGGTCGAGGCGAGCACTCATCAAGTGGCTGTCATGCGAGGTCCCATTCTTTACTGCAGTGAAGAGATTGACCAACAAGAAGACAATTATGCATCGTTGGGCATCAGAAGCAACGCTCAGTTCACTGTAGAGATGAAGAGCATTGCAAACACTACAGTACCTGTTCTGATGACCAAGGACGGAGTAAGCTACGCTTCTCTTAACTGGAGTGACAAAAATCTGTATCAAGAACTTGTCAACCTACAGGTCCAGCCATCTACAGTGACCCTTATTCCCTATTTTGTCTGGGACAACCGAGGCTTGGGTGGCATGAAAATCTGGCATCCACTGTATTTGTAGAAGAGAGCGTGATTTTGAATAATCCCAGTCTTTCTTGAAGCTGGGATTATTCTTTTCTATACTATGTTCATACCATCAAATATCAGTTCGCTTTACATTACGCTTTGCGGATTCGGATGGCCATATACTCCTTACCAGGAAGTTCAATCCTGAATGCTCCCTTGAAAGTTCCTTGTGGTTCCATGGTCATCTCCCAAGTATCGATGACATCGACTTCGAAGGAGGACTCATCATCAAAATGGAACTCCCTGAAGGAAGGCCTGTTGAATCCGTAGTAGATCAAGTAGTAATCCTGAACACTTTCAGAGCGTTTGGTCAAATCATCTGGTACGGCTGTTACTTCATCCCATCGAAGTTGATAGGGCATCAAACCAAGAGAGGGGATGTCCGCTGTCACTTCCCTGAGGAATTTTATGCGGTTAGGACTCTCTCCATGCAACGCTCCCCCATGTGACCACCATAGAATTCGATCTGCTCTGTAGAAGGTTTCCCCGTGACCGGCATAGCCTCCTCTACAGGCTGCCTCCCAGAACCGACGGACCAACTCTTTGCCGCTGAGATTCCCCCAGCCGTGCTGGATATTTCCTTCATAACCGATCTCATCCAGTACAATCGGTTTCTGAAACCGTAATCTCCATTGGTCAACATATTCAGCGCTTTTGTAGGTATCCTGCCGCTGGATGCTGCAGTGAGTGATCCAAGGGCGTGAATAATCATAGAAGTTCTTACAGTTGTGGATGGAACGAAGGTGAGTGTAGGGATCGTATTGGCAAATCAACTGAGCATAGCGCTCCCAATCCTCGACCGTCTTCTCCCCCATAAGGTCATATTCATTGGCAAGCGACCACCAAACGTTTCTATAGGCGGATAGACGCGTAACGACATACTTCCAATAGAGGTCATCCTGTTCTTTGGTCATCATGCTGAAGCCCCAACGGTCATAGGGGTGCATGACGATCAAATCAGCCTCGATACCAATCTTTTGCAAGGCTAGAATAGACCTTTCTATATGTTGAAAGTGAGCGACATTGAAACGTGAGAAGTCCCAATCATTGCCTTCAGCCCTTCCGGTGTAATTGTTGAAGTTGTCACTTGTGAGTATTGAACTGTCACAAGGCTTTCCTTCATACGGATAAGAGTATGGTTCATCGAGGTTGTAATCATAATGCTTGGGGAAGAGACAGAAACGAATCTTGTTGAAATAGCCTTCCTTCAAAGTTTCCAAGGTCTTCTTTTGCAGTTCTTCATTCTGCAGTTCCCAAACATAACAGGTCGTTCCGATGGGGTAATGGGGCTTTCCATCCTCATAGGCGAAATGATATGTGTTGGCTACGCGCACCGGACCATGGTTTCCTTCTTGAGCAATAGTCACCTCAAAAGTACCTTCATGGGTTGCATCACAACAAGTTCCAGAGACTACAAAATGGTATTGCTCGACAAAAGAAGGCATGAATCTGACCTTATAAACACCTTCTCCATCATAGAAACCAACAACATGCTTGGACTCATTTTTACTGGTAAAGGTTCCTTCAATCGTATAGTCAGTAAAAGGATTCCCATCAGTGCGTCCTTGCACCGAAACCTCGAGGCAAGACCATCGTTCCACTTGTTTTGCATACGTACATGTATTCTTCATTTAAAACTCCATTTCTAAGATTTGACGGCACCCGACATTCCTTCCACAAAATAACGTTGAAAGATCAAGTAAACTGCAAGTACTGGTATTACAGATATTAAAACACCAGCACAGAGCAATCCATAATCAGTACCGTGTTCACCAACAAACGTCATAAGTCCAACGGGAACAGTTTTTAATGCATTGTCGTTTATGATGACGCTCGCTAGCAGATATTCATTCCAAGTTGCTAGAAAATCAACAATAAACAAAGTCGCAATAGCAGGCTTTGCCATCGGCAAAATTATTCGAAGAAATATCTGCCATTTAGAGCATCCTTCTACGTAGGCTGCTTCATCCATTTCTTTAGGAATTCCTAGAAAAAAACCTCTTAGGATGAGTATCCCATATGAAAGTCCAAATCCGATATAAACATAGAAAAGCCCAAAATAAGTATTAGTCAACTTTAATTTGTTATAGATTACACTAATTGGCACCAATGCTATCTGGAACGGCAACATCATACCTACCAAGAAGAAGATAAATATTGGTGTAGCATTTTTTAACTTCAGGCGAGTCAATGCAAATGCAGCCATGGCCTCAATAAAAATGCCGATAGGGACCTTAAATCCACTGATAATCAAATCATTTTTCATGTATGTCAGTAAGCGGCCACGAGTTAATGCCATGAGAAAGTTTCTCCATGCAATTTGTTCGGGGAATGAGAATAGGCTCAGGCCACTGTAAAAATCACGTTTACTTTTTATAGCTGTTAACACTAATGTAATCATTGGAGCGATCCAAAAAAGAGCTATAAGCAAGAGCAAGGCATAGAGCAGCAACAAATAAAAATGTTTCTGTTGTTTTCCTGTAAGTGTCATAATAGTAATCCTTTTAATGCTCTTTTGCGGTAAATGAAATATATGGCACGATAATGAATAGCATAATCAGCACCATGACTGCAGCAACCGTAGTACCCATACCAACATTGTTGTATCTAAAAGATTGGGAGTACATATATGTAGAAAGCATCTCCGTTGAGTTGTTCGGTCCTCCAGCAGTAAGGCCCATGACAATATCAAAGACCTTCATTCCTGCAATGATAAGTGTAGCGAACACAATAATAAACGTCTCTCTCATATAGGGGATGGAAATGTGGATAAATCGCTTGATGGCACCAGCTCCATCAATCGTTGCTGCCTCCAAAGCATCAACACTTATAGTCTGCAACCCTGCAAGGAAAAGAATCATCGTCTGTCCGACGACTGCCCAAAGGTTAGCTGCAAATATGGCATATAGACTAGTTTTTGGATTTGAAAGCCAAGTTTGAAAAAAAGTGAACCCCATTGTATGAGCAAATTGATTTATGAACCCAAAATTTGGTTCATACATCCATCTCCAGATAATTGATACTGCGATAGGAGCAATAACTGAAGGGAAATAGAAGAATCCTCTAAAGAATGTCCTTCCATGAAACTGTTTATTCAGCAAGACGGCTAAAAGAAGGGCCACAGACATTGTAAGAAACAAAGTAAGAGCTATCCATATCAGATTATTACGGATACTGATATGAAAGATAGGATCTTTGGTAAAGAGCGTTATATAGTTGCTCAACCCAACCCATTGCATCTTACTGATCCCATTCCATCGGAATAAGCTGATATAAAAAGAGTAAAACACAGGAATAACGATTACGGAAAGATATATGATGGTAGCGGGTAGTAGAAATCCAAACGCTCCCCAGTTTCTTCGCTTTGTCCTCATAGCATTCTCCATTTCTTTTTGATATGAAGAGGGTAGCATCTCTGCTACCCCCTTACTTTGGCGGATGCGAAGTTTCTCTTACTTTAAGTAATCTTCAATTGCTCTCTGAATGGCAGCAGCTCCAGCTTGAGGAGTCATCTGTCCATATGCAATTGCATCCTGAGCTCTAAACAATACATCAGCAACTTGAGTTGGGAACGCTTGGTCTGTAATAGTGAAAGTACTATTCTTTGAAGACATTTCCATCATTCTTGCAACATTAGGTTGCCCTTCAGGCATTTTTGCACCTTTAAGAGGAAGCGGCATATTGTAGTATGCAGCAAACCGGTTGGCAACTTCTTCACTATAATAGTAGTCCATGAACTTAATACCTGCTTCCATTTCTGCAGGAGTATTATTTGCATTGAATTGAGTCATTTCAGCAAATGCGGACATTCTATTTGTACCCCCGGATGGGAATGCGAAGGTTCCGTAGATGTTCATATCTTGTTCTTCCTGCAAGATAATTCCATCATACCATTGACCTTGGATGTCCATTGCTGCTCTTCCTGAAAATACTGCCATCTGTGTATCATTAGGATCAATTGTGACAAATCCTTCTGGGAAATATCCCTTATCCACAAATTCCTTGTATTTGGCAAGTGCTTTCACAACCGCTTCATTGTTATAAGATTCAGTGAAGCTGTTCATCTTATCGTGCAACTCTGCTCCGGCATAATGCTCAACTAAAAGCTCAACAAACCGCATAACATGCCAACCATATTTACCTGCTGTGGAAATTGGAATGATGTTATTGGCTTTCAACGTTGCACAAACTTGCTCGAATTCAGCAAATGTGGTAGGAACTTTCAAACCTAAACGATCAAAGATATCCTTTCTGTAATATACACCAAGCACATTGTAGCTCGTTGGGTATCCAGTAAGTTCTCCGTTTCGTGTGCAGAGAGCCATGGCGCCATCATTGAACTTGTCATGCCAGTTGTACTTTTCGGCATACTCAGTCAAATCATAGGTCAAACCGTTGTCTGAATAGAATCCTCCTAGAGACCCTCCCCAGTTAAACCACATATTGGGAAGTGTGTTCGCAGAAGCTGCGACTTTACATGCATCTTTGATACCATCAGTATCATAGAATGCGGCAACAACTTCTATGTCAGGATTCTTTGCATTAAATTCTTTTATGATTGGTTCAACTGCATCCTGTCGACCACTCAAGGTCCAGAATGTAATTCTTGTCTTACCGGCGCTTGGTGTTTCTCTTGCACCTGCCGCTGTTAATGCTGTAGATCCTAACAAAAAAAGAATCATGAGCAACACAATAGTCTTTTTCATCGATTTTCTCCTCCTTTCGATATAGCACTATCGTACCCTTGAATTTTCGAATTAGCAAGAAAAAACTTTCTTTTACTTACATTTATTTATTTTTATACTTATACAGATACTAACTCTTGTTTAGAAACCTACATTTCAGGAATTAAATGGAATACAAAAATGTACAGCAATAATTATTTTCATGATACAATCTCCACTATGAAGGCATATATAAAGCGACATGCAACACTCTTCTATTTTTCCGGTACAGGAAATACCTGGTGGTGTGCAAAAACCTTATCAAAGCAGCTTCAAGAGCTTGGCATATCGCTGAGCATTCAAAGCATCGAGCAAGTTGACAGGAACTCTACGTTGGCATTGATAGAAACCAGTGAGTTCATCGGCTTAGCCTACCCCATCTATGGTTCGGACTTGCCAGAAATAATGAAAGAATTCGTCGATGACTTGTTGCCTCTGAATAGCGAAAAGAAACCCTTGTTTGTCTTTTGCACCCAGTTGATGTTCAGCGGTGACGGGTGTTACGTCTATGCACCAAGCCTTGCACGCAAGCAGTATCAGATTATTTATTCAGAACATATCTGTATGCCGAACAATGTGTGTATTAAAGGTACTCCATTCTCCTACACCAACGATCCTGAAGTCTTGACTCCTGTACTGAGGAAAGCTGAGAAGAAACTGGCAAGATTTGCAAAGCATATTGCTGATGGTGCACAGACTACCAAGGGGTCCTCTCAGTTTGCCCGTTTTTTGGGCTTGCTGCAACGCAAACCGTATCGTAGGTATTTTGACCGTTTCAGGGATGTTTTCAGTGTAGATGCAGATCGCTGTATCGATTGCGGGCTCTGCATACAAATCTGCCCTTCAGACAATCTCTATCGTGAAGGGCAAGTCATCAAAACAAAAAAAAACTGCATACTATGCACTAGATGCTACAATTTTTGTCCTGTGCAGGCTGTACTCTATAAGAATCGCGCACATCCTATGAAGAAAGGATTACCGTACAAAGGGCCCTGTTCTGAATTCAACGTCAAAGAAATATGCCAATCATCGACGTAATTCAACACAAATCAGCAGATGATCACGTTTATCCCCATACTTTTCAGTCTCTTGGCATATTCAGGATCTATGCCGCTGTCGGTGAGCAGATACTTTATCTTCTCTACACAACCGAGGGAAGCAAAGAGGACTTTTTCTAGCTTACTTGAGTCAGCAAGCAGATAGACTGTCTTTGCTGAGGCAATCATGGCGCGCTTAAGGGCAATGTCGCTGAAAGAAGGATAGGTCAACCCTGCATCTATGCTGAATCCTCCGGTGGCGAGGAACAATTTTTCAACGTATAAGTTCTCAAACAAATCCAGTCCCTTCTCCCCTGTAAGGCTGAGTGTGGGCGGTTTGAACTCTCCACCAACGACTAAAACACGATTGGAAGGCTCCATTCCAAGATGAAGCGCGATATTCAACGCATTAGTAACGATATTGAGATTGGTGCGATCACCAAGATGCTTGACCATCTCGGTCACAGATGAACCTGAATCAAGAATGATATTATCACCATTGCTGACAAATTCGGCAGCTTTCTTTCCAATTCTTGCCTTCTCTTCCTCATTGCCCCTGAGGGGTAAGGTCAACGGAAGATTTGTTGCAGCAAGTGTATTAAGATATGCCCCTCCATGCTGACGGGTAATCTGCCCACTCTTCTCCAAGCTCTCTAAATCTCCACGGATGGTAGGTTCGGAAACCTTGAACAGTTCTTTTAGCTCCTGAACACGACAACTACCATTCTCCTGCAGAAGCTGAAGAATCTTTTCTCTTCTTTGGTCTTGAAACATGTATGCACCCTCTTTCTCTATTCTATTTCATAATAGCTGAAAACAAATAAAAAGAAAAGAATTGATTATGAATGTATGACAATACGTGAAATACAAAAAGAAACGAGCCCTTCTCTTACAAAGAACAGTTCAGTACATATGGTGATAATAGAAGAAAATGATGCTGTTATTTTATATAATAGTAACTAAATGAAAAACTAAAAGAAATCAAACGAAATATTTTTCATTGACTAATAAAGAAAGTTATCATACGATGAAGACGAGCGAAACTCGAAAAAAGGAGAAACCCATGCCTACTATTAAACTCGGTTACGCACCTACTCGAAGAAGCATTTTCAGCGCACCAGACGCAATCAAATACCGAAACCTTACCAAAGACCGCCTTGTTGAGCTTGGGATCGACTTTGTCGATATAACCGACATCAATGAAGAAGGGTTGCTCTATGATGAGCAGGACATGTTCAAGATCGCCAAGAAATTCAAGGATGAAAGCATTGACGGCCTTTTTCTTCCTCATTGCAACTTCGGTACTGAATTTGTAGTTGCAAAGTTGGCAAAAGAGATGGGAGTCCCGGTATTGCTCTGGGGACCTCTTGATGAACGTCCTGAACCGGATGGAGTTCGGCTCAGAGACACGCAGTGTGGACTCTTTGCCACAGGAAAGGTGTTGAGAAGGTTTCAAGTACCCTTTACATACATGACCAATTGCCGGCTCAACGATCCGGTCTTCGAACGCGGACTGAGGGATTTTCTTGCAGTCTGCAATACGGTAAAGACGTTCAAATCCATCCGAATCTTGCAGATTTCCACCCGACCCTACGATTTTCTCACCACTATGTGCAACGAAGGGGAGTTGCTTGAAAAATTCAATGTACAACTTGCCCCAATCCCCATGCCTGAGCTGGTCGATACCATCAAAGCCTGTAAGAAGGACGAGAAAGAAGAAGTAGCAAAGGTAATCGAGTACATACGTTCTTCCATGGTGATTCAAGTTACAGAAGAACAGCTTGAAACAGTTGCTGCTTTGAAAGTAGCGATGGCTAAACTCAGAGAGCAATACAGTTGCAATGCAGTAGCGATCCAATGCTGGAACGCTCTTCAGGGAGAACTGGGCATCATGCCTTGCGCGGCAAACGCCCTGCTCAATGATGAAGGGGTGCCTGTAGTCTGTGAAACAGATGTCCATGGAGCCATTACTGCCTTGCTTGTAGAAGCAGCCGGTATGGAAAAAAGTCGTTCCTTCTTTGCAGACTGGACCATCCGCCATCCAGACAATCCCAACGGAGAGTTGCTGCAACACTGCGGTCCTTGGCCGGTCTCGGTTGCCAAGGACAAGCCGATTCTTGGGTATCCTTTAGCCTTTGAACATCCAGGCAGCCTTACCGCCGAAGCAAAGCCGGGGGTTCTCACGCTCTGTCGTTTTGATGGAGACAATGGAGAATACTCATTGTTACTAGGTAACGCAAAAGGAGTCGAGGGACCAAAATGCATGGGGACCTATCTCTGGATCGAGGTGCAGAACATCAAGCGTCTTGAGCACAAGGTAGTCACCGGCCCCTACATCCATCACTGTGTAGGCATCCACCAAAACATCGTCCCCATCCTGTATGAAGCCTGTAGATATATCGGCATCAAGGCAGATCTGTATGATCCGATTGAAGAAGAGGTACAAGCCTATCTGCGCGGGGAAGATGTCCCCTTGATGCAGTAAGCGAGGAAGTAGATGACTATTCAGGAACTTAAAAAGCAGGCGCTTGAGACAAGAAAAACCCTGCTCTCTATGATATTTCAGGCAAAAGCCGGTCATACCGGAGGAGCTCTCTCCTCGACAGATATCATTACCGCTCTTTTCTTTGAAATTCTTGCCCTCGACCCAACAAATCCACGTTGGGAAGGGAGGGATTATTTCATCCTCTCCAAAGGACACTGTGTAGAAGGCTACCTTGCCGTTCTTGCAAAGAGAGGTTTTTTTGATGAAGCTCTGCTTTCTACGTTTTGTCAGTTCAACAGCCCACTTATAGGACACCCGAACAACAAGATTCCCGGCATTGAAATGAACACCGGAGCTCTTGGACATGGGTTGTCGATTTCGGTTGGCATGGCTCTTGGCCTAAAGAAAGACAAAAAGCCGAACCGAGTCTTTACCCTGATGGGTGATGGAGAGCTCGCAGAGGGATCTGTATGGGAAGCTGCGATGGCTGCAAGCCATTACAGACTGGACAACCTGGTTGCCATCATTGACCGCAACCATCTGCAGATCTCAGGTTCTACCGAGGACGTCATGGGCCTCGAGCCTCTGAAACAGCGATGGGAAAGCTTCGGATGGGCTGTAAAGGAAATCCAGGGGAATGTGATGGAACAGGTCGTTGATGCCTTGAAAGCTGTCCCTCTTCAAACCCGAAAGCCTTCCTTGATCATCGCCCACACGACAAAAGGCAAAGGGGTCAAGGAGATGGAGCATATTGCCTCATGGCATCATGGAGTGCCTAACAAAGGGCTCTATGAGCAGGCCATGCTCGATTTTGAATCCATGCAACAGGAGTTGACTCATGAGTGAATACCGTGCATGCCGAGAAGCCTATGCAACCACACTGCTTGAGCTGGCAAAAGCTGACTCCTCGATCATCGTCATCAGTAGTGATGCACGGGGCTCCTGTTCTTTGAGCAACTATGTCAACGAACTTCCACAGCAGTATATCGAGATCGGCATCGCAGAACAAAACGAGGTCGGCATCGCAGCAGGACTTGCAAGAGTGGGGAAAAAGCCGTTTGTCTGCGCCCCTGCCTGCTTTCTCACTGCTAGAAGTTTTGAACAGGTAAAGGTCGATGTGGCCTACTCTCATCAGAATGTAAAAATTTTGGGCGTCAGTGGGGGAATAAGCTACGGGGCACTCGGGGCAAGTCACCACACCTTGCATGATATTGCATCTCTTCGATGCATCCCCGACCTGATGGTAATCCTCCCCTGCGACGCATACCAAACAGAGGAGGTGCTCAAGGCCTTGGTGGACATTCCCAATGCAGCGTATATCAGGATCGGACGGGAAAAGGTTCCCGCAGTCTATGACAGGGAGCAAAATATTTCGCCCTTTGTTTTGGGAAAGGCAAACACGCTTACTGAGGGTGACGACCTTACCTTGGTGAGCTGCGGAGAATTGGTCCATCATACTCTTGAGGCAGCGAAGTTGCTTAAAGAACAAGGCATCTCTGCACGGGTGCTTGACATGGCGACGCTAAAGCCCTTTGATGAAGAGGCAATCATCAAAGCGGCAAAAGAGACCAAAGCGATCATCACCATTGAAGAACATAGTGTCAACGGGGGCCTGGGCGCTACAGTGGGCCAAATTGTCAGTGCAAACCACCCGGTTTTTGTGAAGACCCTCGGGCTCCCTGATGAATATCTGGTAACGGGAAACAGCCTTGAGCTTTTTGCCCATTACGGACTTGATGCAAGAGGGATTGCAGCATCGGCGCAAGAGCTGTTCGACTACTCATCCAGGAGCTCAACATGAAGGCATACGTTTTATCCTTTGACCAAAGCACTTCCACGACCAAAGCTTTGCTTTTCGATCAGAGTGGAACGTTGATAGCCAGAAACGATGTCTCACATCGTCAGTTGGTAAATGAACAGGGATGGGTGGAACATGACCCGAAAGAAATTCTTCACAACACGTTCCTTGCCGCTAAGCAACTGCTGCAAACTTGTGATGTTGACACAAGCCTGATCAAAGCTGTATCCATCTCCAACCAACGAGAAACCGCACTCAGCTGGGATAGGAGGACCGGGGAGCCTCTCTACAATGCCATAGTATGGCAATGTGGAAGGGCAACCGACATTACCAAGGATCTTGAACAACACAAAGAGGTGATCCATGAAAGAACAGGACTGCACCTCTCGCCCTATTTCAGTGGAGCAAAGTTTGCCTGGTTGCTTAAACATATTGCGGCTGTAAGAACATCTGCAGAAAAGAAACACCTTGTATTCTCCACCGTCGATAGTTTTTTGCTCTACCATCTGAGTGAAGAAAAAGTCATCAAGACTGAATACTCCAATGCTTCCAGAACGCAGCTGCTCAATATCAAGACCCTCGACTGGGATGATGAGATGCTCTCCCTCTTTGGTCTTGATCGTGCAATGATGCCCCAGCTTTGTGACTCAAATGCACTGTTTGGCCATACGACACTCAACGGGCTGCTGAAAGAGAGTGTACCAATCTGCGGCATACTTGGAGACTCACAAGGAGCACTCTCAGCCCAGAATTGCAGAGAAATTGGAATGACCAAGGCAACGTACGGAACCGGATCATCGATCATGATGAATATCGGAAAAGAACCGGTACTCTGTGATGACTTGGTTACCAGTATTGCATGGAGTCTGGATGGGACGGTCGACTATGTGCTGGAAGGGAACATCAACTACAGTGGAGCCACCATATCGTATCTGGTGGAGGACCTTGGTCTGATTGCCTCAGCAAAAGAGGCCGGCGTACTGGCAAAACAGGCACAAGACATTCCATCGCTCTATCTCGTTCCTGCTTTCAGCGGTCTTGGAGCACCCTATTGGGATCCTGATGCCCGCGCTGTCATCGTAGGCCTCGACCGAAGGTGCAAAAAAGCAGAACTTGTAAAGGCTGCTGAAGAGGCAATCGCCTACCAAATTGCCGATATCGTCTTCTTGATGGAGCAGCACAGCAAGCTGGATGTTACCAGTCTGAGAGTCGATGGGGGGCCTACCAATGACAGCTTCTTGATGCAGTTTCAAGCCGACCTTTTGCAAAGCGAGGTACGTGTTGCAGCACTTGAGGAACTCAGCGGACAAGGCCCGGCATTACTTGCGGGTAAAAAGGTAGGACTGCTACAAGAACAGAGTGCCTATGGGAAACAGCCCAAAGCACTGTATGTGCCAGAGATGGGCAAGGCTGAGAGGGACAACCGATATGCAGGTTGGCTCAAGGCAATTACAAAGGCTCTGTCGTGCTAGAAATCCAGCAAGGTCTTCTGATCATACACAGAACGCCAATCCTTGTTGAAATCCTCGACAGCCTTGGTTATTGATGGCATGCTCAGACCGGTTTGGAGAAGCCCCAACTTGAGGGTACAACACCCAGAGCCAGCACTATAGGCGGTTGTAACCTCTGCTACGTTACGAAAGCTCGCAGCAAGCAGCTGTGTTGAACTGGTATTGGTCCACAAAAGAGAGGCCAATTCCTTGATGACCTTCGCAGCGTCGATGTCAAGATTCAACATCCGGTCATAATAGACAGCGATATATCGAACACCTATCTGCATCGCCAGAATACCTTGGATGGTGGAGAACACTGTTGTCGCCGTAATATTGATCGGCTCTTTAGCAAGAAGCTTCATCGCCTCAAGCCCTGCTTTCGTTACAGGTATGGCAACATAGGTTTGCTCACCGAAAAGGTTCTGTAGTCGATGGGCCTCGCCGACCATTGTCTTTGGATCGGAGCCCATCACTTGTATATGAAGGGCCAAGTCATCACCGATAAGCTTTCTGATATCCTGCAGATGAGAGAGCAACGAAGTTGACTCGATGCGTGCAAGCATGGTGGGGTTTGTGGTGATTCCCTTGATCGGATAATGGTCCAAAGCATAACTGATTTCCGAAAGATCAGCACTGTCAAGCAATAAGTCCATCTTGTATCCTCCAGTTGCTTTGAGTGTGCCACAGAAGCCCTCTCTGGACAAGCAGTTTAGCAACTTGACAAACCAGAGAAGATGCACAACCATTTGCCAATGAGCGAAATCATATTAACAGACAACTCCTACTTTTATGAGCCGACTTTGCAGTTGAAGGTAGTCAAACGAGAACCGGAGCTGCCATATCGTCTTCACAGCCATGAGTTTCTTGAGCTGGTTCTTGTGGTAGGAGGAAGAGGGATCAACTACACTGCTACAGAACAGATGCCGCTCAGGGAAGGGTCTGTCTTTTTCATTCCCCCCGGTGTGGAACACGGCTACAAAGAGGTGGATAATCTTGTCCTCTACAACGTCCTCTATGGACAGATGCTCATCAATGCCCAAAGTTTAGATCTTGTAGAGCTGCCTGGATACAGGGCATTTTTCCTTGAGGAACAGGCAATACCCAATATGCTGCTCTCCCCATCCCAGATAGCCGAACTGATTCCCATCATCCAGCTCATAGAGAAGGAAGCTGATGACCAAAGCTACGGCTCAGGCTCACGAACCTTGGCATACGCTTACCTGATAGAGCTACTGGTCAGGCTCTCAAGAATCTATGACCAAACCCCGAGGGAAACCAACCAGACAGCCAGAAGATTGTGGGAGGTCATCTCCTACATTGAGGACAATCTGGACATCAGTCTCAGCACAGAAGACCTGACCGAGGTGGCAAACATGAGTACCAGTACGCTAAACCGCTGGTTCAAGCAATCTACAGGGCTCTCCCCTATCGAGTTTCACATCCATAAGCGTATTGCCAAGGCGTGCACACTGATCCAGGAAAGAGGTCTTTCCATGGGCCAGATCAGTGAATCATGCGGATTCAAGGACCCCAATTACTTCTCAAGGCAGTTCAGGAAAGTCATGGGTATGAGCCCCAAGCAATATCAGAGGATTTTCTCCAGCCGCTTTAGTTGAGCGCCTGAATTGCTGTAACGGCGCTTGCATAAACATTCTGCTCTCCGATGTATTCTATGAACCCCAACCGTTGCATCATCGAGTGAACAGGAGCCTGCAAGCCACAAAACCATAGAGAAACCTGCTTCTCTTCGAGCATTTGCCGAATCTCAAAAAACTCCTCGATGGAGCTATGATCTATGGTCGGCACACCCCTGAGGGAGAATATGATATGAGCTGCATTTTGTGTGAGCAACTGCTGAGTTATCTTTGTCAACTGTTCTTGGGATCCAAAAAACAATGAACCATCAACATACACGACAAACGTGGGCTTCTGAGCATCCTTTACCTGGTCAACCCGAATAGCTATCTTGTGGCTTTTAATAATGAACATGATCATTGAAAATAGAATTCCGATAAGGATTGCTATGGTGAGGTCAAATACTACAGTAGCAATCATGGTGATAAGAAACTGGGCTATGGAAGTCTTTATTTTACAGCGAAACATCTGAGCTATCGCCTCATGCTCGTTCATCCTCCAAGCAGTTACCAGAAGCACCCCTCCTAGCGCAGAGAGGGGAATCTGACTCATAAATGGAGAGAGCAAAAACATAGAGGCAAGCAAACCCAAGGCATGGATAATGGAGGTCAATCTTGTCTGTTGACCGCTTTTGATGGCTACAGAAGTGCGGGCGATTGCTGCTGTGGCTGGTATGCCTCCAAAGAAGGGTATGAGGACATTTCCCAATCCTTGGGCAAAGAGCTCTTGTGTTGCATCCAGCTTTTCCTTTTTCATTTTTCCTGCAGAAGCACCACAAAGCAGACTCTCAACCATCCCCAGTGCGGCAATGGAAAGAGCAGGAGAAAGATACGGCAACAAGGCCATGGGTTGCAACATCATCAGTTGCAATCTCTCGGATGATACCAAGGTCTTGGGAATCGCTCCTACCACGGGGACATCCAAGGAAAGAATGCTCTGCAAGACCAAACATACAATGATTCCCAGCAAACTAGCAGGAAATCGTGCATTGAAGGACTTTGGCCAAAACAGCATGAGCAATACAACAAGAAGGCCGTAAAATAAAGAGGGAAGATGCACGGAAAACCCCAACTGAGCATAGGAAGCTAGACGCATAAGAGCGCTCTCTCCCTGACTTTGAACCCCGAAGAAGTTGTCTATCTGCCCAAGAGCAATAATTACGGCAATGCCGCTGGTAAATCCGGTTATTACCGCTCTGGGGATATAGCTTACCAACGCGCCTACTCGCAAAACAGCCAGTATCAACAGGATAATCCCACTGAGGAACCCTGCTATAAACACACCCTGAGGACCGCTTCTTGCCGCAAGACCGATTAAAATAGCGGCCATCGCCCCGGTGGGACCTGAAATCTGATAGGAAGCCCCACCGAAAAGCCCAATGACCAAGCCTGCGATAATGGCCGTAATCATGCCACTAGCGCCGTCCATACCTGAGCTTATGCCAAAAGCTAAAGCCAGAGGAAGGGCTACTGCGGCTACGGTCAAACCTGAAAGAAGATCTTTTGAGAAAGATTGGGGTGAATAGTGTTTGAACTCACGACGAAGAGCAGAAAGAAAAGAGACAGCATAGTTCATGCTTCAAATGCCTCACTTATTGAACAATGGCCGCATCATAGCGCTTCGGCACAGAAAGAACAAGTAGCTTCGCTCTCTTATCTCTTTGGTACAATCTCCAACCAATAGCCATCAGGATCGACGATGAAATAGATTCCCATCTGCTTGTTTTCATAACAAATGACGTCCATCGCTCTATGTTTCTCTCTTGCAGCTTCCAAATCGTCTGTCTCAAAGGCCAGATGAAACTCATTATCCCCAAGGTTGTAGGTCCCCTTCTCCCAGTTCTTCAGCCAGGTCAGCTCGAGTTTGTGCTTTGAAGAGCCATCTCCAAGAAAGACCAAGATGAAAGAACCGTCGCTCGCTTCTTTCCTGCGAACTTCCACCAAGCCCAGGGCTTCTTTATAAAACGCGAGAGACCGGTCGAGATCGGTCACATTGAAATTATTGTGTGCAAATGAAAAGGTCATACTATCCTCCAATTTTGTTGTAGTTGCGTTACTTCCAATACCTGCGTACCCATGTCCTTGAGCTCTTTTTTCAGTCTTTGACAGACAGTACTGTCGTTCCAAAAATGCATGGGGACCAGTGTTGAGACATCTACCCTCTGCACAAGGTCTTTCGCTCCCAGGCTGTAAAAGGGACCGAGCCTTGGGTCTACAGGGACGAAAGCAAGATCAAGATGGCGAGGCAAATACTCCAACTGCAGATGATAATCTGCAGCCATTTGCTCATTGTATTGGTCGCTCTCCCCTTCCCAGTGCCAGTGGTTCAGATCACCGGCAAAGTAAATGGTCTTTTCCTCAACCTCAATCACAAAAGCAACACCCTCATCAGTGGAACGCAGGGTTCTGATCAAAAGAGAGTCAACGTTTATTTCCTCATTCGGACCAATCTGCCTCAGAGAACCGAGAGACGGAGCCTCGGCAATGCTGATGTCCGAAGAGAGGATGAACGTGGTAGCACCCTTTCTCTGAGATAAAGAGAAGATTTTAGGAGTATAATGATCTGAATGCCTGTGACTCGCAAATACATAGAGAGGCTTCTTTTCATCAGAGAGAGAAAGCTCTCCAGAGGTGTAGTCGAGCAACAAATATTGCTCTTCTGTTTCCAACAAAAAGGCACTGTGTCCAAGGTAGGTGCATAACATACTATAACCATGGCCTATAGCCGTACAGCTGTCAAGCTTAAAGCACCTGTGCTATAGTAGCTACAAAAGGAGTCCACAAACATGCACATTACACTCTGTAACGCTCAGGACAAAATATTGGCTAGCAGTACTAAACACGACGACTACTCGCTGTATCTCGTATATGCTGAACCGTATCATGAAGGCGATTACATCACCCTTTCTGTTGAAGAAGAAGGCCTGTATTACCTGCAACTTGATGAAGTACTGGGGAAACAGGTGGTATATCTGAAAGAAGAATCAAGCTTTCTCATTCCAGTCCAAGAAAACAGGCTGACGTGTTATCATCCAAGTGCATTCAGAGCAAGGATGCACCTCATTACCCTGGAGAAAGCCTTTGGCCTAGGACGAAGAAACCTAGCCTGCAACCCGTACGATCATCACTATACGACCAATATATATCCCCACGCCAGCGCGAATGTAGAAACAAGAGGAGAAATGGTATTTGCAGCGCGCAATGCCATAGATGGAGTGCTTGCAAATGCAGGACATGGACTGTACCCGTACGCAAGCTGGGGTATCAACCAAGACCCCAAAGCCGAACTGCATCTCGATTTCGGTCGCCCAATCTTGCTTGAGGAGGTACGGCTTACCCTTCGCGCCGATTGGCCGCATGACAGCTGGTGGACAGAGGCAACCCTCATTGACAGCGATGGGGAAGTATCAATCCTCCCGCTGAAGAAAACGGCACAGCCACAACGGTTTGTGAGAAACCCCAAAAAGGTCACCAGCCTTAGTTTGTGCAATCTCAAGAAAGCTGATGACCCTTCACCCTTTCCCGCTTTGACACAGATTGAGACTTGGGGGTACGACCTTTAGTCATAGGTGAAAACCAGACGGCTTCTGCCGTCTTGTTCATACCACAAAGGGAAGTTTGTATTCCAGATGTTGTTGAGCAGATTGAACTGAAACACCCCGTTTGCTCTAGGCATTACGTTATCAAAACGCAGCAATTTCCTCTCGTCAAGACTCACTAAAGGAGAGTCAAGATTCTTGATTGTCAGTGTTTGCTCTCCTTCATAGGTCAATTGCTCTATTGCATGCAAAGAGCGCGATCCATTCTCTACTGTTGTATCAAGAGCAAGGTTGTAACCAAGCTTTTGCATCCTCCAGCTTCCCAAAGCCCTTGGTTGTACTGATACACCAAGCCACATAGCCTGCGGCAACCGGGTTGCTTCCTTGTTCATCCAGTCAAGGCAGATGCTCTCAAGCGAGCCTGCAGCAGAAAAACGATACCGAAGAATAAGATTTTTGGGAGCTCCTCTTGGGCTCTCTTTCTCTGCATCGAGCAAAACTATGGCTGAAAATCCCCCGCTTTCCCTTTTAAGATATATTTTTGACACCTCAGGCCGATAGAGGCGGTGCTGTACAGGAGGATAGACAGCCTCCATTCCAGGCTTCCCAAAGTCAGCACTGATCCAATCTTTACCCAAATCATAGTTCCTATTGTACTGATGGTGGAATTGTAGATAGTCCTCTGCGCTGAACGTTTCGTAGCGATAGACTCCAAGCCCCTCTCCTTTGACCAGATCGTGGTCTCGTTCGTCGATAAGGTGAGCAAGCGAACCATCGTTGTTGAATGCTATATGATGCAGTCCTATGGTATACACTCTTCCAACAAGGAGCGTTTGATCGTCATCCGCATGAAAAGGCTCAATCTCCAATTTCCTCAGTTCGCTCTGGGCTTCTGTTTGCAAGCTCGGAGGGAGAGATGCAATGGCTTTTGACAGATAGTCTCTTTGTTCCTGATGAGCTGAAGAAAAAAAGGAATATGTTCTAAGATCCCTTCTCGTATCTTGAGAGCCAAAAACATGAGCATACTCAGCTTTTGCAAACTCTTCGATGAAGTGGTAGGCCGGAGGAACCGCGTCAGAAGTAATGATATCGGCTTTTCTTGCACGATGGAAATCTTCGACCGACCAGTTCTTGTAATCGGCAAGGTACTTCTTGAAATCAAGGCCCCAGGTATGTTCAGAGACCATCAACAGATTGTCAAAAAAGGTATCAAAAAAGGCATGCTCAATGTCCAGCAGTCCTCGTTCCTTCCATTGCTGCGCAAGCCGGTTGAGAGCCTTGAAGGCGCTTACCTTGTAGGGATCACTGCCCACACCATGAATCCAGGTATCTCCAATCTCCTCTGTTACCACAGGAAGGTCCTTCTTGAAAGGAAGAATAGAGCGGGCATACGCATCCAAACTAGAGGCAAGAATCTCAGCATCAGGATACTGTCTTCTCAATCTATCCCAAACCGAGAGCACCTGATCTTGGGAAGGAGGCCCGCAGTTATCGGCACTGTTCTCAATGACCAGAAGATCCTCAAGCGACCCGATGGGCTCTTGTGATCCATAGGAGGCGTCATATTGGACAATCACCTCCTCTTTACCAGGGGCTCTCCAAACGAACAGACGAGGAACCTTGGGTAGAGGGGAACCGCCGTTTACCCCAAGATGCAAAAACTGGATGCCCGCTTTCGCAAGATGGGGAACCATGGCCAACGTATGGCCAGGGACATCTGTCATCTTGGCAGCGATTGTCTCATGGTTAAAACGTCGATCAAGCTGCTTGGAAAGAGACAGTCCATAGTGCAAAAGATTGCTGTCCATCAACTCAGTATGAGTGGTAAAAGGGAGTGCATGATAGGTGATGTCCCCAAGCCGTATCGCCTCGACCAACTTCTGTGCCTCAGGACCTTCCTTCTTAGCCAGATAACTTTTAATCAACCAAGACCCGGTAGTCCACACCAACCGCTCCTCTTTGCCTCTTTGGCGCAACAGAGTTGCACACTCGATGGCGTTGGGAATGAACTGGTCGAAATACCGATCTATTGTCCGGGATGCCAAATCAGTAAAACCAATATCCAGATGAGTTTTAAACACTACGTGAACTCTCTTGATCATACTCCTTATCTCCTTTCCCTGCTTGCGTCAAAACTGCAACACAGGCATACTGTCAACAGAGGAACCTACTGTGGATTACGAACTGAACAAAGCATCAAGGCGTTTATCAGAGTTGCCAATCAGCATCGAACTGTCCGGATTTATCATCGAGGTACAATGGCTTCGCGTCATGCAAAAGACAGGACAATGGGAGATCCCCCGCCATGCCCACTCGAGCTTTGAATTTCACATAATCGCCCGTGGTTGTTGCAGGGTAGTCACCGACACCCATTCCTTTATTGCAGGAGAAGGATGCATGTACCTCACAGGACCGAAAGTCCACCACGCACAACACAGCTACGACGAGAAGGATCTCATCGAGTACAGCCTGGATTGCACCTTCCGTCCACGCAAAGAAACCTCGAACCATGACCGAGGAGAGTGGGAACAACTGCATGCTTTTTTCTTGCATGCCCCCTGTCTCCCGGTCCAAGACACCTCAGGGCTCATCTCCTTATTTGAGCAAGCTCTTGAGGAGGCCTTGCATACTCGACCTGCCTATGGGATCCTCGTCCATTCCTATATAGTATCCATGCTGGTCGCTGCAGCAAGAAGCATGGGCCTCGGCCCCACCCTTGCAAATGGAAACCAGAAAACAAGGATGGATAGGATAGCGGAGTTTGTCCAAGACAATATCCACAGACCTCTGTGCCCGATGGACATAGGTGCCTACCTGAACCTCAGTGAAAAGCAAGTCTCCCGCATCGTGTTCGCTTCTGAAGGTTTCTCTACCAAGCGCTTCATAACAATAGCAAAAATCGAAGAAGCCAAAAAATTGCTTGAAAATCCCTCCTATAGCATCGGTGATATTGCCCAGGGTCTTGGTTATGCCTCCACCAGCTATTTCACCAATGTATTTCGTAAACACGAGGGAATAGCCCCTGGTGCCTATCGTGAAAAAATTCTACCTAAGCTCGATATTCATCATACATAAATGTCTAATAATTTACAAACAAAAAATTAATATTTATCCTAAAATTATCATATAAATTATGCTTAATTATTATATTAACTACTTTTATAACCAAAAGGCTATAAAAATATGCTAAAAAATGTCTATTTTTTATAATTTTTAATAATTTCGTTTGTCTATTTTTTACAAGTCGTGATATACTGTCCTTACACAGCCCAAAAGGAAGCAGCATGGACAAACACCTAGCAAGACAGATACGAAAACACAGGGTCTTTTATCTGTTGTTCATCCCAATAGCACTGTACTTCATCCTCTTCACATATTATCCCTTCGTCAGGGGTTTCATCATGAGTTTCCAGGAGAACCGATTACTAGGTGCCCGCCCTTTCGCCGGACTGGAAAACTACAGACTCGTGCTGGCAGATCCTGATTTTCGTTCTTCCATAATCAACTCCTTGATTATTGGAATCTGGGACATGGTTCTCTATTTCTGTATAGCCCTGCTCTTCGCCCTCATCCTCAATGAAGTAAAGCAACGGCACATAAAACAGACAATCCAGACAATCGCTTATATACCGTACTTATTCAGCTGGGCTGTCATCGGGGGTGTCTGGGCTTTGATATTCGATCTCAATGGTTTGGCCAATCGTTTTTTGAGTCTTTTTTCTGTTGATCCAATTTTTTTCCTCGCTACCCCCAATCTGGCTCGACCTCTCATCATAGCCATGGGGGTATGGCGATCGATCGGATATTTCGCCCTACTCTTCACCGTCGCCATCATGAACATCGACCAGCAACTGTTTGAAGCTGCCCGTATCGATGGAGCCGGCAGAATGATGCAGATAAGAAAGATCATAGTACCTTCACTCAGTCCCACGATGAAAACCATCATCGTATTGCTTTCCATAGGAGTGCTTACACACTTTGATGAGATTTACGTCATGGTAAATCCAGCCAATCGGAGGCTTATCAGCACGCTTCTTCTCTATGTATATGAAAATGGAATCTTGAACTTCCGCACCGGTACGGCCAGTGCAGGAGCAACACTGGTGATGATTGGAACCTTGGCTTTTACTGCCTTGATTCGTCGATTGACAGACTATGACAAGGAGTAGAGCAATGAAGAAAACAACTACCAGGCAAGACTCCTTGCCGATTTTGATCAGAACCCTCAATATCCTATTCTTGGTATGTATTGTGGTGCTGATGGGCTTGCCGATGCTCAACGTCTTGGCGGTAGCCTTCTCAACCCAAGCAAACAGCGATTCACCGGGCTTGGTGCTGTGGCCTTCCCCGATCACGGGCCAAGGGTTTCAGTTCATCTGGAAACATACCAACATTGCTACCCCATTCTTCAACACAGTATACGTATCGGTGGTGGGAACAGTGCTGCATGTTATCATGGCTTCCCTTGCCGGCTATATTCTCTGTCAACCCAATCTCCCTTTGAAGAAACTGATGACTACTTTCATACTTCTTACGATGACCGTACCCTACGAACTGACTATGATTGGTATTTATGCCGTAAATAAGGAGTTGGGCTTGATCAATACCTATACAGGCTTGATCGTCAACGGCATGATCAGCGGTTTCAGCGTCTTGCTCATGCGCAACTATTTCCAAGCCATCCCGCAAAGTCTTTCAGAATCGGCAAGAATCGACGGAGCTTCTGAACTGACGATTTATGCATCAATCTATCTAAGACTTTCCATCTCAGGACTGATGACCATAGGAACTCTTGAGTTGATACGCAGGTGGAACAACATCACCATGGTCGTAACGCTCATCAGCGACATGAAGAAGTGGACACTCCCGGTTTTGCTGAGATTCATCCTTTTCGACCAAACTTCAACCAGCGGTACCAGCTATATTTTCGCCAATGCAAAGATGGCTGCAGTAGTACTTACGGCAATACCGCTGGTAATACTCTACTTCTTCACCCAGTCATTTTTCTCAAGTGGAATCATGATTGGCTCGATAAAAGAATAATGCATCACAGAGGTGCATTTGCATACAACCGTACATTGGATCCAAAGGAGGATGCATATGAACAAAAAACGTGTATTAATCGGATTGCTGGTGTTGCTCATCAGCTTCGGTCTCTTTGCCCAAGCACAGGCTGAAAGAGCACCTGTAGAGGTAAGGGTGCTTGCCGGGGTAACAGGAGGCAAGGATGAAGCTGAGAACAAACTCTTCGAAGCCGCAATGGAGAAGGCAACCGGCCTGAACATCAGTTGGGAGAAAGTACCCTCCGGTTATGATCAGGTTCTGATGCAGAAGCTCGGCGCAGGAGAAGTCTACGACCTGATCTACCTGAATCAGTTCCAGATGTATACACTTGCAAGGCAGGGAGCTTTGACCGACCTGACAAGCAGGATTGCGAACTCCAAGGTATATGCCGAGAATGTTGACCCGGATGAGCTAGCAAAGATTGCGCTCAATGGAAAGTACTATGCCGGATTCAATAAGCTGGAGGTCTTTCCCTTGGTTAATGTCAACAAGGCTATTACGGACCGAGTCGGCATCGACCTGTCCAAGCTTCACACCCTTGAGGATTACTATCAGATGCTCAAGAAAGTGAAGACCCACATGGAGCAGACAGAAGGTCGCAGACCCTATTATCCGTTCTTCACCTACATGCCGGACATCTGGGACCTCCAGCCCTGGTTTAGTTCTGTTGGACTCAGACGTGGTGTATTTGTAGATGCAAACGGCAAAAAGTATGCTCCTTATGTCGATCCTAAGGCCGAACCTGTCTGGCAGTGGCTTGCTAAACTCTATCGTGAAGGCTTGATGGATCCCACCTCCTTTACTGGTAAAACTGGTGATATGCGCAACAAGATGTGGCAGAGCCAGGATATCGTAATGGACGTTGATTGGGCGGCATGGACAGGCTTGTACAACAACAACGCTCGCAATGCGGGGACCTACCCCGGCAAGGTCAATGTAGTTGGCCTTCCCGGAACCAAGGGTCCTGATGGGAAATACATGCTTGAGCAGGGAGGAGCTTCGTTATGGGCAATCCCCTCCAACGCAAAAAATCCTGATGAAGCATTCAAGCTGATCGAGTACATGGCAACCAAGGAAGGCGGTCTCTTGCTTTCTGCCGGTATCGAAGGGCATGATTATGTTTGGAAAGACGGCAAGATACAGTATACAGAAGTAGGTATTGCTCATGCCAAGGATCACGGGGCTCCGTTCCCGATTTCCACTCAGTTTGATCTTACCATCCTGGGCGAGATGAATCCTGGCGTTCTTGAGTCAGTCGCCATTGGCCGACGTCCTGACGTAGAAGTAGCTCCCATGGGATTTGCAAACGGAGAACTGGACGCACGCAGATATTATGATATCATGTCAAAGTGGATGACCGATTGTGTAATGGGCAAGATTTCTGCCCGGGACGCCATCAGAGGTGCTGAGAATGAACTTCGAGCGAACAGGCTTATTGACTAGTAGCGTATCGTAAGCATTGAATCAGGGCGCAGCTTTTGCTGCGCCCTCTTTAAAGGGAAGCGTATGAACGAACTGAGCTATACCAAAACCTACGGCAAGGAAGCCGTTCAAACCTACCAGAACATCAGCTTCACTGTTGGAGAGCAGATAGAAACAATCGAGCTTTCCTATACCTATCAGCGGTTCAGGATGGAACCAAATCAGTGGGGAGTAGAGAAAAAAGAGATTAATATCATCGACCTCGGACTTTTCTCTGCCGACGGTCAACTGCGAGGATGGTCAGGGTCGGAAAGACTTTCCGTTACGATATCGGATTACTATGCCACCCCGGGTTACAAACGAGGCCCTATCAAAGCAGGCACTTGGAATGTTGCACTAGGAATCTACAAGGTAGAGACCGAAGTGGTCGTAGAAATTTCGATCAAGTTGATCCCCAAAAAACGGCGCTATTTCAAAGGGGATCTTCATATGCATACACTCAACAGCGACGGTGAGTATTCCACGAGCGAGGTCATCTCCTACGCCAAGCATGCCAAGCTTGATTTCATCGCTCTGACCGATCACAACAACACCCAACAGAATGATGAGATCGGCAATCCACAAGGGATAACAGTTCTGTCAGGAATGGAGTATACCAATTACAGAGGACATGCAAACTTTTACTTCCCTCATGATGCCCACTGTCATGCAAACCCACTTTCCAACACTAAGGAAGAGATGCTCCAAACATTCCAGGCAGCCCGTCAAATGGAGGCCTTGATCTGTATCAACCACCCGTTTGACGATAGTTGTCCTTGGCTGTTTGGATTCGACTTCGACTTTGCTTTGGTTGAGGTATGGAATGGTTTTTTCAAGCCCTCTGACGCCAAGGCAATCGCATGGTGGCATGACATGCTTGTTGAAGGCCGACGCTTGGTCGCCATCGGAGGCTCTGATACTCATAAGATTGAGATGGGAAGAAGCTATGGAACCCCTACAACGTGGGTGCATGCACTCTCCAGAGGAAAACAAGACATCTATGCATCACTCATAGAAGGAAGGGTAAGCGTGAGCGCAACACCGTCGTCTGCTCATCTGATGCTCTTTATCGGGGACGCATCCATCGGTGAAAAAATTGCCTACAGTGACGATTTGAAAGCAGAAATACATGTCTGCAATGCAAAGATAGGAGATCAAGTCATACTCTACAGTGATGCTGGAGAAGAGATGCAATACAGCTGCCCATATGCGGGCGACGTTTCTTTTGCCTTTGGCGTGGAGAGAAGAAAGTTCTATCGTGTAGAACTGTATCGAAACCTGTTCGGCTTGGAGTTGCTCGACGCATTTACCAATCCAATCTATCTTCTTTGAGCTGTTGACTCTCTTTCAATGAATACGAATGGAAGAGATATGCTCAAAGGAAAGCGGTTTTGGCTGGTGATCAGTGAGTGTAAAAGAGCTACTGCCGTCTGCCCCATTTCAATCATCGGCTGGGCGATGGTCGTCAATCGAGGAACGGAAAAAGAGGAGAGCTCGATGTTGTCGAAACCGATGACTGAGATGTCGTTTGGTACTTTCAGATTATGATCGGCGAGAGTGCGGATTGCTCCTAAGGCAAGCTCATCGGTGATGGCAAAAACTGCCGTGAACTCAACAGACCTTTCAAGCAACTTTTTTGTTGCAGCAGAACCACCTTCAAGACTATAGGTTTCAGAACTGACCACCAAGTTCTCGTCATAGGGCAGGGATGCTTCATTCAGGGCTTTCTTGTACCCTTCGAACCGTTCTCTAGGAAAACTGTACTTGGTGCCTCCTACATAAGCAATCTTCTTATGCCCAAGTTTGACCAAGTGATTGACCGCCGCAACGGAAGCCTCTTGCTCACTGATATGAATTGAAGTTGCTTTCCACCCACTTTTTTCGAATGTCACCAAGACAGTAGGAACCTTGTTTTCTTGAAGATATTGGTTGAACTCCAATAGTTCTATCTCATGCAGGAGGATGATTCCGTCGAGTCTGTCTGCTTTCAGTCTTTTCAGGCAAGACCGCTCTCCCTCCGAATCAGTGGAAGCAAAATAGAAGCTGGTATGATACCCGAATTGTTCTAGATGATGCTCGATGGTGCTGAATAGTTGTCTTTGGAACATGTTGAACGTTCCAGGCATCACGATACCTACAGTAGAGGTATGCTTGCTGACCATGTCCCGTGCAGCCCTGTTCGGCACATAGCCGGTTTGCTTTATCGCCTGTAGAATCCTCGCACGCTTATCCGCACTTACACATGCCTGATGATTGAGCACCCGAGATACGGTAGAAACCGAAACTCCTGCCATCTTTGCGATATCTTTGATACTAACCATGAAATCCACCTTATTTTGTTGTATCTTACCCGCAACAGGGCCTCATCAACAAGTATAAACGGCTCTCACTTTCTGAGGGCCATAATCGCCTCTACAGACGCATCGTAGCTGACAAGCGGACTCAACTCAAAGGCTACAACACCACGATATCCTCGATCTTCAAGATGATCGATGACCTTCTTATAGTGTATCTCTCCAGTTCCCGGTTCATGTCTTCCTGGATGATCTGCTATATGAATATGGGCAATCTGCGAAGCAAAACGATCATAGGTGTTGCACAAATCCCCACTCATAATCTGCATATGATAGAAATCGTAGAGTACTTTGATGTAAGGAGAATCAACAGCTTCCACTACCAACGAAGCATCCTTGATAGTTGAGAGAAGATTTCCTTGGTGGTCTACTGTCGTATTCAATGGCTCCAAGACACAACAGATACCCTCTTTCTCTGCATAGGGGGCGACACAGAGCAAGGTTTTTATCATATTCATATAGAGCCTATGGGAAGGAATATCGGCATACGCGTTGACCACCTTTCCATTATCAAGAGCATTGGAATGAATCACAACCATCTTTGACCCTACTTTTTTGGCAGCTTCAAACGATGCTCTCAGGTAGTCAACATAGCCTTTGAGGTGTGCATCATCACAAAGAGAATATTCATTCCCATCTCCACTCAAAGAACTGACAAAGAGACTGCTCTCTTCGCACTGTCCTTTGATCAGTTGTAAATCCTTATTTTCCCAAGACCAAAACTCAATTGCATCAAAACCAGAGTCCTTTGCTCTTTTTATTCGCTGCAGAAACGGCTGTTGGTCATGCAGGATTTCAATATTTGCAGAAAAACACAGCATGGAACCTCCTTGATGGATGGCAATATATCAAGGTGCTGGCTTACGTAGCCCTTCTCCTTGAAAACGTTATCATACTAGTATGCTTACATCTGAATTCTTTTTTGTCAAATTATTTCTCTTTCAGAGAGCATTATCTTCTCTGCTCATGTAGTGGAAATGTCTTTACAAATTACGAGCCTATAGTATACTTTATTCAATATGATAACGTTTTCAAAACATCGTCATAAAGCCGATGGTTTAGAGGAGGATTGCAATCCATGAGTACAGTCATAAGAGTTGGCATCATTGGTGCCGGACGGATTGGGAAATTACATGCAGAGAACATAACCAGAGGGGTAACACCCGTGCAAGTGGTAGGCATCAGTGATGTCATGATGAATGACGCCATGAAAAGCTGGGCAAACAATCTGGGTATCGAGCTTGTAACGAAGGATCCCTTGGAACTGATCAATCATCCACAGATTGATGCCATTCTAATCTGCAGCAGCACCGCCACTCATGCCGATTTCATCATTGCCTCAGCTCAGGCAGGCAAGCATGTCTTTTGCGAAAAACCGATTGACCTCTCCCCACAAAAAGGGTTGGAGGCCATCAAGGTCGCAAAAGAGAACAAGGTCAAACTACAGCTGGGTTTCAACCGTCGCTTCGACCATAATTTCAAGCAAGTTCATGATCTAAGAAAAGCTGGTAAATTAGGGGATGTACATATCGTAAAGATAACGAGCAGGGACCCGGCACCTCCATCGGCCTCCTATGTGGCCGTCAGCGGAGGCATCTTCTTGGATATGATGATCCACGACTTTGACATGGCTCGCTATCAGGCAGGATCTGAAATTGTGAGCGTACATGCAACCGGGGCAGTCCTGGTTGACCCAGAAATTGGAAAAGCCGGAGATGTTGACACCGCCATTGTGACACTTCGTTTTGCCAATGGAGCTATCGGGGTCATAGACAACTCCCGTCAAGCCGTCTACGGATACGACCAACGGGTAGAGGTGTTTGGATCCAAGGGTTGTGCCCAAGCAGAAAACGACAAGCCAACCAATGTGGCACTCCTTACAGCTGAACAAGTCGTAAGTGACAAACCGCTGTACTTCTTCCTTGAACGATACAAAGACGCATTCATCAGCGAAATCAATTGCTTCGCTCAAGCCATTATCGACGACAAGGATGTTGTGGTCAGCGGTGAAGATGGCCTTGAGGATATGATAGCGGCACTTGCTGCAGGAAAAAGCTTGAAAGAACAGCGAGAGGTGACAATCAAGGAAATGAAGAAAGAGTTGGGACTCTAGATTAATAGGAGAATTTCATGACTAGGATTCGACTGACCATGGCGCAAGCCTTGCTTCGGTTTTTAGATAATCAGTATATCTCATTCGATGGTGTTGAAGAAAAGTTTGTTGCTGGTGTTTTCGGCATTTTTGGACATGGCTGTGTCGTGGGAATCGGGGAAGCCTTGGCAGCAAAGGAAAACACACTCCCCTTTTATCAAGCAAAGAATGAGCAGGGTGCCGTGCATGCAGCAACAGGGTTTGCAAAACAGAACAACCGTAGGAAAATCATGGCTGTCACGTCCTCCATCGGACCTGGTGCCTTGAACATGGTCGTCGGGGCCGGAACAGCAACAGCGAACCATATTCCGGTCCTGTTGCTTCCCGGAGACATCTTTGCCTCCAGGCAACCTGATCCTGTTTTGCAGCAGATCGAGCTTCCTCACGACTATACAAACACGGCCAACGATGCGTTTCGTTCTGTAAGCCGCTACTGGGACCGGATAAATCGACCTGAGCAATTGATGAGCGCGATGCTCAATGCAATGAGAGTACTTACCGACCCCTGTGAAACTGGTGCGGTTACGATTGCATTGCCTCAGGATGTACAAGGAGAAGCCTACGACTATCCCGTAGAGTTTTTTGAGAAACGGGTGCATTACATCGAACGCAGAATACCTACACAAGCACAGCTTGAAAGGTTGGTCTCCCAGATCAAGAAAGCAAAAAATCCTTTGGTCATCTGCGGAGGCGGGGTACGATACAGTGAAGCAGGAGAAGCTCTTTCAGCCTTCTGCGAGAGCTATCACATCCCCTTTGCTGAGACTCAGGCAGGGAAAGGGACTATACTTTGGGACAATCCGTACAACCTCAGCGGAATAGGGACGACCGGAAGCCAATGTGCGAACGCTCTTGCAAAAGAAGCCGACCTGATCATCGGAGTGGGAACCCGGTTTGGCGATTTCACCACGTGTTCAAAGTGGTTGTTCCAAAATCCTAAGTGTAGCTTTGTCTCCATAAATGCAGCACCTTCTGATGCCTACAAACTGAACAGTCTTCCCATTATCGCGGATGCAAAGCTGACACTACAGGCTTTGGTTGATGAGCCTCAATTGGAAGAGTATCAGAGCACTTGGGGCGATAGGATCGAGAACGAAAAAGAGCTGTGGGATGATGAGGTCAATCGCCTCTACAGCCAAGAGATTCCACACTCCCTTTCTCAAGCAAGGGTATTGGGAGAGTTAAATGATCGATTGCTTCCCCAAGACGCCATCGTTGTCTCCGGTTCCGGCTCCATTCCCAGTGATATGCAACGGGTTTGGAGAACCAGGAAGAAGGGAACCTATCATATGGAGTATGCCTTCTCCTGTATGGGGTATGAGGTGGCAGCAGCTCTTGGCGTAAAGATTGCTCAGCCGGAAAGAGAAGTGGTTGCCATCATCGGGGATGGCGCTTATACCATGCTCCACACTGAACTGCTCACTTCCATTCAGGAAAACAAGAAAATAATAGTCGTGGTTTTGGACAATGCTGGGTTCCACTGCATCGACAACCTGCAAAACAGCCAAGGCATTGAACACTACGGCAATGAATGGAAGGTTCGAGAATCAGAGACGGGCAGGCTCACCGGTGCCTCGCTCAAAGTTGACTATGCCCTCAACGCACAAAGCTGGGGAGCCGTCGGGCTGAAGGCAAACACGGTTACAGAGCTGAATGAGGCTGTAGAGCAGGCTCTGAAAGCAGAGCGATCGGTTTTGATCCACTGTCAGGTTGCACCAAAGTCGATGACCACAGGCTACGGTTCTTGGTGGAGGGTTGGAACTGCCGAGGTTTCCACAAACAAAGCTGTTGAGAACGCTTGGAAAGAACTTGAGGCAGAGATACAGAAGGTACGACAATTTTAGAAAGGAATATGAGATGGATAATACACCTATCAAACTGGCGATAGCCCCGATCGGCTGGACAAATGACGACCTGCCACAACTTGGGGGAGAGATTACGTTCGAACAATGTGTCAGTGAAATGGCTCTTGCAGGATTTACTGGAAGCGAAGTAGGCAACAAGTATCCTCGTGACACCAAGGTTCTTAAAAAAGCACTTGATTTACGAAACTTGCAAATCTGCAATGCTTGGTTCAGCACCTTCCTCACAACACAAAGCTATGAACAAGTTGAAAAAGATTTCGTAGAACATTGCATGTTCCTCAAGACCATGGGTGCAACCATAGTGGGAGTGGCAGAGCAAGGCAACTCCATCCAAGGCAGACAGGATTTGCCTGTCTTTGATGCAAAACCGATCAATACAACACAGCAGTGGGAAAAACTGACAACTGGGTTGAACAAACTTGGCAAGAAAGCCCAAGAGATGGGCCTTACGCTCACCTACCACCATCACATGGGGACAGGTGTCCAAACAAGTGAAGAGATCGACTACTTGATGCAGCATACCGATGATGCTCTGGTCGGTTTGCTCTATGACAGCGGGCACCTTGTATTCAGTGGTGAGGATGCAATGGCCGTTCTGAAAAAATGGATTGGACGAATCAGACACGTACATCTCAAGGACGTACGAGAAGAGCGTAGAGAACAAGCGATCAAAGAGAAGTGGTCTTTCCTCAAAGGCGTCAAAGAGGGTGTCTTCACCGTCCCCGGTGATGGAATGATCGACTTCAGACCGATACTCACCTACCTCAAGGAAAACGGCTATACAGGCTGGTGGGTTGTCGAGGCAGAGCAAGACCCTGCAAAAGCAAATCCACTTGAGTATGCCATGAAGGCAAGAGCCTATATCAGGGAAGTTGCCCAGATATAACTTGCATCACTGAGGCCATAGTAGATCTGTTGAACCAATATAAAGTAGAGGTGTTGACACCTCTTTCGTTTATGTAGAGACCGTATGCATCGGAAGTTAGTTCTGATGACGAATTGTGAATTATCACTAAGACACCATTGTATGGAGGATACTGAGTATGAACAAAATCAAAGTCGGCGTAGCAGGCTATGGAGTTATCGGACAGAGATTGGCTGATGGAGTAGCCGCACAAGGTGACATGCAGCTGGTCGGAGTTGCCGATGTTGCTCCTACCCTCAGTGTGCAGGCGCTGAAAGAAAAAGGAATGCCTTACAAGTTCTTTACCGCAATGCCCGAGAATACTGCTGCACTTGAGAAAGCCGGTATCCCAATCAGTGGCTCGCTTGAGGATTTGGTGCAGCAGGTTGACATCATGCTTGACGCCACCAGTGCCGGAGTAGGTCTCAAAAACAAGGAAATCTACAAAAAATACGGCAAGAAGGCTGTCTTCCAAGGTGGTGAGAAGAACGCAATAGCCGACGTCTTTTTCCATGGTTATGCAAACTATGAAGCTGGGCTGGGGGTCGACTATCTTAAGCTGACCAGCTGCAATACTACCGGCCTTATCCGTGCTGTTGATTGTCTTGACCGTGAAGTAGGTGCAGAGAAAGTCGCCATCACCATCATCCGCCGTGTTGCCGACCCTGGCGATTACCATCGTGGACTGACCAACGCGCTTCAGATGGACAAGGCTCCCAGCCATCAGGCTGTCGATCTGATGACCATCATGCCACACGTCGATGCAACTGGAATTCTTGTCCATACTCCGGTGACCCATGGGCATATCATCACCGTATTGCTCACACCGAAGAAGGACGTCAGTGTCGAAGAGGCTATTGCAATCTTCGAGAAGCATCCGAGAATCAGGGTTGTATCCATCGACGAAGGATTCTTGGGCAATGCAAGCCTGTTCCGTTATGCACGCGACCTTGGCAATCCTCGAGGTGACATGTACGAAATTGCCCTATGGAAGGATTCTGTGGTCAAGAGCGGAAAAGATTTGATGTTCGCCATCAACATACCCCAGGAATCGGTCGTAATTCCAGAGAATATCGATGCCATCAGAGCCGCAATGAGGATGCAGGATAATCGCGAGAGCGGTACGAGCGAAACCAATAAATATTTGGGAATCGGAACATGGAAAAAGTAAGTCAGATTCGTATGCGAAGTCTTGACAATGTGGAAATGAAGGGGCGGACGGTACTCTTCCGTCCCGATATCAACTCCCCCATCGACAGCAAGACCAAACGTATCGTAAACACAAACAGACTTGAAAAGGCCGCTCCCACCCTCAAAGCTCTGCTTGATGGGGGCGCAAAGGTGGCCTTGCTTGCTCATCAAGGCGACACTTTGGACTACCAAAATCTCATACCACTTGCCGAGCATGCCAAAATCTTGAGTTCCCTCACAGGGTATGAAGTTGCCTATCTTGATGACGTATGCGGTCCTGCTGCCCAAGAGAAAGTCAAGAACCTGCAAGAGGGTGAAGCTGTAGTGCTGGGCAACCTTCGCTATCTGAGTGAAGAAATCACTGCTTTTGAGAAGGAAGTCAAACTCAAGCCAGAGCAAATGCTCGACACCTGGTTGATCAGGTCCCTTGCTCCGCTTGCCGACCTTTATGTCAACGATGCCTTTGCAGCCGCTCATAGAAATGCTCCGTCGATGGTTGCATTCCAAGAGTTGCTTCCTACCGTTGGAGGAAACCAGTTGGTCGCTGAGTACACCGCCCTGTCGAAGGTTGCCGCTATACCGATCCATCCCTCTGTCTTTGTGCTCGGAGGAGGAAAGATCAGCGATGCTTTTGGCATGATGCGCAACGTACTGGAGAATAAGACAGCTGACAAGATTCTGTGCGGAGGCATTACTGCACTGGTCATGCTTATTGCAAAAGAAGTAGACCTTGGAATGGCGACAAAAAAACTTCTCGAAGATCGTGACCTGCTCGTGTTCATTGAACAAGGTAGAGAGCTTCTAAAACAATTTCCTGATGCCTTTATCGTGCCTTCCGACCTTGCCTATGAGTTGGATGGAAAAAGGGAGGAAGCCGGCATTGAAGAAATTGACGGATCACCGGCGTTCTCTTCAAAACTGTTTCCTGACTTGGGCAGCAAGAGCATCGAGCTGTACAAACAAGAGATTGCAAAAGCTGGTTCTATCTTCGTCAACGGTCCTGCAGGGATGTATGAGGACGAACGTTGGGAAAAAGCTACCAAGGAGATTTGGCAAGCCATTGCCACTTCCAAGGCTTATACGGTAGTAGGTGGTGGGGATACGATTACTGCGGCAACGCGTTTTACCGATCTAAATCAGTACTCCTATGTCTGTACTGCAGGAGGAGCGATGGTTCGCTTCCTATCAGGCAAGAAACTCCCCTTGATAGAGGCTATGGAAAAGGCCTATGACCGGGATACAAAGGAATAAAGCATGCAGTTGAGCATCCCCTACCGTGATTACCAGAAGCTGAACATTGAAATTCCAGATGCAAATCTTTTAGGAGTTCTGGAACCGAACGAGGTTCCTTCCTTAGGAGAAAGAGAGGCTTTGAGTAGTTCAGTTGGCAGCCTTGCAGGATTTTTAAAAGGTGCAGAGAGTGTGCTCGTGATCATCAACGATGCTACGCGCCCCACTCCTACCGTGGCGATGCTTGACGTAATTCTCCCTTGTATCGAAGAATCTGGCCTAAGTGACGCTCAGCTTACCATTCTTGTGGCAACCGGGGCTCATCGTCCGGTTAAACAGAATGAGTTTGTACAACTGTTGGGCTGTTATGCCGATCGCCTTTCCGATCGGCTTATCAGCCATGTCGCTACAGACCAATCAAGCCTCCAAATGGTAGGCACGACCAGAAATGGAACACCTATCTTGCTCAACAAGCTATTATTCGCCTATGACCGCATCATAGTAACCGGAAGTGTAGAACCCCATTACTTTGCCGGATACACCGGTGGAAGGAAAGCCTTTCTCCCTGGTATTGCCGGCTTCGCCACCATAGAGGCAAACCATAGGCTGGCGATCAGCGACCAAGCATGTTCACTAAACCTTGAAGGCAACCCGGTGCATGAGGACATGATGGATGCACTGACGCATATCAAAGCACCGGTGTTCTCAGTAATGACCGTGTTGGACAAAGACCAGAAAGTAGTGGCTGCTACTTCTGGTGATATCGTCACCTCCTTTGAGAAAGCTGTAGCCATTGCCAAAAAAGTGTTCTGCGTTCCTATCGAACAACCAGCGGACATTGTAATCTCAATCGCCAAATTCCCGATGGATATCAACCTTTATCAAAGCCAGAAAGCTATCGACAACGGCGCTTTGGCAGTAAAAGATGGAGGGACACTGATCATGGTCTCTTCCTGCAGAGAAGGTATCGGGGATGCAGAGTTTGCCAAGCTACTTGGTTCTTGCACCTCACCAAATCAAGCCCTTGAAAAAATCAAGCAAGGATACAAGCTTGGATACCACAAGGCTGCGAAGATGGCAGCAGTGAGTAAGAGAATCAAGGTAAAAGCCTATACAGACTTGGAAGATGATCAACTCAAATCGCTCTTCATCGAGCCCGTACATGATCTTCAGAAGGCCCTTGATGAGGCTGTAAGCAATGGAAAGAACCCGACAATCTTGGTGCTCGCTGACGGTTGTGTTACTGTTCCTCTGCTCTCTTGAGCACCTCCATCAAGCTTCCTCTGAAAACACCGGGAGATTCCATCTTCATGCTGCAAAGAGCCGCAGCAAATCGGGTAGATTCCTCTATATCATGGTTGGCTCTCCAAGCTAGATAAGCGGCAAATGTGGTGTCACCCCGTCCGGTCCTTCCACTTGTGTTTTTGTTGGTATAAGGAGCAGTAAAGATTTTGTCATCAGCGCAAACCAGAACCTCAGTGTTGTGCGTCAGCATCACCTCTTTTGCTCCCCAGCTGCAGATCAACCGGGCAGCCGCTTTACGATCCTCAAGCCCAGTGAGGATAAAAGCTTCAGCAGCATCCGTTTTGAAATATGTGATGTAGGGGAGTATTTCCCTTTTGTGTTCCCAGTCTTTGAATACCAGATTCTGCTGCGCATCAAGACATCGAAGAACTCCTTGTGCATCGAGAGCTACTTTTGAAGTTTTCGAGAGAGGTGCTATCAGAGAATCAGGGATTTCTCCACCGAACAATCCTGCTAAATGATAGACAATTCCTGTACTGTCCACCTCCTCGTAGGAGAAGGAATCTGCTTGACTGAGCAAGATTACCTCTCTGCGTTCTTTATCAGGGGTGAAATAAGTGTTTTTGATTGAAGTACTCTTCCTTGAATCTATAACATTCCAGTCAACCATCGGATGTTGCAGTTTTTCTATAAGAGGCAGATCGTTTTTTGCGAGCTTTGTAATCACTTTTACTCGGGAGCCTGCTGCTGCAGCGGCAAAAGAGGAATAGACAACTGCCCCACCAACAATGTCCTGTCGAATGTTCTGATGATCAATTAAAATATCTTGTGAGATATGTCCAATCATGACAATGTCGTAAAGCATCCTAGTCCTCCATCGGCAATACATGTAAACTACGATCTTTGAACGAAAGGCCAACTTTGTGCCCACTGGTAAAAAGTGGATGGTACTGAGGATCGGCCACCTCAATTTGAAGTACCTTCTTGTCATTCAGCTCCACTTCATAGAGCATCTGAGAACCAAAATAGACAGAATTAATGACTGTCCCTGAAACCAATATGTCATCCGGGTGTTCACATATGATTGACTCAGGTCTGGCGACAATCAAAACAGAATCGTCAACTTTGATGGATTTATTCCATCTTGGAGCAATTATTCTTTTTCCCATAAAGGATAAATAGAAAGTTGAATCATCAAAGGATTCAACCTTTGCTTCAAGAAAATTAGCTTTCCCAATGAAGCCTGCAACAAAGCGATTTGCAGGATGACTATATATCTCTGCAGGAGATCCCATCTGCTGTATAAGTCCTCTGTTCATGATAACTACTTGATCGCTGAGGGTCATGGCCTCCTCTTGATCATGCGTTACGTACACACTTGTAATCCCAACCCTTTGTTGCAGCTTGCGAATCTCTAAACGAGTGGAAACACGAAGTTTTGCATCAAGATTAGAAAGGGGTTCATCAAACAGTAATACCTTAGGCTCCATAACCAAGGCACGTGCAAGACTCACGCGCTGTTGCTGTCCACCAGAAAGTTGGCGTGGTTGACGATCTTCGAGATTCTCCAACCCTATAAGGGTCATGATTTGATAAACCTTCTTTTTAATCTGCTCTGAATCTTCCTTTCTAATCCTAAGCCCATAGGCAATATTCTCAAAGACTGTCATATGCGGAAACAATGCATAGTTCTGGAAGACCATTGCAGTAGGTCGTTTGTTAGGCGGAATTTCGTTCATGCTTTTTCCGTCAATAAAGACATCCCCAGAAGAAGGAGTATGAAAACCGGCAATCATTCTAAGAGTTGTAGTTTTTCCACATCCTGAAGGTCCCAACAAAGTAACAAGATCTCCTTCCTTCACATCCAAATCAATATGATCCACTGCAACCACCTGATCTGTATCCTTTCCAAACACCTTCGTCAAATCCCTCAATTTCAAATAATCATTTTTCATTCTGCAACCCCTATTCTAGAATGGATGAGCCTTGCATGCCCTTACCCATTCGATCTGTAAAAAGCTTAATCAATCCCAATGCCAGCAAAACAATGACAATCAACAATAGACTCATCGCAGCAGCCTGAGCATACTGGCTATTGTCAACGAATCCTAATATTGCAACAGTAATGAAGTTCCATCGACCAGAAACAACAAATATGATTGCACTAATTGCCGTCATTGAGCGAACAAAACAGTTCGCTAAACCAGAGAAGAAAGCCGGAGTAATCATGGGGAGTGTTATTTTACGAAACGTTAGGGAGCTATCAGCTCCTAAGTCTATGGAGGCCTCCTCAATTGAAGGATCAATTTGCTCGATCGCGGCAATCCCATTTCTAATTCCTACCGGGAGGTTCCTAAAGACCAACAGGGCCATAATGATGAATCCAGTCCCGGTCAAGGTTGTCGGCATTAAAAAAGAAGGCGTATTGAAAGCAAGAATATACCCGATCCCAACGACTGTTCCAGGAACTGCAAACGTCAACATACTTGAAAATTCCATCGTATTCTTTCCAAAGAATTGCTTTCTACTGATTAGATAAGCAATAAACATGCTCAGAACACCCGTAATTGGAGTGATGACCGCAGAGAGATAGAGAGAGTCAAATATATATTTCTTGCCTACCCTCCACATTTGCACATAGTTGCGTAACGTAAGCGTCGAGTCAACGCCCCACAACTTTTGAAATGACCCCCAGACAACCATTGCATAAAAAAGCAAAACAATTCCAGCAAAAAGAAGGCAAAATCCATATACAGGAAACTTGATGTACCATTCCAGATTCTTGATAGTAGCACTGGTAGGCTTGCCTGTTACTGTCACATAAGATTTCTTGGATAAGAGGTATTTTTGTAAGTAAAACGCGATGACTGTTGGAATCAACAATAAAATTGCAAGTGTAGAACCTCGAGCTAGATCATACATACCCGTAATCTGTAAATATGCCTGAACCGATAGTACAGAGAAATTTCCACTTAAAATCATTGGGTTGCCGAAATCAGCTAAACTCTGAATAAATACCAATAACCAAGCGCTGACTATTCCAGGAGTAGCCAAAGGCAAGATGATTGTGCTGAATATTTTAATCCGTGAGGCGCCACAGTCCATTGCAGCTTCTTCCAAGGCAGGATCAATCGCTTGTAGCACCCCTACCAAAGCTAAGAAAGCTGTTGGAGAATACGCAATAACTTCTACAATCGTCAGTCCGGTAAGTCCATAGATATTTCCAATCATCCCAGAAAATAAACCCGATCTCCCAAATAGCAGAATGCATGCCAGTGCCACCACAAAAGGAGGACTCACCATAGGAAACGTTGCTATCAAGCGGAAGATACGCTTTCCCTTCATAGGGGTGCGGGTAATTGCATAGGCAAACGTAAACCCAACCAAAGTACCGATGCTGGCAACAAGGACACCAAGAATCATTGAATTACACAGCGGCTGGAGATAGTATGATTTACTCAATACATCTATATAATTCTGAAAACTAAAACGCCCACCTACGGACAAGCTGGTCTTGAAAACCTGATAAATTGGAAAAATTACAAAAAGAATCAGAAGATAAAAAATCACCACGATAGAAAGGAGTAAAAACGGCTCCTTGATGAGTTTTTTTATCTCATTAATTCTTTGACTATGGCTACTTTGTTGTTGTCTCATCACCCACCTCGTTACAACAAAGTGCAATCTCATTAAATAGCGAGATTGAGATTGCACTTATTATGATGCAAGAATTTACTACTTGCCTATACGATCTCTCCAAGCCCTAACATTGTCATCCTTGGCAAGACCCATCTTCACAGCATCGTAGTCTATCAATTTGATGTCACTTAGCTTTACGGCACCTTCTGCAACTGTAGCCTTTGGATTCACGGGAAGACGTGAATATCTCTTGAACAAATTCTGAGCCTCCTCTGAAAAACACCAATCCATAAAAATCTGTGCTTCCTCTACTTGCCTCGCACCCCTGAGCATGGAAACAGCACCAACTTCGTATCCGGTCCCTTCTTCAGGGAAACTCATTACCAAGGGATAACCCATCGCTACACCTTTTGCGACAATGTCATGTGAGAATGAAATACCGACTGCACATTCTCCAAGCCCTGCACGAGCAATACATGCTGTTCCACTTTTTGTGTATTGATGGACATTTTTGTCAAATTTCTCCCACCAATCGAGAGCTGCATCAAGACCTTTCATCTGTATAAGTGTAGCCCAGGTGGTATAAGCCGTACCGCTGGTGTATGGATAGGCCATCTCGATTTGATCCTTGTAAACAGGATTGAGCAAATCGTCCCAACTCTTTGGTGGTTGGAGATTATGCTTCTTTAAAAAATTGGTGTTTGTTACAAATCCTATGGCACCTGTATAGAAACCATTCCAGCTATAGTCATCAGCATGCAGCATGGCTTCAAGTTCAAAATCAATCTTCGGCTTATAAGGCGTCAACAAATTCTTTGAATGAGCATTGATATGGTCAGTGTTGGAACCACCAAACCAAACACTTGCTTGGGGGTTGGACCTCTCTGCTTCAATTCGAGCGAGGACCTCCCCACTACTCATACGTACATATTCAACTTTGATGCCTGTAGTTTTCTGAAAAACATCCAAATAGTACTGAGCTTCTTCGGTGTCCAAGGCTGTATACATTTGCAAAGTTTGATAACTTTTTTTGGGCCCACTTTCTGAAGAAGCTTGGGCATACAACCCCATAGTCAATACTAATAGTACGGCTAGAATACACAACGTCTTTTTCATCTTCAATTCCTCCTTTTGAAAACATACTCAAACGCGAGCCGGCAACGTTTTTGTTTTTTTCCTCCCATTATTCTCATTTCTCTTTTTACAGATTTGAAAACGTTACCATAATTTGATGATTGCATTGAATTCGACATTTGTCAAATAATTCTTATTTATGCAAAAAATATGACTTATCTCACAATCTGAATAAGCTAAAAACTACTAGAAAACTATCTAAATTCTTTGATAACGATTCCATTGACAAGAGCCATACTCATGCTACGATTGCATTGGAGGATCTATTATGAGCAACAGATGCATTGGCTTGAATCGGATCATCAATCCGTCACTTTCCTTGCCTGATTTTATACAACTTGCAGTTGATGTGAAAGCAACATCAATAGAATTGCGTAACGACCTGAAAGGAGTAAGTATCTATGACAATATGGAACCAGATTCTGTAATACAAATGTGTAAGGATGCACAAATTCAGATTGAATCCATCAATGCTTTACAACGCTTTAATGATACAGTACCTAGGCTTGAAGAACTGAAAATGTTGATCGATGAGGCAAAAGCAATCGGCTGCAAGGCAATTGTCCTGTGCCCCATCAACGGCATTGCAGAGAATGAGGATCGTACACGCTATGTACAACAAGCGACCAACGCCCTTTCACTATATGGTCCTCTCTTCAAAGAAGCGGGTCTATTAGGGTATGTAGAACCTCTTGGATTCAAGCAAAGCTCCTTAAGAACCAAGAAGGATGCTGTTTCTGCCATCAAGCAATGCGGATTTGCTGAATGCTATCGACTTACCCACGATACATTCCATCACCATCTAGCCCAAGAAGAAATGTTTTTTGCCAAACAGACAGGCTTGGTACACCTTAGCGGGGTACAAACTGCAAAGCCAATAGATTCAATGCTCGACTGTGACCGCGTATTTATCACCAAGCAGGACCAGTTGGGAAATAGAGAACAGATTCAACGTCTTATAAAAGAGGGATTTGCAGGAGTCTTCTCATTTGAGCCGTTTGCTGCCGAAGTACAAGAGCTCTCAACCGAAGAGCTAAAGAAAGCTCTGAAAGAGAGTATGCAATTGCTGTTTCTTTAACTCTTGTATTGCTTAATATACAAAGAACGTAAGCATCTCGCTCCACCCACAAAAACATGTTGGCTTTCTTCTGCGTGAAAGAGAAGCTTTATCTTATTATGAAGTCTGGTCATACACATGGCATCAACTTGCTGGTGGAGCAATGCTTCCCAAGCAGGGCCTGCCTTGAGAAAATCACCCTCAAGAATGATAACCTTTGGGAAATACAACATATTAATGTTTGATAATGCAATAGCGACCCACAGGGCTATTTCCTTGAGCAAGATGTAGCACAAATGATCGTTTTTATTGAATCCCTCGGTTATTGTATCTATGTTTATAGTATTCTGACTAAAGAGATAGGAATCAGGATATGCTTCTTGCATGCTTTTTGCCTTTGTAATAAGATGCTTATATTCCAGGACACTCTCAAGGCATCCTCGGCCACCGCAGCGACAACGATGAGTGTCATCCGCTTTGACCACCATATGCCCTACCTCGAGAGCCATCTTCGCAGTATGCTCTCCTTCCCAAAGGCCTGCAACCACACCATAGGATCCTGCATGTACCAAAATAAAACGATCAGTATTGTAAGTATTTTCTGCATTAACACTCAGTTCAAGCGTCTTGTACTGCATCCATGAGTCTACATGTATCATTACTGGATCCTCAATTGCCTTTTCCAATACTCTCTTGAGCTCTATGTTGGTTCCCCAACTAGGGAAATGGGTGGCATGAAGACATACTCCGCTTTGTGCATCAACAAGTGCATGCACCGCTACTGCTATACCTAACAGTGCATAATTTTTCACTTTGCATAGTATTCGATATAATGTAGAAACAGCTTCAGCCACTACAGGCAGGGATGGATTACCCCCGACAGAGATTGCCGCTTCATGTACCGTATTCAAGTTGAAGTCTAGAAGCTGTGCGCGAATCACATCATACTCTACATGAGTACTTAAAAAATACCCAAAGGTCGAACATAGTCGAAATAGTGAAGGTCGTTTCCCTCCTGAGACAGAGGAGTCCCCTTTGCCTACCGATTCTATCAAACCTTGATCGAGTAAAAGCTCATTGATCTGATTGATCGCTGTCCTGCTCATCTGTAATTGTGGAGCCAACCGAGCCGGAGAAAGAGGCTCTCCACTTTGGTAAGAAGAGAGAAGCAACCGAGTATTATGCTCTCGAATATTGGTAGGTTTTCGTGCATGCTGAGGCATCAACAACTCCTAAATATTACAACTATTAGATAGTTTTTTATATACATATTAATAGTATATACCATGCGACAGAGCAGAAGGCAACCTTTAGAGCCATTGTTTGATAACTATGTTGACAAATAGAAAAATCATGATACTCTAAAAGAGTCTAACACCCGATTTTATAGGATGTTGAGTAAAGTAGAATTATTTACTAAGAGTTTTTTGATTATTATATGGAATTTATTACTTTTAGTAGATATTTGTTCGGGTTTGAGTCAGTATTTTGAAAACGTTTTCTGAAAACTTTCAAATTATTCTCAAACTCTTAATCTTAGGAGGAGAAACACGTGGCAACCTTGCGACTGAATAATCTGGTTAAAAGATTCGACGAGGTCATAGCAGTAGACCATATCAATTTAGAGGTTGCTGATGGGGAGTTCGTTACCCTACTCGGACCTTCCGGTTGTGGAAAAACCACAACCCTCAGAACTATTGCCGGTTTTTATTATCCTGATGATGGAGAAGTATATTTCGGTGACAAGATCATGAATAATGTTCCTCCTAACAAACGTGATACCGCTATGTGTTTCCAATCATATGCTCTTTTTCCTCACATGAGCGTTTGGGACAATATCAGCTTTGGCTTGAAAATGCGTAAAATACCAGTGCAAGAGCAGAAGAAGCGAATTGAAAAGGCAATGGAGATGCTCTCACTTCAGGACCTGGGCAAACGTAAACCTGGGCAACTCTCTGGAGGACAACAACAACGTGTCGCCCTAGCCCGTTCGATCGTGACTGAACCTCAGGTGCTTCTTTTTGATGAGCCGCTCTCAAACCTCGACGCAAAACTCAGGGTGCAGGTTCGTGTGGAAATTCGAGAGATGCAAAAGCGCCTTGGTATTACGGCAATCTATGTCACCCATGACCAAGATGAAGCGTTGGCTATCTCAGACCGCATTGTCATCATGAACCAAGGAAAGATTGAACAGATGGGAGATCCATACACCATCTATCGAAAACCGCAGACGCGCTTTGTCGCAGGATTCATTGGCATGGCGAACATTTTTGATGCAGAAGTTCTGAGCATAGAAGGTCCAATCATCAAGGTCCTCTCCCCTTATGGTCCACTTGTCGTAGATACCAAGGGACAAGAGATCCCTGAAAAGGGTCAGACTATTCACCTCAGCTATAGGCCTGAAGACATGAAGATTCGCGATCGTGAGAGCCCAAATCAGATAACAGGTACTGTAACACAGGCAGTCTTTATGGGGGATATTACCGACCTCTTCATCGATGTTAATGGCAACAAGATGCGTGCTCAATCGGATGATGAAGAAAAAATTGTTGCATCAGACAAAGTGACCTTTGGCATATCCAGCCGAGCTTTCAGTATTCTGAGGAGGTAGGGATGAAGAAAAAAGATCCGTATACGCTCACCACAATCCTCATGCTCCTCCCTGGTGTCGGTTTTATTGTATTCTTTATAGGTTCTTCCATCACGCTTACCGTGTTGCAAAGCTTCGGACTGTTCAGCCTAATCGGGCAAAGCAAGTTTACCTTGTCCTACTGGAATTCAATCCTCTTCTCCCGAGAGGCTTTGGACAGCCTCCGTTTCTCAATGAAGATGGGATTGTTCAGTTCTGCAGGAACTGTCCTGGTAGCCTTTCCTCTGGCCTTGTTTTTCAGAAAAGCAGGAGCCGGCAAGAGCTTGCTCGGTTCAATTATAAAGATACCTCTGTTCATACCCGCCTTGGTTGCCTCATTCTTGATACTCAACCTCATCTCCTATCATGGCTTGATCAATACCGTGCTCATGCGAACAGGCATCATTTCTGAGCCTTTGAGAATGCTCAATGATAAGTTTGGTTGGGGAGTTATCGTCATCCAAGTGTGGAAAAATCTACCATTTGTGCTTTTGATTGTGATGAGTGCCATCTCATCCATCCGCGATGATACGATTGATGCAGCAAAAAATCTGGGTGCAGGGTACTGGTCGATTTTGTTCAGAATCTACCTTCCACTCGCGATGCCGGGCATCTTGGTGGCCATGATTCTTATGTTCATCAGAGCTTTCGGAGACTTCCCTATCACCAGCGTAGCAGGACCTGTCTATCCTTCCTCGGTTGCCGGACGGATGCAGACAATGGCACATATTTTCCAGGAATGGAATCAGGCAGCAGTACTGGGAGTGATCATCATCGTGACCACCTTCATCGTCGTCTGGACATACTCCAGATTCGCAGAATTAGTACAGGGGGAGTAGAAAGATGCAGAAAAATAGTGCACCAATTCCTCTCCATCTTATACAGAAGCGCCGCCTAAAACGATTTTATATTGGTTTGACTGCGTTTTTTGTCATCGTTCAGATTCTGTGGGTCGGCATACCCATTCTCATGGCCGTAATGTGGTCCTTAGTAAATCCAAAAGACTCATGGTCCTATCCAAATCTGTTTCCGCCCTCCTTCTCCTTGGAACAATGGCGATTTGTATTCAGGTATACCAATATCGGCAGAGCCCTGCGAACCAGTTATACGGTTGCACCATTGGCGGTTATCCTTTCCTTCTTACTTTCGTTGCCCACAAGCTATATCCTGGGCAGGAAGAACGTTCCGGGCAAGAAAGTCTTCATGCTTGTCGTACTGCTTCCTATGATCATGCCAGGAATGGTTGTGGCTCTCTTTCTCAGCAGAGTCTTCGCAATGCTCGGCCTCAGCCAAACCTTCTTTGGATTGGTTGTAGCACATACCCTGATGAGTATGCCTTACATGATCAGGGTCATGACAACCAGCTTTGCCTCCATCCCTCAGGATGTAATCGATGCAGCTGAAAACCTCGGAGCAACTACGTACGTTAAGATCAAGGACATCTTCCTACCTATGATAAGACCAGGTCTTCTTGCCGGTATGATCTTTGCGTTCACGACAAGTATTGAGGAGTTCAACCTTACGTTCATCATAGGAACGCCGACTTTCGAGACTATCCCTACAATTCTTTACTCATTCATGGGATACAACTTCATTAGAACGAACGCTGCGGTCGTCTCGCTTCTGATGATGACGCCAAACATTATTATGTTGTTCATTGTCGAGCGATTCCTCAAGAGTGATTACCTCTCGGCTTCGCTCGGTAAAATGTAGCATCTTACACAAGACAAAAAGGAGGTTCTGTGTATGAAAAAGATTTTAGTGCTTTCACTTTTATTGGTGCTAGTCCTTTCAATGGGCTTCGCAGCAGGAACCAAGGAACAGGCAGCTTCGACTCAAATCGATTTGCAGACTGCCAGTTGGGACCAAATTGTTGAAGCGGCGAAGGCTGAAGGTCAAGTGACGTTCTACGCTTGGTATTTCCCCGATTATTTCAGGGAAGCTGCCAATGATTTCCAGAACAAGTATGGTATCAGGGTGAATTTGATCATCGGAGACCAAACTGCAAATTTCAACAAGGCCATCAGTGAAAAGGATATGGCCACCGGAACCATCGACGCAATGATCGTCGGCGGGCAGTGGGTCAAGACCACGATGGACCTCGACCTTTTCTGGGGACCGATCAAGCACCTGATTCCAGATGCCGACAAGCTTGCCCCTTCTCTTTGGGAAGTGCAGGAAGGTGTTCTGACCAAGGGTTATCTGGCTCCTTTCCATCGCAACCAGACCGGTATCCTCTATGATCCACAGCGTGTTCCTAACCCGCCGCAGACATGGGCTCAGCTGGAAGCTTGGATTGATGCCAATCCCAAGAGATTCGGCTTCAACGACCCCTCAAAGGGTGGTTCAGGACAGTCCTTCGTCCACACCATGATCAAGGAAACCACAGGCGGACTTGAAAAATATGTGGGTGATACTGAAGTAGTAGCCTCCAAGGTTGCGAACTGGAACCAGGCATGGGATTGGGCTTATTCAAGAAAAGATAAGTTGACCTTCACGGTATCCAACAACGACTCAATCATCAGGCTCAACGATGGCGAAATCGCAATGACCTTTGCCTGGGATGACAACGTCAAGGACATGATGAACAAGGGCAATCTCTTCTCAAGAGCACAAATGTACATTCCAACCATGGGTGCTGCCGGCGGTGGCGATACCATGGGCGTCTTGAAGAACTCTCCAAGAAAGGCTGCTGCTTTGTTGTTCATCTCTCACATCACCAGCAAAGAACAACAGCTTAAGAAGTACAACATGCTTGGCGCATATCCCTCACGTACCGATATCGAAATTTCTGGCACGTTGCTCAGTGAAGAAGATCGTGCAAAGAATGCACTGGCTTGGTTCCCCGCTCCGTATAAGGACTACATGATCAGCGAGTTTGTCAAGAACGTGTTGATGAAGTAAATTGCATAGCGTACACTACAGACCGGATTCCTAATGAATCCGGTCTGTTTTCATCAATCAATGAGGTAATAATGCATCCATTTTCAAAAGAGACCTATCTTCGTGAAGTGTATTTTCAGGCACATCGTGGAACGATGGAGGAAGGATTGGAAAATACACTCGCCTCATTTCTTCATGCTTGGCAGTTCTCACACGCAATCGTTGAAACGGATGTTCGGCAATTAGCCGATGGCACCTTGATTTGCCTGCATGATGAAACAATTCGTCGTGTTGCAGATACTGACTCGCCCTATCTGGACGTTCCTGTAAAGACGTTGACCTGGGCGCAGGTACAATCCATTGAATTAGGAGACGCTAATCATATCCCCACGCTCAAGCAAGTCTTAAGTCATCTGGCTGAGGAACGAGATAGAAAGCTATATCTGGAAATCAAAGATGCTCCACTCAAGACGGTGGTCACTTTGCTGGACCAATACCAAGTAACAGACCAAGTACTATTTGTGCATGCAGAACAATCCTACTTGCAAAAAATCAAGAAACTGCTTCCTTATAATCAGACGATGACCTGGTGCTCTGGGACTGGAGAGCAAATCGTCAACCATTTTGAGAGTCTTGCAGCAAACCACTTTAAGGGGATCACCCAAGTACAGATACACTACCCCACCCACAAGGAAAACGGAAAAATAATAGTCGACCTTCCTGAAAACTTTCTTGAAAGGGCACTACTGATAACAAGACAAAAGCAAGTGACCTTGCAAGTCTGCCCTCTCGACTATAGTAGTGAGTTGATACTCGATCTTCTGGAGAGAGGGGTCCGCTGGTTTGTCAGCAATGCCCCCTTGCAGTTCGTTACTTTATTCAACAAGGCACTAAATTCGTGAAGCCAACAAACGCTCACGCACCTTCTTCACTATCATCGCATTGAACGGCGTATAGTCCTCGTAGGTATATTCACAGATATAGCAGCCTTCATAGTTGCGAGTAAGGGCGAACACCTCATCAAAAGGAATTTTCCCAAAATAAGGAGGAAGGTGGATATCTCCCTTTCCAAACTCACGCCGCCAAGACATCGTCATTCCATCGTAGACAGGTCGATTGGTTACTCTCAACGGCTCGAAAGTCCCCGTATTGTCATTGAGATGCATATGCCCAAGGTAGGGGGCCATCTGCGAAACCGCCTTGAGAAAATCAAAATGATAATAGTGCGCAGCAAGGAAGGCATGTCCTGTATCCAGATTCAGCTTCAAGTTGGGATGGTTCACTTTGAGTGCTAACTCTACCACTGGTTCTATGAGCTCAACTTCTATGTTCTCAACGCAGAGCAACACTCCTTTCTGTGCAGCAAGATCACTAGCCCAACGATGGGCGTCCAAAAACTGTTGCTCCACCATTTGGTCTTGACTCTTGACTTCATAATGCAAAACAAGCTTAGTCATTCCCAACTGCTTACAAACCTCCAAGGTTGATGCAAGTACAGACCGATGCAGAATTGGATTGATAGTGTCCCTTAGATCAAGACCCCTTCCTATATGACCAGTATAAAAGAGGTTATGCTTTTGCAGTACGGCTTTCACTACGTCAACCCACATCTGGCAGATCTCTCCCTCAATAATCATTGGAAAGGTCTCAATGTTGATTTCCACGCCATCAAAGTGTTCTTCTTCAATGTTGCTCAACGTTTCATCCAAGGCTGAAAACCCGTTTATTTTCGGAAGATTTACCCCAACCATCGGCCACTGCATACTCACCTCCCAGCAAGCACATAATCAAGTAAAATAATAGCATTTCAGAAGGTAAAAAAACAGCTTGACCCCTAGGATTTCAAGAGAGAAGAAAGCAGAAATTGCTTGGTATAGGCAAGACCTTCCTCAACCAAATCAAAACAGGCGCTGCGGATATTCCAATCAAGGAACAAACCTCGAATTGCACGATTGAAATACGAGGCCAAGAATTGAGAATTGGTTGTCCCTCAGGCTGTCCTGATTGTGGTACAGCAGATAGTCGGAATAAATTGTCGAGTAGCGGCCATCTGTCGGGCAATCGCCGATGAAGACACTTGAGGGCTCTGTCGTCAGGCCTTTCTCAAGGATGGATGGTTGTTCTGTTGAATCGAAGCTGTTTCGATGGTAATGTTTTTATAATGTATTTGGTGAAGAGGAAGTTTTTGCATGTGCCAACAAGACAACCCTCTTCCTTTTCTCCTTCAGGGATCCTCCCCCCTGATCTTCTTCTCATTAACCACATACCTCAAACAGACAGGCAAAAATCATTTGAGGAATAGTTAGAAAATATATATTCGATACAGTGATTTACCGCTTAGTATAACAAGGTCTTAGACTTTAGAAGAAATTATTTTTGAGTTAGAAAGATACGCTTGTTTCTCGCTTTGCAACTCATCATATACAGCGGCAAGACTCTGATTGGGTGAGTACACAATCGATTGTTTTTGAGAGACCGCCTTTGTATATGCATCAAGATGCTTTGCATATATACCAAGTGCTACACATGCATTTATCCAGGCACCCAAGGAAGTGGTTTCAGTATTAAATGGCTGAATTACCTGCTTCTGTAGGATATCAGCTTGTATCTGATTGAAGACCACGCTTTTTGCCATTCCTCCAGACACTCTAACCTGTTGTACAGAATTTGATATCGTTTCAAAGATTGTGACATTCTCCTGTATCTCCAAAGCTATGCCTTCCAGTATTGCACGGGCTAGATCTCCTTTGGATGTGCTCAGTGTGAGGTTCTTAATCACCCCTTTTGCGTTTGGATCCCAGTAGGGAGATCCACTTCCCTTGAAGTGTGGAATTACAAACACCCCATTGGACCTTGGGGGGGATTGAGCGGCTAACCGATCAAGGGAGGCAAAATCAAGTGAGGAATCAAACATTTCCTTGAACCAGCGATATACTGAACCGGTAGAAATCATGCCACCTTCCAGATGATACAAATCAGCAATCGCAGATGGAGTACAGAATACACGCATCAAGGGATCAAATCGAGGTTCAGAGGAAAGCCCAACAACATAAGACCCAGTACCGGTATTCGCAATGACAGTATCCTCATCCAATAATCCGCTCCCTAATGCAGCACACTGTTGATCACCTCCACTGGTGATAATCGGAATTCCAGCCTGCAATCCAACACGAAGAGCAACAATACCGTCCAAAGTTCCGACAATGGAGCCAGGTTCGATGAGATCACAGAGCAATGAAGAATCCAAGTTATAGATTTTCAAGAGTTCCTGATCCCAAGAGAGCGTTTGAATGTTGAGTAAACTGGTTCTTCCTGCAAGAGAATGATCGGTGATAAACTCATGAGTAAGATGGTGAATCAGTAAATCCTGAACCCCTATTAATTTATAGGTTTTCTTATACAAATCATTTTGTTGAGTCTTCAGCCATTGCATTTTAAGACTGGAAAAAACAGAAGAGATAACAGCTCCGCTATGTTGATATATACATTCGCGCAGGTCATCATAAGCCTTGACAAGGGAATCGGTTCTGTTGTCCTGCCACATGATCATAGGAAAAAGAGGATGGCCACTCTTATCAACTGGAACAACGGCAGAGCGGAAGCTTGTAAAGGCTACCGCCTCAATATATTGGTTGTTATGAGCTGCATGGGAAGAACACGCAAGAAGAAGTTCTTCAAGAATGGCTAGATACGAGAGACCATCATGCTCAACCCTGCCATCTCGAAAATACTGGGGAGGATGATGTTTTTGAAACATCTCTATCACATTGCCAGAGAGGTCAAAAATGGTAGCTCGCATGCTTGTTGTACCTGTATCGATTACCACCAATGTCTTCATACATGCCTCCAATACAGAAATCAAATAGAAACCATTATCTGTTTACTCTAGACGCGCTCTAGTAACTAACCTTATAATCAACACAAAGAAAAGTCAAATTGATTATTTTTTGTTCTTTTTGATTTTTATCACTACTTATTGAGGGCATTATGGCTAACAACACGATAGCAAACAATCGGCATATACAAATATTGAATGCATTATATACGCAAGGCACTGTCTCTGTTCTTCATCTTGAAGAACTTCTTCAAGTATCAAAAGTAACCATCAGAAGAGACTTGGACCATCTTGATGAAAAAGGCCTCTTGGTACGCACTCATGGAGGAGCTGCTCTTTTACCAAATCAAGACATTAAACTAAACGATGAAGATTATGCAAAAAAGAACATCCTTCATGTGCAAGAGAAACGACGCATCGGTGCAAAATGTGCTTCGCTCGTTAAAGCTCAGGACATCTTATTCATTAATAGTGGGTCAACAACCAATTTCATGTTGCAAGCCATTTCTGGTAAGCAAGTTAAAGTCATTACGAACAATGCTGCATCATTAGAATCTGTTATAGACGATAAGGTGGAAATGCTCTTCCTTGGCGGACAACATCTGAAAGAGCCCAGATCATTCATCGGGGAGTTTGCTTTAGCTACGCTTCGAAATATTTACAGCACACATACTATCTTGGGAACCAATGGCATAAGCTTGGAAAAAGGACTCACAACAACGGTGTATCAAGAATGCAGCATCAACCAAGCAATGATTCAGAACACACATGGCAAAGTAATTGTTCTTGCTGACTCAACCAAAATGGGACATATCTCAAATTTCATCTCGGCTCCTCTTGAGTCCATAGATATCGTCATTACAGATGACAAATGCCCTCCTGAGTTTAAAGCAAGCCTTGAAAAGTCCGGAATTGAAGTCATAATTGCATAATTGATATTCCTATTACTTTTTCTCTGATACAGCTCCTTCAAATGAAGGAGCTATGTTGCGTCGACTGCTTGCAACTTGAAAATTCGGCAGGCAAATAGCATCAAACAGCAAATTAATACATTCTAAAAGAACAAAAAGAAAGTTTTTACTAGCTAATTAAATCAAATAGTAATTTTATACTTATTTTTCTTGGCTTTTAAGAAAACCCATGGTACCATGCAAATGTCAAACTCTTTGACAACAAAAATGGAGGATATAGAAATGAAAAAAGTGAGTATTTTACTGCTAAGTGCATTGATTATCGGAACAATGCTCTTTGCTGCCGGGACACAAGAAACGGCTAAACCCACCTCTGTAGCTAGTGAAACATTCGACTGGAAGCAATTCTCAGGTTCTAGTGTAGTTTTTAATTACCCGAATCATGTGCATTACAATGCCATGGTTGAATCGGGAGTATTGGATGAATTCACAGCCAAGACCGGCATCAAAGTCGAATCTGACCGAATGCAGTACATGAACATGCACGATGCCCAGATTCTGCAGATGAGCAAGCCAAGAGGAGATTATGACCTAATATCCATGGTGGTCATGTGGAAATCAGAATATGCCATGGCAGACCTCATCCGCCCACTCCAACCCTACTTTGATAATCCAAGACTCGCCGCACCCGATTATGATTTTGACGATCTCGTACCGGCATATGTAGAAGTAACGGGAATTGCCGGAGGAAAGAACATCTACAAAGATGGCCCAGGAGCTCAACTGTTCGGCTTACCCTTTGGTGCTGAAACAAGTTTCTTGATCTATCGCAAAGACCTTTTCGATAAATATAACGTCAAGGTCCCAACGACCTACGATGAAATCATAAGTGCAGCAAAATTCTTTGCCGAAAAAGTTCCGGGTGTATATGGGCTGACCATGAGAGCTGCAAGTGGGCACCATGCAACCCATGGATGGTTATTACATGCATCTCCATATGGAGCCACTGTTTTTGATGAGAATTGGGAACCAGCCTTCACAAGCAAGGAAGCCCTTGAGACCATCGAGTTCATGAAAACCATGATTAAGTACGGCCCTCCGGGAATGGAAGGATTCACTCAGGATGAAGAGTTCGCAGCATTCCTACAAGGCGATGTAGCCATGTACCTTGATGCAAGTGTATTCGCAGGACCTGCAAAAAATCCTGAACAATCAAGAGTATACGACAAACTTGGATTCGCTCCCCATCCAAAGGCAAAGACCAATCTTTCTGAAACCGGTGGATTCGGCCTAGCTATTCCTGCAAATGCCCAAAATCCAGAAGCTGCATTCTTATTGATGCAGTACCTTACCCTACCTGAAGTAGAAAGAAAGATTGTACTTGCAGGTGGAGCACCATTCAGAATGTCCACAGTACAGGATGCCTCCCTCTATGACAAGTATCCTGAGTTTGAAGTTCTTGCCCAGCAGCTCGAGTATGCAAATGCGGACTGGAGACCCATCATTCCTGAATGGGGCGAAATCAACAACATGCTTGGCATAGCAATCAACCAAGGACTTACTGGAGTGAAAACGCCAGAGAAAGCCATGCAGGATGTCGTAGGACCCATCAGACAAGTCATGATTCGTTCAGGCTATATCAAATAAACACACAGAAAAGCAGGTGGATACAGTATGTATTCGCCTGCTGTTGTTGGAGAAACTATGAGGAAGAACACTATCGGTGGAAGAAAAACCAATTCCTATTTATTCATAGCCCCGGCAGTCATCGTGCTCTTGGTTGTCATGCTTGTCCCAATTTTCAATACGTTGAGATTGAGCTTCTTTGAGTGGTCGCTGAGAAACATGGCTCAAAAACCCACATTCATCGGGCTGAGAAACTATGCAGAACTGTTTAGCAGTGAAAACTTTTTATCGAGTGTTCGCGTAACCATCACATTCAGTCTGAGTGTGGTCTGTATAGAACTCATACTTGGAACCATTTTTGCGCTGATGCTTGAGGGAAATTTCCCAGGAATGAGACTTTTCAGAACGCTCTTCGTTCTTCCAATCATGGTCGCACCGGTTGTAGTAGGTATCATGTGGCGATTTATGTATCATCCCACCTATGGGAAGATTAACTTCTTTCTCTCATTGCTGGGGATAGCCCCTGTAGGTTGGCTTTCTGATCCACAGATTGCCTTGACCTCCGTAATCATTGCAGACGTATGGCAATGGTTCCCATTTGTATTCCTTTTGGTGCTTGCAGGACTACAAGGCGTTCCTCAGGACATCATGGAAGCATCCTATGTAGACGGCGCAAACTATTGGCAAAGTCTCATTCACATAAAATTGCCTTATATCGCTTCTGTTTTGGCCCTTACTGCAATACTGAGAACTATCGACTCCTTTAGATCACTCGTTGTCATCTACAACATGACCGGAGGTGGTCCGGGAGTCTCTACAGAAGTGCTCTCATTACATATGTATAAAACCGCTTTTACCAGTCAACGCCTGGGCTTGGCCTCTGCCGTCTCAGTATTGTTGCTCGCATTGATCATCCTTTTCGCACTATTTCTTATTGTGCGTTCGATACAAAAAGAAGGGAAATAGCCATGAAGCGAAAAACACATACATATATCAATACAGCTATCAAATATATTTTGATCACATTGGCTACTGTAGTAATTTTATTTCCAATCTATGAAATGATTTCTACTTCTCTCAAGCTTCCTGTCGATGCCTTTGTCATACCTCCTGTTTGGTTATTTGTACCAACAATGGTTAATTACAAGGCTATTTTCTTTGATTCAAATTTCTCACGCTTCTTTACCAATAGTGTGATAGTTGCTGTTGCCTCAACAGCTCTCAGTGTTGGAATAGGTGCCTTAGCAGCCTATCCACTGGCTAGATGGAAATTTGGTGGCAAGAAAACCATGATTGTGGGTGTATTATTGCTTCGCATGATTCCTGAAGCTATCTTGGCAGTGCCTGTCTTTGTCCTATTCAATTCATTTGGCTCTGGTGTTAATGGAAGAATAGCTTTGATCCTTGTTTATACTGCTATTAATTTACCCTTCAATATCTGGGTAATCCGTACCTTCATAATGGATCTCCCCTATGAGCTCGAAGAATCAGCAATCATTGATGGATGTTCCGACTTCACTACATTCAGAAAAATTGTGCTTCCCCTCATCGGGCCTGGGCTCTCCGTTGCAGGAATTTTCACATTTAGGATGGCTTGGAATGAATTCATTCTTTCCTTGGTGCTGACTAATAGATTTACAAGAACACTTCCCGTAGCTGTTTCGCTATATCTTACCGATACAGGAACAGAATGGGGAAAGATTACTGCAATAGCAACAATCATTGCAGTTCCAGCTTTTATTTTCACATTTGGAGCTGCAAAGTCCCTAATTATGGGCCTTACTGCAGGCGCTGTAAAAGGATAATTATAAGATAATGAGGAGTATAGGATGAGCAAGGTAGACGGAATTACAAGAGAATCGTGGATTCTTAATACATTTCCTGAATGGGGAACTTGGCTGAATGAAGAAATCGAACAAGAGCAGGTAAAACCAGGTAGTTTTGCCATGTGGTGGCTTGGCTGTACTGGAATTTGGATTAAGTCAGAGGGTAATGCAAATCTTTGCATTGATTTCTGGGTTGGTTCTGGAAAAAGAACCCAGAAGAACAAGTTTATCGGACCTCAGCATCAAATGGCCAGAATGGCTGGAAATAAAACCTTGCAACCGAACCTTCGCGCAAGTGTATTTGTGCTCGATCCTTTTGCGATACGAGAAGTTGATGCAATTATTTCTACACACATGCATAATGATCATATTGACGCAAATCTTGCTGCAGCGGTACTGCAGAATTGTGACGAATCGGTACCTTTCATAGGACCTCAAGCGTGCATCGATATGTGGACAGAATGGGGAGTTCCAGCTTCACGCTGTATCGCTGTAAAACCTGGCGATGTAATCAAAATCAAAGATGTGGAGCTAGTAGCACTGGAGTCTTTTGATAGGACAGCGTTGATCACCTCCCCTCCAGATGGTGATATACGTGGAAAACTTCCCGATGACATGGACTATCGAGCAGTAAATTATCTGGTAAAGACCCCAGGGGGAAGTCTCTACCATAGCGGAGATTCTCATTATTCAAACATGTACGCCAAGCATGGAAATGAACATACCATTGATGTTGCCCTTGGTTCGTATGGAGAAAATCCAAGAGGGATCACAGATAAGATGACCTCCTGCGATATTCTGAGAATGGCAGAAGCCCTCAACACCAAGGTTGTAATTCCGTTCCATCATGATATCTGGACGAATTTTCAAGCAGACCCCAAGGAAATCACTGTTTTATTCGATATGAAGAAAGATCGACTTCAGTATCAGTTCAAACCGTATATTTGGCAGGTAGGTGGAAAATTCATCTATCCAGATGACAGGGACAAAAGAGAATATCATTATCCTCGCGGCTTTGATGATTGCTTCACCGTAGAAACAAATCTACCCTTCCCTTCATTTTTATAACAGCTGACAAGGAACAGATATGACTATAGAAAAGAAAACTCTAGATAAGATGGACCGTTGTTATGCGGTAGCCGCATTCAAAGTTTCAGGACGCATGCAACTCTTTTATGCTTCAGAAGGACATGGCCCTTGTTACATGTATGACGCGGAAACCTTGGAAAGAAAGGTTGTATGGGAAGAACCAGGAGGGACAATGTGCATTGTCCCCTTGGAAAACACAGATGGTGATTTTCTTGCTGTACAGCACTTTTTTCCCACCTTCCAAGCCCAGAACAGTGTCATAGTACGTGGACATTTTGACAAAGAAACCCAGATGTGGAACATACAAACCATATTAAGCCTTCCTTATATTCATCGATTTGATGTCCTTCATACTGTCGATCAGCGCTATCTGATTGTTAGTACGCTTGCCACGTCCAAAAAGGATAAGGAGGATTGGTCTGATCCTGGTAAGGTCTATGTAGCAAAGCTTCCGAATAATTTACAAGAAGGGCTGTCCTTGACTGTGATTCTCGAAGGGCTGGTAAAAAACCATGGTTATTCACGTATCCACCTCGAAGATGGGATGCCGGCTTCCCTTGTTTCTTGTGAAAGCGGCATATATAAGATCATCCCTCCAAAGTCCTCTGATGGCGATTGGAACGTTACCCACCTGATAGAACAAGAAACAAGCGACGTCTGTATGATGGACATGGATAATGATGGTAACAATGAAATCGCCGTCATCGAAGGATTCCATGGATCAACACTGAAAATCTATAAAGAAATCAATCAACACTATACCGAAGTCTATCACTGTAAAAGAAAGATGAACTTCATCCATGCCATTTGGGCAGGAACTCTTCGAGGAGTCCCTACCATGATATTTGGATATAGACGCCATGCTCTTGAGCTATTTCTCGTGCAGTATGACATTCAAACCAAAGAGTATTACGAGTACACCCTCGACATCGGAACTGGTCCTAGCAATGTAACAGTCGTCAACGGCCCTGAATTTGATTTGATACTTTCATCAAGTCGTCATATCGGGGAGGCCGCTTTGTATTATGTCTATGATTAATCCTTATGCAATAGGCCTGTATGAGAAATCAATGCCTGATACGCTCTCCTTGAAAGAGAAACTCTTAAAAGCAAAGAGTATCGGGTATGATTTTGTGGAACTCAGCATAGATGAATCAGAATATCGATTGCAACGTCTTGCCTATTCTCCTCAAAAAATGCTTGAAATGAGAGAAGAAGTACAAAGCACATCCTTTGCCTTGGGTTCTATTTGCCTCTCAGCCCATCGGAAATATTCGCTAGGCAGCTTGGATTCAAAAACCAGAAACACTTCACTTGATATCATGAAACGAGCGATTGATTTTGCTTCCTATATGGGTATCCCGATCATCCAGCTAGCTGGCTATGATGTATATTACGAACCCTCAACAGACAAAACAAGAGCCCTGTTTCTCGAGAATCTTGAGTTATGTACCTCGTTGGCAGCAAAACAAGCAATCGTATTGGGGTTTGAAACCATGGAGACAACGTTCATGAACAATGTTACCAAAGCCATGGCATATATTTCACTCATCAACTCGCCGTATCTGCAAATATACCCAGACATCGGCAACATGGTCAATGCAGCAGAAGGAGACAACCTTATTGCTAAAAAAGACTTATTACTAGGAAAAGGTCATATTGTGGCAGCTCATATCAAGGAGACCATCCCCGGGAAATTCCGGGAAATTCCCTATGGGACAGGCCACGTCGACTTCTCACTGCTCCTAGAAACCTGTTGGAATATGGGAGTACGCAGATTTGTCACCGAATTCTGGCACACAAGTAGTGATAATTGGGAAACTCAACTTACTGAATCATATGCCTATGTAAACCGAGTCTTCTTTCAAAATATAAACTCTTAAACAAAAGAATCGCTCATTGATGGCCAACTCGACAAGCAACTCGATGAGCTCACTATAATGATGCCCAACATTTTTCCAGGGTAGTAAAACCACTCATTTAAGAAAGATTGACCTTCACAATCGGTCACTAAATATGTATATCGCAACAAACACGTATTCAGCTCAAACCTTTCATGAGAGAAGAAAGCAGAAATTGCTTGGTATAGGCAAGACCTTCCTCAACCAAATTAAAACAGGCGCTGCGGATATTCCAATCAAGGAACAAACCTCGAATTGCACGATTGAAATATGATGCCAAGAGGTGGGCATCCACTTCTGTGGTGAACTCACCACTTTGTTGCCCTTCTTCGATCAAGGTCTTGATGAAGGAAAACCAGAAACGACTTTGGTCGGTTATTACCTTCTCCGAACCCTCCTGGGTTACCTGGTTTGCGTACAACACCTTGAGCATGGGCTGGCCTACGATGTCCCGGACATAGGTCAATTGCAGTCTTGTAAAAGCAAGCAATCTTGCTTCTGCACTTCCCTCCTTGCGCACAGCATCCTCAATGCTCCTATAGTATGCATCGATAGCCCAAAATTCTTGGACGATGATATCGCTTTTGGTTGCATAGTACGAGTAGAAACTTCCTTTGCTTGTTCCTGCTTTCTTGGTAATCTCTTGAATGGAAACCTGCTCAAAACCCTTTTCTCGAAAAAGGGAAAGAGCACTCTCAAAAATTTTCTGTTTGGTCCTCTCGCTCTTGGGATATGTGGCCATCACACCTCCTCTACAAGAATCTTACCCGGATTCATGATGTTGGTAGGATCGAAGGCCCGCTTGAGCGTGCGATACAACTCATATTCATCGGCATCGGTGACGTCCTTGAAGTACTGTCTTCTCTTAAGACCTATCCCATGCTCACCACTGATTTTTCCCTTCAACTCCCCTACGATGAACGCATACAATTCTGTGAGCATCTTAGGCTCTATGGCATGCCAATGATCCATGCTGCTTTGAGGATTCTTCACGATGGTTGCATGCAGGTTTCCATCACCGGCATGACCGTAACAGGGGATTGTCACATCATAGGTTGCACTCAGCTCTGCAAGTTTAGGAAGCACCAACGGTATGGACCCGATGGGGACAACAATGTCCTCAAGGCTTTGATGGGGGCTGTACACCTTGATGGCCTCAGCGATGCTGCGCCTAACGGCCCAGATTCTTTCACGAGTGGCCGCATCCTCGGCAAAGTACACTTCCATCGCACCTTGCTTTTCGCAAAGCTCTCCTACACTGATCAAATCCCGTTCCACCTGAGTTTCATCAGTTCCATCAATCTCGATCAACAGCATCGCCCCGACCCCGTCAAGAGGCAGACTCTCATTTAAATACGAGCAAGCCATCTCGATACTGCTCCTGTCCATAAACTCGATACTGGTGGGAATGATGCCTTGCTTCATGATCAAGGGTACTACACTGATCGCCGCTTGTGCAGAAGAGAACGGAACCAAGAGATTACCGGCACATTTAACCGTGCCTAAAAGCCTGATAGTCGCCTTTGTAATAATCCCAAGGGTACCCTCAGAGCCGATATACAACTGCTTCAAATCATAGCCGCTTACATCCTTGGTGACCTTGCCTCCCAGATTCACCACCTTCCCCTGAGGTGTCACCACCTCCAAGGCAAGGACGTAACGTCCTGTCACCCCGTATTTGACGGCCTTTCCCCCTCCGGCATTTTCGGCGATGTTTCCCCCAAGAAAGCAAGTTTCCAAACTCATCGGGTATCCGGCAAAGAACAAGCCCCTGCTTTTAAGCTGTTCATTCAGTTCGTTTGTCACAATACCTGCTTCTGCTGTTACAGTCAGGTTCGCTTCATCAATCTCAAGCACCTTGTTCATTCTCTCAAGCGAAAGCACAATTCCACCATACAGAGGAATCGCACCACCACTGAGACCGCTGCCTGCCCCACGAGGGGTCACCGGTATCGTTTCTCGGAAGGCAAGTGCCATGATTTGGGCAACCTGTTCGGTCGTGGTAGGAGTCAAGACAGCGCTGGGCATATGAGCATACTCTTCCTTGCTTGTCTCATCATGGCTGTAGTGCTCGATGCGTTCAAGGTCGGTGATTAGATTGGTGCTTCCGACGATTGAGGCTAGTTCATCCAACAGTTCCTTGGTTATGACAGTATAGTTGTTACTCATCTGTTTTCCTCTTTTCAAGTCGCTTCACCAAAGCCGGCACGATGGTAAATAAGTCCCCAATCAAGGCAAAGTCTGCAATATCGAGAATGTTTGCATGCTCATCGCTGTTGATTGCGACGATTTTCTGTGCGGTTTTAATCCCTGCCAGGTGTTGGATCGCCCCAGAAATACCTACTGCTACATACAGTTTTGGGGAGATGGTCTTTCCCGAAAGACCCACCTGATGAGGATAGGTCGCCCATCCTCTATCAACTGCATCGCGACTTGCCCCCACTTGAGCATCCAAGGCCTTTGCCAACTGCTCAATGAGCACAAAATTGTCACGCTTCTTCAGACCTTTTCCGCCTCCTACGACAACATCAGCCTCTTCGATCGAGGCCAGCTGATCGTCGAATGCTTTCATCCCCAATACCGTCACTCGCTCACTTTTGTTTCTGCTAAGCCCTGCGCTCTTAATAATCTCTGCCTTTCGCCCTTTCTGGCTTTCCAACATCCTTGCAGATCGAGGTCTGACTGTTGCCATCTGAGGACGATGATCAGGACTTTTGATTGTCGCCATGATATTTCCCCCGATGGCCGGCCGTGTCTGCAGAAGATTTAGGGTATCTTTTTCAATCGCGAGCTCGGTACAATCGGCGGTAAGACCAGCGTGAACCTTTACCGCTACATAGGGCATCAGGGTACGACCGGTTGTTGTAGCTGCAGAGAGGATGATCTGAGGCTGTTCTTTCTTGATCAGCATCTCAAGCAGGTCAGAGTATCGTTCACAGATGAATGATTCATAGTAAGGATCATCTATGAGATAGATACGATCTGCGCCTCTCTCTGACAAGCTATCAAGATCCTTCTGTTGTATGGATGATCCTATGACCACCGTAGCAAGAGGGACAGCAAGCGTTTCAGACAAAGCCTTAGCGCGTGCAAGCAGCTCATAGGAGACATCTTTTACTGAACCTTTAAAAACCTCTGCAATAGTCCATACTTCATGCATGTTGCACCCCCTCATCAAGAAAGACAAGAAGTTCATCGATAGCCTGTTCCAGATTTTCATCCTCTGCATGGACAATCTTGCACGTCCTACCAACCTTGGGCGTGGCAATCTTGACCACCTTGGTGGGGGATCCCCCAAGACCAAGATACGAGGCATTTGCCTTAAGATCTAGTGCAGTAAGCGTGGTTATAGGTGTCCTCATTGCTTTTTTCTTTCCCCGCAAGGTAGGAAGCCTTGGCGTTGCAATCTCCTTGACAACGGTTAGCACGGCAGGAAGCATGACTTGCACACGTTGATACCCTTCCTCCGTAAGTCGTTCGCAGACCAAAGCTTTTGCATCGACCTGGGCAAGCTTTGCAACATAACTTACCACAGGAAAGTCCAACCAAGCAGCCAATGCAGGACCTACTTGGGCGGTATCCCCATCGGTGGCACGTTCTCCGGTGATAATCAGATCGACCGGTCCCATTTGACGGATTGCCTGGGAAAGCGTATAGCTGGTAGCCCAAGTATCGCTTCCGGCAAAGGCACGGTCAGTAAGCAAGTATGCCTCGTCACAGCCCATTGCAAGAGCTTGCTTAAGGACCTTCTCGGCACTGGGAGGCCCCATGCTGATCACTGCAACTGTTGCTTGCAAGCGATCCTTGAGCTCTAGCGCAGCTTCCAAGGCATACACATCCAAAGGATTGATGATTGAAGTGGTACCACTACGAATCATGGTACCGGTCTTTGGATCCATCTGGACATCGGAAGTCTGTGGAACCTGTTTAATAGGAACGACAATATGCATGAAAACCCCCTCTTTCACTACAGCCTAAGAGGGGATAAGAGATCTGTCAAGAAAAAACTGACCACGGTCAATTTTTATTCTTACATACCCTCCAATGATTCAAGCGCCCAATCAAAAAGGCCCAGTTCATAGTAAAGATCCAAGAGAGTATAGCGATTGCGAATCATCTGAGCACCGGTTACCGCATGACGCAACCCAGCAAGATCGGTATTGATCTGCTGTGGGGAAACAGGACAGCCAACTTCCTCTAAAGCAGTCTTCAATTGTGCATAAGGAGGAATCTGCTGATCGATCTGTGCAATCAAGAAAGGAAGTGCATGAGAGAGAGCTCTTCTCCTCTCAAGCAACTGATCTGTCTGCAGAAACTTGGACTTGGCAATGGCAAGAGTCTGTTCACAAACCTTCTCATCAATAAAGAAATGCCTGATTGCCTCTTCCCGTTCTTCCCAGCTCTGTATGGGGTTGCCGTAACAACAGCTGATATCCAAACTCTTCAACTGCTCATATAGATAAGCAATCGTCAATGTCCCTACAGCGACCTTAAAGCCATGGCTTACATCAAGACCATCCTTTTTCAGGTGTTCCATCTCCCAGATATGGCTGATCAAGTGCTCTGCCCCGCTTGCGGGACGGCTGTCGTGCATGATTTGCATAGCAAACCCACTTGCAGAAAGTGCCTCAAAAAGCTTCCCGACAGCCTTCTCATCACCCTTTGCTATCAGGTGATGACTCTTATACACGTCCCGCACCGGCTTTTGAACCATATCCCAAACATCCGAGCGGATTTGATGCAAAAGCAACTTATCAGCAAGTATCCAATCCATACCTGCAGTGAACTTTGCCATACAGTCTCCAAATCCACTGCCTATCATCTCTGACGGGGCATCGCTGAGCACCTGAGTGTCGGCAAGGACGACCATCGGGGCTGTACAAGGCAAAGTCTGTTTAAATCCTCCTACAGAAACAGCAGCGCCGAAGGAGGTGTAGCCGTCAACAGAAGGAGCTGTCGCGATAACCATGTAAGGCCTATCAAGCTCAAAGCTTGCCCGCTTTACAATGTCGTTGAGGGTCCCACTGCCAAGAACCACCGCGATGCTATTATCCTTCTCGAGGCACAGGCGTACTTTCTTGATTGCATGTTCATCAGCATAGGGTTGGGGATATGGGGCAAATATCAACTGCCTTACTTCTATACTACTCTGTTCCAAGGATCGGAGCGTTTCAAAACCTCCCACCTTCATAGTATTCCCATCGGCAATTACCAGAGCCGGAGTATGCCCGAACGCTTCAACGTAGGTACGGCCCACCTTCTTCAAAGCCCCGTTTTGCACCAATGAAATCTTTGTATCCATACCGGCCTCCTTTTGGAGCATAACACAGATACTTGACTGACTAAAAGCGGTGCATTACCCTGCCTTCATGACAGAAACCTGCTTTTCCATACTCGGCGATTCCATTTCCACTTTCAAAGGATTCATACCCGAAGAAAACGAATGTTTCTATCCCAGGGAAGGTTGTGATGTCACCAAGGTAGAGCATACGTGGTGGCATATCCTAATGCAAAGAACCGGTTGGAAGCTTATAGCCAATGAAGCCTACTCAGGAAGCAGAATCAGCATCACCGGACCGAAGCCTCCTCATTCCAGCTTTCTATCTGAAACAAGACAACGCCGACTGAAAGGTGATATCATCATTGTATTTGGAGGAACCAATGACTGGGGGCAGCTTGAAGGACCAACTACCAAGGAGATTTTTTCAGCAAGCTATGAGAAGCTAGTGAGCCTGATGGAACATCGCTATACCACGAGCACGTTGTATTTCTGTACCCCGCTTCAGAGAACCGACCGAAACCTTACAGCTATGAATGCCCAAAACTGGAACCAACAGGAGCTTAGTGCAATCATCAAGGAAACGGTTGCACGGCACGAACATGCTCATCTGATCGATCTTTTCTCTTACCCGATAGAAGCAGGGGATGGAATGCTCTGTGATGGGTTGCACCCCAGCAAAAAGGGCATGGAAATGATAGCCACGCTGATGCAAAAAAGCATGAAACTCTAGAGGATGCCGGCAATCGTTCGCATTCTTCGATACTCTGCCTCAAGCAAATTTTCAGCCTTCATGTGCTCTAAAATAGTACGGACTAGGGAAAACAGCTCTGCATCGGCAGAATAATCGGCCTTGGCAAAGAAATTAATCCGTTGTTCACGCATCAATTTCAAACAAGTTTCCTTATGTCCTTGTGCATGTACAGCTATCGATTTTCCCCCATTTTGCTTGACCAGCTTCATACAGGGAACATCAGTCAGACCATCGCCGATGTAAATCATATTCCTGAAGGGAACTGACCGTTCAGACTCTGCTTTGTAGGCATTCAGAGCCTTGTCATCAGAGACATCAAGCACTCCTTTGTTGATGCGGAACAAGAACTGCGTCTTGGCTGTGTAATTAACAGAGAGCTTGGGCCACACGGCAAAATCTTGCTCATCATACAGGTACTCACACGCATAGATTCGCTTAAATACTGAGCCTATCGCCGAACCCTCGATTATTTCTTTCAAGCCGGATGAGATGATATAGTGGTCGATTTGCAAGCCCAAGGACTCTCCAAAGGCATTCACCTCTGAGAACCAGGTAAGCACCCCTGTAAAAAACTCAAGATTCTTTCCTAATGCAACAAGGTCAGCTCTCTTGATCGGTTGATTCCTGTTTTTCGATTCATCAAGCATGAGCTTCAGGTAGGAAAGAATGCTGTCCATGCCTTGCTCTTGGGCAATCCTGTTCGATTTCTCCCAGAACTGCTCACTACTCATACCCAAGTTTGGAATGAAAGTATATTCTTGCATATCCTTGGTAGTCAGAGTTTTGTCAAAGTCATACATGATTGCTATGGTTGGTCTTTCTTGCATACCCACTAGTATACACCAGGGCAAGAGAAGCTAAAAGATAAAGAATTAGTTGACATATCAACTAATCAGCTGTATAGCTATACTCATGCAACAAAGTCTTGGTCGCCTTTTGGCCATCCTCTACAGAAAAAAGCAAATGTATGTCAACACCCATCTGAAAGCATTTGGGATCACCAGCGGGGAGGTTGGTTTTCTTATGACCTTGTATCGTGAAGAAGGACAAACGCAGGAGGCTCTCTGTTCTTCCTTACACATCGACAAGGCAGCAGCAACACGAGCTTTGGGCATGTTGCAGAAAAAGGGCTACGTAACGAAGAAGCAAGACAGTCAGGATAAAAGATGCAACCGCATCTATTTGACAAAAAGCGCAAAGGATATCCAACCTCAGGTGATAGCGGTCATGCATCACTGGAGCGGCCATATTGCACAAGTGTTGGGAAAAGAACGATATCAAGCGTTATGTGAGACCTTGCAGCAAATCAATGAAATCGAACAAAAGGAATGGCAGTAGATGCAAGCAACACAAGAACACGCAAACCCTTTAGGGGTGGAGCCTATATTCAAGCTTTTGGTACGTTTCAGTGTTCCAGCCATCATAGGCATGTTGGTAAACGCGTTCTACAATGTGGTCGATCGCATCTATATCGGCAACAGTCCCACCCTTGGAGCTAATGGAATTGCAGGAATCACCATAGCCTTCCCCATCATGATCATCCTGCTTGCGATGGGGGTGCTCTTCGGCATTGGGGGCTCTACACTCTTTTCCATACGTTTAGGACAGAAAAAACCAGAGCAGGCTCAGGAGGTACTGGCCACTTCATTTCTGCTTTTGATACTATCAGGGCTCTTTTTCCTGGTGCTTGGACAAATATTCCTCTCTGACATCCTCAGACTTTTTGGAGCAAGCGTCGAGGTTCTTCCCTATGCAAAACAGTACATGCGGTTCATTTTCTTTGGTGCCATCTTCCAAGTAACCAGCATGGGCTTGAATCATTTCATCCGTGCAGACGGCAATCCAAAGATTGCGATGCTCTCGATGTTCCTGGGAGCCGGGACCAATATCATCCTCGATCCCATCTTCATTTATGCCCTAGATTGGGGGATGGCCGGCGCTGCTTTGGCAACCGTCATCAGCCAAGGGCTCTCCTTCATCTGGGTGGTTGCCTATTTCTTAGGGAAAAAGAGCAGGATCAAGCTGAAGATCAAACGCTTCACATTCCAAAAAACTGTTGTCTGGACAATCGTGAGCCTTGGCATGCCTTCCTTCTTACTGCAAATCACCTCGAGCCTGTTGAATGTCATCCTGAACAAGACACTTCTGCTTCATGGAGGGGATCTTGCAATCTCTGCACTCGGCATTGTGCACAGCCTGCAAACCCTGCTCTTCATGCCGGTCATAGGTATCAGACAGGGGGTTCAACCGCTGATCAGTTACAATTTCGGGGCAAAAAAATTCGACAGGGTCAAGGAAGCGACCAAGCTCGGCATCTATAGCGCGACAGCGGTGATCATGGTCGGCTATATTGCAACCAGGCTGTTTCCCACAGCCTTGGTAAGTTTGTTCAATAGGGAACCACAGCTTCTTGAGCTTGGAACTCATGCACTAAAAAGCTGGTTCTTGCTCACACCCTTGGTAGGGTATCAGGTTATTGCCAGCAATTTCTTCCAAGCAATCGGAAAAAGCAGGATAGCGATGCTTTTGACTCTCTCAAGGCAAGTGCTCTTCTTGATTCCCGCCATCCTGATCTTTGCACATTTCTTCGGCTTACAAGGAATTCTTTACTCAGCTCCGGTTGCCGATGGTCTTTCTTCCTTACTCACCACCTTCTTCTTGATACCCGGCATGAGGAATCTTGAGAAGCGGGCTGTAAAAATCTAGCGAAGACTTTTCGTCTTTGTGTACACTTCCATCAACGGCTGGGACCACTGGTTGCCTCCCGAGACCTCTCCAATGCCCCTGATCTTCTTCAGTCTATAGCGGACAAGATTGGCCACCGGCTTGCTACACAGAATATCCAAATCCCGAATGATGATATCTTTGATGGCCCCTGCCGTCTCTTGCGGTGAACGCTCAGCAATGATGTCATGAATAACTCCGAAATCCTTCAGATGGCGACTGGTCATCTTCATCGCCTCTGCAGCATCCTTGGCCTTCGAGGGATCACGCAGAAGAATGGAGGCAAAGCCTTCAGGGGTGATGACAGAGTAAACAGCATTCTCAAGCATATACAATTTATCCCCGACCCCAATACCAAGAGCCCCACCGCTGCCCCCTTCTCCGATGATAAAACAGAGAATCGGGGTCTTGAGTGTAGAGAACACTTTCAGATTCTGGGCGATTGCTTCACCTATGCCGCGTTCCTCAGATCCAAGGCCGGGGTAGGCACCTGGTGTGTCGATGAAACAGACAACCGGACGGCCAAATTTTTCCGCCTGCTTTGCCAATCTGAGTGCCTTTCGATACCCCTCGGGATTGCTCATCCCATAGTTGCAACTCACATTCTCTCGAAAATTCGCACCCTTGCGATTCCCGATGAACGTGATGGCACGCCCGGCGATCGTACCGATGCCCCCGATCATGGCTGAATCATCACCATACAGACGATCCCCATGCAGTTCCAGAAAATCATCACAGATCATCTGGATAAAGGCTTTCGCTCCCGTTCTACCCTGTTGCCTAGAAAGCAAAACACAATCCCAGCTGGACTTTCCTTGGCAGAGCGTGTCACTGCCAACCAGCGTTTCTATCGGCTCGAGGCTTGCTTCGAGGTCATTATGTGTATTGTCATGCATAATCAGGATCTCCTGGTGTGTGTCTTGATGAGAAAGGAAAGCGTAGAGCGCAACTTTTCCCGCACTACGATACTATCAACAAAGCCCTTTTGCATCTGAAACTCCGATCTCTGAAACCCATCAGGAAGTTTTTCTTTGATGGTTCCTTCTATAACCCGAGGCCCGGCAAATCCAATGATGGCCCCCGGCTCAGCAAGGATGACATCGCCAAGCATGGCAAAAGAGGCGGTTACTCCCCCGGTGGTGGGATTGGTCAGGACAATGAACAAAGGGGTTTGGGTCTCTTCAAGCAAGGCAGCTGCACTGGCTGTCTTCGCCATCTGCATCAAAGAGAAAATCCCTTCCTGCATCCTCGCTCCTCCACTAGCGGTAAAGAGTATGACCGGCTGAGATTTCAGTGCTCCTTCAATCATCGCCTGGGTGATCTTCTCACCTACCACAGAGCCCATGCTTCCACCCATGAAAGCAAAACTCATGATTCCCACCACAACACCCTGCCCTTCTATTGTGCAACGACCTATAGTGGCCGCATCGCTCAATGAAGATTTCTTCTGGTTCTCCCTGATCTTGTCCTCATAACCGGCCAACGAGATCGGGTTGACCGATTGCATTGACTGGCTCATCTCCTCAAACGAGTTTTCATCGGCAAAAAGGGCCAACCTCTGTGCAACCGTAAGGGGAAAATAAAAGTTGCAATATGGGCAGACCTTATAGGCATCAACCACAACATCCTTCTGACATTGGGGACAACATACACTCTTGTTCTGTGCCATTGTATTACTTCTCCTGTTCGCAGACCTTCGCATACAGATTTGTTGCAAAGCGACCACTTCTAAAATCCCTTGAGTCGATCAGGCGCTTCTGACTGCTTATGTTCGTCTGGATGCCTTCTATCTCAAGTTCATCCAAAGCTCGCAGCATCACACTAAGACCCTGATCACGATCGGGGGTATGTACGATGATCTTGGCTATCAAAGAATCATAGTACGGACTGAGTATGGACCCAGCTTCCAGATATGAATCAACCCGTACATGAGGACCACTGGGAAACCGCAGATGTGTAATCTTTCCCGCAGAGAGTCCGTTGATACGGCACTCCAAGGCATATCCTTGTAATCGTACATCCTCTTGGGTGAAAGAGAGTTTCTTTCCCTGAGCTATCAGAATTTGCTGTCTGACCAGATCGACGGAGGAAACCATTTCGCTCACCGGATGTTCTACCTGCAGACGGGCATTTACTTCCATGAAGTAATATTTGCCATCCTCAACCAAGAATTCCACCGTTCCGGCTCCCCGGTATCCCAACTCCTGGAACAGACGGACCGAATCGTTGCACATCGCACTTCTGAGGTTCTCGTCAAGAATTGGGGAGGGGCTTTCCTCCAACAACTTCTGGTGGTTCTTCTGTACCGAGCAATCCCGTTCACCAAGATGAAGATTGGTCCCTTGTCCATCAGAGAGCAATTGAATTTCCACATGACGAGGATTCTCAAGATATCGTTCCATGTGGATAGAAGCATCCCCAAAAAACGAAAGAGCCTCTTTTCTGGCCAAGGGAAGAGCTTTTTCAAGCTCCTGAGGCTTGCGTATGATCCGCATGCCCCGCCCTCCTCCTCCTGCGGCGGCCTTGAGAATGACAGGATACCCGATGCGCTCTGCACTCTGACAGGCATCATCAAGGTCCTTGAGTTCCTCGGTACTGCCCGGAGTAATCGGAAGGCCTGCCTGCAAGGCTGCGTTTCTTGCAGCAACCTTGTTGCCCAACAGGGCAATCGTCTTGCTCTGTGGCCCGATGAAAACGAGCCCTGCATCCTCAACTTCTTTTGCAAATGCAGCATTCTCGGAGAGAAAGCCCACTCCAGGGTGGATGGCATCACAAGCAAGGGCGCAGGCAGCTGTTATGATACTGTGACTCTTGAGATAACTCTTGTCTGTTTCAGGAGGGCCGATACAGACAGCTTGATCTGCCATCTTCACAGCCATCGTATCTTTGTCCGCTGTCGAATGGACAACTACCGAGCGAATTTGCAAATCCTTACAGGCCCTGATCACCCGAACAGCAATTTCACCACGATTGGCAATCAGAATCGATTTGATCATATCCGGCGCACCTTGAACAACGGCTGACCAAACTCAACCAAGGTCTCCGGCTTGACCAACACCTCTACAATCTCGCAGGCGAACTCCGACTCCAACTGGTTCATCAGTTTCATCGCCTCGATGGTACAGATGACTTGGTTTTTCTCCACTTTGCTCCCTGCTTTCACATACGGAGGCGCATCCGGAGCGGGAGTAAGATAGAAGGTCCCGACAATAGGACTGGTAATCACCTGTAGCTCTTCTTGTTCACTCTTGGTTTTTGACAGCTCTTCAACCACAGTCGGCTTGGGTTGGTCCAAAGCGGCAGAAACCTCTTGGCCGCGTACCGGTCTTTTGAGCTTGATGGTATAACGACTGCAGGAAAGTTCCATTTCACTGAGACTGCTCGTATTAAATAGGGAAAGGATCGAAGGAAGATCCATTTGTTCGATAGTATCCATACTGTTAGGTCCTCATTCATTCATGGGGATTGGATGCAAAATAAGAGCATCCAGACTGGAATTTATAATAACAGTATTGACTTTTCATGTCAATATTGACATTATTTTCTATTATGTAATAATAAATACATATTGAAATACTGAAGGAGAGAGACTTTGAAGCCTCCACATTCCATACAAATCACTGCTTTGGGTTCCTATGCACCGCCCAAAGTGGTCACCAATACCGCCTTAAAAGATCTCGTCGACACCAGTGATGAATGGATCCAAAGCCATACAGGAATACAAGAACGTCATATTGCACAGCAAGATATGAGCACCTGTGATATGGCGTATCTGAGCATCGAGGATCTTTTGAAAACCCACAACAAAGAAGCAAGCGAAATTGATGGAATCATCTGCGCTACTGCAACAGCTGACTATCCAGGGTTTCCTTCAGTTGCCTGCATGCTTGCCGAGCGTCTCGGCACTACAGGTCCTGCCATGGACATCAGCGCCGGATGCACCGGTTTCATCTATGCTCTTGAAGTTGCACGCTCAATGATTGCATCTCAAAGCATGAAGAATGCCCTGGTGGTCGGCTCTGAAAAATTGAGCTCAGTCATCGATTGGAAAGACCGTAACACCTGCGTACTCTTCGGAGACGGTGCAGGATGCGCGCTTCTCGAAGCAAAGGATGAGGGCATCGGAATCATGGACACCTATCTCAAAGCCGAGGCAGCAGGCTCCAAGGCACTGGTCATAAACCCTCAGACGAGGGCAATAGAGATGGATGGAAGAGCGGTCTATGCCTTTGCCGTAAGAACAATCGGACAGACCATCGAGACTCTGGTGAAAAGAAACAACCTCAGCCTTGATGAGATCGATTGGATTGTCCCTCATCAGGCCAACAAACGAATCATTACCGCCTGTGCGAAACGATTTGAGATCCAAGAAGAAAAATTTTATATGAACATCCAGCACTATGCTAACACCTCTGCTGCTTCCATTCCAATAGCATTGAAGGAAATGGAACAGAAAGGACTTCTCAAGGAAGGACAGAAAATCCTTCTGGTAGGCTTCGGAGCTGGTCTTACCTATGGAGGTACATTACTGACATGGCACCAATAATTGCACTTTGTCCAGGCCAAGGTTCACAGAAGCCCAAAATGGCATTGGACTATTACCAGATGAGCAAGCGCGTGCAAGAGTTGTTCACTCTTGCAAGTGACATCACCAAGATAGATGCATTCAAGCTGCTCTCTGAAGGAACCGAGGATAATCTGAAACAGACCCAAGCAACCCAGCTGGCGGTTACCCTGGCCACGAGAAGCGCTGTCTTTCGCCTAGATGAGCTAGGACATTCTCCCATAGCGTATAGCGGATTCAGCCTTGGAGAGCTGGCCGCCTATGCGTCGGCAGGTATCTTTGATGACCAGACACTCTTTCGTATCATCCAAAAGCGATCCTCATTGATGGATGAACAAGCTCAGAAGGCTCACAAGCAATATGGGAATCTGAGCATGGCGGCAGTCATCGGTCTCGATTATGAAACGGTCTTTCAAGCAATCGAACAAGAACAATTGCAGGGTGTCTATGCCGCTAATGACAATGGACCTACTCAGGTGGTCATCTCAGGCTTGGAAGCCAGTATTGCAGAAGCAAAAAGCCTGCTGCAACAAAAAGGGGCGAGAAGGGTCATCCCGCTAAAGGTTTCCGGACCGTTCCATACCCCTTTCATGGAGGGCGCTACAGAGAGCTTTCGTTCGTTTTTAGCAGACTTACCCTTTAATAATCCTGATGTAAAGGTCATCAGCAGCGTTGATGGCTCTTTTATCATGAATAAAGAAGAAGCAAGAGACCACCTTTCCAGGCAACTGGCCAAGCCGGTCAGATGGAGGGAAGTCATGCAGGTGGTAGCAAGCCTTGCAAAGGCAACAGGCTCACAGGTTGCTGAGATCGGGTATGGGAATGTTCTGTCCTCACTGTGCAAGAACAGTGCATTGCCTATCAACTGTCTCAGCCTTACAGAAGAAACAGCATTACAAACATATGCAAAGGAACAGCATCATGAATGATAAGAAACATGCCTTGGTTACCGGCGGTTCAAGAGGAATCGGGCTGGCAATCGTAGAAGAACTCACGTCACAGAATTATGAGATTTGGTATCTTTCCCGTTCAAAAGCTCCAGTAGAGGGACAGCATCTGCACCACATTGAGTGTGACATGGCCGACAGGGCAAGTCTTGAAGAGGCTCTTGAGCGTGTGATAAAGCAGGCAAAACATATCGATGTCCTGGTAAACAATGCAGGCATCACCCGTGATGGCTTGATCATGAGAATGAAGGATGAGGCCTGGGACGAAGTACTTGCGGTCAACCTTACTTCCGTCTTTCTCACCTGCCGCAAGCTATCTAGACTGATGATGAGTCAAAGACAAGGGTCTATCATCAACATCAGCAGCGTAGTCGGCATCATGGGAAATGGTGGACAGACGAACTATGCGGCAAGCAAGGCCGGGATCATCGGATTCTCAAAATCCTTGGCACGGGAGCTGTCCTCACGCGGTGTGCGGGTCAATGTGGTTGCTCCCGGCTTCATCGGGACATCGATGACAGAGGCACTGAGCGAGAGCATCAAAGAACAGATTGCAACCCAAATACCCCTTGGTCGTATGGGAACAGCAGAAGAGGTAGCCCAGGCAGTGGCATTCCTCGCATCAGAGAACGCACGCTACATCACCGGTCAAGTTCTGGCTGTTGATGGCGGTATGGCAATGTAAGGAGAACCTCTATGGGCAATACACAACGAGTAGTAGTAACCGGTATGGGTACGGTAAACCCCTTGGCAGTGAATGTGGAGGACTTTTGGCAGAAGATCAAGGATGGCGTGTGCGGCATTACTGAAATTTCCAAGTTCGACACTACCGACTATCCGGCCAAGGTAGCCGGAGAAGTGAGAAATTTCGATCCCTCTGACCTGCTTGACCGTAAGCAGCTGCGAGGCATGGCCGATTTTACAAAATTTGCAGCACACGCTGCAGCACAGGCTATGAACCAAGCCCAATTGCAACCAGGTTCCTTCGATTCGTATCGCAGCGGCGTATATATGGGCAATGGTATAGGAGGCTTTGAGGTAGTAGAGGAAAATTTGGCCAAGCTATATGATCGTGGACCTCATGCCGTAGCTCCTTTGACAATTCCTAAACTTATCAGCAATGAGGCTGCAGGAAACATTGCCATCCAATTCGGCATAAAGGGTCCTTGCCACACTACCGTCACCGCGTGTGCTTCAGGCACCGACGCCATCGGGGATGCCTTCAATGCCATCCGATTCGGCTTGGTGGATGTGGCTGTCACCGGTGGAACGGAAGCGGCAATCACCCAACTCAGTGTGGCTGGTTTCTGTCGCCTACAGGCTCTTGCCACCCGGTACAATGATACGCCACAAATCGCCAGCCGTCCGTTTGACAAGGAGCGTGATGGGTTTGTCATGGGAGAGGGTGCGGGAATGCTCGTTCTGGAATCGCTTGAGCACGCTCAAAAACGCAATGCTACCATCCTAGGCGAGATAGTCGGCTACAGCATGACCTGTGATGCATTTCATCTCACTGCTCCAAACCCAGACGGAGAAGGAGCAGCACGAGCGATGAGGCAGGCATTACAGATGTCAGGAGCGAAGCTTGATGAAGTTGACTATATCAATGCCCACGGTACCAGCACTGCCGCAAACGACTCCATGGAGACAAACGCGATCAAGAGCGTGTTCGGCTCTCATGCCTACAAGCTGAAGGTGTCCTCAACGAAGTCGATGACCAGTCATCTCATCGCAGCTGCAGGAGCGGTTGAAGCTATTGTATGCCTTTTGGCTATACGCGATCAGTACTTCCCCTGTACGTTGAATTTGACGAATCCCGACAGCCAGTGTGATCTTGACTATGTGCCGAACCAAGGCAGGTCTGGTACAATTAGGTATGCTATGAGCAATTCTTTGGGCTTTGGAGGGCATAACGGCGTGCTTGTATTCAAGGCTTACAACCCATCGTAAGGAGTGCAGAAATGTCTGAGAAATTCGAAACACCCAGTGAACTGATCCCACATCGTGATCCCTTTCTTTTTATTGATGAACTTTTGGAAGTCGATGAGTCTCATACGCTTGCAAAGCGTGTTTTTACAGCCGATCACTTCTTCTTTCAAGGCCATTTTCCCGGTTATCCGGTGGTTCCTGGTGTAATTCTGGTCGAAACCATGGCACAATGTGGAGGAGCGGGATTGGTACAGGCAGGAATTCTCCCTCATGGGGCTTTCTTCGTTCTAGCCACCATAGAAAAAGCAAAATTCAGAAACCAGGTAAGGCCCAACGATACTGCCTTGATTGATGTACAGAATGTGAGAGTTTCAAAAACCATGGTCCGTCAAAAAGGAACTATCACCATCGAAGGGCAGGTGGCTGCCGAAGCTTCATGGATGTGCATTGTAAACAGCAAACAGGAAAGGATTTAGTTGTGATTATTACAAAAAAGATATTACGGAATGTATCGCTTACCGCCCATCCACAAGGTTGCAAACGGTATGTACAGGATCAGATTGATTGGGTAAAACAGCACTGTAAAGACGCTGAAAATCCTTCGTATCCTCCTTTGGATGCACAGAAAGCACCAAAACGCGTGCTGATCCTCGGCGGCTCCACCGGGTACGGACTATCGAGCAGGATTGTCACTGCCTTCGCAGCAGGAGCTGATACCATCAACGTCTCTTTTGAACGGGAGCCGAGTGAGAACAAGACGGCGACTCCGGGCTGGTACAATACCAAAGCTTTTGAACAAGCTGCCAAGCAGGAAGGGTTAAAGGCTTATTCCATCTTCGCGGATGCTTTCAGTACTGAAACAAAAGAACTGACTGCCGCCTTGATCAAAGAGCAACTTGGCCAAGTCGATTTGGTCATCTACAGCCTTGCCAGCCCTCTTCGAAACGATCCGATAACCGGCCAAGCCTACCGCTCGGTCCTCAAGCCGATCGGCAAACCCTTTACCGCCCTTTCGGTGGATCTGGAAAGTGATATAGTCAAGCAAGCTACGATTGAAGAAGCTACCGAGAGTCAAATTGCAGAGACCATCAAGGTGATGGGAGGTGAAGACTGGAGCCTTTGGATCGAGCATCTGCTTTCTCAAAATCTTCTTGCATCCAGAGCCCAGACTGTTGCGTACTCCTATATAGGTCCTACAATAACCTACCCCGTCTATCGGGAAGGCACCATCGGCAAGGCCAAGGAGCATCTCGAAGAGAGTGCTCAAAAGCTAAACCAACTGATGCAACCCATCTCAGGCAAGGCCTATGTATCGGTAAACAAAGCTTTGGTGACCAGGGCAAGCGCTGTCATTCCTGTAGTGCCACTCTACATGGCCTTGCTGTATCAAGTGATGAAAGAAAAGCATCTACATGAGGATTGCACCATGCAAATCTACCGATTGTTTGCAAAACACCTCTTCAATGAACATGTTCTAACCGATGAGACGGGAAGGCTGAGGGTGGATGATTGGGAGATGCGAGAAGATATCCAAAGCGAGGTTGAACGCCGTTGGGCACTGCAAGCAGAAGGAGAGCCTCTTAAGGAAGGCGACTTGCTTGGCGTAAACGAGGAGTATGAGCAAATCCATGGCTTCGGGTTTGCTGACATCGATTATTCCAAAGATATCGACCCAAGAGTAGTCTAGATTGCAAAAAGCAGCCTTATACACGAGGTTGCTTTTTTGTTTTCCCATACTAGAGGCTCAGCCTTTATAACGCTTGAGCCTTTCTGAGAAACTCCACTGAACCAAAGTTGCCGCTTTTGAACACAAGTTCATAGACACCATCAAGACTCTGCACCCAGGAAACCCCGGGATCGATCTGAGGCCCGATCAGATAGGCATCCACGCCCAAGGTGGTTGCAACCATACCGCTGGTTTCCCCTCCTCCGACGATGAAGGTTTGCAATCCTGCGTTTGCAAGCAACTTGGTCAAATCCCCGAAGCTTCGCTCAATGATCTTTGCAAGATCAATACCAGAAAATATTTTTCTATTTTCCTCTAGTTGCTCGGGTGAGCGGGTGGCATACACCATGGGAGCAAGCTCAAAATCTTGATGATCCAACACCCATTTGGCGACACTCTCAATATAATCAGGATCATTGGCGCACAGCTCTTCATCAAGGCTGAGAGAAGGAGCAAGAGAGCGATAATAGGCAACCTGTTGTTGCATCATTGCAGAACACGAGCCTGCAAGCACTACCGCCTTGCGCTGCTTGGGAATAAAGGCAGGTTTCTGTTTGGGCTCGATACCCAAATTTTTCGCTCGAACCTTAGCGATGCCTATTGCCAACCCTGAACCTCCGGTCACCAAACGCAAATCCTTGGTCGCCTCAGCTATGGTGACAAGATCTTCGTCATCGATGACATCAACGATCAGATTCTCAACCCCCTCTGCTTCCAAGGCCTCTTTGTTCTGTTTTACAGCAGCGACTCCCTTGGCAACTGTGTCATAAAAAATATGACCACATTTTGAAGGGCTCTGCATTGCCAAGAGTTTTTCGAGCTTTGCATCCAGCATTGGATTGAGCGGATGATGGCGCATAGCACTGTCACTGAGCAGATCATGATTGACAAACAGATAGCCGTGGAAGACCGTTCTCCCATTCACAGGGAGTGCGGGACAGATAAGGGTTGTTTTCTCTTCTAGGGCTTTTCTCAGAGCATCGCTTACTGGCCCGATATTCCCATCCTTCGTAGAGTCGAAGGTGGAGCAGTATTTGTAGTAGAAGCGATCACATCCTGCTTTTTGCAAGAAAGCAAGTGCATTCAAGGCCTGCTTGACTGCCTGCTTGGCAGGAAGTGACCGAATCTTAAGACTCATCACAATCGCATCGACAGGTCCAAGGTTTTGCGTATCGACCGGCCTTGAACACATCATCGTCTGCATTCCGCCTTCCACCAGAAAGCCTGCAATATCGACTGCCCCAGTAAAATCGTCAGCAATGACACCAAGCTTCATCAGAACAAACTCCATCGTTTAGGTTGAGTAAGGATATCCTTGAGCAAGCCGTTGATCACATCTTGGTCGAATTCTTGCATAAAAGAATCCTCGAACATTTCGCTGGCTTCCTCATACTCTTCATCTTCAGGATTCTGCAAGACCTCTTTATAGTGCACATAGCCCCATGGCCCTCCGCAATCTTCCCACGGAGCATCACCTTTGCCGCCTGTGCATATGACTTGTGGGGTACCACTACGAAGTTCTCGCTTTACAATGGAGATTTGGTGTTCCCAATAATCGCCGAAATCATAGATGTACGTGAACTTCTTCGCACCCCGGTTCAGGTGAGCAAGGGTTATCTCTTTGTCATCAAGAATCTCTTCTGGATCATCAAAAAATGAAAACATATCTGCCTTTTCATCTTTTGCAGGGCCGATCTTGGAATGCCCCACCGTGAACTCATAGAGATGCATCGAATCCCATGAGAAAGCAATTTGGATTATCTCATGCAGTTTCTCAAAGGTAGCAGTAACGGGAACCTCAAAACTCCTATAGACTTTGTAGGGAGCTGGAAGCCTCAGAGATATCTTGAGATGCATCACCTCATGCATATCCTTGACAATTTCTGCTTGTTCTTTGGTTAAAGCTTCTTTCATCTGCTCAGCAGGAATGACTCGTTTTTCATCAATCTGCACTTTCTTGTTTGAAAAATATGAGACGATCTCTTTAACAGAAAGATTCTTTATCGCGGGATCTTTCAACCATCGATTAAGTCTGCTTACGGTTTTTGTGTCTGCCCCGCCGGTTGTGCAAACCTTTTTGCCCTCCTCAAGGTATCGATCGACCTGTTTTGGATCATAACCCTGTAAGGTCAGGGCTACTTTGATTGCTTCAAGGATGGCAGAGGTATCGATTGTCCAATCCTTGTAGGTAATCGGTGCAATGACGCAAAACCCCGTTGCCTTGTTCGTAAGCAACATGCAGCCACCTAAATTTGTAGTATAAAAATGAGTACCGACCCAACAGAACATCGGTGAATATCCGGCAGTTGGACCATCTGTCGACACTCCGATGTATTGATAGAGAGAACGTGAACATTCGATCAGCATGGAAGCCTCCTTATTTACATTACACAATCATACTCGAAGAGTGATGGTTGTCCAATCATTAATGCTTGAGTATCGGTATCTGAATCTCGGTGATGAATCGACTGCTATCTCGCTCAACAAATTGGTCGAGAATGTTGAAATTAACCTCCCAGGAAGCCAGGGTTAAGTCTTTTCCGCTCTCTCTGATGCGTGCAATGGCACTATGGATGGTTTCATAGGAACCTTGATGATAGCCACAAAGATAGGAGCCTGCTTCTATGATTGAGACATCCTCCAGAGGCGGGTTCTGTGTCTGATGCGGATTATACTCAAACAGATAGGCACCAAAGCGCTTTTCAAGCCCCTGATAGAACACAAGCGTTGGATGGAAGTAGAAGACATCAGATCCATACAGTGTCTCTTCAGAGCCGATGTTCAGATAGTATCGTTCTGGATAGGTCTTGACAGAAATCTTGTCCAAATCAACAAGCGGCAGTTGTTGCTTGATGAACTCAAGCTTCCTTCCGATGGCACAGTCGATGTCGATCAACTCCTGCCATCGTTGCCTCAACAGTTGAGACTGGTCTTTCAATTGCTTGATGGTATGCTCAAGGGTTCTACTGTCCAGATAGCTTCTAATTTGCTTGAGCGAGTAACCTAGACGCTTGAGATAGCGAATTGAGGCCACCTGATAGATCTGGTCGAACTTATACAAACGATACCCGGTTTTTGGGTCACGATGCGAGGGAACGAGCAAACCGATTGAATCATAATACCGCAGTGTCTGTACATCGATGGCAAACAGGTCGGCTAATTCACCAATGGAAAAAAAGTCCTTCATGAAGAGAGTTTATCGTTTGTCCCGTTCATACGCTACCCCCAATGCAGAGGGTTCGCTTCTTTTGCCGATTGACAAGAACAACACAAGGATGGTAACGACATAAGGAAGCATGGTAAACACCTGGGAAGGGATGGTAGATCCCATAGTCTGGAGTCTGATCTGCAGAGCTTCGGCAGCTCCAATGACCAAGGCAGCTACAAAGACTCCCAAAGGATTTCTTCTGCCCAGAATTACCGCCACCAAGGCGATGTACCCCTTGCCTGAAGTGAGATTTTCCTGAAAGAAACCCAGTTTTGCAAGAGAAAGATATGCTCCTCCCAATCCACCCAAAATGCCATTTGCACATGCTGCACTATAGCGGACCTTCTCTACGTGCAAACCGGCAGTATCGGCAGCTCTTGGATTTTCGCCCACTGCCTTGAGGATGACGCCCCATTCAGTTTTGTAAAAGACGACAAGAAGCAACAGAATTGAAAACAACAGCACGTATACAAAAAGGTCCTGATTGAACAAAGCCTCTCCCAATAAAGGTATTCTAGAAAGAATCGGCACTCTCATTCGCTTGAGTATGGCTATCGAGGGAAGTGTCGTTGTTTTGCCGAATTGCATCAAAAACAAAAAACTGGTCAATCCAAGAAACAAGAAGTTCAAAGCAAGACCGGCGATGGTCTGATCGGCTTTGCATCGAATGCTCAGAAGTGCATGGAGCATGCTTGCTGCAATTCCTCCTGCCATAGCAGCAAGAAGAGAGAACAACAGACTCTGCGTGTGAAACATGGTGACGAAACTAAAATACGAACCACTGAGCATGATTGCTTCAACACCAATGTTGCTTATCCCTGCCCGTTCACTGATCGTCTCCCCCAATCCAGCGAGCGCTATAGGGGTAGCCATGCGAACAGTCGCAGCAAGGAATGAGGTCAAAAAGAACACCAAAGCAGCATCCATCCTAGGCCTCCTTGCAGCCAAAGAGCTGCTTGCGTGCAAGAATCATCACTACCAACAGGCCCATGATGATGGAAGCAATCGAAGTGGGAACCCCGCTTGAGCGCTGCATAGCCATCGATCCTACCTGCAATGCTGCAATGCCCAACGCAGAGAGAATGATGAAAAAGGGATGGTTCTTGCCAAGCAGTGACACCACAATAGCCAGGTAGCCGTAACTGGGGCTGATACCTTCGATAAGGCGATGATGCAAGCCCGCAATTTCTGAAGCTCCACCCAAGCCAGCAAGACCTCCGCTGAGTAAAGCAGAGAGAACAAGGTGGTTACCCACCGCTATGCCACTGCAAAGACTCGCTCGTGAATTAAGCCCGACCGCCCGCATGCAAAAGCCTGTTGAGGTTCTGAACATCAGCAAGTAGACCAAAGCAGCACATAATATGGCCAGAAGCAGCCCTGCATGCAGACGGGTGGGCGACATTAACATTGGAAAATGAACCGAAGCAGGTAATATGGGAGACATCGGATAGGGATAGGAAGGGTCTTTGAGTGAAGTACGAACCAGAATCCCCACCAAGTTGATTGCCACGTAATTGAGCATGATTGTATTAATCACCTCAGAAAGACCAAATTTTGCCTTGAGCAGACCAGGCAGGACAGCCCACGCACCACCGAAGAGAAATGCGAGCAATAAGGCAAGGGGAATCATCACATAGCTTGGCAATGAAGGAAACGTCATCCCTACATAGGTAATGGCGATTGCACCGAGGTAGATCTGTCCTTCCGCCCCGATATTAAGAAACCCAGTACGAAAACCAACCGATACGCCCAAGGCTGCAAAAATCAAGGGAGTAGCTCGTACCAACACTTCCGAAAACGCATAGGATGATCCAAAGATGCCTCGAAAAAAACTGCTCAATGCACCACCAATGCTGCTTCCTACCAAACGTATCAAGACAAGGGAGACAGCAAACGTGATAACGGTCACCCCGAAGAAGGAAAGAGTTTTCCTCATGCCATCCTCCTTGCAGAGGAGCCGGCCATCAAGAGACCTAGATAGGTAAGGTCCACCGATTCATTGGCCAAGGAGTCAACAATCTTGCCTCGATACAGCACCGATATGGTATCACTCAGGTCGAGAATCTCTTCCAAATCAGAGGAAATCAAAACAACGGCACACCCCTCTTGCCTGAGTCGGAGCAACACCTTGTGAACCTCCTCGGTTGACCCAATATCCAAACCACGGGTGGGTTGGCAGGCGACCACAAGCTTAGGACTGCCTCGCAGCTCCCGAGCAAGTATCAGTTTTTGTTGATTCCCACCGGACAGATAGCGCACAGGACTCTCGAGTGAAGCACATTTGATATAATACTCGTCCACGGCTTTTTGTGTTTCTTCCTTTAGATTTCGATACTTCAGCAGAGGTCCTTTCTTACTCTCCTCATTTCGATACAGGCAGAGCAACATATTTTCCATGAGGTCCATGTCCAGAACCAGACTATCTAAAAGCCTATCATCACTGATGTACCCAAAACCCATATCTTTACGCCGCTGAACGGAAACACTCTTGATATCCTTTTGATAAAAAGAAATTGTACCACTCTTGATCTTCTGAATGCCTAAGATCACTTCAGCCAAGGCTTTTTGGCCATTTCCGTCCACCCCTGCTATGCCTACAATCGTACCTGCTCGCACAGAAAGGCTCAAAGGTCCAAATGAGCGGGACGGTATTTCGACAGAGTCAAGAACCAAAGCCTCTGCATCACAGCTGTATGGCATACTCCCTCGCACAGCCTTTTGCAATGTATGGCCGACCATCAGTCTTGAGAGTTGCTCCTCATTGGTTTCAGAAGTCAGGACCTCTCCTACCTTCTTCCCCGCCCTCAGTACGGTGATTCGGTCGGTCAGTTGCAGCACTTCTTCAATATGGTGGGTAATGATGATGATGCTATGCCCTTCGCTGCGAAGCTTCCTTAAAACGGTAAACAGACTCTCTACTTCCTGTGGTGTCAACACAGCAGTAGGCTCATCCAAAATCAAGAGTTTTGCATTACGATAGAGCACCTTGATGATTTCAACACGTTGTTGCTGACCCACAGAGAGCGAACTGACAAGAGCCCTGGGATCAACAGAAAGGTTGTACTGCTCACTGAGCTCCTGGATTTGCTGATCCACCTTTCGGCGATTGACAAAGGGATACCCCACACTTTTTAACCCAAGAGTAATGTTCTCACTCACCGTGAGGGTGGGCACCAAGGTAAAATGCTGATGAACCATTCCAATCTGGTGGGAAAGTGCATCCTTTGGACTCTTTATCTGCACTTCTTTTCCATCAAGTTCTATCGAACCACCATCTGCTTGATAGATGCCATAGAGGATGTTCATCAAAGTCGTCTTGCCTGCACCATTCTCGCCCAACAGCGCGTGAATCTCTCCTTTCTCTACGCTTAGGTCAACCTTGGTGTTGGCACTCTTGCCGAAGAATGCTTTGTCTATGTCCTTCATCCTCAGATATGGCATATAGTATCCCTTTCAACCATTGGTGCACCCCAATTCGGGGTACACCAAATATGTCTTAGTTTGTTCTGGTCTCAATCAACGGAACTTTAAAAGCACCAGTAAGAATCTGCTCTCTGGTCTTTGCAATCAGATCCTTCACTGGTTGATCGATCTTGTTCTCAAAACTGTTGTAGCCTGAAATGTCTACAACACCGTCTTTCATGCCAAGGTTGAACACTCCACCTTCATACGTGCCATTCTGAACCTTTTCTACCGCTGTCAACACGAGAGCAGGTACGCTGTAAATAGTAGATGCCATGACGGTATTCGGGGCGATTGAGTTCTGGTCGTAGGAGTCACCGGTTGCAAGCAAACCACGCTCTTCTGCAGCCTTGATCACTCCTGTGCCGGCCTGGTTGGCACAGTGGGAAAGTACATCAGCTCCCTGGTCAGCCATGGAAAGCGCTGCTTCCTTGCCGAGTGCGACATCGGTAAAGCTGCTTACATATGCATCCAAGACTCTGATGTTTGGATTTACAGCCTTGGCACCGAGCTTATAGGCTTCAAGCACCTTAACGATGGACGGCTGTTCAAATCCGCCTACGATGCCGATTACCCCGGTCTTTGACATCGAGGCGCTGAGCATGCCCATCAAGTATCCTGCTTCTTCGCAGGCCATCACATAGGAAGCTGTGTTTGCATTGTAGGCATTTGACTCAATCGCCATGAACTTTGTCTTGGGAAACTGGGAGGAGATACGAACAGCCGGTTCTCCGAACTGAAAGCCATGTCCGATCACCAAGTCATACCCTTGTGCAGCATAATCACGGAACGCGGCTTCTCCGTCAGCAATGCCGACATTCTCTGAATAGGCAGTCTGTAGATTATACTTCTCTTTTGCCTCTTGCAATCCTGCAAAAGCAACTGCGTTCCACCCCTGATCATTTGCCGGACCGCTTAACAAGAGAGCCACCTTCAGTTTTCCTTCGCTCTCAACCTTCTCTTTTGCTCCTCCACCAATCAATGCAGTGGAAACGAGTACCAGGATCAAAGCAATAACGAGTACTGTCTTTTTCATCGTATTTCTCCTCTCAAAGGGACGCTGCCCTTAACATGCACAATCAACAAAAGATAGCAGGAAACAACGAGCGAAGTCGCTCAGAACACACAATCTCAGCCTGCTTTGCAAGCTCTGTTTCATCAACACCGACCAGGTTGCCTTCTTGAAACACCACCTTGCCGCCGACCATGGTAAGGGCGACCTCACCAGAGAGACCCACTCGTCCAAGAAGGTTCTTTGCATCATGCAAGGACCCAGCGAGTTCCAGTTTCGAAACATCTATGGCGAACAAGTCTGCAGCCTTTCCTACTTCAAGAGAACCTACATCATCCCTGCCCAGGGTTTTGGCTCCATCGACCGTGGCGAGCTTGAGCATTTCGTACGAGGAGGGAGCCCCTTTGCGGTCCTTACTATGATAAGACTGGGCAAGGTAGGCCATGCGCAGGGAATCCAAGAGGTTGGAACTATCATTTGTGGCAGAGCCGTCACAACCAAGAGAGACGGTCATACCGGCTTTCTTCATCCCAGGAATGTCAAGGATAGGAAACCCTCCCAAGACTGCAGGGGCCGGACAGTGTGAAAGAGCGGTCTTCGTCTTGGCCATCAAAGTATATTCATCCTCTTGCAGTTCCCAACCATGGGCGAACCATACATCAGGACCAACAAAGCCGATCTCATCCGCCCAGGCGAGGGTTCGCTTGCCATACCGCTCAAGCATGATTGGATTTTCCCCTTCTCCAAGATGGGTATGAAGACGTACGCCTTTCTCTCGGGCAAAGTTCACCGACTGAATAAAGGTCTCTTCATAACTGTTGATCGGTTGGCAAGGTGCTACAACTATCTGACTGAAGCTATTGGGCTTGGTATCATGATAAAGGCCGATCAAGCGTTCGCAATCAGAGAGAAATTCGTCTGTGCTTTCCAGCATTTCATCGGGAATCGTGCTCCCCTTCTCTCTGGGTAAGGTATTGCAACCTCGTCCGGCATGGTAGCGCAGCCCAAGTAGTTTTGCTGCCTGCATCTGTCTATCAACAGCCTCTTTACCGGTCTTCTTTGTATAGCAGTACTGATGATCAAACGCGGTGGTGCAACCATGCTTGATAAGATCAGCCATGGCGACGAGGGAGGAATAGTAAATGACATCACTGTCGATTTGAGCAAATATCGGGTAGATCTTATCCAACCAGTCGACAACCAGCATATTGGGATAATCGATGGTGATCAGATTTCTCACGAAGGTCTGGAAGAAATGATGATGAGTGTTGATCAGCCCCGGATAGACAAAATACTTGCTTCCATCAAGTACATAAGCCCCGTCAGAACTCAAGTTCTTTCCAATCTGTTGAATCTGATATCCGTCTATAAGCAGGTCACAATCTGTATAGACGGTATCCTGCTGATCACAACTCACTATGCTGCGTATATTTTTAAGAAGTGTCTTTTGTGTCATGCAAGCCACCTTTTGATCTTGATGGATGCACGATAAACCCTATAGTAACTGGAGGGTCAAGAATAATATGAAAATTTTTTCAAGCTTTTTGACCAAGGATCACCACGTAGTTTTTTCCATACTTCTTCGCACAACGAGGACACGTGGTATACCACATAAACCATCGAGTCACCTCAAAGCTCTTGCCTTTTGCCAAGAGTTCAAAGTCCTTGGACCACACTCCTGTATCCTTGTAGGGACCCTCATAGGCATTGGCTAGGAAGGTTCCATGCATCTTGAACGTCTTAAGCTCTGGAATTTCCTTCTCCACTGCTATGAACACTTCCATCTTCCATCGGCCAACATGCTCACTGAGAACCATGTTTTCAACTACGGTAGCCCCAAAGGACTCGATTTGCTCAATTGCCTTAGTCATGACCGACCCGAAATTCAAAGGCATGTAATTGAATGTTCTCACCTGTTTCTTGATAAAAAAACGATCGTCAAGGGTTGTTTCTTTCTCTTTCCATGCATCCGGATTAAACTCAGGGCAACAAATTTCTTCAGACATAGCTTGTTCTCCTCCAATAAGTTATGGTACTACCAAAATATTGATCTCACAAGCTTTCAACCCCTAGAGAACCACTCTATTTCTTCCACTTTCCTTGACCATATACAGAGCTCTATCTGCAGCTTCAATCAAATCCTCTTCAATGGTTGCATCACATTCGGGAAAAGAAGCTCCACCGATACTGAGCGTAACCCGAATCTCCTGATCTGAGTAGTTGACCCGCTTCTCTTCCACGGTACGCCTGATCGACTCTGCCACATCCAGGGTATCCTTCTTGTTTGCTCCAAGCAAAACCACCATGAATTCATCCCCACCGAGACGGACAATGAGGTCCCCCTCTCTTAGTTGATTGCGTGCAAGCGAGGCTACTGCCTGTATGACGCGATCGCCGACCGTGTGTCCATAGGTATCGTTTACTTGTTTGAAATGGTCGATGTCCATCATCAAAAGACCGAGAGCGCTATTTTGCTTGATGGCCCTGATAAACTCCTCATGCAACCGGGTAAGGCCGAAACGACGGTTGTAGATACCGGTCAAGGGATCCACAGCTGCCAATTTCTGCACTTGGTCATGAGTCATGGCATTATGCAAAGCCAAAGCTAGACTTCCACAGAAGAGCTCTAGATTGCCCAAACTTTCCTGATCCAGAGGTTTTGCTGCGGCAAGCAACAAGATTCCTAGGGAAAGTTGTTTATAGAGTATGGGCTGAAGGATTACCTGGGCAGGACGGAAGGTCGTGCAGACACTATCGACCACTACGTGATCGGGGATGTCAACAACTCGTTTCTTCACCCCTTGCAAGGTTTCCAGAACAAGGCGATTCTCCCTCAACATATCACTGTCTGCCAAGCCGCTTGAAGCCTTGACCAACAAAGTTCCATTTGCCTCAACCAAAATCGCCCCTGCAGGGACTGCAAACATTTCCAAAAGAGAGGAGAGAGCATTCTTACACAGATCGGCGGTCTCAAGATGACTGGTCAGCATTCTGGTATAGCTACGAATTTCCATCTCCAAGTGCAAGGAAGAAGCCAAGGTAGTCACCAGACTATTGAAAGCTTCGGAACTCACCCCAATGGCATCTTCACTATCCACCGGGATATGACAGTTCTCAGGCGTACAGTTCATCTTTTCATTCTTGCCTGCAACTGTCTTGAGGTGAGTCTCTATCGATTGCATATGCTTTGAGAGAAGCAAGAGACGACCGCCAACAATTGATTTGGCCAAAAGGATGTTTACCGCCCCTACAAAAAGACCTGCCGCAATACAGACAGAAAAAAACCACCATGTATAGGCTATTGATCGATCCATACCCAGAACAACCATGAAGAAGGGGAAAATGATTCCCACCAGCATACCAAAGCCCATCATCCAAATGGCTAGATCTGAAAATACTTTCTTTGTAAGTCGGACCATTTGCTCCTCCAAGAAATACGTTTCATCCTATGTCATATCTTGACCATAGTAATGAAAGAAAGACAAGAAGAACAAGGGCAAAAAGACTAATTTGTCAGCAAAAAACCAATATATACAAGTCTTTGAAGCTAAGAATCCTATCCTTACATCCGAGCAAACTTAGCCACATTGAATGCAGAGAGTAAAACGATGACAACCATCACTATCATAAAAAGCTTGTCTACGTGCTTGTTGTCCAGTCTTTTGGAGAGAGAGCGTCCAGCCATAGCTCCCAGGATGCCACTGATCATCATGGCTAGCAGTAATAATGCGTTGAAATCCGGGATTGAGCCTTGCAATAGGTTGGTGATCAAGTTGGCAACTTGACTGAAGAATATAATATACAGGCTGTTAAGAGCTGCATGTTTGCTGTCCATCGAGAAGAAATACGAGAGGAACATGATGTTGATCGGCCCTCCCCCGATTCCTAAGAATGAGGAGAATAAGCCTAGTACGAGGCCTAAGAAAGTTGCTGCTGCTCTCTGCTCAATATGCAAGGTTATGATTCGTTGTTTTCTCAGGATATAGACAAACACTGTTGCGGTAAGAACCACCATGACAATATTTTGTACCATTCCCAGCAATGCATCATTGGCTGTAGCAATCCTAATCCAAGAAAAGACGATTTTCCCGAGCACTCCGCCGACAGCACCTCCCATGGCAAGAGGTGTCCCTACAACAGGATCTACCTTGATAGAATCCTTTCTGCTTCTATACAGGGAGACAGCAGTCATGGCAAGGACGGTATTTCCACTGAGAAAGCTGATCGTCGCAACAGGATAATCAACGAGGGCGTCCATCACCGGCTTGATGATTACACCGCCCCCGATGCCGCTGATGGCACCTATGATGGTTGCTAAACAGGTAACAAGTATGAGTACTACTTCCACAACTTTATCCTTTGCTTATTGACGAGGGTTCAATGTTCGAGCAACGCTCTCCAAGCGTCTGATGGCATAAGGAAAAAACTCCTGCATGCTGGTGCAAAAGCGATACCCTTGCTCGGTCCTATAGCGTTTGCAACCTCCCCTGCAAAGAGCTGCCCAAGAACAATGGATACAAGCATCAAGGCGATTGGGGGAGTCCTCAATGAATCGCAACTCTTTTCTTTTTTCATCCAACTCGGAAAAAGAATCTGTAATGATGTTCCCAAGCAGTTCTTCGTCGATGCAGTAAAAATCACAGGGGTAGATATCTCCGTTGCTTTCTACAACATAGTTGGCAGAGCAGATTCCACTCATATCGCAACTTTCAGGAGGATAGCCTGCAATCATTCCTACCAAATTATCAAAAAATCGCACAGATACCGGTTTGCCACTCTGCCATGCTGCATACCAAAGATCGAACAATTGTTTCAGAAAGGTTGCATACACGTCAGCTGAAAGAAAATTTTTTCCCCCTTCAAGAGGGTCCATACAAGCGATGTACTGGTGAAACAGAAGCCCATGATTCACAAAATACGGAAAGACCATACCGATATTCTGGGCCAGTTCATTGGTGACGACACTGAGGATATTGAATTCAACACCGATTTTCTGCATCAAGGCTATGTTCTGCATCACAAGCCTGCCGCTTTTCGTTCCCTCACGGTCATGCCGATGCAGGTCATTAAGCCTTGGAGGGCCATCCAGCGAAACTCCTACCAAAAAATGATGCTTCTTAAAGAACTGTGCCCAAGTTTCGTCAATCAGCAAGCCATTGGTCTGGAATGCATAACTGACGAGGGTATCATCCTTTGTATGCTGCTCAACCATTGAGACAAACCGTTCAAAGAAGGCAAGCCCCGCCAAGGAAGGCTCTCCTCCTTGGAATGCATAGGTGATATGTTTTGCCAACTCGATGCTTTTTGTAATGATACTCGATACAACCTCATGGCCCATCATGGGACGAATCCCAACATCACGGCTTGCTACCTCGTCAAAGTAGAAGCAGTAATCACAACGAAGATTGCAAGCTGCAGAGGCAGGTTTGATCATCAATGTCAGGTGAGAACGACGTGTGTCCATGGTTCTTGTATAGCCTTTATTGAAAACCTAGGCAAGCACCCCTAGGTAATATTTACTTTGAAATAATTTTATCTTTTTTCTATTAAACGAATAGAAGACCCTTCATGAATATTTGGCTTGAACATATAAGAGTAATCATGGATTTTGTATTCCTTGTCGCCGATCATCTGAAAAATCCGTTTACCAACCTCAAGCCCCATCTCGTATCCTGGATGTACAGAAGCAGTAATGCCACTATCCAGATAATCAGTGTCAGAGTAGTCAAAGGCTACCACAGAATAATCCTTCGGAACCTCCTTGCCTTGTTTTTGAAGCAGAGCAAGAACTATTTTGAGAATCATGAAATTACAACATACGATGGCAGTACACTTAGGTACCGCCTTAAGAAATCTCCAAACAGTCTTGGGAAACTCTTTCTTATCATAGGTATCGTCAGAGATGACCCACTTCACATACGCATCATCGTAACTAGCCCCATATTTCTGCAGAGCTCGTACATAACCCTTGTACTTCTCTATCCCTTGATAATTATCATAGACAAAAATCCCTGCGATATGCCGGTGTCCTGCCTGGGCAAGACGCTTGACCAACTCGTCCGCACATTGGCCATCGGCAATCGTCACTTTCGGAAACTGAGCATCCACATAATAGTTATTGTAGAAAATTACCCTAATGTCCTTCTCATACAGAGATGAATAGTAATCTAGATTTGGGTTCAGGATACTCGCCTTCACCCCATCGACTATCAAACCTTGAAAGTCAGAAGAACAAGAGAGCAAGCACTTTCTTTCATTGGCAAGCTTGTTGTCCGTATAGAATATCTTCAACTCAACAGACTCATTCTTTAATGCATCCTTGATACCCTGAATCAGGTTTTTGTTTGCATTATAGTCCTGTCCTTGGATGATAGCGGCTATCTTGGTCTTTCCATATACCTGATTATGATCATCCCGCAAGACCGCCTTTTTATTCACAAAGGTGCCGCTTCCCTTCAGGGTATAGATGATTTCCTGTTCACGAAGGTGAGAGACGGCGGTTCTTACCGTCTCTCGACTTACTCCGAATTTCTTACAGAGAAAATGCTCTGAAGGAAGACGAACATCCTCTGTGAACTTCTTTTGGTCTATGAGCGTACGAATGTACTGCTCGATCAGTTCATATTTTTTAGTGACCGGCTTTGCCTGCTGCACAATCATCTTTCAGTATTACATCCTTTTGTTCTGCATTACGTATCCAAATTTTCAGCTTTTCTCTCAGCTCCATCTTAACATGAAGATATGCACTGTCGTCTACGATGTTCGTCAACTGATATGGGTCATACAGCATATCATACATGCAATCATCCACATAGTAGTCGCTGTCTGCATACAAGCCACCGTCACGTCCGGGAGCGTAGACCGCGTAGAGGTATCTGTCGGTTCGTATGGCACGTCCTACTCTGCTTTCTGAGATTTGTGCATATATTTCATTCGGGCGATCAAGCACAGAACGATCGTTCACTGTTGCCAAATCTTCCCCTATCATTGCATCACCTACCTCAATGCCTGCCATAGATAAGATGGTTTTAGGAAGACTTCCAGTACTTACCAGCTGAGCCACAACCTTACCTCCTACATACGATCGGCCTCGGATGACCAGTGGCACCCTGAGAGCCGCATCATGGCTGGTTCGCTTATAATCATCGTACCCATTGAGGTGTGCATCCTGATTACGAGTCCTAAAATGAGACCCATGATCGGAAGTGAAGATAATGTATGTATTTTCATACAGCCCTTTTTCCTTAAGCTTCTCGATCAACCTGCCCAGGTTTGCATCAACCCGCTCGCAGGCTCCAAGATAATCAGGATACTCCTCAAGTGCATCTCCACCTCCAAGGGCCTCAAGGTCTTTGGGCAACGTAAAGCTCTTATACTTTTCCTTTGACCCTTTCGGTCCTTGATAATGGTGTGCATCATTTTGATGATGCGGTTCTATCTGCGACACGGTCATGAAAAAGGGTTTTTCTGCATCATAGGCGTCCAAGAATTCAAGAGCATAGTCAGCTATGCAGTCGGCACGATAGCCACTGAAATCCAAACGATTCATATGCTCATCAAAGAGATACCCCCCATATCCATCCGAGGTAAACTCCAGCACGTCACTTACGCGCCAATATCCAGAATATCCTCCTCTGAGCTCTAGGGGAATTGCTCGTTTCTGATAGTCTTGCGTTGGTGTTTGTTCCATCTCTCCATCAGAAGCCAAATGCCATTTACCTATATATGCTGTCTCATACCCTGCATCTTCAAGATAGTTCGCCAACGTTTTAACGTCTCTCGGAAGAGCCTTGCTGTTTCGGAAACAACCGGTTTGGGTTGCATACAATCCCGTTTGAAATATGGACCTACAAGGTCCACAGACCGGCTGAGGGGAAAAGGCATACTCGAATTTTACACCCTCGGCGGCAAGGGTATCCAAATGGGGTGTGATAGGTAATTTTTGTCCATAGCAACCACATGTATCATGGCGTTGCTGATCAGAGAAATAGAACAAAATGTTGGGTTTACACATGAAAGACTCCTATTTTGCCTCTCGGAACTTCGAAAGGACCACAAGTACTACCGTCAGGGCGATGACGATGAGAAAAGCAATTGAAATCGGGGATTGAACAAAAATCGACCAACTTCCATCAGAAAGTATCAAGGAACGTCTGAAATTTTCTTCGGTGATGTCTCCCAACACCAAGCCCAGCAACACGGGTATCGTTGAAAAACCAAGTTTGGAAAACACATAGGCAAGGACGGCAAAGGCCAACGTCACTTTGACATCAAAGAGAGAGTTGTTTACCGAAAAAGCTCCTGCAAAACAGAAAATTACGATGATTGGCGTCAATATGGAGACCGGAATCGAGACTACACGGGCAAAATACTTGGTAAGGGTCTTTCCCTGAAGATACATGAAAAGGTTCACAAAGATCAGACCGATCATAATGGCATACATGGTCGTCCCATGTTTGGCAAAGAGGTTCGGACCTGGAGTCAAGCCGTTTATCATCAAAGCCCCGAGCATGATGGCAGCCACCCCGTCACCAGGAATTCCCATGGTAAGCAAAGGTATCAAAGTAGCCCCTGTCACTGCATTGTTCGCAGTCTCAGCCGCAGTTATTCCTTCAACAGATCCATGACCGAACTCCTCTTTATGCTTGCTCATCTGCCTCACTCGGTCATAGCTGACAAACGAGGCCATGGAAGCGCCTGTTCCTGGAATAATCCCAATGATGATACCAACCAAAGCAGAGAAGAATGCAGGAAAAGCCATTCTTTTATATTCCTTGGCGGTGATGTGTCCTCTTTCCTGTTTGACCTCCTCCAGACTGGAGAGAGTAATTTGGTTGCTTTTCTTACTCTTTGAGAGTACTTCGCTAAGTGCAAAGAGCCCGATAAGACAGATTACCAAATCAAACCCTGAATAGAGGTTGATGTTTTTAAATATAAAGCGTGTACTTCCTGTCATAGGATCGAGCCCGATTGTGGAGATCAACAAACCCACAGCTCCTGAAATCAATCCTTTGATAAGGGAAGTGCCTGAAACGCCTGCGATGACCGTCAGACCGAAGAGACAAACCAAAAAATACTCTGGAGTGCCCATCTTCTGGGCAAACCTTGCTACCTGGGGAGCAAAAAAGAGCAAAGTAAAGGCGCTTGCGATGCCTCCGAACGTCGAAGCTTGCAAAGCAACATTAAGAGCTTTTTTACTTTTCCCTTGCTTAGTAAGAGCGTAGCCGTCTGCCATGGTAGCGGTAGCATGAGGAGTGCCAGGGGTGTTGATCAGGATTGCTGAAATAGATCCCCCATAGCCGCCTGCACAATAGATGCCCAAGAGAAACATGAATGAGTCAATGGGTCCCATGGTATAGGTAAAGGGAAGAAACAACACGATACAGAGAATTACAGTCAGACCTGGAATGGCTCCAAAAATCAAGCCAAGTAAAAGTCCAACATTCATAAAGATGAAACTAGAGAGTGAAAACAGCTGTTGAAAGCCACTGATGAAGAGATCCATACCACCCTCCTACGGCAGTCGAACATTGAGTACCATCTGAAAAAGCAGTCCGATGGCCAAAGCAGCGATTGCTACAATCAAGAAATAGCTGAACTTCTTGATCCTAAAGAAAAGAAGCATTCCTATGCCAAAGAGAATCGATGTCACGATGAATCCCAAAACGGGCATCAGAACAGCATAAAGAATAAGAAGACCAAGGATGACGATGGCTCTAATCTCAGTAAGAAGTTCTAACTGGATGACTTGCATAGGTTGCTTGCGTAACAGTTTTATCACTTCCTGTACAAGAAGAAAGATCGACCCTATAACAATGACGCCCAGCATCAGAGAAGGAAACGTCCTCGCTGTAGTAGCTTGGTTCTCTTGGATTCTTACTTGGGAAGGCATAATGACAAAGCCTGCAATACCTAATGCCAAAAAGAAAATTGGCCCTATAAGCGTGGGATAGAATCGAATCATCTTGCCTTCAAATCTTGCACCAAGATGTGTTATTCGTTCGTCTAGCGCTTGCATCAGTCGCTTGATCTTTCTCATACAACTCCTCATAGTAAAGATGGGCCTCCTATTGAAAGCCCATCTCTTTGTTTTGTCTCGATTAGCTATTGGCTTTTACAATTTCAGCAACAGTGGATACATGTGTGTTCATTAAAGCAGGAGTCAAGGGATCAACTTCAATCATCATGGACTTATAGAATTCAACCATTTCCGGCTTTTCAAGAATTGTGAGATATGCATTCCTTATAGTGTTTATAACTTTCTGATCTGTTCCCTTCCGTGCCAAAATAAAACAACGATTTCTAAAGAAAGCAGTATATCCATACTCGCCTACACCCTTCACATTCTTAAATACGTCGTTGTTCACACCTTTTTCATCGAACACTACGACAGGGTTCAGAATGCCCGCTTCTACACTGCCGCGTGCTTGTGATTGGTGAGATATCGCCAGAGCTGTCTCTCCCTTTGCCGCTGCATCGAGTGCAAGATTTGCTCCATTGTAGCTGACAAGCTCCAAAGTAACACCAAGCTCCTTTGCTAGAGCTTTTGCTAAGAAAGCTTCTGAACCAGCAACTCCGTTGACTGCTACTTTCAGCCTGTTGTTCTTTGCATACGTTTTGAGTGTATCCAGATCTGTAATATTCAGCTTGGCATCAGAGGTCAATACAAAGATTGAGGAATACAGATTAATGATAGGTTCAAAATCATCATAGGTGAAAAGGATTGCATCAGATCCATCTACGTTGGGAGCAATTGAAAATGCACCTTCCCCTCCAAAAATAAGATTGTGTGAATTGGGAGCATTCTTCAGGTAATTGGTCAGTGCAACATTACCACCTGCACCGAGTTCATTGGTTGCCAAGATGGGCTTACCTAAAACCTCAACTCCATACGTTGCTGCTTTTCTATTCACAATGTCAGCAACGCCACCAACCGCCCAAGGGCAAATCACGGTTACAGCCTCACTCGGCCAACTATCAACACTCGTTTCTGCTTTTCCGGCAGCACTGAGTGTACCTACAATGCAGAGAGCTATAAGCATCATTACTACAGCTTTTTTCATAAGTTCCTCCAAGTTGTTTGTTTCGTATTGAAAGAGTACCATCGATCAGGTATTTAACAATGCAGATTTTGACGTAAATCTCATAAAGTTGTATGGTTTCTAGCGTTTTTCTGGAACTTGTCTATGTTTAGATCTCATTATTTTCATTACACTTTTCCAATTCTGTCAAAAATATATTTTCTTCAAAGTCAATTTTTTTCTTGCTTAGTTATGACATAACCTATACTATCAATAATTACTAGTATTCCCCTTGGTAATATTAATATCCTAACAGACAACAAATAGGAAAAAACAATGAAATATGCATTACTACTTTGGTTGGTTGTAAGTTCAGTGTTATTTTTTAGCTGTGATAACAATCAGGTGCTAACTGATGCCCAAGCGCTAGCTCAAGATACAAACAACCTTACCATAGGATATCGCCAACCTGATACTTATCAAAGCGTGACGAAAAATCTGAAACTCGATCAATCAGGAAGCAAGGGGAGCTCAATCACATGGCACTCAGACAAGGAAGACGTGATCACTATAGCAGGTTTTGTGATGCGTCCTTCTGCAGTTGATAGTGTAGTGACACTTACAGCGACCCTCACGAAAGGCGTCTTACAGGATACGAAGACATTTGTAGTGACAGTTGTGCACTTTCCTGTCGTTGTTGGAGAAGCTGGACCGGCCGGAGGAATCGTATTTTACGACAAAGGCAGTTACAGCGACGGCTGGCGTTATCTGGAGGCGGCCCCTTCTGGATGGTATAACACTACAGAGGATCCTTCATTTGTATGGGGAGGCTATGGCACAAGCGTAAGCACAGCTGAAGGAATCGGAACAGGAAAAGCCAATACATTGGCTATAGTGACTGCTTTCGGTAATGCAGAACCCTATGAACAGATCACTCTATATGCAGCAAAGATTTGCGATACTGCACTGATCAATGACCATGATGACTGGTTTCTTCCTTCATATACGGAGTTGAATAAGATGTATGAGGTTCTACACAAAAATGACAAGGGTGATTTTCTAGATTCCTCTGACACCTATTATTGGAGTTCTTCACAGACGGCGGTTGCTGAAGGTGCTTGGACACAACGTTTTGATTTGGAGCATAAAATGTCAAAACCGAAAGACGTAGAACTTCCTGTTCGACCGATAAGGGCTTTCTAGAAGCCCAACTGGATGCAACATACTCTTGATTTTCTGACACCACGATTAAGGGGACTCATATTCTTACCAGTTCTGAAATATTACTATCACTGAGAAAGACTTCATAGTGATAGTCATTTCTGAAGAAATTTAATAACAATATCCAAACTATTTCCTTCTACCCTGCCATATGGCATTGTTTGTATTGACAAGCACCTATAGAACATAGGTAGCAAAGGAAGGATCGGTATGGATACTCAGATATCAGAAATCCAGAAACGAATTGAACAATCAGCCTGGCTGAAACAGTACTGCACCCACATGCCCAAGCGCTTTCTTGCCCAAATGGAAATTGTGAATCTTGAATCTCATAAGCGTCTTATCACCAAAGGTGAAAACAACCCATACATATACATCCTCTACAGTGGATCGATCAGGATAATCAACGAATTTGACAACAACAGGCTCTTTGCCTATGCAGCAAAGGAAGCTCCCGGTTTCAGCGGTCTTTTGGAGCTGCTCAGCGGGAAGGAGAAAGCAACCTCCACCGTCATGACCATCCGCCCTTCTCTCTTCATCAGAATGCAGAAGCACTCTTTCTCCCAATGGATGGAAGAAGATGTTCATGCATTTCGACTGGTAGTAAAAGCGTTTGCCAACCAGCTCTATCCTGCATTCTTTTCCATGGGATCGGCTCATATATATCCGAAGTTCATCATCCTTCTTCAGTTCTTGAGCAGGACCTATACACCTCATTTGTCAAGGCATAGTGAAGTGCGTGTTGAGGCAACTCGTGAGGATCTTTCAGAAGAACTGGGTTTGAGCTTGAGAACTATCTACCGACTCTCAAACAAGCTGGTAGAAGAAGACATGGCGTATATTGAGAAAAAGAAAATCAAGATAAACCGCACTCAAATGCAAAATATCAATACCTATTTGGAGAACTATACCTATGAGATACTGCCCTAATGTCATCCTTTTTCTTAGTGATGACCACGCATCCTGGGCTACCGGCTGTTACGGTAATTCAGATGTGAGAACGCCAAACATAGACTTTCTGGCTCAAGAAGGGGTGCAGATGCTGAACGCCTTTACCCCCACCCCGGTGTGCAGTCCGGCTCGTGCCTGCTTGATGACCGGACGGCTTGCCTCCCAGCATGGAGTACATGATTACATCGGCACTACCGAACAGTTCGATGTTGACTACAACTGGATGCAGGATGAAACGTTGCTGCCGCAGCTTTTCCAGGCTGCAGGGTATGAGACAATCCTCATCGGGAAGTGGCACCTAGGACAGGAACGAACCGAAAAACAAGGATTTGACCAAAGCTTTACATTTGGGCCGGAGTACCCCATATATCATCAGGGAACTCGTACTTGGTACAGAAACGGCAAGGCAGAGCAACATAGCGGAGTTCTTTCTGAGATCATCACCGAAGAAGCGCTCCATTTTCTGAAAACAAGGACAAGCTCAAAACCGTTCTTCCTCGTCGTTGGACATTATGCTACTCACAGTCCTTGGAAAGGACATAAAGAATCGATGGTCCAGAACTACAAAAACAAAGCATTGGCAATAGAAGCAAAACAGACTCAATACCCTTATGGCATACTCGTCAACGAGGCAATGGATAAAACGCGGGAGAATCCAGTTGAAGCACGTTGTGAATACTATGCAGGAGTAGAGGAGATCGACAACTCGGTTGGGACGATACTTGCACAACTTAAATTCCAGGACCTTCTAAATAAGAGCTGGTTAATCTACACCTCCGACCATGGACTCAACTGCGGACAGCACGGATTGTGGGGCAAGGGAAATGCAACCTTTCCGTTGAACATGGTGGAGGAATCGATTCGCATCCCCCTCATCTTCTATGCCCCGAAATTCCTGCTTCCTAAACAAAAGCGAACAGAATTTGTAGACCATACAGACGTTTTCAATACCATTGTTGATTTAGCAAGTCTTTCTGATCCAGAAGAAGAAACTCGAAACAGTCCGGGAAGCAGTTTTCTCCCGCTTCTTACAAACACCTATCCTCTCGGCTCGAAAAAATCAATCCAGTTCGGGGAGTATGGTCCGGTAAGAATGGCAAGAACGAACCGTTATAAACTTATCTGCTTTCCTGACAGTTCCCAAAATCTCTTTTTCGACATGGAAAAAGATATCGAGGAGTGCATCAACCTCTATGGGAAACCAGAGCATCGTTCAACTATTGAACATTTAAAAAGAGAGATACAAGAACACTTCTCTCGTTACTTCGTAGGAACCAAGCAAGGGACCGATCCAGGTCTTCCGCAATACAACCCACACGTTGCGTGGGATTATTTTAAGGAGAACAACCAATGAAAACCGCATCAAAGCTCTTTACCCTATGTCTTATCTGTCTCCTCTCATTCTCTCTGTTTGCAGCAGGTCAATCAGAATCGAAAGAGGCAAGACCCTCCGAACTCAAACTGCTCGTCCCACAAAGTCCTGGTGTCGTTGAAGGCGTCACAGCAGTAGCGGATGCATACATGAAGCAGCATCCAGAGGTCAAAATCACACTCCGCTCCGTCCCTTTCAACCGTTATAAAGAGCAGTTGCAGATTATGTGGGCTTCTAATGATGTCGATGACATCATCACCACCGGATCGCCGGACATCAGCAACTTCGCCTACTATGGAGCGCTCCTGCCGATTGATGACATCCTCCCTCCCTCCCAATATGACCAATTCATCGGAGGAGCCATCGATGCAGTGACCTATAACAACAAAGTCTATGCCTATCCCTTCAGAGAAGCAGCTTCGGCAATGTTCTACAACAAGACCTATTTTGACCAAGCCGGAATTCAAGCAGCACCTCTGGACAAACCTTGGACTTGGAATGAGTGGGAACAAAACGTCACCAAGATTGTGCAGAACGTGAAGCGAACGAGCAACAGGGATATCTGGGGCATCACGTTCCTGTCCAATCCAGGGCGTGGCGATTTCTGGCTTACCCCGATCATCCGCTCAAATGGGGCTGTAGGGTCAAATACATTCAAGGCGATCAGCGACGATGGAATGACCTTGACCGGGTATGCAGACACACCAGAAGCGTTGGAGGCCTATCGCTTCTACCAGAGCCTCTACACCACAAAGAAACTAGCTCCTACAGCCGAGGTTCCTGATGCCTTCGGAACGGGTCAATCAGCTACCTTCATCGGCTTTCTCAGTTCTGCTCACAATCTCAAACGCGATTTTCCCAACCTTGACTGGGGCATCATGCCACTGCCCTACTTTAAAACTCCGATCACGCATACCGGCGGCTTTACCTACGCGATATCGGCAAAAACAAAGAACCCAACTGTAGCAAAGGACTTTGTAAAGTTTGCAGGATCAGATGAGGGCATCAAGGCGTATTTCGATGCTTCAGGAAGTGACTTGCTTTCCAAAAAGGGGTTTGACCAACGGTATCCACAATACTTTGAGGATCCATATCAGCAAACCTTCTCCTATATCTTGGCAAAATATGGGCAAGCAAGGCCTAACACACCAGCTTACGTATTGTACAATTCCATCATGGGGTTCAACCTTTTCCTCGATTTAGCTGCAGGGGCCTCTGTTGAGCAGACGGTGCAGAGCAAAATCAGGGAGTTCGAAGCTCAAGCTCGTTCAATGTAAATCCAGTACGATAAGGCAGGAAGGCAACCCCTTCCTGCCAGGAGTAAGAGATCATGGATCGATATGTCTACAAACCTGGGAGCAAACACAAAGAGCTTCTCGTTGCCATTCTGCTCTACACACTTCCCACGTTGTTACTCACACTTCTCTTTCAGTTGATTCCCATTGGAATGGCAGTGGTGTACAGCTTCATGAAAGTCAATCTGATGGGAGGCACCAAAACCTTCGTCGGCCTTGACAATCTGAGAAGGGCTTTCAGTGATGCTCGCTTCTTGCACAGTGTGCAGATTACCGTCCAATACTTCCTCCTCAGGGTGCCGATGCAGATGGTCCTTGGATTCTTGCTCTCACTACTTATTTATCAACCTAAGCGATACACATCTGCATTAAGAACCATCATCCTGCTGCCTGTAGTGACCTCGATGGTCGTAGTGACCTCGATTCTTGCACTTATGATGCATCCGTCCAACGGCCTGATCAACTCTCTGTTGCAGCTTGTCGGCATACCTGCACAAGGATTCCTTACCGATCCCAACCAAGCACTCTTCTCCATTGTCCTGATCACTGTATGGAAAAACGTAGGGATGACAATGCTGTTCTTTCTTGCAGGCTTGATGGCCATCAGTCCAACCTTGTATGAAGCAGCGACCATTGATGGCGCCTCCAGCTTGCAAAAACACTGGTATGTAACCATTCCTCTCTTACAAAAGACTTTCGTCTTTATCCTGATCACAACAACGATTCGTTCGTTCCAAGTCTTTGGCCCGATTCTTATGACCACCAATGGAGGACCGCTCGAATCTACCCGGGTTGTGGTGATGGATATTTATGAAAATGCCTTCGTATTCAACCAACTCGGGTATGCATCGACGCAATCGGTACTTTTAGCACTACTTCTGATACTCATCTCACTGGTGCAGTCAAAAGCTTCAGGAAGGAGAAAGTCATGAAAATACTAAAGCAAGCCTGCATTGTGATTGGTCTTTTGCTGTTGGTTACCATCTTCCTGCTTCCGTATCTTTGGATGCTTGGCTCTGCATTCAAAAGCAGAAGTGAACTATTCAGCTATGTGCTTCCGGTAAGCTGGAAAACATTTATTCCGGTCTCACCGACTTTGAACAACTTCTATCGCCTTCTCTTCGAACTTGGGTTTGCCCGTACGATCGGCAATACCTTATTACTCAGCGTAATTACCGTATTTGGAACAGTTCTTTTCTGCTCCATGACCGCTTTTGCCCTCGCAATGCTCGATTTCCCAGGAAGAAAGATACTCTTTTTCCTAATCATGTTCACGATGATGGTTCCTTTCGAGGCCCGGATGCTTCCCACATTTCTCATCGTGCAGGACCTAGGATTAAGCAATACCTTCACAGCCCTCTATCTTCCTTGGTTTGCCGATGCGTTTTTAATCTTTCTCTTCACCAATCACTTCTCGGAACTTCCATTCGACCTCTATCATGCAGCCGTCATTGACGGGTGTCCGCATACACGCATTTTCAGCAAGATCATGCTTCCGAATATCACCCCTGCTCTTGTCAGCGGAGGCTTGATAAAATTCTTCTTCGCGTGGGATTCTTATGTCTGGCCTCTGATTATCCTCAGAACTGATCGTTGGCAGGTAATAGGGGTAGCCATCGCGAACCTTTTTACTGACCAAAGTGTTGCTTGGGAGCTTATTTTCAGCGGATCATTGCTTTCTACAATACCTGTAGTCTTCTTGTTCATCTTGCTGCAACGGTACTACATTGCAGGAATGACCAGTGGAGGAATCAAGGAATGAGACCGAACATTCTCTTTATCATGACCGACCAGCTCCGATATGACGCCATCTCAGAGGGAAAGGGACTGTGTAAGCATACTCCCAATCTTGATGCTTTAGCCGATTGTGCTGTTCAATTCACTAACTGCTTAACAACCAGTCCCATCTGTGCACCGGCCCGAGCAAGCCTGCTCAGCGCTCTCTATCCTCATCAGATGGGTATCTGGAATAATGATCCTCATATCTTCCCCAAAGAAGCGAAGAATTGGGTAAAAATACTGAAAGCCCAAGGATATCGGACCAGCATCTTTGGGAAAACCCATTACTACCCATACAACGGTTCAGTACCCGATATGCGCCAAGCAGAGCCTCTGCTTGCTGCGTACGGATATGATGATATCGATGAGATTCCCGGCCCTCGGGTGAGTGGAAAGCTCCTTTCACACATGACGGCACTTTGGAAAGAGAAAGGATACCTTGATATCGTACGGGAAGACCTACAACGTCGTTATAGTGGCAAACATACTTGTACAGAACCTTCGCCATTGCCACTATCGCTCTATCCCGATGTCTATGTTGGAGTAAAAGCCACTGAGTATCTCAGTGCCTATGACAAAAGCGAGCCCTTCTTCTGTTTTGTCAGCTTTGGAGGTCCACACGACCCATGGGATTGCCCGACCGAGTATTCCAAACGGTTTGACAGTTGCAAGATGCAAACACCAAGACCCTGTTTTACCAATAATAATCCTGACAGACCCCAGGGTGTCTGGGATGAGGAACAGCACCACCCTCCTCTGGATATGCAAGACATTGAGGCGGTGAGAAAAAACTATGCTGGCAAGGTTTCCTTGATCGACGAACAAATCGGAATACTTTTTGAAACCTTACGAAAAAAGAATGTATGGGATGATACACTGATCATCTTCACCTCCGATCATGGGGAAATGCTCGGAGATTGTCAGAGGCTGTACAAACAAAACTTCTTGGAACCCTCAGTTCATATCCCCTTGCTGGTAAAGCAGCCTTACCAAACTACAGCAGTGCAAAGCAATGCACTTGTCGAACTTTTGGATATTGGACCAACGTTTGTCGACTATGCTGAAACGACCATGGATTATCCCGCAGAAGGCATCAGCCTCAGAGAGCTCTGTGAACAAACACAAGAGAGTATCAGAGGCGTACAGTTCAGCGAATACAATCAGGAGATAATGGTGTTTGACGGCAGATGGAAACTGGTTGTGAATAAAGAGAAAGAACCATATCTTCTCTTCGACCTTCAGTCAGATCCGTTTGAGCAGTCTAATGTGGTTACATTTCACCCAGAGGAAGAAGCCCGACTTCTCAAGGCGATCGAAAGACATTTGCAAGAGACTGAGGGCAGAGGATTTTGCTATGAGTCAGAATGAACAACCAAACATACTGCTATTGGTAACCGATCATCAACTCTATTACCGACATGGGTGGGATAGTGGTGTAAAGCCTCATACACCAACTCGTGACATGCTCGTATCCCAAGGCTTGTCTTTCAATCGCTCCTATGCGGTAAGTCCTCTCTGCTCTCCTGCCAGAAGAAGCCTGCTTTGCGGCCACTATCCTCATACACACCAAAATGTCTTCAACCAACAACAAAAACCATATCTTGAAAAGACATACTTGACCTATCTGAAAGAAGCAGGATACGAGAACCATGTAATCGGCAAATGGCATGCAGGACCTGGGGATGCTACAGACTTAGGAGCAAAGGGCTTTTCTCTTCCTGGGTACGGGAATCCCTACACCACCAAGACCTATGCAGAGTATTGCTCAAACTTGGGAATAGAGGAAGCAAAGCATACCGTCATCAAGAAATTTTGGAATGCAGATACTGCCCGTCATTTTCCAGACCTAAAGGAAGGAAATACACACTATCAATGTAAAGGGTCGTGGTGTGGAGAGACCGCATTCGGCATCACCAATACAGATAAGAGAAGCCATGAGTGTTTCTTTCTTGCTTCCCTTGCCCAAGAAACGCTGAAGCTGCTTTCTCGAAACGAAAGCAATCCTTTCCATCTCAGAGTCGATTTCTGGGGTCCTCATCAACCATATTTCCCTACACAAGATTACCTTGATCTGTACAATCCTTCTGACATCAAGGAGTATGGCAGCTTTCGTGACTCCTTGGAAGACAAGCCTCAGATCTACCGAAATATGAATCAGCCAATTGCAGATGAGAGCGGACGGTTGATCGTTCCCAGTGTGTTTGACTGGAAAACGTGGCAGCAGTTGCTGCAGGTTGCCTATGCTCAGACAACGATGGTTGATGAAGCGATTGGGACTATTCTCGCTACGCTTAGAGAAACAGGACTTGAAGAAAATACAATGGTCATCCTTACCAGCGACCATGGTGATGCACTGGCAAGTCATGGAGGCATGTTTGACAAGGGTAGTTTCATGACAGAGGAGACAGTGCGCACCCCCTTGATCGTCCGTTGGCCGAAGCAGATAGCACCCAATACACAATCCAAAAGGCTTGTCTCCACTTTGGACATCATGCCCACTATCCTCGACTGTGCTCGGATACCTATTGAGAAGCAGCTACCAGGAAAAAGCCTCTTGAGAGAAATAAACCGAGAGAGCCTCTTGATAGAAAGCCATGGTCAAGGATATCGTGATACCAAGCGGAGTCGGACCGTTGTCACTCAGCAGTACAAATATACAAGGAACGAAGGAGATATCGATGAGTTGTATGATTTGGACAGAGATCCTTATGAATGCACAAACCTCAGTTTCAACCCCTCTTTCTCATCCTTGAAGTCGGATCTTGCTCGATGTATGGAAGACCATCTCGTTGCAAGTGCAGATCCTGATAGATTACTATTCTTTCCTAAGGAGATACCATGAACGTACCTACACCCCACCTACAAGCAGAGCAAGGTGCTATCGCTGAAATTGTATTGCTTCCAGGCGATCCACTACGGGCAAAGCATATCGCACAAACCTACCTTCAAGATGTTGTTTGTTATAATGAAGTGAGAGGTATGTATGGGTATACCGGCTATTATGATGGAGTACGCATCAGCGTACAGGGTACCGGTATGGGAGGCCCTTCTATGGGGATCTATGCCTATGAGCTCATACATGGCTACCACGCCAAGAAGTTGATTAGAATCGGAACAGCTGGAGCCTTGCAACCCAATATGGGTCTGCAAGATATCATATTGGCAATGAGCGCAAGTTTTGACGGAATGCAGCCCTCCTCAGTTGAGGGGGTCCTCGCACCAACAGCTAGTTTCTCACTGCTGCAAAGCGCGTATGAGCAATCACAGGGTTTGAAACTACACGTAGGGCCAATTCTCAGTAGTGATATATTCTATAATGACAACCCAGATACTCTAAAACACTGGGCAAAATGCGGCATCCTTGCCGTGGAAATGGAGGCCGCTTCACTGTATTTGACAGCTCAAAAAAGTGGAGTAGATGCTCTTTGCATGCTCACCATCAGCGATCTTCCATTCGATGGGATTGGTGCAACATCAGAGCAGCGGCAAACAGGATTTCATCAGATGATGGAATTGGCACTGAGAACCGCTGTGGCCGCTCACCGCTTCACATCATAGAGTTTCTTGCCTCGAATAGCGCTTTCCATCGGAAGCCCGGTATCATAGTCCCACTGACGACTCTCGTACTCTTCGTTCTCCCTTTGCCGGGTAAGTCCGCTGTTCTGCCAAGTAGGCTTTCGGTCGATTCTCCAAGGTCTTGCAACCCATTGGTAACCACGATAGAGATCACGGGTACTGTCCATGTGCTCAATCAGGATGTCGTGCAGGCGGTTGCGTATGTCGGCTAATGCAGAATCTTCGATTCTATTCTCAACCTCATGAGGATCTGATTGCGTATCATATAGCTCATCAGTATCAAGCAGGTTGATGGTCAGTTTATAACGACCGTCGGTAACCGAGCGCATCAACTGGAGTCCTCCAAACCCGTCGTGGTCGACTTCATAGCGGGTAAACTCACAGAAAACTTCATCATTAATCTTTATACCCGGGTTTTCGATTTGAGCAAGCATGCTCTTCCCTTCAAGCAGCTTCGGGATTGGAATGCCGAAGAAGTCGAGTACTGTAGGAGTCAAATCGATATGACTTGCCGGATGGTCGACTACCACTTTTTGGTTCTTTGCGTTGGGCTTGGCACTTTTGATGAGAAGAGGAACGTTGGTTATCTCGTCATAGAATGCAGCATTTTTCTGCTGCAATCTATGAAAGCCGAGCATATCACCATGATCGGAGGTGAAGATGATCATTGCATCAGGGGCAAGCTCTTCAATCTGCTTCAGTACTCGACCGATTTCATAATCCACAAAACTGTTACAACCAAGGAAAAGTGATAACATTTTCGAACTGGATCGAAGCTGCTCTGAATCCTTGTTCAAATCCTCTCCAGCCCAAAGACGTTGAAGCATTGGTTTATTTTGCAAGGTATCATGAAATGCAGGATTATCATCAAAGCAAAATCCATCATACATGGTGTTGAACGGTGGGGGACAGATACATGGCCCATGAGGTTCATCATAGGAAACAGATAGAAAGAAATCCTCATGAGTATGCTTTTTCAGATATTCAATTGCCTTATCCGAGACTCGATGAGCGTAGGTCATTTCCTCTGTCCAGTCATCGTCGAAGGAGGTTTCAGGTTTTCTGGAACGCCTTCTTTGCTCTTCGGTCAACTCCTCAAGATAGTTGTGCATATCGTACCAAGTATCCGGGTCCCATCCGTCAGGACAGCGACCGAGACCAAAATAATCTCCCCCGTCAAGATGCCACTTTCCTGTATAAGCAGCACAGATACCGTTGTCACGAAGCCGCTGACCTAACGTTTTCACAGTATCTCCTAACGGAGCGTTGTTGGTAACGACTCCGTTTGAATGGGGAAATGTTCCGGTGAACAAGGCCGAGCGGGCAGGACCGCACACAGGCTGACAATCATAAGCCTTGGTATAACGAATCCCTTGCTCAGCCAAAGCATCGAGATTCGGTGTATGCATCCTTGAATTCCCGTAACAACCCAGCATATCTTTACGCGTAGTATCGGTCATAATGAAAACAATCTGTCTTGGCATGTACAACTCCCTTCCTAGCCCTTCACTGCTCCGGCTACCAGACCCTTTATCATATACTTTTGGAAAAAGAAAAACAGCAATACTACCGGTATTGTCCCGATAATGGATATTGCGTTTACCAGCGACCAATCGTAGGAGAGCTCACCAAGGTATCTCAGGGCGATTCCTACCGACAAGGTTCTCAGGTTATCTGCTTGAATGAGGGTCGCTGCATGCAGATAGTCGTCCCACGTCATCAAGAAAGCATAGATGCCAACCGCCAAGAGTCCTGACTTGACCAACGGTGTGATGATGGTGAACAGAATCCTCCATCTGCCTGCCCCATCGACATAGGCAGCTTCCTCAATCTCTGTAGGGATGTTGGCAAAAAAACTTGCCATGAGAATGATACAAAACGGTATTTGGGCAGCTAGGAGTGCGAACATCAAACCGCCGAGAGTATTAATGATCCCCAGTTTTCCCATTATCGCATACAGACTGATCATCCTGCTGATTACCGGAAACATTTGAGAGACGAGCAACAGTGCAAAGAAAGCCTTGTTCCAACGATTCTTGAACCGTGCCAGGGAGTATCCTGAAAAAATGGCAAATACACAGCACATGATTGCTACACAGAACGAAACGATAAAGTTGTTTTGGTAATACACAAAAAACTGGTTATGTTGGGTAAATAACTTTGAAAAGCTGTCAAGAACTGGATTATGAGGAACGAAGGTTGGGGGGAAGCGATACGCTTCCATATTTGTCTTGAATGAAGTGATGGTGACCCAATACAGAGGAAATAACAAGAACAAGAGTATTATGGCCAATACCAGATATTTGCCGATTGCAAAAAATCGAGAATCTTGTTTCAGTGACGCTGTCTTTTTCATACCTTACCCCAATTCTTGAAGTCGGAATATCCGATTATAAAAGAAGACCACCAAAATCATCATCAACATCCATAGCGTGGTTATTGACGCACCTGCACCTAAATTCATGGAAACGAACGCCTCACGATAGCTTAAGACTGCGAGGGTGGTGGTTGCATTGTTTGGACCTCCACCGGTCATAGTCCAAAAGAGCGGAAATTGTTTGAAATTTTCAATAATCGACATGGATATCGAAACCTTGATAACAGGACTCAGGTACGGCAAGGTAACCGAATAGAAACGACGCAGTTTCCCTGCCCCGTCAATCATTGCGGCCTCATTTATTTCTTGAGGTACATTCTGCAATCCAGCGAGCAGCAAGAGGGACATCAAGGGAATCTGCTTCCATAAAGCTGCTACACCTACACCGGACAAGGCTGTCTTCGGATTATTGAGAATGGCAAAGTCTGTCACGGAACCAAAGCTGAAGAGACCTGCCAAGTATTTAACCAATCCATACTGTGGTTGGAACAACCACATCCAAATCAATGCTGAGATGACTGTAGGAACCACCCAAGGAGTCATCATGACACTTCTCAGAAAACGGGCTCCTTTGACATCTGTGTTCAAAATGAGTGCAAGCAATAAAGAGAGTGCGAACTGCACCAAAACGACACCCAGGACAAAACTGAAGGTGATGATCGTTGCAGAAAGAAATGCGTCCGTCTTGGTCAGATAAAGATAATTCGCAAAATTGTTCCATACCCCAGGCCTTCCACTTATGATGTTCCGTACGCCAAAGTCCTGAAAGCTCTTGACTACAGAATCGATAATAGGGACCAAGATAAACGCAATGGTTATAACCAAGGCAGGGACATCCAAAAAGAAAGAGAACAGTGTGTCACGACGCGACCGCGTCAAGGCTCTTGTGTTCATAAGACTCCTAGAAGAGGGAGCCGGATTTCCGGCTCCCTTGCAAGCCAATTGTTATTGAGAGATTTTTACAGAAGCAGAGCTCTTAAATCGTGCAATGGCACTGCTTACATCCTGTTTTCCTACAGTTACCGCCTGTGCCAGTGAGCACAGCTCAAGATTCAAGTCAGAGATGCGAGGAATAAAGGTCTGCACCTGTACTCTTCCTGCAGCAGGAGAGGCACCCTTGAGAATTCCGTTGTTCACAACACTCTCCATTGAAGCCATGGATTTCTTTGCGGGATAAGCAGGAGTAAGATCCTTTAGATACCCACTGAGAACTTCTTCACTGATTACATACTCAACAAATTTGCTGGTTGCATCAGCCCTTGCTTTTCCATTATCCACCAAGATGAAGCAGTGAGCCTGTAACAAACTTTGACCTGAACCGTTTCCCCCTACAAGGGGCTCTGCAGAAGCTGTAAAATTAAGCGCATCAGCATTGATACTCTTGATACCGTTGAAGCCCCAGCTCTGGTCGTAGTACATGGCAAGTTGACCAAGTGCAAATAAGTTTCTTAAATCCTTGAGTTTCGCGTTCTGTGGATTATACCCTCTCTGATCAAGCAGCTGTAACATGGAAACAGCATCCTTGAACCCTTGATTATCGACCGAAAGAGTACCATTTGCATCGAGAACCTGACCCCCAAAGTTGAAAATCATAGCGGTCAAAGAGGCTCCGGAGACCGGTACTGATGCTGTTGTCTGCCCAAAAGCATAGACCTTGTTGCCATTAGCGTCACGAAGCTGAGAGAGCTTTTGAGCATAGCCGAGCATTTCATCATACGTCTTGGGGGGCTTGTTCGGATCAAGTCCTGCTTGTTTGAAAAGGTCCTTGTTGTAGTACAACACATACGGTGATACATAAAGAGGAATACCATAGGGCTTTCCATCTACCTCGAAGGATTTCAATACATCAGGATAAAAGTCGTTTACAAAGTCATCAGATAGAATATCTCTGATGGGAGCGGCCAAGCCGGCATCCACCATGCCAGGAACCCAGTCGATTTCACCGAAGATGACATCAACCTTGTTCCCCGCACCGGCCATGTTTACTACCTGGTTGACAATCTCTCCATAGGGAGCAGTCACCCACTCGATGGTAATATCAGGATTGGCAGCCTCAAAACCTGTTTTTACTTGCTTCCAAAATGGTTCATACCCGCCTTCAAGCAGAGCATAGTTTGCCACTTTGATTGTTACCGGACCACCTTGAGCGGTCTCAGTTCGTCCTGCCGCGAACACTGATCCAACGGCTATGGTCAGTACCAGCAGAAATACCATTACTTTTGTTTTGTTCATACAGTTCCCCTTTTGTCTTTATTGTTGTCGCTTATACGCTTTCACGCATAACCAATTGCGTTTGCAAGTACGTCTCCAACCTACTTTCATGTTCTTCTCTATGGTCAATAAGGTTAACAAGCATGTGCATGACAGCTTTTGCCACTTCCTTTTGCTTGATACCAACCGAAGTCAGTTTGGGTTGGGCAAACCGACAGAGTCTGGAATTGTCAAATCCTATGACTGCAATATCTTCTGGCACTCGATATCCGAGTTGCTTGCAGCACTCCATGCCGACAAGAGCTATTTGGTCATTTCGTCCGATCAAGGCATCGGGGACAAAGCCTGATGCAATATGCTCTTTGAGCATGCATATAAGATCATCCTCACTGGTATAACCGTTAAGGATATGCTTTTCATTCATCTCCAACTGCAAGAATTCACACATCTGGGAAAACCCTTTCAATCGCCAATCATCCATGGTACTGATCTTGCCGTCGGTCGTGATCCTATCCAAAAACAGCAAATTTCTCCGGCCTTGCTCATACAGCACCTTTACAGCCTGCATTGCCCCTTCATAAAGACCTGTGTTGATCAAACCATACACTCCCTCGATACTGCTGTAATCACGAATTTCCAGGAGCACCACGGGAATTGAGGCATCAACCAATCGTTGTATGTTGATCAAATCAAAGGACGCAGAACCGATTACAATACCATCAAAAAACTTCGAGTAGATGCGATTGACGAAATCCTCATCCTTATGATCAGCACAAAGACTGATGAAATATCCTTCCTTGTACGCAAGGGTATCGATCTCGCTGATGAGCTTACCAAAGTACTCACCTTGAATATCATCTGCAATAAAGAGGATATGATTTGATTTCTTGCCTTTGAGAGCACGAGCCATGGTATTAGGTCGGTAGTGCAATTTTTTTATGGCATCTTCCACCCTCTTCTTCTTTTCTTCCTTCACATATCGATTGCCGTTGATAACATAGGAAACGATAGTTTCAGTCACCCCTGCTTCTTTTGCTATATCTTTACGAGTTATGGTTTTTAAATCGGTTTTCGATGGCATAAAAGTGAACTCCTTAAAAATATACACACCTGTGTATATGGACAGGGTAGGACATCTTTGCTAATCTGTCAAGAAAAATTACAGAGTATCGGAATGGACTATTGAAGCGAGTTCTTCTACCATTCGAGGCAAAAGGAGGCCCAGATGCAAGAAATCGAGACAATAATCAACAAGTTTGCCATATCCGGAGAATTGGTGAAGATCAAGGCAAATAAGGAAGGCCATATCAACAGTACCTTCATGTCCACTTTTTTATGTGACGGTACCACACAAAAATATACACACCAAAAGGTGAATAATACTGTTTTTCCAAGACCAGAACGTGTGATGGAAAACATCCAGCGAATCACCAGTCATATCCAACAAAAACAACGACACCTTGCAGACAGGTCAAAGCGTTGCCTTTCCTTGGTACCAACCAAAGAGGGAAGATGGTACGCCTATGATGACCAAGGCCAACTGTGGCGCACCTACCGCTTTATTGACGAGGTAAACACCTACCCCTTCCTATCTGATGAAAAACTTGCCTTTCGATTTGCAGAGGCGGTGGGAACCTTCCAGCGGCTTCTTGCAGACTTCCCATCAGAAAGCCTGCATACAACCATCGAGAAGTTCCACGACATGCACTGGCGCTATACACAGCTCAGAGCGGCCATCAAGAATGACAAGGCAGGGCGACTTGCCCAAGTCAAGGAGGAACTATCGTTCTATTTGGAGAACGAGCAGAGAGGTTGTCTGCTGATCGATGCGCTACGCAGTGGTCGTGTCCCTATACGGGTTACCCACAATGACACCAAAATCAACAACATCCTCTTCGATGCAGAAACAGGAGAAGGAGTCTGTGTCATTGACCTTGACACTGTCATGCCCGGCACCATCCTCTTTGATACAGGAGACATGCTCAGAACCGGATCCATCACGGCTGCTGAGGATGAGCAAGACCTTCAAAAAGTTCACTGTGATGAGAAGCTCTTTGCAGCAATGATCAAAGGCTATCGCTCCATGGCGGACGCCTTTCTCACAGAGACAGAGCAAGAACTGCTTGCCGAGAGCGGTCGAGCAACAACCCAGATAATGGGAGTGCGCTTTCTGACAGATTACCTTAACGGCGATGTGTATTACCACACAGAACGAGAAAACCACAACCTCGATCGATGCAGAACCCAGATGGCGTTGATCCAGGATATGGATGGCAAATGGGAGACGATTACCAGTCTTCTTGATTGATTGGGCAGGTTGTCTTACATAATAGTTTTCGATATTCAGAGGGAGAAAGCTGATAGAATTCCTTGAAGGCTTTAGAAAAAGCTAATTCATCCTCAAAGCCAACATAGTGGGCTACTTGACCAATATTGAGATACTTGGCAATCAACAAGCTTGCGGCATGCTCCATCCGAACGGTGTTTAGAAAATTTTTTGGACTTACTTTGTAAAGCTCCTTGAAGCAGGTGTATAAGTAAGTCCTACTGATTCCTAATTCATGTGCAAGTTCCCCAATTTTCAACTGATTTGAGAAATTCGCTTTAATATATTCAAATGCTTTGCGAGCAAAATAAGCTCCCTGCAAACTTGATTCATTCCCAACCTTTCCCTGTGCTTGATAATCATCAATCAAATGAGCGATGAAATGGAAAAAATAACCATTTCTTCTTAATTCATTGGTAAAAGTAAGATGGTATGTCTCTACCATTCCCTCAATATCATGCTCAAGAGAATCTATATCATGCACAACACGGATAGGATTCCTTACACTTAAACCCGAACGGGTCATACACTCTTCGCTCATCAAACCAGAAAAGCCTACCCACATATATGTCCAAGGTTCACACTGGTCTGCAGTATATTGAGCCGAGATTCCCGCAGGAATTAAAAATGCATGCCCGGCTTTCAAATGGAAGACCTTTCCCTCCATCATGAGAACGCCCTTACCGCTTTTGACAATATGAACAAAACTGGTGTCACGGATTTCCGGTCCGTTATTATGTAACGGGGAACATTGTTGAATACCACAGTAGGAGATTGCTAAATCAATCGAAGACTTTCGTATTCCATCAAGCCCGACAAATCGTGCAGCTCGTATAGCACTGGGAACTTCCTGCATAACACATCTCCTACTGAAAATACTTTTCGTTTTATGTATACATCTCCATGAAAGGACCATGAGCCTCAATCATCTCGTCGCATAGACTAACGATGTCATCAATGCTCAATTCAGCAGCGGTATGAGGATCAAGCATGGCAGCATGATAGATGGCATCCTTTTTCCGAGTTTTAGCAGCTTCGACAGTCAGTAGCTGCACATTGATGTTAGTCATGTTCATGGCAGCTAGATGAACAGGGAGCTTTCCAACTTTAGTCGGAACAACATTCAAGCCATCCACAAGACAGGGTACTTCAACACAAGCATTCTGATCTAGATTGTCTATCAAGCCTGTGTTGAGAACGTTAGCGTTAATCTTGTACGGCTTGTTTTCAATTACTGCTTCCATAATATGAGAAGCATACTCCAAAGAACGCTCATGACCAAGAGCTGTTTGTCCTGTAATTTTTTCTCGTTCCTCAGCCCACTCATCAATTTGTCTAATACAACGTCGGGGATACTCATCAAGGGGAATATTGAAACGATCGATGAGTTGGGGATAGCTCTTCTTAATGAAAAAGGGATTGTACTCAGCGTTGTGTTCACTTGATTCAGTACAATAATACCCTAGATGATTAATATACTCAAAACGAACCATATCATCATGTTTCTGAGTAGCGTTTTTTTCTCGAGCCCTGCAGCGAATTTCAGGATACAGATCGTTGCCTTGCTTGTCTTTCAAGCTTAACAACCAAGCCATGTGATTGATTCCGGCAATAAACTCCACCCGACCTTCAAGTTTATCGTCCATGTCCAATCCTTTGAGTAATGTCTCACTACATATTTGAACGCTGTGACACAAGCCAACCGTTTTCACCGCAGTATACCGCTGCATATATCCACTGAGCATTGCCATCGGATTCGAATAATTAAGCAACAAAGCATCAGGACAAACTTCCTCTACTGCTTGTGCAAAAACTTCCATAACCGGAATGGTTCTTAGAGCTCTCATTATTCCACCGATTCCCAAGGTATCTGCTATGGTTTGCCTTAGCCCATACTTCTTAGGAATCTCAAAGTCAATGACCGTTGAAGGCTCATACCCTCCCACTTGAATTGCATTGACAATGAATTGCGCTCCTTTTAGTGCTGCTTTTAATTGGCTCAAGCCATGATACACCAAAATATGAGCTCTTCCTTGATTAATCGTTTGATTGATAGCCTCCAGAATTTCTCTAGACTCTTGAAGACGTTTTGCATCGATGTCATACAAGGCAATTTCTGCATCCCTAAGGGCCTGAGTGCCCATACAATCTCCAAGTACATTTCTTGCAAAAACAGTACTTCCAGCTCCTAAAAACGTTATTCTCATCGATTCCCCCTAGCATATCCTGCTCTTGCGGTTCTTAGTCCCGCAATTTCATCATATTTGGGCAAACAGAGCCCGGCTTCCCCTGCAAGGAAGCTAAAAAACTTGTATTTTGGCTGACCTGAACTTCTAGAGCTTACCTCCACTGGTTGCAATACCCTCGATGAACTGTTTCTGAAAGAGAAAATACAAAACAATCATTGGTATGCAAGCAATCAAAGATGCTGCCATCAATTCAGGGTAATTGGAAATATATTGTCCTCTCATCTTCGCAAGTGCCGATGCCAATACCAAGGAATCCTTTGAAGTGTTGACAATCATTGGCCACATAAGGTCCTTGTAGGCAAACACTGCTGTAAAAACACTTAAAGCTACCAGACTAGACTTGGTCAATGGTGCCAATATATAGAGAAAACTCTTTGGAATATTTAAACCATCTATCTTTGCCGCTTCTTCAAGTTCACGAGGCAAAACCATATATGCCTGACGCATCAGAAAGGTACCAAAAGCTGAAACCAAACCAGGAAATACTAATGCGAAGATTGTATTGGTCATGCCCATCCTGCTGATCATTTGATACTGAGGAATGATAAAAATCTGTGAAGGAATCATCATCTGAAAAAGAACAAGAGAGAATGCCAACTCAGATCCCCAGAACTTCAATCGTCCAAACGCATAGCCGGCCATACTTGCAGTGATGACTGCACACAAGATACGAAATGCAATCATTAAAAGCGTGTTCTTATACAATATTATAAAATTATTTGATGCAAAGACATTTCTGAATGCATCAAAGCGAAATGCACTGGGAAAAAAGATAAAAGGATCAATCTGAATAGCCTCTCCTATTGTTTTAAAAGACGTAAGAATCATCCAAACGAAAGGCGCTATCATGGTAAAAGCAAACAACAATAACACGGCATGCAACACAACACCATTTACTATTCTCATTTTTTGCATATTGACCTCCTAGTTGTAGTGCACCCATTTCTTCTGGGCTATCATCTGCAAGGCGGTAATCAACATGATTATCGCTAAAAGAACTACCACAATGGTTGATCCATAGCCGAGATTTCGTTCAACAAATGAATACTGATAAAACAGATATACAAGTGATTGAGTTTTATAAAGTGCTGGATTTGAACGCTCCATTACCATGAAAATCAAATCAAAAACCTGCATAGCTGCTATAACCCTAGTTACAACAACAAAAAAGAGAATCGGGCTTATCATCGGAATTGTAATATAAAAAAACACCCTAAACTGACTTGCACCGTCGAGTTCAGCAGCTTCATAATAATCTTTGGGCACTTCTTGCAAACCTGCTAAAAAGAGAATCATATTGTAACCAATGTCAGACCATATTCCGATGACAGCAATAGAATATACAGCAATAGAAGGATTTGAAATCCAGTTTACGGATAAGTTGAATAGGTTGTTGATCAATCCAAACTGTGAGTTGTAGAGCCAACGCCACACCATAGCGATTGCTGCGGGAGCGACAACCATAGGCAAGAAAAAAATAGTGCGGTAGGTTGATCTTCCAAATACTTTTCTGTTTAACATTACTGCCAATATCAAAGCAATAAAAACAGAAAAAGGAACTTGAAAAAGGGTGAACTGGAAGGTATTTACTATCGATTGTACTACCGCTTCATCAGAAAAAAGCCTAGCATAATTCCTCGTTCCGATAAAAATATTGCCACGGCCAAAATCTCCCGTTCTATGGAGGCTCTGGTAAAAGGTGGTTATCATCGGAATAATATTCAAAACCAACAAGCCTATAATGGTCGGCAAAATCAATACCCATCCCCATAGAAACGTGTTGGAAGCTGTTTTATATCGCAATGACCGTTCTTTCATATATACCTATCCTTAAAGCATTCTAAGCAGGACGTTAGATACATCCTGCCTAGGTTCATAGAGAGTGGCCTTTACTCTTCAGCAAGAATCGCATTCATTTGTTTTGCGGCTTCCCTACATCCAGCCTCCATGGGTATCTCTTTCGACCAAACCTTTAGCATTACATCAAGCAGAGCATTTTCCCAACGAACTGTGTTTCTTGAGAAAGGACGTATTACCATATCATCCTGCATATTCAAGTATGCTTGCAAGTTAAACTGAGGAACACTGTTTTTCCATAAATCACTGGTATCTTTGTATGCTGACATAGTCACACCCAGCTCGGCCTGTCTTAACTGTCCTTCTTCGGAACCAAAATATTCGACAAGCTTCCAAGCATCGTCAGCGCGCTTGGTGTTCGCCGAAACAGCCCAGCCAAGTCCATTATATATGGAAGCGCGGCGTCCAGTTTTTGGATTAAGAGGCAACATAGCAACATCACAATTATTCAAGGTGTACTCATTATCTCTGAACGCTGCAACCATCCAAGAACCTTGAAAGGTCATTGCCACCTTGCCTGACTGAAGAAGTACATCTTCACCACTTTCACTCATAACATGTTGGGGAGGCATCAAGTTTTCGTTAATCATCCGTTCCATCCACTTCATAGCTTCGATAGTTCTCGGATCATCCATCCCTGATTTTTTCTTATCTTCAGAAAGAACATAGCCGTTGTTGCTGTAAATCAAGTTATACCAACCTGCCTGGTTGTTATTATTCACATTTGCAAAACCGTAGACTGAGCCATCTGCCTTGGTCAATTTTTTTGCAGCAGCGTACAAATCATCCCATGTCCAATTCTCATCAGGATAAGCTACTTGAGCCTGATCAAAAAGGGTCCTGTTGTACCACAGAGCGATGGTATCCACATCCTTAGGCACTGCATAATACTGCTTATTGTAGGTATACAGACTCCAGATATCCTCTGGGTAGTTCCCGATTTCAATGAGAGAACTTTGGGAAATTCTGTCTGTTACATCAAGAAGCAAATCATTGGACATATAGCGTTGGGATTCATTGGAGTGCATCCAAAATACATCCGGTAGCTGCCCCCCTTGAGCACCTGCACTCAACAATGTCCAGTAGTTGTTCCAATCAACAACTTGAATTTCAGCACTGATACCAGACTTTGCAGTGAAATCATCAATAATCCTTCGAATACCAGGTTCTTGATTGGAATCCCAAATCATGACTGAAAGAGGCCCTGATGAAGCACTTGAAGCCTTTTCTGATGCTCCTCCAGCAAAAAGAAAACTACTTGCAAGCAACACAACCAAGAACAACACAACACATTTTTTTCTCATAAGAATCCTCCTAATGTTATATAAAAAAGGTACTCAAACCTTGATTATCATAAACTATGAACCTAGTTAATTACATATTCATCCATAGCTTATATACTAGGTTAGATTCTCGATTAAACAATGTAGAAATGTTACGAAAATATGGAAAAATGTTAACTCGAGAACAAGGAGAATTGTATCAGTAATGACATTTTGACATGATCAGGCCTTGTAGCTACAAGACCTGATTACCTTCTTACTTCCTCAATTCATCAAACAAGGAACAACAGACAAGATACATCCGCGGAATATGAAACGGTCCTTTGTACATATTGCCTTTCAAGTGGGTTGAAAGAGTATTGTCTTTATGCAGGTAGCCATACCATTCTCCAAACTCAGCATCGATAAAATGGTCCTTGATGTAGTGGTCGACTTGTTCAAACTGTAAAAGGAACTCTTCTTTCTTGGTAAGGCGATAGGCCATCAAGTTGGCAATGGCGGCTTCACATTGAGGCCACCAAAACTTCATGTCATGCCAATACTCAGTAGCACTCTTGTTCAAAGCGTCCCTAAAATAGATGATGCCCCCGTGTTCTGCATCCCAGCCACGGTCAAACATCCAGCTAAGCATCGTTGTTCCAAGATGAATCAAATCAGGATCTTTTCCGCGTTCGATGGCTTCCTGGAGAATGAACCAGGCTCCCTCTATTGCGTGTCCAGGATTCAGAAGTCTTCCTTCAAAGTGATCCAAGGCAAGGGTCCCATCCTCGTTGCACTGCTCAACTACAATCTTCAGTTCGGGTCGGACGAAGTAGGTCTCAATCTCCTTGATGTATGTATCAATGGTAGCGGTGAGTTCATCCTTTTTCTCTGGGAGAGCGGCTCTCAGCTCGCTGACAGTATTGAGTAAAATCATAGGAAGCCCAAAGCCTCTTGAAGGAGTTGAAAACTTTGGTGTCAGCACACCATCTGTTGTGAGATACCCCTCCACTTTCTTAAAGAGGTCATACGCTTTCTGGGCATATGCAGGTTTGTTGAATGCTCTACTGTAAGCGGCGAAGCCCAAGATGGCGAAGGTCTCACTAAAGACATATCGAATTCGTTTAATTATCGGCTTTCCACTGGCTGAAACTCGGAAATACATCCTTCCATCCACAGGGTCAAAACAATAATTCTCGATAAAAGAAACCAAAGATTCACAAAGCTCTTGGTACTCATGTCGTGCTTCCATTTGCCTATAGGCGGTAGAATACGCCCAAAGAGCCCTGCCTTGGAACCAGACAGATTTATCAGTCTCCAACAGCGAACCATCACGATCGAGACCTGTATATAATCCTCCATGTTCTCGGTCAAACCCATAGCGCAACCAAAATGGAAGAATACAATCCATCAGCGTTGTTCGATATTCAGTATAGAGCTGATCAAAATGTTCTTTCACAAAAAGCCCTCCCTTATCACCTGTATTCTACTGCAACACAGGATGAACGTCATCACTCTTTTGCCTTGATTCAAAGATATGGCTGTGTCATCATACTGCCATGCATACTAAACAATCATTGATGAGGGATCTTACTAATCTCGGGCTTGATAAAACCGGTACCACACTTGCTCATTTCTCCTACAAAAGCATCGGAGAAGTCGAAGGCGGACCACAAACAGTAATAGATAGCTTTTTGGCCTATATGCAAGAAGGTCTTATGCTTATCCCTTCGCATACGTGGGACAATGTCAATGCCAAGCAACCATATTACAGCGTCAACGACACGCCTACCTGCATCGGGGCCATCCCCGAATTGGCCCGGAGTACCGAAGGAGGCATTCGTTCAGCACACCCGACACACTCTGTTGTCGCTTTTGGTAAAGATGCGGCTTCGTTTGTTGCAAACGACCATTTGCACACCACCCCTTGCCCGAGAACCGGAGTTTGGGGGAAACTCTACGATCATGACGCAACCATCCTGCTGGTGGGAGTTGGCCTGAACCGAGACACGTTCATCCATGGCGTCGAAGAGTGGGCGGACATCCCAGAGAGAGTATCTAAAGAGAAACACATGATGTTTATCCGGCTTGCCGATGGGACCTTGGTCCCGACACCCATGAGTGGGCATCTGAATCAAGTTGCAAAGAACTTTCCCCGCGTAGAACCCTACCTAAGAGAAAAGGGGATACTCAAGGAAGGAAAACTTGGAGATGCCACGGTTCTGTATCACAAAGCTCGGGCATTAGCTGATGCATTGACAGCCCTGCTCAAAGAAGATCCCGATTTATTTGGGAATCATGACATTACATCTCAAGCAAAACCAGACTCAAAGCCATGACGGCCATACCGATGATAAGGCCTGTGATTGCAATATGGTGTTCGCCGTATTCCTCTGCGGTGGGCAACAGTTCGTCAAGGGATATGTAGACCATGATACCGGCTACCATAGCAAACACAAAACCGAAGGTGAGGTCGTTGAACCAAGATCTGAGAATGAAGAATCCGATCAACGCACCAACCGGTTCAGCAAGCCCGCTGAGCAAACTCAGCCAGAAGGCTTTTTTCTTGCTCTTTGTGGCATAATAGATAGGAGCTGAAACAGCAACACCTTCGGGAATATTGTGAATAGCGATTGCTATTGCAATAGTCACACCCAAAGTAGGATCGGCGATGGCTGCCATAAAAGTTGCAAGACCTTCTGGAAAGTTATGTATGGCGATGGCCAAAGCGCTGAACAAGCCCATTCTTTTCAAGCGTGACTCGTCGTGCAATTTTTTTGAATTCTCATCACCTGGAACCCCCTTCATCTCATGAGGGTTCTCGTATTCCGGAATCAGCTTATCGATGATTGCAATAAAAACAATTCCAGCGAAAAAGGCAACGGTTGTAAGCATGAACCCCATGGACTCGCCCAACACACCTTCCAAGGATTCCCTGGCTTTCACAAAAATCTCAACCATGGAGACATAGATCATAACTCCAGCAGAAAACCCTAATGAGGCTGCTAGAAACTTTGGGTCGAATTTCTTGGAGAAAAAGCTCATCAAGGAACCAACCCCAGTCCCTAAACCTGCAAACAAGGTCAGACCAAATGCGAATAAAATCGTACCTGTGTCAATTGCATACATAAAGCATCCTCCGTAAGGTTATTAACACCCTATCATGGAGGCAGGACAAGAGCAACGGATAAATACGTCTGGTTATTGCTTTGCAATACAACTGCTCGATTCTTTTTGCAACTTTCTTCATCATTGCCGACTCTTCGATACTACAGAACAGATATCGGAGGTTATGTATGGAAGATATAAAAAATGAGGGAAAAACCAAGCAGGAAATTTCTAAACCAAAAATCGTTCTACTCAGCGGATTTGCGCTAACAATCCTTTTTCTCTTTGCATTCGGTTGCTATGGATGCAGCTATCAACCGATCAGCCCACCTAACACTGAACAGGCAACAGACGTAGTAACACGGTTGAGAAACAGCAGCTGGGTCTTGGATGAAACTGACGGCACACCTGCCTTGGAAGAATTGTATGATCTCGCGTTGATAACCATCGCGTTCTCAGCGCAAAGCCAAGAAGATCAATGCCTGACCATGGAACTGGGCTTTGCCAGAATGCCAGCGATGTATGGGCAGCTGGTGTATGATGAAGAATCAGGTTTTACGTTCAGTCTGGGGCAGGACATCATGCCGATTACTGTTGTATATTCGCTTAGCAGAGATGGAAAAAGCGAAACGCTCACCCTAGTGGGGCAAGAGAGCAATAAACATTGTTACTACTTGAAACTTTGATTGTTTATGCTGATATTATTATCATAAGACTGGGCAGGTGGTATTCGGCCATCAAGAAAGTCTATGATAAGGATAGAAGCCTATGACACGATATACTCCACACGAACAGTTTTACTCCCCTGACGAGAAGACCGTCGTGACCACCCCGTTTCTTATCGATGTGCTCGACTCAGCCTTGATAGAGCACATTCAGCTGGGAAACATCGAAGCCGCCTTCGGCGTTTTGGATTTAAGCATAAGTCTTTCACAGACTCTTGAGGGAAACACACTCACTGAAGCAGAAGGAAAAGACTTATTGGCAAAGGTTAGAAAAGCGATGGCGAGCGGAAACATTGCTACCGCAAAACAACATATGGTTGAGTTTGCCTTGAGGTAAGAGATAGTACTACACCTAGGAAGGGTCTTTCACGTATGTGAGAGACTCTTTTTTATTGCAATAATGCCGTAGGAGCAATGCTACTCCTACGGCAAAAGCGTTATTTCGTTCCCTTTGATTACTTGATAGACTGAATTGTATCAACTAAACCAAGAGACCACTTTCCGGAAGCCTCTAATTTTTTAACAGCGTCGATAGCCTGTTGTCGGAGTTTTTCACGATCGGCAAAGGAAGAACTATAGATGGCACCTTCCTTGACCATCTCATCGATTATGTTTTGCTCCGAGAGCTGTGACTCTTTGAATGACCATGCATTGGTTGCGTCCAAAGCTTCTTCAATTCCCTTTCTCTGCTGCTCACTCAACCCAGCGTAGAACGCCTCGTTCACATACCATGCATTTGCTGCATACATATCTTCTGTACGGGTGATGTACGGTGCAGCAACATGCCATTTGTTGGCAATGACATCAGCCACCGGCCCATGGGCTGCCTCAACCAATTTAGTCTTCAGAGCCAAGAAAATCTCATTCCAAGCAACAGTTGTCGGGCTAGCTCCATAAGCCTCATAGGACTTTACAAACATTTCCAACCCAGGAGCACGAACCTTCAGACCCTTAAAATCGGCTATTGTGTTCAATGGTTTGACGGAGAAAAACATTCGTGAAGCCATCGGAACAGGCGCAATGATCCTCAATCCGGTACTTGCTGCCACTTTATCCGATAAATCGAGGAAGGTTCTGCTTTTGAAATACGCATTCATATGCTCTACATCTCGATACATGAAGCCGAAGCTGATCGGTTGGAAATCCGGATCATAAGGAACAATCCAGGCGATGTCGTTTCCAAACAGGTGTACAGAACCTTCCACTACCTGGTCCATAATCTGGTTTGCTGTACCAAGTACAGCACCTTGAACATGGTTTACTTTTACATTGAGCTCAGGGCGCTTTTCAATCTCAGCTTTGAAATATTCTCCGGCACGGTTTCGCAATGTTCCAATTGCATCTCCGGTTGCAAGAGTTATTGTTTTCTCCTGCTGGACCTGGGGCTTTTGCTCACTTGCTCCTGCAGCGAACAATCCTGCTACCACCACTGTTATGACGAGCAATGTCACTAACATCCTTTTCATAGTCTTCTCCTTTTTGAATAATCAGTTATCTGCACGGGATCAACCCCCGAACAATCGCGGTAAAAATGTAGTGATAGAGGGAACCATTGTGATCAAAACCAGTAAAGCCAGGAAAGGGAAATAGAAAGGTGCTACAGCTCTGAACATTTGGGCAAGCGTAAGTTTTGTCTGGTTCATCATGACGAACAATAGTGATCCGAAGGGGGGTGTCAATGTCCCCATCAACAAGTTGATCAGCAATACCATGGCGAAATGAATAGGATCGAGACCATAACTTGCAGCAATCGGAAATAGAATGGGAGCTGCAATGAGCACGACTACCGTCGTCTCCATCATCATACCGGCAACCAAGAGCACAATATTGGCTAGCAGCAGGAAGATAATTGGATTGGTGGTCAGATTGAGCATGAATGCCTGTAATTGCATACCCACATTGTTCACACCCATAAGCCAAGTAAAGGGATTTGCAACCAAAAGCAGTATGCCCAAGACGCCTGTTGTTTTTGCTGACTCCAATGCACAGTCCAGAAAGGATCGCAACGTGAGATCTTTGTAGACAAACCCCAGGATGATGGCAAACAAACAGGTCAATGCACCAAGCTCGGTGGGGGTGGCAACACCGGTGATCAAACCAACTATGAGGAAAACGGGAATAGCAAGAGCTGGTGCGGCCTTCAAGAAATTTATAAAACGAACCGATAAAGACTCTTTGGGAAGAACATCCACCTTTACATAGCCGAATTTCACCATGATATAAATGGTCACCATCAGAAATCCACCGAGCATAAGGCCTGGGATGAAGCCAGCAAGAAACAGTTTATCCAATGCAAGATTTGCCAAGACAGCTATGATGACCATCTGTCCACTGGGAGGAATAATCGGTCCGATCGTAGCCGAAGCAGCAGTAATTGCAGCACTGAATTCCACAGGATACCCATGCCGTTCCATCTCTTCCATTTCAATCTTGCCCAAGCCTGCTGCATCGGCCATCGCGACTCCAGACATGCCGGCAAATACAATACTGGAGAGTACATTCACATGGCCAAGGCCACCTGGGATATGCCCTACCGAGCTATTGGCGAAGCTGAAGATTCGCTTTGCTATCCCTGCACCTCCCAACAGATTTCCTGCAAAAATGAACAAGGGTAAAGCCAGCAGAGGAAAACTATCCAAGCCGGGACCCAGCCTACCTGCAACTACCGTAATCGGGTAGGTCTGTCCCAATATCAAATAGGTTATGGAACCTGCAATGAAGGAGATGGCAACAGGAACCTCAAGAAATATTGCAAGAAAAATAAAAGCGATCATCCACATAAAATTCATGAGAGAACCTCCTTAGGCTGCTCTTTGGAAAAATGATGCAACTGCAACGGGAAATCCTCAGGTACCTTTCTTCCAAGCAATATTGAAATATCATAAAAGAGGTAGTACAGCTGGGTGACAAACATAAGGATTGCGGCAATCAGAAGCGGTGTAGAATAGTAGTGTCCTTTTCCGATATTCAAAGGCATCGATGACGTTTTTGTTTTGTTCTGGATTGCAATAGTAGCGGGAAGGGTCTGCAGCAAATATATCAAGACGGCGATAATCACCAGGGAAACCAGGACTTGTAAGGCGGTTTTCCATCGAGGGGGCAATTTCTGGCTGAATGTGGTGATCGTAACATGGGTTTTTGTCATTGATGCAGCACTAGCCCCCAACATGGTGATCCAAATAAAGATCATGATGACAAACTCCTGAACCCATATGATTGAGTTGTTGAATATGTATCGCATGATGACTTCGAGCACCATAATGCCCACCATGGTGATGATCAATAACGCTCCGATGAGAAGCTCAAGCTTCATGATCGCTTCCAGCAATCGTTTTAACTGGCTCATTCACATCCTCCTCTCAATCATTGGGAATTATGACGCATTCGACATTAAATGCTTTTGCAATCTGCTCAACATCCTTCGCATGATGACCAATACCCAAAGCAAAATGGTGCGTCGGCCCTTCGACCATCCATCTTCGTAAGAAGGTTTTCAAATCAGGTTTGAACAACCCATGGGTATTGGTATTCCCTGTTGCAGGAATTTCACCATCCATGGACTGCCCTTCAGCGACGACGAACTTCAAATTCCCATCAAGCCCGACAGTAATCGCCAGCATGGTGATCGGGCCTTCTTGAATCTTAAACTCAACTCCTGCTCCACTTCCCGGTTTTCCATGGTACTTGCTCAATGAGCGCAGCACAGGTTTTCTGTCTGCAATATTGATATGATGCGGTCCGTCATGGCCGACCAGAATTGAGTTACGAGCAAAATCCATGGGATGGAACTCGGCAAAACTTCCCCCGATTTCCAAACGGTCGAGAATCAGCATGGCCATCAAAGTCTTCAGATCATACTCTCCACACATGGGAAACCCAGCTGAAGTAAGCAGTGAATTTCCGACAATGAAGTTGGTGACAAGCTTACGCATCTCAGAATGCTCTTCAGCTTCGTAATAATAGGCAAGACCGGTAAGCTGCCGCTCATCGATCATCTTTTCAAGCGAGACGGCCACCTTTGCCGCAAGCAACAAGTCCTCGTCACGCAACATGAAGGTTATTTCATCAGACTGAGGATCGGGGGTATCGAAAAAGGACCTGATCCTTTCTTTCATTGCATCAAGATCTGCAACACTTACCACTCGATATTGCTTCATCACCTCATCGGGTTCTACCGGAAGAATATGACAGCCAAAGGTCTTTGTAATAAGGGCAGGATCGACATGCATGTCATACATGGTCTCCAGAACGTGCCCCATCAGTCCAATCCGAGCATGTTTAAGGTCGTGGATGACATGGGCAATTCTGCACCAGGAAGCGAGCTCAGCATCTGCCTCGCTGTCTCCTTCAAGCGTCCCGATAACCACCTCTGGTGGATTCTTCCCCATCCTCATGGCGACCGAACAGAATTCCGGCACACTGCAAATATCATCATTGCAGAGTTGAATGAATGTGGTACTTTTCGAATAGTCCATTGCCTTCAAGGGCTGAAGAGCTACCAACACGATTGGGATTTGCAACATTTTTACCAAGGGAGCAAAAGTTTCGCTTGTTGCATAGGTAAGCATATCGATGAAGAGGAGATCGAGATCTGCTGCCTGGATTGCTCTTAGTGCTTCATAGGCTTTCTGTGAAGTATCAACCAAGCCAAAATCGATGATCGTAGATTCATATTGCTCCAATTTGGACTTCAGTGTTGCTTGCTTCTCATGCATGATTGACAGTAGTCCATCGAACTGTTGCCAATAGGTTGCATGCCCCACACCCAAGAGCCCGATGTTTGCAGCAAGAGGCTTTCTTCTCTCGATTCGCATTGATGATCCTCCACAATTTCTTTGATATGTCTATGTTCATTATTGGTCGGTCTTGATAGGTAGTCAAACAAATTTGTTGCAATATGTTTGTTGTATATTTGCAATTAATCGTTATTATTTCTTTTTATTATTTATAATTAAAATTTTAGCTATTCAATATATATGTTAATATTTTGTTTGTACGAATCACCAAACCATGCTATATTGGCGCAATGGAAGAAATGAGTCAGAGGCAGTTGGCCTTGTTGAAAATTATTACTGCAAAAAAAGTCTGTACCGTCAGAGATTTAGCTGACCGTCTCAAATTGAGCAGAGAAACCATCCGCAAAGAATTGCTTTCCTTGCTTGATGCAGGCCTGATAATTCGCAAACAGGGAAAGATTCTCTTTCAGGATACACAAAAGAATGCACAGCTGTTGGAATCATCCGGCGTTCTTAGCAAAGAGCAACGACGACAGCACATTCTGCAAATTTTGAAGCAAGACAAGGAAGTGCGCATAACGGTACTTGCCAATAAACTCAAAGTCTCCGTACTTACCATCCGAAGCGATATAGCTGCCTTGGAACTCGCAGGCAAAGTATTGAAAAAACATGGCAGTGCAACTCTGTTTGAACCTTCCATCCCGACTAATGCAGAACTTCATAATGGCTTTGGAACTCGAACAAGTATGCTCGGACAACATACCATCATGCATGTAAAACCAGAGGAAACAATATTCTTGGATGGAGGAGAGGTTTCACGTTTTGTTGCAGCATCCCTTCCTCCTTATACCAACCTCTTTATTTGGACAAACAGCATGGAAATTCTTGACACCCTCCGACAGCGTTCTTATGCATACCCTGTCCATGTCACTGGAAACAGGGTAGCACTTAATGATCAACGCTTTTGCCTGCCTCAGGGACAAACCCTCATTTCATCTCCAGGTATCGACAAGGCCTTTATTTGTTGCAGTTCGTATGCAGCAAATACGTTTTACCTTGCAGAGGGTGAAGACCTTCCTACTATTACCGAAGTCTGTGAGCGTGCAGAAAAAATCTACATCATCCTTGACTCCAGCCACTTGGATATCAGCGGCAAAAAGCCATTTCCCTACAAGAAATACCTCTCCAAAATCCAGGAAGTGCTCATAGATGACGGAATCGGAAGTTTCCGGGCAAATGTCCTTTTCACCCGCCAAGATCCTCTGATCATCTGCGGCCCCGATTATACCTACAGAAATGTACGGAAGTACCAACATAGAATCGGATTCTTGGTGAACAAGGATCGCAATTACTTTTTTGTCCAAGCGGTCCATAACAGCCTTCTTGAAGCAACTGCTGCCTGTAAGTCAGTCTCCTTGGTCATCAGGGAGTGCTCAGGTGATTACGCATCCACAGTCGAGACGCTCAATTTGCTCCTTGATGAGCAGGTTGACTTGATAATCGATTATAGTCTTTGTATGGAATCCTTGATGTACATAGGTGAGAAATGCCTCTCTCGAAACGTAAAACTTATTTCAGTGGATTATATGGCTCCGGGAGCAATCTATTTTGGAGCGGACAATGCCAAAGCCGGCACTATTGCTGGGGAGCAAGCTTCACGATATATTCACAATCATTGGCAGAGCAAGCTTGATCATTTGCTAGTGCTTGCTAAATACGGGTATGAGCCGATTACAAAATTACGCATCTCCAGCGCACTCGAGCAGATTGAGAAGAGCATCACTACTCTTCCAGATTCAGTACATACCATCGAATGGGGACATCCACAGAAAGATCCTACCCAGGAGTTGGTAAAACTACTGAAGGAAACACCGAAGGAAGAGAATATGTTGATACTGGCATTCAACCTACGGCACCTGCTCTCCTCCCATGATTTGATATTGCAATATCGCGAATGCGAAAACACCATCATCGTCGGACACAACTACACCAAGCAAATCGAAGAATTGATGAAAATCGGGAAATCACCAATTTTGGGGTGTGTGCACTATAATCCTGAAGAGTATGGTGAAAAGATCATGGACATTGCCCTCCATCTTTTGGAAGGAGGAGATGTCCAACTGAGAAACTATACAAACCTGACCTGGATTGAGAAAACACAATGAAGCTCAAGATCTCTCGTCGAGTGTATAATGCGTCAGGCATGTCCCTACATCAGAGTTTTCAACAAATAGACAGAGATCTGAAAACTCTTCTCTGATCGTTGTAGCTTGTGCTTCGGGCAATCCAAGAGAGACTAAAAAGGAATCATACGACCCTTTGGCGAGCAGTGTTTTCAAGATTTTCTTCTGCTGGTCATCTATTAGTTCAGCCTTGGTGAAAACCAAAAACTGTGCCCAGAAAGCAAGAGCAAGAAGCATAGTTTGATACGCAAGACCGTGATCGACAGCTTCTGATAGGGCTGGGATGAGCGAAGTTGCAAACTTTTTCGACCCATCCTGGGCAAGGCGCAAGATAGTGTCCCGGATATTGGGATTGGCAAAACGGTCAATCAGTTGATCCTTGTATTCTTCGAAAGAGACTGTTTTGATGGGAGAAAGCGTAGAGCTGATCTCATCCATATATGCATCTCTGATAAATCTTGAAATCCGAGGGTCATTCATTGCTTCATCGACATAGGTATAGCCCAAAAGATAGGCCGGATAAGCAAGGGCTGAGTGACTGCTGTTGAGAAGACGAATCTTCATCTCTTCATAGGCTTCGACTTGCTCAGATATGATAGCCCCCGCAATACTGAAATCCAAATAGGAAAAAACTCCTTTCGGCTCAATGACCCACATCAGAAACTGCTCGCTTACCACCGCCCAATCATCATGAAATCCGTAGTTCTGCCTCAGATACTGCCGATCATCTTCAGTAGTTCTTGGAGTGATCCGGTCAACCATTGAACAGGGAAAAGAAATACATGCTTCTATCCAAGCAAGAGAAGAAGGGAATACTTGCTTGCAATAATCAAGAATGCATCGTTGCAGTTTTTTTGAGTTGCTTGGAAGGTTATCACAACTTGCAATGGTTACATCTTGTCGGCTTGTTTCAAACCGTTTCTGCAGGCCAAGACAGAGAAAGCCGATGGCGCTTGTTGGATCATTGGGATGCATCAAATCGTTGATGATCTCAGGATGACCGAAGTCCAGGCCTTGGGTCCGTTCATCATAACAGTACCCTTTTTCAGTGATGGTCAGAGTGATGAGCTGAGTGCTCTGAGCGGCAATCAAGGCAACAACCTTTTCTTTCTCCTTCCAACCTTCGGTATAACCACATATGCACCCGATGACACTAAGCTCTTCAGCTTTAGAAGAATCTTTGGCAATGAGACTGTAGAGAAAATCCTGACCTTCCGCTCGTTCCTTGGTATCTGAGAGAAGCAAATCCACTTCCTCTATACCCCAGTCAGTATGCCCACCGTTGAGCAGTTGCTCAAGATAATAGCAAAAATGGGAGCGATGAAAGTTTCCCACTCCCAAGTGAACTATTGCAGGCTTGAGCTTGCTTCTCTCATAGAGCGGGATGTGTAGTGAACCGGAGAGCTGCTTATAGGTTTCATTGGACAAGGCAATGGCCATACTCACTCCTTCAGAACTTCTCATCTGAGAGTATCATACATACTTTAAGAGGTCACTGATTACTATGCCGCTATACTCTACCTTGCTTGCTTGAGCACCCGATCTACCACCAGTTGACGGAACTCCGGAGTGAGCATGCAAAAATATGCGGTAAAACCCGTTACCCGAACCACCAAATCAGGAAATAATTGAGGATTTCTATTTGCTTGCAGAAGTTGTTCCTTGTTTACGATGTTCACATTGATCAAGGTGCCACCTAGATCAAAATGGGTAAGAATCAAGGATCGTACAATCTGTCTGGGATCGTTGTCTTCCAAGAAAGGATCAAACTCCAACTGCAAGGGAGCAGTATTGCCATAGCCGGGTTGCATGCGGGCGATTGTTGATGAGAGGGTCAAGGCATTGGCATCTCCATCTGCTTTCAGATTGGGGTTGGCCCCATGAGTGACGGGCTCGCCAAATCTTCTTCCATCAGCGGTAGCCTCAACAACCTTTCCAAGAAGGTGGGACTTTGCCCATGAGAAAAGACCTGGAATGAACACTAAAGTATCTGAACGCTGCTCGAGCACCATGGAAGAGAATGCATTAACAATATTCTGGGCCCACCTATCCCCTTGTTCACTACTACCATACTTTCTGCTTGAGGCCATCATCAGTCTCAGTTGCTCACCATCCGGACCAAGCCAGCTGGTTCTCAACTGTACATTGATCGCTTCCCAAGAAGTACGTTTTTCCTCTTCTATACGTTGTTGTAGGGCTGCAAAGCTATCGGCAACAGTACCCAAGGCTGAGGCGTCGATTGCCAAATTATAGTACATTGCTCCACCGCTTGAGATATCCAAACCCTTCTCAATAGGACCGTGGCTAAGAAGATTCAGCAAAAGCTCAGTTTCATTCTCTCCTTGGATGGAAAGATGGAAACGCATAGCATCTGCGCATGCCTGTACTGCCACTTTGAGATGTTCTACAAACAGCTGCCACAACAGCTCGGTACTGGCAACTTCATGCTGAATAATTACCTGTTGCTTCAGTACTGGAACATATCGCCCTATATCTCCTCCCAGGGAGGGGTATCCACAGCGCTTCATCATATCCTGCCAAGCAACTTCCCAAACCTTTGCCAGATTCACTTTATACAAATCATTGAGAGTGTACTCCATACCCGGTAGTGACATCCAATTGCATCCTACAGCAATTCTTTTCCTCGCGAGACGCGCGTCATAGCCGAGCTTGCAGAAGCCCTCAACCAAGGCTTTGTCACCGCTGAAGCGAGGCCACGCTTGTTTATAAGTGACCAAAAGATCGACGGCTCGATCGAAGAGAGCCATATCCATACCGTCATGCACCCTGAGTGTTATATTCAGTGACACATTGATCTTCTCTGCAGCATCCAAAATGATATAGGACATTTCACAACTCTGGTCCTTGCCCTCTTCATCAGGACCGCCGATCTGCCAGTAAACCGGATCGTTTATCAAGAAACAACCAAGATAGTAGACAGCTTGGCTTCTCGTAAGCGTCCCCTCTTGTAAATCTTTTTCATAGTACGGTTGCAAGAGTGTGTCCAACTGTCCCCCTGCTCCATCACGGTTGAAGGTTCTCGACGCAAGATGAAAATAGGTAATCCACTGCAAGGCCTCAACAAGCGTTGTAGGTTTTCCTTCAAGGATTGCCTGATTAATCTTCAGCTTTTGAAGATACTCTTGGTTGGAAGAAGCTGCTGCTATTCGTCTCAACTCATCAATATGATGCTGTATCCACATCTGAACGCTCTTGATCACTCGAGTGTGACAGTCGTAGAACTGTTCCTTGCCTGGATTTTTCTGTTTGTAGGTCTCAATTTTCTTCAGTAATCCACCCCAGCCCAGTTCGAGGCCCATCGCATAGTCAGGACAGAAATGGGCATCATAGCCGATACCGGCATCAATCTCATAGCGCTTCAGCTGAGTTTGCAATGTCTTGGGCAACAAGGACTGTCGGAACTTAGTCGGCCGCATCTTGGACATGAAGTACATCCATCGACCACAAAGTGCATCATCCTCATCTATATAGGTATCGTGCTTTTCCATCAGGTCGCAGAAATTTTCCGTCCATCCCTCAATGCCATAAAAACTACCATCCGGATCATTGCTGATGATATCCCATGCAAAGGTGGGAAGCACCCTTCCATAGTCATCTTCATCCAGATATCCTTCATAGGTTAATTTCTCTTGGGTCTGCGCAAGTTTCTTTGCCCTCAATGCAGAAAGACGCTCCCAATAGAACGAATCACTCATCTATATATCTCCCTCTCTATCAGGTCTTGCAAACGACTAAGTACAGACGAATCCAAACCTTGCGAGATGTCATATGCTAATGAAATACCAAATTGGGTGTATTTGGGAAGAGCCAGGCTGTGGTATCCCAATAATCGATACCGCTTGCAGTTCTTAAGCGTTTTGACAAAGGCTGCGAGAGAGAGAATTGCTTCTTCGGTGTCGTTGAAATAAGGGATGACGGGAGTCCTCACCTCATACGAAGAACCAATCTGATCAAGCTTTTGCAAATTGTTCAGTACTGCAGCAGTATCCCCTCCAATCCATGCTTTATGTTTCTCATTATCCATGGTCTTCAGATCGACCAAGTAATGATCTACATAAGGTACACTCTCTTCGAAGGGAAGACTGAGATTGGTTTGCATCACTGTATGGACTGCCTCATCCTTACAGCGTTTGAGTAGTGGCAGGAGCTCAGGCAGCTGCGCCAAGGGCTCTCCCCCGCTGAGCGTAAGCCCACCCCCGCTGCTGGTATAGTACGGAAGGTCCTCAATGATTCTCATGAATAATGACTCTGTTGTATAAGAAGTGCCACAGAGAGAGAAGACCCCACGGAAACATTCATGGGTGCAAAGGCCGCAATTGTTGCATAGGTGTCTATCTACCCGTATTGTCTTATCCGTATAGGAAAGTGCTTGCATAGGACACACGGAAATGCACCGCAGACAACCATCACAAAGAGAAACATCCACACCAAGCACAGGATCAAAATCCAATGCTTCAGGATTATGGCACCATCGACATCGCAGGTTGCAACCTTTGAGAAAGATGGTAGTCCTGATCCCAGGCCCATCTTCAAGAGAAAAACGTTGTATCTTTGAGACTATGAGACTCATGTTCCTTCCCTATTTCAACGACTCGCCGAACATACCGGCGATAAAGGTATCTTGGAAGGCCAAAAAGAGGAGAATAGGTGGAAGTACCATGAGAATCCCCATGGCGGTGAGCCCTCCCCAATTGGTCCCCCAGGACCCAAGAAATGCCAACAGAGCTTGTGATAACACTCTCTTATTCTGACTGGTCGTCAATGCATAGGAGAAGGTATAGTTATTCCAACACGTAATAAATACATAAATGATCACTGAGACCATCCCTGGTCGTATCATGGGCAAAGTAACCCTGAACAGGGTTTGATACGAATTCAAGCCGTCTATCAGGGCAGCTTCCTCGATGGTCTTTGGAGTGTTTATGATAAAGTTGCGTAACATCCAAATGGCCAATGGCAGATTGAAAACCATACTGACGATGACAACTCCCCATAAGCTGTTGTATAGACCCAACTTGTTGAAATATGAGACAAGAGGGACAAGAATAGCTGTAGAAGGCAACAGGGGAAGAATGAGAAGAGACAGACCGAGAACATCTCGACCTTTGAACTTGAAGCGGGCAAGAGCATATGCAGCCAAGAGGGCCAAGGGTACGACAAGAACGATAGCCCCTACAGAAACCTTCAGGCTGTTGAAAAAATAGGTGATAATCTCCCTCTTGCCGAGAATATCCTGATAATGCTGGAGCGTAAGGCTATCTGGAATGAGTCCATAGTCATAACGAGGAGTAAAGGATAGTTTCAAACCCCATAAAAGAGGAAACAGTGCAAATATTGCAATGGCTAGATAGCATAAAAAGAGAATAGTTTGCTTAAGCATCTTAGCCATAGAGATCTCCCTTGAGCAGTATCTTCAAATACAAGGTCATGAATATAAGACTGAGAATGATGAGGAAAATACCGATAACCGCTCCACTATTCAAATCAAAGTTTACAAATGAACTCTTGAACAAGCGTACAGCAAGCGTTTCGGTGGAATAACCGGGCCCCCCTCTGGTCAGCGCATATACAGATTCAGAGTCCTGGATTGTCCAGATGGTAACCATCAAGACTCCGATACAGAGTTGGTTTGAAGTAAGGGGGAGGGTCAGATGAAAGAAACTCTTGATCTTGCCCGCCCCGTCAATCGTTGCTGCTTCATAGAACTCATTGGGAATTGTTGACATTCCGGCTGAGAGAAACAACATGATAAAGGGGCAAGAACGCCAGAAACTATGCAAGATCATGACTAATAGGGCATAGGTCCCATTGTTTAGGATGAAAACATCCCCACCCGATATATACTTTACCATCAGGTGGATGATGCCCATTTCAGGATCAAGCATGGAGCGAACCATCAAGGTGCTGACAACTGGAGCACAAATCCAAGGAATGAGATACAAGCTCCTAAAAAACCGTGCAAGCGCGCTGTTTCTGGTAACCAAAATTGCAATAAGATAAGCAAATGGAATGGTCAACATAATGTTGGCAAGCACATAACTGAGAGAAACCCGTAAATTAGTAAGAATACGTTGTCCCTCAAAGAGCAATAATCGGTAATTCTCAAATCCTACGAATCGTGTTACTCCGCTTAGGGAAGTCTGCTCAAGACTCATATAGAAGCCACTTGCGATGGGTATGAGCAGAAAGACTCCAAGAATCAACAAGGCGGGAGTCAACATCACCAAACTGGTTCGCTTCTGTGCCATACTTACCTACTGTCCTTGGTACTTGGAGTTGAAGTCGTTCTGTGCATCCATCAGAATCTTGGGAATGTCGGCCCGATTGGCTGTCATACAGCGCTGCAGGGCAGCAGACACGACATCAGCCAGTTCTCCAAACTGTGCACTCTCAGGCATCGGTCTCCCATTTGCAATAGCTTCATAGTACGTCTCGAAGTATGGAGTCCTATATTCCGGTTTTTCCCATTCAGACTGTCTGATCGGAAGCCCGGCATCAGTATAGGTCGTCAGATCGGCTTTTGTAAGCAGGTAGTCGATGAATTTCCAAGCCGCTTCTTTGTTCCGGCTCTTGGAGTACATGGACACATCCCAGCTGTTGGTAAATCCCGATCCGCCTGTGGTGGGATAAGGGAACACACCGATTTTGGTCATTGAGCCATCGACGCTTGGCGGGAAAATTCCGTGAACAAAACCATTATCCTCAAGAGCATTCACCCAGTAGGATCCCCAACCGAAGGCAATGGCAACGCGTTCTTCAATGACTGCATCAAACACGTTTCGGTTGTATGAGTTCACCAATGATGAGGGATTCACAATCTTGTGTGTGTTGACCATGTCCCAAAGTAATGTCGCAGCCTTTACGCCAGCTTCTTCAGCGAATGTGGCTCTCTTTGCATCCTTATCGTACAGTTCTCCGCCATAGCCCCAGACCAAGGGAGCATAGGTTACTTCAATAGTAGCTCTGTCAGGACCTAAGGTAAGTCCAAGACCCCACTGGTCGATTGAGCCGTCGCCATTCTTGTCAATCGTCAGTCGTTTTGCAAAACTGATCAACTCATCGATTGTTCGAGGAGGTCTTGCTGGATCGAGATTTGCAGCTCTAAACAGATCCTTGTTGTACAAGGCAATACGGGAATGGCTTCCCAAAGGAATACCAATTTGTTTTCCGCCTTGGTTGCCTTGTTGATACGTTGAAGCCCAGGAAAGCTCTTCTATCTGCTCTTTGGTCCAATACTTGTCCAAAAAGGGCTGCAAGTCTTCAAAGGTACCAACAGCCGCATGCATGGGCAGCAATTGAGGAGTACTCAACGTAACGTCATGGGTTGTAATTCCAGCTCGGAAGTCACTCATAATCTTGATATCAATCTCATCCCATTGGAATTGCTCAAACTCAATGACGATATCAGGATTTTCTTGTTCAAAACCCTGCTTGACCAGATTGAACCATTTGTAGCCGGTCATTTCTCCTACTTCCATGGAATCATAGAAATGAGCTACCCTTACCACGGTTTTTCCACTTTCTTTTGTTCCAGCACTAAAGACAGGAGTGCTGACCAAAACCAATACCAGCACCAAACCCAGTACTATTTTTGTGTACTTCATACAAAAAATATCCTCCTTTTTTGTATAGGTACTTGTAGTATTGGGGCGGATATGTAATCTGTCAAGATTTTTTTAACTGAGTTAAGTATTTTTCTTTTTCTTATATGCTTTGCGCTAGTTTTCAGTAATTAGAAGTTATATCAATAGAAATTACTTGTTTTTTAACCATTGACAAAATTTAATCTTAAGTTACTCTTTACACAGTGAGGTACCCCATGAAACCTGTTGACCATACCTATTTCTCAGACAGTTGTGTCCATATTCTCTCTTCAAGTCATAATGACATCGCTTTTTTGGATTCACCTCTTGCGACCATCCTGTTTCGCAACCGGAACATTATTGAGCAGGCTATACTGAGAATGGAGGAAGACCCCAACTTCTACCACAGCATGGAGTGCACGCTCTACCTCAAGGACTTTTTGATCCTGCATCCTGAAATGAAAGAAAGATTGGGACGAGTTCTTGCAAACGGGCAATTCGGCTGCGGAGCTACTTTTACTCAATGCTATGAAACATCGCTTACCAGTGAGGCAATGATACGTCAATACTATCTGGGAAAGCGTTGGATGAAGCGCATGTTTGACCAAGTCGACCTTAAGACGGTATGGAATGTCGATGTTCCCGCAAGAGCGATGCAAAGCGCCCAAGTAATGCAAAAGAGTGGGGTAACCTACCTGTTCATAAGTCGCATGGATGCAGGCTTCTATCATTGGTACAGCCCGGATGGCAGCCGTGTCAGCGGCTACAGTACCGGTCATTATCATCATAACAGCCTCAACCAAATATTGAATCTGAGCTATGAGGTCTATGAACAGCATGATGTATCTGATACAGGCCCCAAAGTGCAAGGGAATATCGAGGAAGGAAGAAAAACACTCGAAACCTACCTGGATAAAGTCGCCTCCTTCTATAACCAGAAGCAGATTCCTCCCTTGCTTGCCTTCCTTTCCATACGTGACTATGACTTCCCGCTCAACCTTTCACACTATCTTTCTGAACTTAAAAAAGGCACAAAGCTACCTACCTTTTGCTATAGCAGTACCGAGCAGTTCATGCAACAAGCGTATTCGACACTCGATCAGGAAGAACACTTCAACCACTACAGAGGCGAGCGACCAAACCTTTGGGTGTATCATCAGAGCACCCATGCAAAAGCATTCTGGTATAATAGAAACGGCCTGTATCACCTTGAAAGAGCAGAGCGATCTGCAGCATTGGTGTTCATGTTGGGAGAAAGCTACCCGCAGATTGAAATCGACAGAGCTTGGGAAGAACTGCTCTATCTTGATCATGGATGGGGGGGCTTCAACGGACACATCACCGATGAAACCTACCTCCAAACCTCAAAACGAGGGTATGAACGTGCTCGAACCATCTATGGTGAAACACTTAAGAAGATCTCCTCTTTGCTATCGGTGCCCGAGAAGGGAAGCTACCTCACTCTCTTCAACCCAACCTTCACAACAAAGGTTGATGTGGTTGACCTCATCGTCGATTGGAGATCTCTCGGCTCTGTGTTCTTTACCATCTATGATGCTCATGGTTTTGAAATACCCTATCAGATTATTGAAGAGCCAGAGCCCTACCACGTTCGCATTCTCTTTACTGCAACACTTCCTTCGCTTGGCTATACCCGTCTCTCATTGAAACCTGCTCTGCGCCGGCGAAAGCATGAGAATCCTGCAATGGTCGAGGAGCGAGAAAACAGTATCACTGTCGAAAACAAGTTCTACAGCCTGATCATTGAAAAGGGAGGCATTACAAGCATGGTAGACAAGCAGAGCACAGAGCAGCTGGTTCCCAAATCTTCTCCTCTCTCCCTCTTCGAGATCTTTGTGCTCAACTCCCACGGCAACGGCTCGGGAGAGTTCTCTGAAATTCAGCAAGCCCAACAAGTCTTTGGTATCGAGCAAGACAAGTATTGGCTTGGCAGCGGTTATACTGAAAGTGCATCAAAGCAAAACATCCATTGGCGAATCCGAAGAAATGAAGGGCTGAACCAACCTGATGGTCCGGTTGCCACCATTGTTGAAGCAGAGGCGAGGTTCCCTCATTTTGTCCTTATGCAGAAAATCACCATCTATCATACGGTGAAGAAAGTAGCGGTATCGGTAGACATTGAAGCTTGGGATGGCACGATGTACAAGGAAATAAGGATGCATGTCCCCTACCAAGCCCAAAATGCATCAATTGCCTACGCTGTACCACTTGGCATGGTAAGAATCGGCAAAGACGAAGTGGACAAAGCAGTGGGAACAAAGATGTTTGCAGACGACGGAAAGACAGTTTTCTACCCCACCGATTGCCGCAATATCCACCCGAGGGAAGTACAATCCTGGATTGCCGTCTCCAATGATGAAACAACAATGATGCTCGGCTGCCCGGATACTCCATCCTTCGATTATGATGAGAAAACGGGCTCTGTCCAACCTATTTTGCTTGCCTCAAGACACAGCTGTCTCGCTACAGGAAATCCCTACCATCAAAGAGGTGATCATCATTACAATTTCAGCTTTACAAGCAGCGATGCCGATCTGAAGCATTCCATCCGTGCCATCGAAGACAACCAACATCCCATAGGTTGTGTTGCCTCCTATCAAATAGAGAAAAAGGAAGGGCTCGCTTTGAGCGCCGAGGGGTTGCATATTGCAGGAGAAGCACGCATCTGTGGATTCAAGAAAGCAGAGGATACGGATGAGTTGGTCATCAGGGCTTACGAGATGTTTGGAGAATGTACAGAACTTTCTGTTTCCTTGATGCAAGGTATTAAGCTCGTGCGAAAGACTGATATGCTGGAGTTTGGCGGGGAACAGAAAAAAGCCGACCAGATTTGCGACACGCTCTCTCCCTATGCGATAGAGACCTATGGTGTAGTTCCAAAATGCAGTATACTTGTCAGCGAGTGACGCCATGCAAAATATAAACTTTGAGTCCATGAAAAACACGAACCGCTATGAGATCCTGCAACAGGTCTATCGACAGCGGGATGTGAATCGTAACTATATAACTCAATCAACCGGTCTTACCGGTGCTGCGGTGACAAAAATCATTAATTCCCTTATAGAAGAGGGGTTTCTCACTGAAACAGCCTACTATAGTGAACTGCGTAAACGCAGGGCACGTTATCTTTCGGTCAGCAAGCAACGCTATTATGTCATCGTACTCTGTCTTTGCAGAACCACTATACTTTCGGCGATAGTCGATATCCATGGAGACATCATCTACAGTAGAGAGTGCTCAATGAGTTGGGAGATGATCGATCAATATGCCATAGCTGAACGACTTGAAGATATCAAAAGCAATCTTCCCGAACAAGGTTTGGCATTGGGATGTGTCTGTATCACCCCGGGTATTCGAAAAACTGAAGAGTCGGAGGAAAAGGTTCATGCGCCATTTGTTTGGGACATCAAGACATTGCAAGTTTTGGTAGAGGAAAAGTTCAGCCTTCCCCTCTACACGGAAAATGACAGCAATGCTTCCTTGCTCTCAGAGATGTGGTTTGGTGCAGGAAAAGATACGAACAGTTTCGTACTGTATAATATCGGCAAGGGTATCGGGGCTGCAGCGTGCCTCGATGGACATTTGCTCAAAGGATTCCATAACAGTTCAATCGAAATCGGGCATGTAACGATCAACTTCCAAGGCCCTCCTTGCGCCTGTGGCAACCGTGGTTGTCTAGAACTGTATGCAGGACTGGATAATTTGCAAGGTCAGTTGGAGCAGTTCAACAGCAACAGGGGAAAGAAAGACAGTGTTGAGTCAATCTTCATGAAGGCAAAGGGTGGTGATGCTGAGTGTCAGCTGTTCGTACAGAATTATGCAGATATGATAGCTGAAGGAGCGTTGATTCTTGCAAACATGTTCACTCCCGAAAAGATGGTGGTAACCACAAATGAGGCTGAATTTATTTATCTAAAGCCGATTGTAGATACGATCAAGAAAGCAATCGATACAAGAATCTTCTCCCTCAGCAAACAAAAGATCGAAGTGGAAGCTTCAATTTTGCGCAAGCAAGGTACTATTTTGGGAGCTGTAGCTGTTGTCATGAAAATGTGTTTTTTAGGCCTTTCCTGATTATTGACATGAGGCAACCAATTGCTTTGCATCTGCTTGCAATGACTCGATCAAAGACCCCACACCAGTGCCGATGTCATCCTTCAGATCCTCAGCTCTGCAAGGAAAGGAACGGGCATGCTCTAGGGCAATGAACACTTTATCCTTGAAGGACCGTCTGAATTGCAGCCGACTCTTGTTGTACCGGCCTCCAAGGTGATTCATCAAATAGCGCTCTACCTGGGTCCTGCTTCCAATTTTCCTATTATCCAGCAACACATTGCTATCATATTCACTGAGGTCGCTGTAGTGCATCAACAACCATAGCTCAAAACAAGGATTGGTAATACAGAGATTGAATCCTGCTTCTTTGCAAAGAGTAAGCATCGCTTCAAATTGAAATACTTTGAAGCTTTGCTGATCCCTGTCAACAATGATCGATACATGGTCAAGTTCCGGATAATAGTGGTCAGACTTTTGCAGAGTCTGCACGGTCTCTTCAAATATGTTGAGAGGATTGCTTCCAGTATTCGGACCATGACGCAACGGCACCATCTCAACCAAGGGAGATATTCCCAACTCCAAGGCAGCTTGCATCAAGCCTTGAAAATATTGGTACTCGGTCCGTCTTCCCTCACAGGCAATGAAATACCGCCTACGTGGACGTTTCGTCTTCTCCATCTGGCCATAGCGTTGGCCAAACGGTTGTCCTATCCTCACAACTCCTCCTTCATGGGAAGATAGGGCTCCCCAAAAAGAGGGACCCCACCATAGCGGCCATTGAGATAGGCTTGTTCCAACTTCCCATCGAATTGCTGCTCAAACTGGTCGAAGGGATAGATGACACTACTGCCATCACGAGCCTTTTCCACAAAGAATATCTCATCCCGTCGAAGCAACGATAAATCAAGGAGGTGGCTTTCGTGTGTAGTGATGACCAATTGTATGTCGCGCTCTTGTGCAAGCTCAAGATAAGTCCTGATGAACTGAAGTGTCATCTGAGGATGGAGAGAACGATCGATCTCATCAAACAAGAATACAGTGCCGGCTTCACTTGTTACCAATACAGACAACAAGTCAAAAAGTCGGCGAACCCCATCTGACTCTTCCTCATAACTGAAGAGCTGGTCCTCATGTTCAAAAACAATTTCAAAAAATTGTGACTGCTTCTCTTTACAGGAAAGCAAGAGTAGACGTGAACCGATCTGAAGCTGGTAGTCCCCTCCATTATGGCTGCACGCCCTTAGATCTTGGCTGAATTGTTGTGCATGGGTAGCTGGAAGCAATTGCTCGACTTGCTCACTTGTAATCGGCTTGAAACGCACAGCAGAGATGCCGGTCGCAAAATGAGTGATTGCTTTTCCAATCTTTTGGCTTTGCATGCTGGGGACCAGGCTGTAGCCTGAAAGCGAAGAGGATGGACTTGTCAACGTAAGGCGTATGAACCAGCGATAAATCTCAGGAAGCAAGCATAACTGGCTTTGTGTGGCATAAAGAGCTGATTTATCGGTCACAATCTCATGCAAAAAAAGCGAGGTATGGACACTCTTCATGTCAGAAAGGTAGATTTCGAAACGATTTTGCAATGATTCGGGTACCAACGATTTTTCATAGTGGTAAGTACCCTCGATGCTGTTTCTGACAAACAAGGGATGATCACCCTCTTTTGCCAGAGCATACAGCCACTCCTCTGTAATGCATTTCTGTGCAATGATTACTTCAAAGCCATAGGCATACAGCTTTCCGTCAATGGCAATCTCAAACTCGAAATAGGAAGGTTTTTCCTTGTTTTCTGCTGCCATCCGATAATACTGATTGGCGTTGGTTATGGAAGAGGTCCCCTCGAGGATGAGACGATGGGCATAGGCCATTGCCTTGATCACATTCGATTTACCCGCTGCATTTGCCCCAAAGATGGCTCCAAACTTCAGCAGACTCACATCTGAGGCCGCAAAAAGCCTATTACGATTCTTGAGCTCACTGCCTGAGACCAGGGACAAGCTCTGATGATTATTGAAGGAGAGAAAATTTGCAACTGTAAAGCGAGCAAGCATACCAGCCTCCATACAAAGGGTAGCAATAAATCATGCACTGCACAACCAAGAGCTCTACTTCTTTTGAAACAACACCGTTTTCTGGTAGTCAGAGGGAAGCATCCCATACCGTTTTTGGAAAGCACGACGGAATGTTTGTGTGTTGGAATAGCCGCAGAGAGTGGTAATTTCGCAAATCGTCATCTGTTTCTCTGAAAAGAGGGAGAGAGCTCTCTCCAGACGGTACGTCTCCAAATACTGTGCGAAGGAAGTTTCCATCCTTGTCTGCATGAAATGGTAGAGGAAGCTTTCTTTCAGGGAAAGATTTGATGCCATATGGGAAAGGTTCAAGCCAGGCTCAGCATAATGATCGTGGATGAAAGAGACTATTCGTTGTATCAAAAGTTCATCCTTATCACTCTTTGCCCTATTAATTGCCAATCCTTGGGTTAGAAAGAACTGTTTTGCCTCAGAAAATGATTCGAAAACTGATTGGTGCAACGTCATACGAAGCGTTTGACTGAGCTTTATTGCTGTAGCATAAAGCACCTTCATCAGATTTGCATGTTCCTCAGGCCCAAGACTTCTCGTGTCAAAATTATCACGCTCGATGGTTCTAAGAATCTCTTCAAGGGATTCACCTTCACCCTTGAGTATTGCCCCATAAAGCTTACGCTCCATATCAGCGGTATAGTGATAGGGCTCCCGTTTTAAGGAAAGATCTTTATAACGCCTGCAAACCTCAACCTGCTTCTCACTCACCAAGCTCTGCTGCACTTCGCTACACTCATTGGTTGCACTGAAAATCTCGTCCAGACTACGTTTTGGACAACTGACAGCCATGCTGGTAATACAGGGAGAAACCTGGGTAAATTCCCTGAAGAACCAGTCGATTTGACTGTCTAGGAACTTCCCGTCCAGATGCCAAAGCATGATCCAGATTGAAAAAGAGAAATCCATATAGAGATAGTACTGCTCCCCAAATGCCCTTTGGGCCTGCTTATATGCAGCAATTCGAGTAAAGTCTATATCCTCAAGCCGGTCACTGGAGAGGAAATCATGCACATCCTGGATGGCGATATGCACCATTTGATAGGTAAAAGGAGAAAATAGGTCGATATCCTTTTGCACCTGTTTGAGCATGGCTTGTATTTCTGCGGTCCCGAGCATTTTCCCATGTATTAAACGCCTGAAGAATGTATCAGTTATGAAGGGTGTTCCTCCTGATTGCCTCACCTTGTTTCGATCCTGCTCGACGATTGACTTTATATACCCTACCGCTTGCTCATAGGGAAGCGGCTTCTGGCCTTCTCCAACCAAGCCAAGCAATTCGTTCCAGTGCCGCTGGCTTCGAGCAAGCATATTCAATGAAATACACGCGAGAAGAATAAACATTCCAACACTCACTGCGGCAAAGACCAACCATACTGGATTGAGCATGGAGTTGATCTCCTTCAGTGAGAGCAAGCTGAAGAACCGAAGGCCGCTTGTAGAGGAAGAGAGCACGCTGAGGACAAATTCGTTGTTTTCAATGAGAATCCTATGCTGCCCGTCAGGATACTCCATCCCAACAATGTAGGCTTGATTGCCAGAATATGTTATGACATTGCCTTGCGCGTCTGTAACAAATACAGTCGCAGAGGTGCCCATCGCCTGTTTAGAGAGAAGATTCGAGATATAGCTACTGTCCAGCAACAACATTATCTTACCTGCATTGGCAGCGGGGTTGCTCAACGGAAATGTCTGAACCATCGGAATAACCGACCTACTTCTCCCCTGTACCAGTGCATTGGTCTCTGCAAAGAATGCTCGGGGATATGAGGGGGTAAGATATCTACTTCTGAACTGACGGTAATTCAATCCCTCAAAAGCGAAGAGTGTAGGATACATCGTCTCTGGTTCAAGAAAAGCATTCTGGGAGGAAAGAATATATCCACTGCGATTAGAATACACGTACACCTCTAGAAGCATTGCATTGATATTGGTAGCAGTGGGAAGAAGACTTTTTGCATCGATCAAGGTCTGTATCTCATGCGAACCGGTAGGGATTTCACCCTGATAGATGAACTTTGCTATATCATTATCCAACAGCAATAATTGCGTGAGTTTTGACATCTGATCAAGGGAGAGGTCAACCGTTGATCGGATTAGATTGAGCATTGAGTAGGTTTGTTCCTCTTTTTCCTTACGCACCGTGGTGAGCATCCAGTGTTGGGAGAGGATGAGAATTATCAAACACACCAGCAGCGCTATTAAGAAGTGAACTATGATTTTTGAGTCGGATGTTTTATGCACAGGTTTTTTCATAGATTTTGCCAGTATACCATATGAAAAACCAAATCATATAATTATGACTCAATCGGAGAGCCAATCGACCGTATCCCAAACAGCAACTCCATCATTACTCTGCCATGGTCCAGGAGTACTCCTTCCCTTCCTTACGATTGAGGTTAGCTCATTTTTCATGGATTGAACAAGATCAGGATAGAGATGTTGTACGTTGGTGGTCTCCCCTACGTCATCTGATACATGATACAGTTGCATCAATGGCAAGTTTTTCTCCTCTAAACTGCTAGGAACCGGATATGACCATCCTCCCGACCCCTTGCACATCTCAAGCTTCCAGTCACCTCTCCTTAGCGCAAGAGATCCGTCAAGACTCTGGTGTACCAAGGAAGTTCGCCCCTGCAAAGACAATGTCCCGTCTTTTATCAAAAACAGAGATTGACTGTCAACCGCCTCGTCATAGGCTACGTGATGACCGACAATTTCAGCGAGGGTAGCATAGAGGTCTCCCAAGCAGACCAATCGCTCATTCACTGTATCTCTCTCTATCTTATCCGGCCAGCGCAGCAAAAGTGGTACGCGATGACCCCCTTCATAGATGTCCGACTTCATCCCCCTGAAATGATAGCTTGGATTATGACCGGCTGCTCTCAGTTCATCAAAATCTGCCATTGGCGAACATCCGTTGTCACTGGTGAGTATCACCAATGTGTTTTGGGCAATCCCCTGAGCATCAAGTTCAGAGAGGACTCTGCCCACGACATCGTCACAATGGAGTACAAAATCGCCATACTCATTCGTCTTGGACTTCCCTCTGAACTTAGGATGGGGAAGAATGGGAGTATGAGGAGCTGGCAGGGAAAAATAGAGAAAAAACGGATGATCCTTGTGCTCTTGGATGACTTTTAGAGCCTTTTCTGTGAGATGGTCGAGCACCTCTTCATGGACAAAATTGTCAGCAGTCAAGCCCTCACGCCAAAAGCCCTTTGCTGTACCCTTGGTACGCTTTGTAGGAATAGCAGTAAAGCGGTCATCTTGAATATAGACATACGGTGGCATGTCCAAAGATCCGCTGATTCCATAAAATGAATCAAACCCAACACTGGTTGGGCCTCTCTTTATAGGTTTGCTGTAATCGACAGGATTACTTTCTGCAAACTCTGCGGCCTCAATGAAACCTTCTCCCTTGGGAAGGTCCATGCCCAGATGCCACTTGCCTACCATAGCGGTAGCATAGCCGTTGGCCTTGAGCATCTCTGCTACGGTTCTTCTCCCTTCGTCTATCAAGGGAGGAGAGAAGCCACCCAAGACATAGCTCTTGAGTCTGGATCGCTAATTGTAGCGCCCAGTGAGAATGCTGTATCGACTGGGAGTACAGACAGCGCTGGTGGCATGAGCATCTGTGAAACGCATGCCCTCAGAGCTGAGACGATCGAAGTGGGGAGTAACAAAGGGACAACCAGGATTGAGCGATGAGACATCGCCATACCCTAGGTCATCAGCAAGTATATAAATGATGTTCGGCTTCACTTGTTATCTCCACTTCGTATTACAATCAGTGCAAGGCCGAAGGATCGACCCTGCACCAAATGATCGAGGTTTTACTTGTACTGGCGGTTGTAGGCCGTCTGCATCAGGTTGAGTACGTTCTGCAACTGCAATCTCTCAAGGTTGACCTTGTAGTCATTCCAGACCTTGTCATCATTGACATCAAGAGAGCCGACCATGAATTTTACTGCGCTCTGACGGATATAGTTCGCAAGCTCACGCTTTACGGTAGAGAATCTTTCACTCTCTTCGGCAGTGTACTTCAGTACGGGAACTTCAACAGCGGTGTCCTCATATGGCTTGTAGAGATTGGTGGTCTCGTCAAAGAGGGTCTTCTCGTTGTTGGCCGGCAGGTAGTAGGCTGGATCGTCTTGAGTAATCGGCTTTGAAGCAAGGCCATTCTTCAAGGAAGGGGTCATAGCTGCAGTGTAGGTCTGAATCCAGGTGTCATTCTGTGGGTCCTTGTCATTCCAAAGCTTCAACTGCTGCCAAACAGCAGGCTTTCCATCAAGACCAATTTGTCCTTCCTCTGCCCAAGCCCATGCCTCACCCTCAAAACCGTTGCGCTGCAACAGCGTACCTTCAGGGCTGTACATGAAATCGAAGTAGCGGATGATTGCCTCAGCATAGGGGCTCTTGCTGCTGATGACCAGTCTTCCGATCTCAGGATTCTGGAAGAATGCAACTGAGTACTGAACACCCTTCGGTCCCTCAAGCGGCGCAATGGCACGGAAGTTGTTGAAACGATCGCCGCCGATGGTGGCAAACTGGCCTCTCCAACCACCTGCTGCAAATCCGACAACCGGCTGAGCGGAACTCTCAACGAGCTGGGTGAGCTGGCTGGAATCCTGGGTGAAGGACCCATTGTAGATCAAGCCTTCTTTGTACAGTTTGTTGATATAAGCAAGACCTTCGCGGTAGGCATCCTTGTTCACAGCTGTGTCTACTTTACCGTTGTTCATCATATAGCCTACGTTGTCATCAGCGTTGGCATTGATGTTGGTGTCAAGATCGCAGTAGATGAAGCTGTTGAGCAAGAAACGCTCGACTTGGTCGGACCAGCCGATGATGGAACCTGCAAGAGGAATCTCGTCAGCTCTTTTGTTTCCATTGGGGTCTCTCTCCTTGATAGCCTTCAGAACCTGATAGAACTCGTCTGTGGTGGTAGGAGTATCCAATCCAAGGGCGTCAAGAAATGGTTGATAGACAAAGAGCTTTGCCTGGTTGGAGCAGTGGAAACAGCCTTCAAGACGAGGAAGGGAGTAGATGTTTCCATCAATATTGGTCATAAAACCGATACCACCGGGAAACTCTTCAAAAGCTTTCATCATGTTGGGCATCCACTCCTTGGAGTAGAACTTATTCAATGGCATGAACAAGCCTTCCTGTGCGCCATAGGTTGTCTCCAGGGTGTTGTTAATATTAAATCCAAGAAAAGCGTCAGGATAGTCACCACTTGCCAAAACAAGGGCAAGCTTTTCTGTTGCTGCCTGTTCGGGGATCATGATGTAGTTCACTTTGATGCCGGTGAACTCTTCCATGTACTTGGTAAAACGGTTGGTGTTGAAATCCTCAACACAAGGCGGCTGTGCCACCATGATGTCTATTGTGATGGGAGTCTTGACCACAGGGAAAGTCCCTACGGGGGTGTACTCTATCACAGGCTTTGCCGCAGTGGTCGCTTTAGACCCTTGGGCAACGAGATTTGTCGGTAGCAAGAGAGCGACCAACAGTACGATAAGCAATGTCTTCTTCATGGATTCCTCCTATTGTATTCAGGCACCAAGTGCCCGCTTACTGCTAACCTTTCACGGAGCCGATCATGACTCCCTTTACAAAGAACTTCTGTACGAACGGATAGATGACCAATAGCGGCAAACTTGCCACCACGATTACAGCGTATCTGATCGTTTCACTCAAACCCTGAGCCCTGATTGCAGCCTGTACATCGACGGTCATAGATGGTGTATTGCGATTGATGATCAGAATGTTTCTCAACACAATCTGCAGAGGATAGAGTGCTTGCTTCTGAAGATACAAGAGGGCATCAAAATACTTATTCCACTGCCCTACTGCATAGAAGAGGGCAAGAACAGCGATAATGGCACCACTTAAGGGAAATACAAAGGAGAAAAGAAAGCGGATATCCGAACACCCGTCAATCTCTGCAGCTTCATAGAGTTCGTCGCTGATATTCTCCTGCAGAAAGGTCCTTGCAATGATTACATTCCACACAGTCACCGCATTAGGCAGGATGATCGCCCATCGCGTATCATAGATCCCAAGGTTCCTGACTACCAAGTAAAGAGGAATCGTGCCTCCCGAGAAAAGCATGGTAAAGAGGATGATCTTGGTAACCACCGATCGGCCATAAAACTCCTTCCTGGAGAGAGGATAAGCCAAAAGCATGGTCAACATGACGCTCACCACAGTACCACTTACCATGTAGATAAGGCTGTTCATATACCCTGTTCCAATCTGTTTGTTGGTGAACACAGCCTTGTAGCTTACTAAATCAAAATTTACGGGAAACAACCAGACTTTCTTGGCCATTACTGCCTGAGGCTCGCTGAACGAGCATGAGATGATGTAGATCAGCGGATAGAGTACGATGATAAGGCTGACGAAGAGAAAACTGTTCACCAAAAGGGAGAATATACGGTCTACCATCAACTCTTTTTGTTTGTAATGCATCACCACAGACCTCCTTCCTTGTTCTTCATTTTTGCCAGATGATTGAAGGTCAAAATCAGAATGATGTTGATGACTGAGTTGACCATGTCTATAGCTGTGGAGTAACTGAAGTCACTATTTATCAAGCCCATCTTATAGACATAGGTGGACATGATCTCTGCAGACTGTAAATTCAAGGGATTCTGCATCAAGAAGGCTTTCTCAAAGCCAAGGCTCATGATGAATCCCATGTTCATGATGAACATGATTACGATGGTGTTCTTAATACAAGGCAAATCCACATACCAGATCTTCTGAAACTTGTTCACCCCGTCCACCTTTGCAGCTTCATAGAGCTCAGGATTTATGCCAGTAAGGGCTGCAAGGTAGATGATGGCGTTGTAGCCAGTATTCTGCCACAATGCAGACCAGACATAGATGTGCTTGAAGTAGGAGGACTCTCCCATAAAGTTCAGTGAATCTTTTCCGAACGCAGTACGGATGGCATTAAAGAGCCCTAAGGCAGGATCGAGAAACTGCATCAGAATGGCAACCATGACCACTGTGGAGATAAAGTAGGGAGCATAGGTGACCATCTGTACGCTCTTTCTCCACGTCTTGGATGCTGTCTCGTTCAACGCTATGGCAAGGATGACTGCCAAGGGAATTGAGGATACAAGGGCATACATACTCAAGGAGAAGGTGTTGTACATGATTCTCAAACTAGAAGGGTTCTTGAAGAACTTCTCAAACTGATAGAATCCAACCCATGGGCTGTTCCAGATTCCCAAGCTTACACGATACCGTTTGAATGCAAGCAACACGCCATACATGGGAACGTACTTGAATACAATAAAATAAAGCATGGGCAAGGCGACAATGAGATAGAATTGCCAATGACGGCCCATTTTTCTTCCCAGACTGAGTTTCTGTGGTTGCAGCTGTGCGTTCTTCATGCATAAAGCGTCGCATACAAGTTTGATACGCATAAGAGTCAAGTTTCAAAAGCAGAACGTCGCACAGGGGTCCCGTATGCGTCAGATTTTGAAATATGAGTCAAAGTTTAAAAATTTGACGCTCAGTTCGATGGCTTATGAAAACTTTGACTCTATTGCAACATTCCTACACAAGCTAAGCTACCATCAAGGAGAAACAGCGATGAAACGCAGTGCAGTACAACAATGGCTCGATCTTCAATTCGGCCTCTTCATCCACTTCGGGCTCTACTCAATTCTTGCAGGAGCCTGGAAAGGGAAACCCATAACCCGTGGATATTCAGAACAGATACTTTCCCATGGGTATTTACCTCAAACAGACTATGAAGCACTTATCAATCAGTTCAGTCTTCCTAAATTCGATCCCGAACATATCGTATCTGTGGCAAAAGAAGCTGGAATGCAGTATATGGTCATCACAACCAAGCACCATGATGGTTTTTGTCTCTATGATACAAAAACCACTGATTATAAAAGCACCAAGGCTGCCTGCAAACGCGATATCGTGAGAGAACTCAGTGAGGAGTGCCAAAAACAAGGACTTCGCTTCGGTATCTATTTCTCTTGGATCGATTGGCACTTTGCACATGCCCTGCCCATAAGCAGTCATAACAGTGATGCCATCCCAGAGTTGCACCAGCAATTGAATATTGCTCAGCTGACAGAACTTTTAACGAACTACGGGCCAATTTGTGAATTGTGGATGGACATGGGGGCTCCGACAGTGCAACAGTCACAAGAGGTATATGACCTTGTACAGAAGTTGCAACCAATGTGCATGGTGAATGGAAGAATCTGGAATGATAGGCAAGATTTTTTGACCATGGGAGACAACGAGTTACCGAGCGTCGCCCTTGACTGTCCTTGGCAGACACCAGCTTCTATCTATAAGGAAACTTGGGGATATCGCGAATGGCAAGAGCGGGGAGACAAGGACCAAAAGATTTTAGAGCTGACCGAAACAGCAAGGAAGGTCGTATCAGAAGGCGGAAACTACCTTCTTAATATTGGACTGGTAGGGGATGGGTCAATCCAAGAATTCGAAGAAAAGGTCCTGAAAGGGATTGGAAGAAATCTGAAAAAGATGGGGCTCTACAGGAGAGCAAAAGAATATGAAATACCCACCTTTAGTATGCATACCGATGAGATCCTATGCTCTGAGGCCTTCGTCTTCTACCGCTATGCAGGAAGCGACTATTACACGTACGCTCCTATTCCGACTTCCTTGCATTGGCGGTTGGAGCTGAAAGAAGATACAACATTACGTATTGAGTGGAAAACAGAAGTCCCTATTGCACACCAACAAAAGCTTTGCCTCGAGGTTGGAAGCATCAAGCTGTTCAGCTCACTGCAACAAGGACGCACCAAGGATACAATGGTAAGCTCTCTTGCTCTCAATAAGGGGGTGCACCATCTTTGTCTCCATACAGTGGGAGATCCACTGGTTAGACCCGAAATAATTGATACTAACATTGCATTGGTTGTTAGGAAGGATATGTAGTATGAAAATTGAAGTATGTTTGGAGTCGATAGAGAGTGTATTGGCAGCAGAGGCCGGGGGCGCCGACCGAGTGGAGTTCTGCGCCGACCTGTTCGAGGGGGGCACCACCCCTTCGCTGGGAGCGTTCAAGGTGGCACGAAAGAAGTCCAAGATAGCGATGAACGTGATGGTCAGGCCCCGCGGGGGCGACTTCTGCTACAGCGATGTTGAGTTCGAGGCGATGAAGGAGGACGTGAGGCTCTTCAGGGAGGCGGGTGCCGACGGCATCGTCTTCGGCATCCTCACAGAGGACGGGGAGATTGACGTACAGAAAAGCGCCGAGCTCATCGCCCTTGCCAGGCCCTGCTCGGTGACCTTCCACCGCGCCTTCGACATGACGCGCGATGCTTCGCGCTCGCTTGAGACGCTCATCGGCTTGGGCGTAGACCGCATCCTGACCAGCGGCCTGGAGGCAACGGTACTAGAGGGGCTACAGACGCTCAAGAACCTGATCCGAGAGGCGGGCGACCGGATAATCATCATGCCCGGCTGCGGCATCAGCGAGCGCAACTTCGCCTTCATCAAGGAACAGCTGGGTGCCAAGGAGTACCATGTCTTTCTTCCGGGCACCCATGAGTCGAGGATGACCTACCGACCCGATTACATCTACATGGGAGGCATGCTCAGGCAGACAGAGTTCAGCATCAGCTGCACCGACAGAGGCAGGGTGAGCTCGATAGTGGGGGCCAAGCGATGAAAAAACGTATATTCGTCGGGGGGCTGCACCATGAGAGCGACACCTTCAACCCCATCATCACCAAACGTGAGGAGATCTGGGTGACCAGGAAAGAGGACCTGCTGACAAAGCGGGAGAGCTCGGCAAGCGGCATCATCAACACCCTCATCGCCGCAGGCTACGAGGTAGTCCCCTCGCTCATCGCGCGGGCGGTGCCCAACGGGGTGTGGGACCATGACTGCTACCAGCAACTGAAGGGCGAGCTCTTGGACTGCCTGAAAGAGGCCGGACGGATCGACGCCATCTGCCTGTCGCTGCACGGCAGCATGCGTGTTGAGGCAATCGGGGAGGCAGAGCAGGACCTGTTGGAGGCGATCAGGGCCATCCACCCAAGGACGCCCCTGTTTGCAAGCCTGGACATGCACGCAACGCTCACCAAAAGGATGAAGGCCGCCGCAGACGGCTTTGTCGGCTACAAGTGCGCCCCCCACACCGACACCTACGAGACGGGCATCCATGCAGCGCTGATGGTCATCCGCACCCTGGAGGCAAACAGCAAGGCTACCATGGCGGCTCTGCGCATCCCCATGCTCATCGCAGGCGAGCAGAGCGAGAGCTCGGTTGAGCCGATGAGAAGCCTGATCAAAGAACTCCGATCAATGGAACAGCAGCAAGGCGTGCTCGCCTGCTCCTACCTGCTGGGCTTCCCCTGGGCCGACGGGGCCGAGAACGCGGTGCATGCGGTGGTGGTGACCCAGGACGACCAGAGGCTGGCAGACAGCCTGGCAAAAGAGCTTGCCTCGCTCTTCTGGGACAGAAGAGGCGAATTCGGTTTCTACAACGAGACGAGGACGAGCGAGGACGCCCTCAAGGCAACTAGAGAATCGATTGAACAGGGGGTGTACCCGGTGGTCATCAGCGACAGCGGGGACAACCCCACAGCCGGATCAAGCGGGGATGTGACAAACTTTCTCAGCCTCATCCTCAGAGACCCCGTGCTCACAAAACTCGACCCGCCCCTGCTCTACCAGGGCTTCTACGACCCACAGGTGGTCGCTCAGGCATTCAAGGAGGGCATAGGCTCCTCGTTCGACTGCTCGCTCGGTGCGAAGTTCGACACGCTCAAGAGCAAGCCGGTGAAGGCGAAAGTACGGGTGAGGAGCCTGAAGGGGCAATGGCAGGGGGCCAACGGGGCCGACCTGGCGCTGCTGGATGTTCAAGGAGTCGACGTGGTGGTCGCCAGCAAGCACGTGGGGTTCTACGACCCAGAGATGATGAGAATCCTAGAAGTAGAGCCGAAAGACAGGAAGGCGATCGTGGTAAAGCTGGGCTATCTGGAGCCTGGGATACGCGCGATCGCCAAGCGCTCGATGATGGCTCTCACCACAGGCTCCTCCGACGAGCTCTTCGAGCGGCTTCCCTACAAGAACCTCCCTCGTCCCATCTACCCCTTGGACAAGGAGTTCGATGCTACGCTTGAGTTGATTTGAGAGAAATTTCTGTATAGCTTGATGATTCAGCATAATGTGTGTATAGGGAAGTTTCATCCACTTCCCTTTTTTTCCCTTTCTCACAAAGAAGCAATCCTTGACAAATCAAAAAATGAGAGCATATACTAAAACAGTAAAAACGTTTTGCGTAAATTTGCGTTTACATACATTTGAATCCAAAAGGAGGATTTTATGAAAAAAGCTTGTATTGCTTTGATGATTCTACTGCTTATGGGTACGACCATTTTTGCAGCAGGAACAAAGGAAGAGGGAGCAAAGAAAGAGGTAACACTCTCTGTGCTTTGGTTCAATGATGCCAATGAGTCGGATGTCTTTCTAAAGACGATGGATGACTATTTAAAAGCCAATCCTCATGTAAAACTTGATCTACAGATCATTGCTTACAATGAGTATGACCAAAAGCTCAAGATGATGATCAGCGGAGGTAATCCTCCAGATTTGGCTCGCATCACAACCAATACGCTCTCTGTGGTAGTCGATAGTCTTGAACCAATCGATAATCATGTGAGCGATGTTGAAGCTGTAAAGAAGGAATATCTTCCTTCGATGGTAGCCTTTGCCACCAACAAGGATGGCAAGTTCGTTGCCTATCCCACTGAAGCTACTGCTAATGGCATGTTGGTAAACAAGACTGCATTTGACAGGGCTGGAATTGATGTAGACGAAGTCAGCAAGACCTGGACTTGGAGTGAATGGGAAACCATCATCAAGAAGGTTGTTGCAGCCAACCCGAGCATGAAGTACGGACTCGCCGTTGACTTTACCCCACACCGATTCTCTACTCTCATGTATCAGTGGAACGGACGGTTTTTGAACGAAGACCAGTCGAACATCAAGTTCAACAATCCCGGTACCATTGAAACTCTGAAATGGTTCAAGCATATTCATGATGAAGATCTGGTTCCAAAAAGTGTATGGCTCGGTTCAGAAAACCCTGCAGAGCTCTTCCAAGCTGGTTTGGTTGCAGGACATATCGGAGGCAGCTGGAACATCAACACGTATAATAAGAATGTGAAGGACTTTGAGTGGAAAGCAGTAAGAATGCCTCAAGGACGTATCAATTCATCTGTTCCCGGTGGCAAGTTTGTTGCTTCGTTCAAAGGTACAAAGAACCAAGAAGAAGCCTTCAAACTCATGGCAGCTTTCGCTGATAAGTCACATAACGAGAGATACAGCCGTGACACCTTCAATATTCCTTCCCGCAACGATGCCCAGGTGACCTATCCTTCCAACAGCAAGGACTTCGAGGTATTTCTTGAAGAGCTGAAAGTTACTCCAGCATATACTGCCAATGAGTGGAAGAATACCAACCTAAGCAAAATCACCACCTACATTCGAGAACAGATTGTAGAAGTGTTGCTTGGCAATGTTACAGCTGAACAGGCTGTGGCAAATGTTGACAATCGAGGAGCCAGTTTCTTTAGATAAACACAGGGAATTTGGATATCGGCTCCTCCTTGAGGAGGAGTCCGATTCTTCTGGCCAGCAGCGCTGCCTGCCTTAGAAACCATATGAAACAACGTACAAAAGGGAATTTCCACCAAACTGCAGCTCCGCTGCTTTTCCTGCTTCCCAATATTGTCATTTTCGGTACATTCATCATTATTCCAGCCGTCCAAGGGCTGAGAATGTCATTCACAGAATGGGGAGTCTTCACGACCCCGCGTTTTATCGGCCTAGACAACTTCAAAGAGTTGATCGCAGATGAAGTTTTTTGGAAAACTTTCGCCAATACGCTGTCGTACTCTTTTTTCACCGTCAGCTTGATCATGATCTATGCTTTAGCCTTGGCTTTGTTGTTGTATAAAAATACCATCAAAGGAGAAAAAGCATTTCGTTCTCTTTTTTATATACCCTCGCTGTTGAGTATGATTACGGTCGGTATTGCCTGGCGTTTCATTCTCGGTGATGAGATGGGGATTATCAACTACTTGATTCGAGCTTCCGGAGGTAGCGGGGTCCGATGGCTCACAGATAGCAAACTTGCCATGGTTTCAATTATCGGCGTATCCATCTGGGCTCAAGCAGGCTACTACATGGTCATTCTGATTGCCGGACTTCAAGCCATTCCCCTCGATTTGTACGAGGCGGCAAAAATCGATGGTTCGTCTACACCCAGAACTTTTATTTCGATCACCCTCCCCCTACTAAAAAGCACGTTGCTGGTTGTTTTGGTGCTTGCCACCATCACCTCCTTCAAAGCATATGAACTGATTGCGGTAATGACAAAAGGAGGTCCTGGGTATGCAACCAAACTCATCGTCCAACAAGTGTATCAGGTTGCCTTCCTTGAAGACAGGATGGGGTATGCAAGTGCCATGTCGATTGTACTGATGTTGATCATTTCGCTCTTCACCGTGGTCCAATTCAAGGTCAGTGGGAGGGACCAAGATTATGAGTAAACAGAGAGCATCGATAACCCTACATTATCTTGTTTTGACATTACTGTCCCTAGCTACCTTACTTCCGGTACTCTGGGTAGTTCTCTCCTCATTCAAGCCACAGAGCGAATTATTCCGAATTCCCCTATCGTTCATTCCTCACCAATGGACGCTTGAAAACTATGTTTCAAGTCTTGCTGCAGGAAATTTCCCTGTTTATTTCTCCAATACCGTTTTTGTGGCGACAATCTCTACCTGTATCACAGTTTTGATCAACCTGATGGCAGGCTACGCCTTGGCTAAGTACATTTTTCGAGGGAGAGACCTCATTTTTACCATCATGATAGCTACCCTGATGATTCCACTACAGGTCATCATGATTCCGATATTTCTGCAGTTGAAGAGTCTAGGAATGCTGAACTCTCTTTGGGGGATTATCATTCCTCCTGCTGCAACCCCGACAGGAGTCTTTCTTGCAAGACAGTATCTGATCAATCTCCCTGATTCACTGATAGAGGCTGCTCGCATAGATGGAGCTAAGGAACATACGATCTTTTTCAGACTCATTGTGCCTATGAGCAAGCCCATTGTTGCTACTATCGCCATCTTCAGTTTTATGTGGCGCTGGAATGATTACTTATGGCCTTTGATTGTCATCACAGACAATCGCAAACAGACCATTCAACAAGCGCTGGCGAACTTCGTCGGTCAATTGCAGATAAACTGGTCGAATCTGCTTGCCATGACTACTATCGCAATAATCCCCGTCATCATCGTGTTCCTCGCTTTCCAGAGGTTTTTCTTCTCCGGCATAGCTGCAGGATCAGTTAAAGGTTGAATACATGAAACATATTATACACTCTCTTTGTGCTTGCCGTCTTCTCAGTCCTTCCACGATCGAAGCAACCGGGACAGGTGGGACTATGCATATACAGTTCTTCAGCAGTGAGATTCTTAGGGTTTCCTATCATTTTGAAGCTGTAACTGTGCACGAGGTATTCCAGCAGGCTAGCCGCTATATTACCAGTATGAGCGACAGTCTCTGTCTTGATGAACCTGTTGGGATCAAGGATGAAAAAGATGTGTTTGTCATCACCTGCGGTCAATGCAGGGTCGTGCTGGAAAAGCAACATGCCTTGATAAGCATATGGCATGGAGGCAAACTGCAACATGGAGGAAGGGTTGGTACTGCCGACACAGTGCTTCCATCCTATCAGGTCCGTTGCTTTACCAAACGAGATTCAAAAGATTCATTCAGTCGGTTCAACTTTCCACTCGCAGAGGGTGACGAGTTCTATGGGCTTGGCGATAAGAGTGGTCTTCCAAACAGGAGAGGAAGACGCTTTTCCATGTATAATCGAGACTCTCTTGGCTATGATGCTTCCAATTCCGATCCGTTGTATAAATCTGTTCCTTTCATGATCAAGCGCAATCCCGAGACAGCAGTAATGTGCGGGCTGCTTTTTGACCAGAGCCTGATAAAGTTATTTGATCTTGGACGAGAGAGTCCTTTCTACTTTTCTGTTGAAGTCGAAGGCGGGCCGTATAGCTATTTTGTCATGTTGGGAGAGTCATACCATCAAGTGTTGAAGAATTACTTCAAGATAACTGGGTTCCCTGCCTTGCCTCCTCTCTTCAGCTTCGGCTTTTTTGGCTCATCCATGAATTATGCAGAACCCGATGATGCACAAGATCGTATCTTGGAATATTTTGCGACCATCGAGAAGTATCAGATACCTTGTGAGGGAATGTATGTCTCTTCCGGGTATTTAAAGAGTTCTGAGGGCAAGCGATATGCCTTTCTTTGGAATAAGGATAAGTTTCCCGACTACAAGGCGTTTCTCACCTCTCTCTCCAAGCGGGGATACAATCTATGTATGAATATAAAACCCGGGATTCTTACCTCTCATCCTTGGTATGCAGAGTTGGAGGAAAAAGGGTATTTCATAAAAGATAATGAAGGAGGCCCATATCAGGAGTTTTTCTGGGGAGGTGATGCGTCCTTCATCGATTTCAACAACCCTGAGGCGAAAGAATGGTGGAAGAACCAACTGAAGACTCAGTATCTCGATCATGGGTGCACAGGCATTTGGAATGACAATAATGAGCTTGAGCTTGAAGATATCGAACTTGAAGCTTACAAGACAAAAACGCTGTATCCCATCAAGATGGTTGAGGCCTCGTATGAGGCTTTCAAACAGCAAAGCCCTGATAAGCGGCCTTGGATTTACAGCAGGAGTGGCTACTCTGGTCTCCAACGCTTTGCCAGAACTTGGTCAGGCGATAATGTAAGTGATTACAAAACGCTGAAATTCAATCAGTACATGGGACTCGGTTTTGGGCTGTCCGGCCTTCCGTTCTTCGGTCATGACCTGGGAGGATTTTTTGGAGCTTTTCCTGAAGAGGAATTACTGGTTCGATCTTGTCAATCGGCAGTATTTCAGGGAAGATTTGTAATCCATTCCTGGAGAGAAGATGGCATTCCTACCGAACCTTGGTCCTATACAACTGCTCTGCCTCATATTCGATCTCTCATTCTTGAGCATTATCGGTTCATGCCGTATATCTATACCTGTGCGTTCGAAGCCTGTACAGAAGGTATCCCGATCGAACGGTCACTGTTGCTTGAATTCCCTGATGATGACCAGATTAAAAAAGACGAAGTAAACTCTCTTTTCGGGCCATCTATCTTGAAGGTGTTGATAACCGAAAAAGGGATGAGTAAGAAGGATGTATATCTGCCGAAGGGGCTCTGGTGGTATGACAAGGAGGGTAAGCCTTGGAAGGGAGGTATTACTTTGAGTCTTGACTACCCTCCTGAAGGAGAAGTTATTTGGTTTGCCAAGGAAGGATCGGTCATCCCGACTGCTCCGCATGTAAGGCATCTGGAAAGTGGGTTAATCGATATAGTCCATTTACTGGTACATCCTTGTAAAACGAGGGGAATGACAGTGACATCGTACTACTTTGAGGATGATGGGAGTACAGAGCTTGCCAACAAACAGTATAATCTCTGGGAGTTCACTGTCTCGGAGGACTCTTTGCTCATCACAAAGAAAGTTGGGAGAGTTTCTAAAAAAAGAGTGTTCAATCTACAACTTCCTCTCGGGTATGCTTGCTCACAGGAAAGCTTCAATCCTGATAGCCTTTTGGAGGGAGAAAGTCTCCATGTGGCGATAAACGAGTGACAAAGCCTGTAAGAGGCTTTACACTTACGAAACAGGGGGTGGATATGCGTGAACAAGTGACTATCGTGGATGTTGCGAAAGCAGCTGGGGTTTCCCCAGCGACGGTCACTCATGCACTGAATGGGAAACGTCCGGTCGGAGAAGCTACTCGAAAAAAAGTACTTCAGGCCATTGAACAACTTGGCTATGTGCCGTCTTGGAATGCCTCTAGGATGAAACGGGGGAATTCAGGAATAATCGGGTGCTTGGCAGCCGATATTACCGAAACCTTTGTCAATCAGATTGTGCGTGGAATCGAGCATGGGCTTTCTGGTGGCCAATACTCCCTCTTCTTTGTCAGTGGCATTGAGTTTGGAAACGATTTGAAAAAGGCCTATAACTTTCTCAAGAGTCACAACGTTGAAGGAATCCTTTTTTGTCATCATATTCCTATTTGGAAAGATTTTAACCTTGATACACAGAATTCTGATATTCCTATTGTTTCGATCAATATGGCTGCAGAACAGATGATTAGTGTAGTTGTTGATAATACAACCGGAGGGTATCAGGCGGCAGAACACCTCTATGGGTGCGGGATGCGCCACCCTGCGATGATCAGCGGGCCAGAAGAACGACTCTCTGTACAAGACCGTCTTCAAGGGTTCTCACAACGGGTAAGCGAGTTACAGCTACAAATGCCTACGCATTATTACTATGGTGATTATGATTTCAATCATGGTTTTGAAGCTACCCAATCACTGATGCAAGAATACCCTCAAACCGATGGTATCTTTTGTGCAAATGACTATATTGCTGCAGGAACCATTGCTGCATTACAGCATATGGGCTATCAGGTACCACATCAAGTACGTGTAGTGGGCTTTGACAATCGTGATTTCTCAGAGTTCTGGAATGTACCCATCACCACATTTGAGCTTCCTTTACAACAGATGGGTATGCTGGGTGTAAGTTTGCTTAAGCAGGCAATACATACAGGAATGTACAGTAAATCCCAACATGTACTTCAATCAAAACTGATACCAAGGAAGAGTAGCAAGGGCTAGAGACGACGAAGGGGAACCTGCTTGGCAGATTCCCCTATCTCATATTGCAAATAACCCGGAGTCTATGCTGTTACCTCATTTTCCGCACCCCAAATCGGGTGTTTTCCGGGTAATTTATTTGGGCAGCCTTAATCGGTGCTTTCACTCTCTTGCTGCATGAGTAGCACTGCAGGCTCGAGTGCCTTGACGGACAGCTCCCTAAGTTGTTCCACGATGCTGTCCAATTCAATCCTATTGGCAACCCATCGACGCATCAGGTCCGCAGTGTCACCCTTCAATATCCTTGAGACCGTCTTGCCTTGTACTTTGGTAGTCCAGTACACATAGGGGCCATGACGTTGGGAAGGGTCGGAATGACAAGGGCACTTCTTGTAGGAACAAGTCAAATACCGTTCATAGATGGAACCTTGGGCTATGAAGCCCAAAGCGGATAATTGTCCGAGCAGGTTCTTGTGCTTCTCCAAGCAATCATCGAATACTTTTTGTGCTTCTTCTGCATGCATGAATCTTGACCTCGCTCATACTTTACCGTAGAATACAGTAAAGCATATAGCCCGTCAAGGGGGAAGCACTGCCGGTTTTATCGGAATCCGAAGTCTCCCTTTACAAAAAGACTGAACGTGAAATCATATCTAGTTCATAGCAAGGTCAACACCAGTAGCTTGTCAACTACAAGGCCTCGGAATCATCATCCTCAAGGCTCTCGATCAGCGGGATCTGCAAGGGTGGAAGGCCAGCTTTCTGAAGGGAGTCTGAGATAGTGAGCCTGAAGTATGGGTGAATGACTCTTGGAACCAATTGCTCGACTATTTCCTTTCTAACCTGTTCAGAGACCTTTTTTTTGTACTTGCTCCTGAATACAATTTTAAATTCGACTTTCAACTTGAAGAACAAATCCTCCTTTTTGGGATCATCAGAGTGATCCTGTTTGCCAACAGCAGAGAATTCCATCGGAAATCGTACGATGATGTCCCCCGATTTCTGGAGCAATGTAATCTTGTCGACAACAGGGGAATAGGAATAGAGTAATTTCGACTTTGAGTTCATCTTCTCATCGAAGAATTCATACTCAAGTTTGGGAACTGAGAGGGAAAGAATGTCTGCGTCCTTTGCATATTCAGCAATTGTCATAATACAACCTCATTGGGTAGTGTTTCTCCGGTTCTTCCGAGCCTGGAAAATCAATATTGGCGTTGAGTTCGGTCGCGAAAATTGGTGCCCCTTGGAGCCCATTGCTCTGACATACGGGGAATTTCGAAGGCGCCTCGTTTTTCCACCGTCATTGTAGGCACGGGGGAAACCTTGCTTAACAAATGCTCAATGGTCCTTTCTTGACCTTTTATAATTCCATTCTCTTGGGAAAGCATCTCGGAGACAAGATGATTCAAACTCACACCATATTCATCAGCAGTCTCGGACAGTTCGCGGTGAAGTTTTGAAGAAATCCGAACCATGAATTTGCCACTATAAGCTTTTGCACCATCTTCCTCAGGTTCTGGTATTACACGGCCATCATCCAAGCAGGATTGAATCCAATCAGCCTTGGCGTCCTCGATCATCGCATAGGCTTCCTCTATGCCTTCGCCCACAGACATACATCCTGGCAACTCCTTGACTTTGATGAAATATGAGCCGTCAGACTCTTTTTTAGTCTCGATAGTATACGGAAGCTTAAGATAGTCTTCCAATGATCTCATCGTAATTCTCCTTTAATCCAAACAACCTGATTACCTGCACAATATAGGCCCGCTTCAGAGGCTTCTGGATGGGTACAGTAACCACAATTTCTCTTTTCTGGTGAGTGAAGACCACATGGGACCCTCGTCCTCCATTTCTCTCAATACAGCCAAGACCTAGTAGCACGTACCGAAGTTCGTCATAATCTACATCATTCGGTTGGGACACCAGTTTTCGTATTCTTTTTTCCAACTTATCCAAAAGTTCCCTACGAATTGATACTATAGTAATACTACATATGATACCAAAAAAGCAACAAAAATGTAAAATAATATAATATTATTCGTCCTACTTCTCTTTCTGAACGACCTACCGTATTCTAACCCTATCGTTAAAACATCAGAACTTAACAGTTGTGCTCAGTTGGCCATGCACGCTACTGTACACTCAGACAAGTCCAATCGAGAGCTCGGGAATTCCTCCCGATCTTTCTTTTTGCCCGAAGGGGTACCACGCATGCCTTACAAGCCCAAGCGACCGTGAAGCTAGAGCGGCTGTACTGAGTGATTTCTACAGGTCATCATCGGGATGCGGTCCCCATGCCACATCATTCAAATACAAGGTCATCCCAACTGAGGTAAGCGCATCCATGTCAAATTCAGTTGCAAAAAGATCCCGTTTCGATTCCCACGAATCGATCGTTATGGTGGTCGGATCCTGATAATACGACGCGACTTTTCCCGTCTCATCAAACGTTACGATCCTGAAGAACGGGAGCCCTCGCTCGAGACCGACATCATAGGTTGCATAGATCAGATTTCCACAATTTTCAGCCGGTTCGGTTGCATTGTAATCCTTAACTTCTGTGAGTTTTGACACTCGAACCTTAGTTGGCTTGGAAACGGCATGAACTCAATCAAATAATTTATTACAAAACAACAAGATTCCGCTGGCCGGACCATTGCCAAGCGGGTGTTTTTGTACTATAGTTTTAGTGTCATAATAACACTCGTTAAGGAGGCTCTATGTACCAGAAATTCTCAGTGCCGATACCCGAGGTCCCGGGCAAGATCACCAGGAAGAAAAGTGCTGATGGGAGCATCTACCTCTATCTGGAAATCGACAGGACCTACCACAAGGACAAGGGTTACACCATACCCAGGAGGGTGTGCATAGGCAAGCAGGAGCCCAAGGCAGGCCAAAGGATGTTCCCCAATGAGAAGTACGATGAATACTTCCCCTGCGAATCGGCTAAGAACTCCCCTGAGTACTCGGCATCAAGAAGCAGCTGCCTGCATGCAGGCACGCATGCGGTCGTCAGAAGGATCTTGGAGAAATACAAAATCCTAGACTGGCTGCAGGGCCGGTTCGGCCAAAAGGACGGGGCTTTGGTGATGGACCTGGCCGTCTACCTCATCGTCACCGAAGGCAATACGGCCCAGCACTACCCCGACTACGCATACCGCCATCCGTTGTTCACCCCCGAGATGAGGATCTACAGCGACAGCAAGGTAGGCTCACTGCTCAAGGATACGATCAGCAGGGACGACACCATTGCATTCACCGAGTGGTGGAACAGCGCAAAGGACCACAGGAGAAAGATCTACATGTCCTACGACTCGACCAACAAGCTCTGCCAGGCGGGGGACATCGACATGGTCGAGGGCGGCCACGCCAAGGACGGGCGCGACGGAGATCCCATCTTCAATGTGGCGATAGCTACCGATGTCAGCGAGAGGCGGCCTGTATTCTATGAGGAGTACCTGGGCTCGGTCGTCGACGTCTCCCAGCTGGACTGCATGGTCGACAAGGCGAGGGGCCTGGGCTACAGGAACATCGGCTTCATCCTCGACCGAGGGTATTTCAGCAAATCGAACATCCAGTACATGGACGGCAACCGCTTCTCGTTCATCATCATGGCCAAGGGCAAGAAGAGCCTGGTAAGCTCGATCGTGCTTTCGGTCAAGGGCGGGTTCGAGAACAAGCGGTCGGATTACATCTGGGAGTACTCGGTAAGCGGCACCACCGCCGAGGGCTGGCTGTATGAGGGCGACGGCAGGCCAAGGTTCTTCCATGTATTCTTCTCGGAATACAGAAAGGCGAAGGAGCGCCATGAACTGGAGCTGAAGCTGCGCAAACTCTCATGCGAGCTTGACCGCCTGCTCGGCAAGGACTGCTCCAACCTCATTCTCGGCAAGTTCGAGCAATACTACAACCTTGAGTTCAGCAACGAAGGCAAGAAGAGGATCCTGGTCATGTACAGCGAGAAGGCTGACGAGATCGAGGCGATGATCGAGCTGTTCGGATACTTCTGCATCATCTCATCCGACAAAATGACGGCCCGCGATGCGCTGCTGTTGTACAAGAGCCGGGACGGCTCGGAGAAGCTCTTCGCCGCCGACAAGACCTTCCTGGGCAGCAGGTCCGAGCGGGTCCAGACCGAGGCCTCGTTGCGCTCCAAGCTCTTCATAGAGTTCCTGGCGCTGATCATCCGAAGCAGGCTCTACGCCTGCATCAGCGACCATGTCCATGCCACGAGGACCAAGCGCAACTACCTGAACGTGGTCTCGGTCATAAAGGAGCTCGAGAAGATCGAGCTCATCAGGATCGGCGACGGTGTGTACCGACTCGATCATGCCATGACAGCCAGACAGAAGGAGATCCTTTCCATATTCGGCATGAGCGATGACGACATGAGGGCGGCTTGCCACGGCATCTCCAAGGATCTTCTCACAATAGATGCTAGCGACATCAAGAGTTGCCCGAAGGATGAGGAACTGAGGGATGATTCCACAGTAGATGATGAGGAGCAAAGGCTATGCCAAGAGTAAGCAGCAATGAGAGCATGGGCAGTAAGATCGCAAAGGCCGAGGCCAAGGCGGCAAGATTGAAGAACGGCTATGAGAACGCACTGAGGGAGCTGGGTGAGCTGAGGAAAAAGCAAAGGGAGTTGCAGATCTCAAAAGTCCTCGATGCCATGGACAAGAGCGGCAAGACCTTTGAGGAAATCATCCGTCTGATCAAGCTGTAAACGGGCAAGAATTGAGCCGTTTTTGACTTCGAGTGTCAAAAATTCTGGAAGCTAACGGTAATTCTGTTGGGGAGCGATTTCGCTTCTTTAACTTCAAAAAGGCGTTACCGTCATGCTACCTTAAACATTATACCGCCAGCAACAGATGAGATTGTATCTCGAAGAAGAGAAAATACTACTTCCAGGGTGGGCCGAGAGGCCCACGGACCGCCCTACGAGCTTCATGGTTTCCACTGTCTTCTTGGAAATCCTTGTTGGCAAGGACCATAAGGGGAGGTCCTGCCTGCTACGTCCGCTGAAAGATCGGCAGCACCAATTCCTGCGGGCCTTTGGTTTGAGTGAAGAGGTGTTCCTGAGAGAGGTTGTCCTCAAGACAACCAAAAGAGGGGTATCAGATGGATGAGGTCGTCAATGTCCAAGAATAACATAAAGAGCAAGAACTCTTTTTCAGAAAAAGAGTTCTTGCTCGTGTTCTCCCAATGCTGGTACAAGGGAATAATCATGGCAACGAAGGCTCTCAGCATAAAAAGGGAGATACCTATGCACCCACCTCATCAAAAAAACCCAGACAGAAGAATTCAATGGAGAATTGTCGTGGTGGAGTGCGGAAAATGAGTGTTACTTTAAGATTTCTTTGTATAATGCCATCAAGGCCTCGGAATCTAATTGCATCGGATTATTCTTCAGACGCTCAATATTGACAGAATTTCTGAGAATCTCAAATTCAGCCTCACTTACCTGTTCCGGGGAACTGATCTCCAACTCGGCAAGCAGAGAGATAAACCACTCTATAGCTTGTTCTGCCGTTGACTGCCCTATTGATTTTGCCATTTCAACAAACACATTCAAAACATAATCAGCTCCTCGTTTATCAATGCACGATTGCGGATGATGGAGCATATACCTCCAAACATACGGAAAAGCTAAGGCGACTGCATGTCCATGAGGAAATCCGAACAGACTTGTCATTTTATAACTCATTGCATGTGGAGCTGTCGTCTTGGTTAAATTGATAGCCCGACCTGCGAGATTGGAAGCTTCAAGCATTCCTTGGTTACCCTCTTCTGTGTTCGCAAGATATCCCTCTTTAGAAGCCAACCACCGCTTGATAGCCCGCTTTGAGTAAGCGATGCTTCTAGGAGAAGATTCAACAGACCACCATGACTCCAAAGCCTGACATAAAGCATCCAGCATGCTGCACTTCTTCTGATAAATTGGGAGTGTCTGCAGCACTGAGGGATCCAGCAGTGCATAGTCAGGAAGGATACTAGGATGACTTAACGAGGCTTTTTCGCCGTTGACATAGATAACGGCAAATTGAGTAGACTCACTACCGGTACCGGCTGTCGTTGGGATTGCTATTAGCATAATCTTACTATCGGCAAGAGGTTGTGCATGATACGGAAGCTCTTTCTGCATTGGCACAAAAAGCTTGATACATTTTGCAACATCAAGGGCACTACCACCACCTACCGCAAGAATAGTATCACATCCGTACCTCTTATAGGCTTCAACCCCAAGCACGATATCCTCATACTTTGGGTTGGGACTGAAATCCTGAAATATCGTAAATGAAACAGAACTACTCTTGATTGCTTGTGCTATGGGTAGAGAAAAGAAAGACTTACCACATACCAAAAGAACCTTTTTCGCTTTACACTCCTGTAAAATTGAATCAAGAGCTGAAGCGGTACCATCTCCCCGATAAATCATCTGTGATTCATGGATTTCCTTCATGATTGCAGTGTCTCCATGAAAGCCTGCTTATTCTGCTGCGGTGTAGTATCGGGTCTCATAAGGTCTTCTCGTGACCCTGTCGAAACCATTACTTCAATCAGACAAGGTTTAGGGAAGGAATCGAGCTGCAAAGCCATCAACGCTTCGCTTGTCTCAATCCTGCACGCATATGCATACCCACAGCTTTTTGCGATGGATACAAAATCCACGATACCAGCAACGGTTGGCATTGCTCCTACTGACTCATGAGCTTCATTATTCAAAACGACATGAACAAAGTTTTTCGGCTGCAGAGTTCCTATGGAACAGAGACTTCCCATGTGCATGAGAACTGCGCCATCGCCATCGAGACACCATACTGTTTTGGTTGGGTGCTGAAGTGCTACAGCACAAGCGATTGCGCTTGCATGCCCCATCGACCCTACGGTAAGAAAATTGTGGGAGGACTGCTGCGGTTTCTCATATTTGCAATACTCAAACAACTCACGGGAAATTTTCCCTGTTGTTGATACAACATAGTCGTTATCAGTCAGATATGAAGCCAAGACCTTGATAGTCTCTTCTCGACCCAGAGCGTTGGAGTTCCCCTGTATCGGTGCACTGCTTGAACTAAATGCACCTTTCTTGACCAAAAACGCCACACTCTTACCTTGTGATAAAAGCGGAAGGAATCTGTCTGTAAACACCTGTTGAACTTGCTCAAGGGTAGAGTTCTTGTCAAGAACTTCGTATGAGATATCGAGAGTATCCAATAAAGCAGGCGTTATCGCCCCTTGTTTTACATGTTGTGGTTCATCATGTACCCCAGGCTCTCCTCGCCAACCGACAAGATAGACCAAAGGAATCCCATAGACCTCCTGATCGATCAAAGAGGTCTGTGGATTCACTGCATTTCCCAGCCCACTATTTTGCAGATAAACAAGACCAATGTTTCCTGTTGCAAGATGATAACCGGCTGCCAATCCAACTGCATTCCCCTCATTTACTGCAACGATATGCCGTTTAGTATTGTATCCGTATCGAGCATACATTTCTTCACATACATTCTTGAGCTGAGAATCTGGAACTCCGGTAAAAAATTCAATGTGCATTTCTTCTAGAAATGTTAAAAACTCTGATGGTTTTATCATGAGGACCTCTTAATTGGCACCCGGTATCAAGGTGATAATATCTTTGATTGACATGCAATTTTCACTTGCTTCCTTGCATCTGCCGTGTTCAAGAATTGATTCCGCTGTCTTCTTCATTGCAGGAAATGCACTTCTGATTAGTTGATTTGCGTAGATTACAACTCTTACATTATGATCAATAAGTTCAGGCTCATATACTGAATTGAATGATGAAGGCACCACTACAATAGGGACATGGGGCAAATCTGAGCTGAAACGATCACAGAACTCGAAAATTTCATCAGGTTCCTTTTTTCTACTATGAATCATAACTGCATCAGCACCAGCATGCACGTAGGCATGTGCTCTTGCAAGTGCATCCTCCATTCCTTGATCCAGAATTAAACTCTCGATTCGAGCGATGATCATAAAATCCTTTGTAGTTTGAGCTTGTTTTCCTGCAGTAATCTTCAGACAAAAATTTTCTATGGAATCTTGTTGCTGTTCTACTTCTGTTCCAAACAGTGAATTCTTCTTTAGTCCAATTTTATCCTCAATGATGATTGCCGAGACTCCAATACGCTCCAAGGTCTTAACATTGAAGACAAAATGCTCTAAAAGACCACCGGTATCCCCATCAAGGATAATCGGTTTTGTAGTTACTTCCATAATTTGGTTGATGGTATCGAGGCGTGAGGACATATCAACCAATTCAATGTCAGGTTTTCCTTTTGCAGTAGAATCACAAAGAGAGGAAACCCACATAGCATCAAAGCCCTCAATCTTATCCTTCTTCACCACTTTAGTATTTTCCACAATCAAGCCTGAAAGGCCATTGTGGGCTTCAAGGACACGAACAAGTTTCTTGATTTTTAAAAGAGAGGAAAGCCGGTTCCTTCTTCGTTCCGGGAGAATCCCCTGCCCGTCAAGCTCTTTTCTCAATGTCTCTATGCTCACTCCTTCAGTGTAAGGATACTCAACCAACTCCCCGCCCCATTCATGGAGAATGGAGATAACTTTCTCCCTCATAACACTTTGAATTCCGGTTCTCCAATCATCGCCATGCACTACATAATCGGGTTTGATTGCTCGAATATTTTCCTCATAATCCAAGCTGGTCTGCACCATTACTTGACTTACACCCTGCAATGAGCCGATGATGCTCATACGTTGTTCTAGTGGCATCAAAGGAAATCGTTTGTACTCTGCGATTGCCTCATCGGTGAGTACTCCGACATACACTTCTCCCAACTCTTGCGCTTTTCGCAAAATATTTACATGTCCAACATGAATGATGTCGGCACTCATTGCAATATATACCTTCTTCATTTCTCCCCCCAATCTTACATAGTGTTATATTCTTAATTGTACCGCTTTCAAGTCTTCTTTTGTATCTACTTCGTTGCAAAGTCTCGCTTTTACATCAAAAGGAATTAATTGTATTGTATCAAGGACTGTATTAAGAGCATGCTCTGCATAGACGTTAGTTTTTCCGACTTCACACCAGGCACGTATGGCTTTCTGCCATATCCTCCAATCTGACAAAGCAAGTTTATACAGCGGCTGGCAAGCTACACAATCAGGACCGAAAACATCAATACCAATTTCCTTAACTGTACCATCCGTCTTAATTCGAGCTTTGAAATCTTTCTCAGGTATCGAGGAATCACTATCAACAACAACACAGCTTCCTTTTTGCATACTGATGTCAGCCAGCACATCCTTTGTAAAAACCAAATCACCGTGCATCAACAACACAGTATCAGAAAATGCCTTATCGGCTAGCCTATCCAATGAAACGATATAGTTGGTTGCATCATATAGATCATTATGGACGAATTCGATGTCCAGCTCAGGATACAAGGCGGAACAATAATCTACAAACTGTTGAGCAAGATACCCTGTAGTGACGAATATTCTCTCTACACCACACGCAGTAAGAATATCAATTTGGCGAGAAAGTATAGTCTCTTCAGCTGAGAGAGGCACCAAGCCCTTTGGTCTGTTCTCAGTCAGTTCTTCCAATCGCGAGCCCTTTCCTGAATTCAAGATGATTGCATGCATTATTTAATTCCTCTCTTCCTGCTGGAGCATTTGTTGTTTTTCTATGAGAAACTTTGCAATGCGCTCCCCACTCTCACCAACAAACTCCCAAGCGTCCTCTCTTGCTTTTCTTCTATTTTCTCGAAGACTTTTACTCTCAAGAGAAGACCGTATTATCGTCTGAATATGTTCAAAGTCTTCAACTTTCAGTTCCCTGCCTATTGACGATAGGATTTGTAGTTTCCACGGAAGATGATCTAAGTCGCCAGCATCATAAGGACGAATATCAAACTCCGCATTTACATATAAGAGCGGCCGATCAAAAAGAAATACGTAATCGAACATTACACTCGAATAATCAGATATGAGTACATCGGCAGCAACTAAAGATTCAAAATTATCTGCATCAAAATTCCAAATAAGTAACGGTTCATCCCTATACCTCTTTTGAAGCGACTCAATGACAGATTTCTCTGATTGCATTGACTGTGGATGAGGGCGTACTACTATCTGATACCCAGTTTGCAACAAGGGATCGAGCAATTTACTACCATATTTCGAGAGAATCCCACTTGCACCCCAGGAAGGTGCTACCAAAATTGTTTTGAGTATATCTGAATCATTGGGATTTCTTTGATTATACTTGCTAAGCAATTCATCCAAATAGGGACATCCAACGACAATAAGCTCCTTGGATTTTAATCCTCTCTGCTCTTCAAGTTCCCGAATATCCTGTATTTGATAACTTCCATTGAGGAGAATTGAATCAAAATAATCAAGTCCAAACATGCGATATCCAGTAGCATCTCCTACTGCATGTAAAACATGAGCGTAATGCAATACTCCAGGCGAACGCTTCAACTGATATACATCGAGAGCAGGAGTAGTCATAAGGCAGACATCTGCTTCAAGAAAATTAAGACGAGCGAATGCTTTGTTCCCAAAACCGATATACTCACAACTTACCTTTGAATACAGTTGTAAGAATACAGGATCATCTTCTGATGAAGTGAAATATGTAACTGCTATACTCTTATTCTCAAACGCATCAAGAATTGGCTTGAATACCCCCCAATATCGTTTATGTTCACAATAAATGACTATCGGAATCCTGTTTCTTCCAATGCTCTTGCTCTTCCCACCTGAAAAAAAGAATCTGATTTTTATCCAGAGAGCTTTAGAAAAAAAGTAAAGTATTGTGGCAATCCCTATAAGGAAGGAGAACAACATACTTCCCGTTCCTGGGTCAATATATAGTGCAATCATTCAGCATCTTCCTTCAGTCCAACTACTCGTATCATCATCGTATTGGACTCCAGTTTTCCTCTTCAAAAATATTTTCATAGACGAAAAAGCTCTTCTCCTCTACGAAAGAAAATGTATTTCCTTTTACTGGATTCCAGTCGGTGTAAAACATCCCAACAGAAGTCTTATCGACCATCTCGGATAAGCTTTTACCTGTAAAAGGATTTATTTCTGATACTTCCAAATTCTCTATTGCAAGCAAAGGAGTATCCGAGGTCGTCATAAACGTCATATCAGTTCTAAGATCTTCAGTTGCATCAAAATCTTTGACCAAAAGCAATGCATTGTAATGTGCATATTCTCTCTGGTTTTTGGAGAATGATGCAAATGCTGGAGTGTACACATCCCGACCATGGTCAGAAAGTATGATAATCCGAGAATTATCATACACTCCCATTTCCTTAAGATAATCAAGCCATTCTCCAACTTTTAACAATGCTGCAGCATTAACATGATACATGGTGATATCGAAGTCTGTTGCATCCGATACTCCAGTGAGTGGAGACTTAGTATTTGTCAAATCCTTCTTTGGTACATACATCGGAGTTTCAAGGAATACTGGTTCATGTGTTGTATTGTTATGCATGATTGTGAATGTATTTCCACTCTCAACGAATTCCGTCAAATCATTAAAAAGATACAAAAGAGAATACGCCTTCAAGAATCTCCAATATCTGTCCTTAAAAGTAACCGTCGAAAGATATTTTCCTTCGTCATATATAATCGGTTTAAAAAGTGGAGTAACAATTTTAAAAAGACTAAACCGAGGCAGATATTTATTGATATAGATACTTGCGTCTTCCAGAGTATTTAGTTGTTCAGGGTATCTTTTAAAAAATACTTGGTTGTAGTCCCCTTCCAATTGCGCTACCTTCATTTGAGGATACTCTCTGAAAGGTGACAAATCCCCTTCCCATTGATAGTTGGGCAATGGAGGATCGGTTACGGTAATGGCATACCCTGCTTCTAGAAAATTCTTTGGAAGCACCAACAAAGCTTCATTATGTTTATCCATCAACCGTTCGTTAGTACGGAGATTCATCCTGTCTGGAGTATATTCATATCCTGCCATCAAGGGAGGTGTTCCTGTAATCGTGTATGCTCCCGGAGAAACCGTATTGGGATAAAAAACAAAACCTTTATATGAATCACTCAAACCCGACTGCTCATCCATCACCATAGGAAAGTACGAACTAACTGCTCTATCGAGGATAATAATAAAAACATTTTTTCCTGTTCTGGAAAGTGAATAAACAGGAGAAAGCTCTTCTTCTAAACTCATGGCTTGTTCAGACTGTTGATTCACATTTTCTTTGTATACAGCATATTCCTGTTGAATTTGGACCGAATTATAGACTCCACCACTAAGTGAAGACATACCGATTATTACCATCAGGCTAATCAACCAATTCGTTTTTCTGATTTTAATCATTACTAGAACAATACTTAAAATAAAAACTATAAAAAGCATTCCAAGCAGAACCAGGTTTCTAGGAGGAAACACCTTCTCTAAGTCTTCAATTTGCAATAACAGATTTACCGTTCCGACATTGTAATTCAATAAAAATAAATTAGAGTATGCAATCAGTGCAACGGCAGAAAAAATAAAAGCAAATATTGATTTAATCCGATTCCCAAAAAGAAGGTAGAGAAGAGGTACCCATATACCAAGCATACCAAAGACTACTAAGAACGTATTTCCAATAAACTGTAATGGGTTGTCAACAGACCCAACAAAAGAAAACTCAATTGGAGAAGATGCAATTAAGTTCGAAGGAATCAGAAAACCGCAGGCCATTAGAAGAGAAAATAACGAAAATCCGAATAATAGATTTCGTTCCTTGCTGCACTTACTAAAAGATTCTAGAAACAGGTTGAACAAAAAGGAGAATATCCGAATCAACCAAGGAGAAAACACAATACTTAAACATATAATCGCCAATATCAAAATCTTTGGAAGAACAATCCAAGGATTAATAATAACAATACCTATCGATCCAATGATACTCAGTACCGATGCAGATATATGAATTAGCTTCCAAGGATTGCTCATCCTAATGAGTAACGTCTTTATTAACGAAAAGAGATTATTTAATGTCCAGTAGAGCACCAAGGAGGCAGGAGATTGATATAACAACACCAAGAATACCAATGAAATTCCATATAATTGGATTTTCTCTGATTTATGAAAGCCTTTGGAATAAAGAAAGCCTGCAGCAAGGTTACAGACTGTCATCACTATAGGCAAAACATTAAGATTTAAGTTTCCAATATTTAGTAATTGATCAGGCACACCAAGATCAGAAATGAGTAAAAACTGTGATCCTTGCAATGCTTCCATATGAGACAAATATCGATATGCAGCAATAAAAAATGGAACCTGTATCAACAATCCTAACGAACTTCTAAGTGCATATAATGGGTGATAATGGTGTTGTCTATAGAGGGTAGAAAGGACCATAAATCGCTCATCACCAGAGAACACTGCCCGAATTTTTTCAACTTTCGGCCGAAGTAAATTTTTAATCTCTCTCTCTTGTTTCTGTAAAGATTCAGCAACTTGATACAAGGGAAAGGTAATTACACTCATAGCAAAACTAAGACCTATAATTGCTATGCCTTGATTTTCAAACATTTTATGAATTATTACAAAAATAATTTCTATTAATGATTCAATAGGATATATTGTAAGCATATAGAGAAATCTCATACTCTCTCCCGTATCCTGCGATTTCTCCAAACCTGATAAACCAAATCAAGTTGAAAAAACTTTGGCTATTAATCGCAATTAGCACAGAGTATATCCCAAATTTGTAATAAGCTAAATATTTTTTCATCAATTTTTAATATCTATATCAGGGAATCTTTACCCTTGCATAACATATCTATATCATATATTTAAGGCTAGTCATGACAAACAAGTATTCTGATTTTAAAATGATACTAAAGAAACCATGGTTGTATTACTCTTATTTCCTTATTAAGTCTCCACTTAGAAGGAAGATATCATCACAATACTATATTAAAAATAAGTACTGGTATAAAACAGGCAAAAGGCTCAATCTCAAAACCCCAAAATCATTCAATGAGAAAATCCAATGGCTCAAACTGAATTATCATGACTCACGTTTGCCAAAGCTTGTTGATAAAATTGCTGTCCGAGATTTTGTAGCAGCCATAATTGGACCTGAGTATCTTATTCCACTTATTGCGCTCTATGACAGTCCAAGCGCCATCGATTTCTCTTCACTTCCCAATAGCTTTGTGCTTAAAACGAATCATGATTCTGGAGGAGTGGTAATTTGTTCTGAAAAAATGAAATTTAATAAAAACACTGCAATGAAGACACTACAGAATTCTTTTGATACGAACTTTTACTATTCAGGCAGGGAATGGCCTTATAAAGCGTTAAAACCTAGAATAATTTGCGAAGAATACTTAACTGATGAATCAGGCCATGAGTTAAAGGATTATAAAATTTTCTGCTTTCACGGCAAAGCAAAAATCATTCAGGTAGATTTTAACAGATTCACAAATCATACCCGTAATTTGTATGACCCTGATTGGAATTTCCTACCGTATGAGATTGAATTTAAAAGCGATCCTACTACAATCATCCCAAAACCCAAAGTACTTGACACCATGATAAATCTCGCGGAGAAACTTGCTTGCGATTTCCCTCATGTCCGAGTAGATCTCTACACATTCCACGAAAAAATTTATTTTGGAGAACTCACCTTTTATCATGGTTCAGGCTGGGAGAAATTTCATCCAGAATCTTTTGACTTGCTTCTAGGATCATATTTAAATCTCCCAAACAATCAAAATGAAAAGAGGATTAATCCTTTCTAGCAAATAAACTTACCAGCTCCCATATCGATTGAGGCATCTCTAAGGTTTTATGAAGCCCCTTCTTTTGTTCCTCTGTACTAGGAAGAGCCAAATATTCATCATAATAGTGCTTCAAATACAACTCATATTTTTCAGGTGCCGATACCTCAACATTTTCATACAGCATTCTAGCACCATTTCCTAACCAGTGTTTCGGAATTATATTTTTAACACCATAACAAGGACAGACAACATGCACAGATGAAGCTTCATCAAATGGAAACTTTTTACAAATCCGTTCAAACTCTCGTATGATTGATAATGCTGACCGAAAAAGCAAAAGCTGCTGTATTTCCTGAATGATTTTCTTAACAGCTCGCCGTAATGGTGATTTGGCGTAGACCCGTATATGCTTCTTAATCTCAAATTGATGCATTAGTCTGTCTAATTGTTTAACTTGCAAGCTCTGTTCGTGCGCATCTTCTCCCGCCCCTATAATCGGGAAAATATCAATATGTAAATGGCTATAGCGATATCCGGTTATTGCTACTCGGGGGAATAGCAGTACATATTTGGGATCATTTCTATAGGTAAGTACCGAATATCGTTTTGGTAGGCTCTCTTGTAATTTTTGGATTGCTGAATCAAGGAACAGATACGGAATACCGATATCAATATCTGTATCCCACGGGATACTCCCTCCATGTCTGACTGTTCCAAGCGCTGTACCATAGAGCACATACCAAGGAATACTATGTGCATCCAATATTGAAGCAATGAACGAAAGCATATCCGTTTCTATTTTTTGAATATGCTTTGCTGATAGCTGGATCAACTTTTCTTTCTCCTTACAATTGAGACCAAACGTTTAAAAACGAGCTTCATTTCCATAAAATTGCCAATAAAAAGAATAAAAACCGCAGAAACAGTACATACAACCCCTACTTGTATCGCAGATAGAAACCATTGAGAATATGTGGACGGTACATCACCTATGATAGTATTTCCTAAATATATGGCAACTACTACCGAAAGTGCAGTAAGCATAATTCTGTAGAGTGAGCGAATAGTTGAAGTATGGGTAATTCTATGGGGAACATACCAAAGAACATCAATTGTTCGATAGAAATCAGATAGAATCAACCCTATTATGATTCCAAACATTCCAAAAGGTTTTGCTAAAACAAAAGCTCCTATGACTGCTATCAAGGATTGAATTATTGTACGCATGCGGGTCTTCCTATAATGGCCTGCTGCTTGAATCATAGATGACAAGGGATAGCGAATGACCGAGAGGAATAGGCTAAAAGAGAGTATATAAGCAAGGTTTGGTCGTAAATAATTTCCATCTGTCATGCCTATTGTATAGACTTGCAAAAATGGAATAAACAAAACGAATAAACAACTGAAAAGTATTGCCATAACCAGGTAGCAGATATTTTCAAAGTCTGTTAAAGCCCGCTTCAAGGTTGCATACTCTTTCCTTGCCAACAACTCACCAAATGATGAATAAATTGAACCGTTAAGCATAATTTGGATGATACTTCTAACACCTGAAACTACGGACATATAAACCGTATATACACTTATGTCAGTATATGGGATTCCAGTTATTGTCATGGCCACTGCAGGAAATGCATGGTGAACTGAGTTCAGAATTTGCATCAACAAGACATCCCCACGTTGTTGCAATGCATCAGGTTTCGGATTGGCAGAATAACTGATATATGGAAATTTTTTTCTTACATACCAATAAAGAATTCCTGATCGAACCAATATAGTTAAACCCGTAAGTAGTTTAATCCCAATGATACCCACTCTAAGATAGATTGCAGCATAGAGCACGATTACTTTTATGAGGATACTGAAGCTAGTAGCATAGGCAACTACATATGTCTTCTGAGCTGCAGTGAGCAATACGCGATACTTCGACATCGTAGAAAACTGGAGGACTCCACTGAGGCCAATTGCCAGAACAAGTAAGAATGTCTCGAGTCTTGAGAGTGGGCTGTTCCCAAGAAAAGAAAATCCAAAGGAAAATACTAAAACACTACAAGCAAAGAGAATGGAGACTTTCTCATAATAAAATTTTGACGCACTTAGAATACCATTGATTCCTGTAACATCCTTATTGGCAAAGGGCTTGTAAAGAGCAAAGATTGCCGACCCGGCAAGACCTGCCTCGATCAGATTGAAATATGAGATGAATTGGGTTATTGCATTTGAAATTCCATTGATCTCAGATCCGTAGACTAAAATAATTTGTCTGGGAATAATTAGTCCGGAGAGCATGGTAACCAAACTAAGCAAACCTGTAGCAAAAGAGCCATAAACTACGTTCTTGGTTCGCATATTTGCTTACTCCTAATAAATTTATAAATCGTTACCAACCGCTTCTTACCATAATAAGCTGTAGCTATACAGAACAAATTCAAACGGACAAGCCATCGTTGTTCTGCTTGCATTGCATTAATGAGCAATCTATATGGTAGCTCGATATCTATAGGTTTATATAATACAAGATATGATCGAAAATCTACTTGCTCACACCTTTTTAAAATATTCTCCCGTTCCTCTTTCGTATAAGCCTTGGGGCCAAACCGAAAAATGATCATGCTCTTGAGCAGTATAATCAGAATATTTGCAAAGCGCTGCTGATAGACAGTAGGGTCTATCCCCCAACGACTTGAGTATAATCCCAACTCTCGATATACGCTAACTAATGATTCAATGTGCTTTAAAGTCACTCTTGACTGGGTAATACTTCCATCATTAATGCAATAGTTATAGAGACATTGATTCAGGATTGCTAGTCGTGAGGCACGATCCAGCATAGGAAGTGTCTGTAGCTGATCTTCCCCGCTGGACACATGATAAAAGGATGAATAATCCTTCTCTCTATCAATAATGGATAATCGGACAACTTTCTTACAAAGTTGATTAAGTTTTGTACCTTCTACAAGAAGTCTTTTCAAAGTAAACAAATCTTCTTTTTCGTAAAGGACCTTCTCAAATTCAGGATACCGATAAGAAATAATCGATCCATCGGGTCCCACCAGCATATTCCCAAATACAATAATATCGGGATTATACTGCTCAATAGTTATACTTACCTGCTCTAGAAGATTTGATTCCCAGTAGTCATCAGAATCGAGAAAACAAGCAAAATCTCCTCTAGCATTTGCCAACCCAATCCTTCTTGCGCTCACCAACCCTTGATTCTCTTTATGAATAACCTTAAAAATACTTGGACATGACTCTCTATAGTAATCACAGATTTTGGCAGAATTATCAGTTGATCCATCATCAACTAATATAACCTCAAAATCTTTATATGTTTGAGCAAGCACCGATTGCAAACAGCGATGAAGATATTTATCTACATTATATACAGGTATCAATATACTAAAACGCACAATTATCTCCAAACTTAATAAAACATATCCGAACACTGAATGCTTTTGTAAGTATGACTTGCTTACATCAGAACTTCAATGGGAACAATGTTCTGTTTTATTCCAATATGCCACAAAATCATGATGAGTTACTTGCTTTTCCACAGGAGGAAGTTCCCAATATGATCCATACATTGACCTCAACAAGGCATCATATCCACGAGGAACTGCAACCAAACGACCTTCAAAATCCCAAAGCTCTGTAGCCTTTAGTAATGTGGCATCAGCAGTCTCTCTTTCACCATACCCCCAAACCAAACACCCTAAAGTTTGCGTTTCGTCGATACAAGTTGCAGCAACAGAATTAATTAATTTCGCGAGGATGCATGGTTTTATCGGGAAAAGTAAAAACTTTCCCAAAAATATTATGACATTCTGCTTCAATGTCATAATTCGAGATATTCTTGAAAGTTTTACTTTCAAAACTAATTGCCAAAAACGGGCTTTCTTTATCAATTTTTTACGTGCTCTCTGCTCATTTGGTAAATAGTCATAGGGAAAAATGTCAATGTTCACCCCATATTCACTATGCTTCTGAAAACCGCCTTCAAACACTGAGGTTTTCAAATCATAAGCTTTTGCATAAGGATATCGACAGTGATTCCTGTGTTGTAGAGAGTAAAGGGCTATCTTATTATGAGAAAAAGATTGCAATAATATTTCGTAATCATACCTAGGCATTGCAAGGTCAATATCATCGTCCCAAGGGATGTATCCTTTATGGCGTATAGCTCCTATCAATGTCCCATGCGTTAGGAAATAGGTCAATCCATTAGCAGAACAAAATGAAGCAATTGCATCAAGTATTTGAAGCTGTATTTCTTTCATTTCTTGTCCAGTGACTTTTCGTTCACTCATTATTTAATCCTCACTAATAATTCACACTTTCAAAACTCTCAAGAATATGAATCTTCTGTTTCTTCGATTGTCTGAAGCCACTTGCTACAAATATTTATACTATTAAGCACTTCTCTTATACGAACAGCGTTTGAAGCCAGGTCTCTTGTCATGGCCTCATTTTCGATCAGTTTCAACAGAGCACTGCTGAGCGCTTCTCGATTATTTCGTTCAACAACCAAGCCATTTTTCTCATGCTCAATTACAGTACCCCTACCCTCACTATAATCGGTAGTTATACAAGGAAGTCCCATGGCCATGGCCTCTATCAATGCATTCGGCATTCCTTCATAATCAGAAGACATTACAAATAGCTCTGCTTCTTGCATTCGGACAAATAAATCTGAAATATTGCCTGGAAGAAAGACTGAGTCTTCCAACATATGATCGGAGATGCTCTGCCTCAGATCCTCTGCTTCTTCCCCTTCACCATAAATCCATAGAGTATAATTGGGATACCTTTTATGTATATCAGCAAAGGCTTCTATGAGGACTCTATGATTCTTCTGTTTCGTCAACCTACCTGCTGTAATGATTTTTCCACTTTTAACTAATCCCTTATTTGGCTTTGGCATATCCTCAAGATATAGCGGGTTAGGAATAATCACGGCTTTATCATTTGGTTTAGAAAAATAATAAGATTGAGCACTGGAAGTTTGATAGACTGCTTTGGTAGCAAGATATCGATGTACAAAATAGAAAACTTTCTTTGCACTGTTGCTGAAAGTTTTAGAAGTATTTGGATCATTTCTTTCGGAAACGATAAGTGGAATATTCAATCCTAAAGCAGCAACAGCTGTCAGGGAAGCGGCATATGAGATCATAGCAAGAATGGATGTTGGTTGAATTTCCTTGATAAGCTTCCGCGTTCTGAGTATCAGATAGATATATCGACCGATTTTATTTTTCTTTTGTGAAATATCAATTTCATGCAGAATTACTGAAGAGGATAATGGATAGGCGTGATTTCCTTTTGAGAGGGAAATGATATGAACTTCTCTTCCATGTTCGACAAAATAGTTTGATAAAAATGAGGTAACACGTTCAGCCCCTCCAAAAGAGAGACCCGGAATAACAATTACACTTCTTTTTAGTATCTTTTGATTATTTTGTTTCATCTTCTATTCTAAATACCATACATTGGATTCTGTAACAATTTATTATCCTTTACTAGACAATCCTCACAAATCTAAATACATTTTATTCTTTTCTCATAATCTTTAATCGATACAATGCATTCATACATTCTTCCACCTGGCATAGTAGTCATGATGTGTTACTCGCTCATGTATAGGTGGCAAGGTTAAATAATCACCATACAAAGAAGTTAATATTTTTTCATACCCTTGAGGTACTGATAGCTGTAATGCCTCAAACTTCATTTGAACCGAAGAATCGTACAAAGAAGCATCAACAATCTCTTTTATTCCGTATCCCCAAACAAGACAACCAACTTTGCTTGTCTTATAGTTTTGATATTTATATGCGATATCATTTATCTTTCTTGCAAGAGAAGCCGATGACAGCCAGAAAAAAAATAAATTCCCAATAGCAATAATTAGATTCTGTTTTTTGGTCATTATTGAACAAACACGAGATATTCTGATCTTTAAAATATTGAGCCAAAACCACAAGCGTTTAAGGAGAACATACTGGCAGAATCTCTGTTCTGGTATTTTATCAATTGGAAATATATCGATGTTTACACCGTATTCACTAATGCTATGAAAAGCACCTTCAAACACTTCTGTTCGAGTGTCGTATACTTTTGCAAACGGATATCTGCAATTCTGATTAGTTTGCAGTGAGTATACTTGGAAAGTCGGGTGAGAAAATTCTTTCAGAAACCGTTCATAGTCTTCTCTTGGCATAGCTAAATCCACATCATCATCCCAAGGGACGTATCCACCATGTCTTACGGCTCCGAGTAACGAACCATAAGCAAGAAGACAGGTTATGTCATGTTCCTTACAAAACAGGTCTACCGCTTTAATGATGGCTAGTTGTATGGTTCGTTCTGCTTGTGTATCAATTGTTAGGTCTCTGGATTTCTCACTCAATTCCAAAACTCATTCCTTTTTTTGTAACCAGAAATTGCAACAGAAAAAATTCCTTGATTACTAGTAGTATACACAAAATAATTACAATGTCGTTAGAATTTTGAACGGCTCTTTATGTACGAGACATAAATCATCTCTCCAATACACCCAGTCTTGATTCTTTACATGCCAATCTCCATATCTTGCAGTAAGATATTCTTCATAGTCCCTAGGAACTGATACGTCAATATCACCAACATTAATCGTTGTAAGTTCTTGAAAAAACCTTGCCGGGATAATCCAAGTAGAAATTCTGTTATATAGGGATAAAGGATAAAGAGTTGCCCAGTAATGCCGATCAAGTTTGAGTTTTTTCCGAGCAAATGACATTGCGCCCCAAAAAGGTACATAGAAAAGACCGGCGATAACTCGCTCCCAAAGTGCAGAGGGTCGATCATGACGCCAGTTCTTTACAGTCAATTTTGCCCAGGTAAGAAAACTGCGCATCTTACTTGGATGGTCTGCAATCCAGTCTGGCACAAGAGGTTCTTCACATTTATAAACGACAGTCTGAGGAGACCAAGCAACGTCACCTTCACGAAAATAGACGTGTACATGAATGGGTAGGACTGATGAATCATCTTTGTCAGGATCGAGTGTTATTCCATAGATTGCACCTTTATAGCTTCTAGTAGTAATACGGAGTCCTAAACGAGAAAACTCATCAGTCAATCCGAGCACTGCTTCCAAATCTTCAGACCAAATGCCCAAATCAATATCACTGTCCCAATGCAAGATAGCGTTGTCTCTTACAAAACCCAGTAAAGTACCACTGTCAATCCAGTAGGGGATTTTTTTGAAAGCTAAAACCTTATTTAATAGTAATAATGGGTTACTCATTATACAAGCTCTTCATCTATAGTGCTGTTAATAAAGATGTTGGAATAATTTTTTGTTCATAAAAGCAGTCTTTTTTCTTCTTTTGTGTAGCTCTATCAGCGGCTTTAATAAAGTTCATTTTTATTGATTCTCTATCTCGAAAATCTTGACCAAAATAATATTTTGCTACTTCCTCTCTAATCTCTTTCATCGGGTCAATTCCCTTTTGAATATTCTGTATTAGGTCAATGAGCTTGGCATTATCTTCGCAACCAATAACATATGCGGCCTTCCAGAATGGAATGATATTGAACACCTCATCATTCATAGATAAGCCAAAAGGATTTGTGGCAATAATGGGTTTCCCTGTAGCAAGGAAATCAATGCAAACACTCGAAACATCGCCTATTAGAACATCACACTGCTCAAACAAATCATATAAAGAATTATCGGTAGAAGACTTTTCAATAAAACGATATTTCTTTTCGTTAACAGAAAACTTCTTTCGGATACGATTCATAGCTTCTTTGTAAGCGATGACATATTGCCCTGTATAGGGATGTGGCTTAAATGTTAATGAACATTGAACTTGATTCATTATTGTATCAACAATCATCTGACCCATTTTCACTAAGGAAGAATAACAATCATATTCTCTAGCTCCTTCAAAAGTTGGTGCATATAATATACTCAAATTATTCTTGTCTGATATACTAGTACGGTTCTTTCTGAGAAGTTGACTATCTATTTGAGGTCTTCCAATTAAAATTATTTTATCGGAACTCCATCCTGCATTCTGATATCTTCGCTTTGCAGCCTCTCCTGCCACAAAAACAAAATCCATATCCTTAGATGTCCCCAAAGCATTTGGCCCCTTATCACTGTCACCATGATTAAGATGTATATGACAATACTGTCTCATAGCTGTTAAGTGACAATTATATGCTGAATTATTTACATAATAAATATTTTGTGGATTAATCTCTTGAACTAAATCCCTCAACTTTTTATATTCCTTTGCACGAATATAAAGCATTGGAATATTTGAGTCTGAGCAATCTCTAGCAAAATGTGCTTGTCTAATAATTACGATTATTTGATTTGACTCATATATTTCTTCTAGAAATGGTAACCACTGTTTCAATTGGTATCCTGTATTGGTTGGACCTGAAATATGTAAAATTGCCTTAATGGGCATCTTAAGTATATCTTCTCTTTTGAAATAAAAAATCTTATTCTTTGTTACAATATGATTCTTGCATATCTTATTTATAAGCCTATTAAATTCTCCCAAAATATTCAAAAACAATCCTAATAATAAAACAATCAGTGAAGCACCAGGTGGCGAAAAGAATGATATAGAAACAAGACTTCCCAACAGAAGAATTACAATTCTATAATGGATTATAGTCTGGAGAATTGATTTAAATAAATAAAACTGCTGCATAGGAAATCTTAAATTTGTATCTATACCAGATTTTAAGCAAAGCAAATCAAATAATCTGTGTAATAATCTAGATAAAATATAATACAATACTATATAAAGTATATAAATATAATCTTTAAGAAGAATTATCAGATTTAAAAAAATTATTAGTTCAATTACCAATACATTCTTTTTTACCAGAATATTTTTTATTCTATTTATACTTTTCATCTATTGATTCTCTTGGAAAGGTCGTATATTTGATAAGGATATTGTTCAATTTCGTTGACGAAATTCCTTTTGTATACGGAAAATATACTGTTTTAACTCCAACCTCTCGGAATTTTGCGTCAATATTAACCCATTTATCGGTATTAAACCAATCATCTCCGACAAATAGCACATCAAAACGTAATTTTTCCCACATTCCATACTTATCCATACTTTCTTGTGGTACCACAGAATCTACATATCGAATAGCTCTTACAATTTCACATCTCTCGGTAAATGGGATAAAAGATTCTTTGTTTTTATATTGAAGTAATAGCTCATCCGTAGTTACTCCTACAATTAATTTATCACACATACCCTTCGCATTTCTCAATAAATTAAGATGTCCAATATGAAACAAATCATAGACACCACTTGTATATCCAATAACCATGCTTCCCCCACAAATATTACTCAATACTCATTCCTTCAAAACTTTTTCAATTCTGCCCAAGCATCTGGTGTCACAAAATCCAAAAACAAGCTATCAGAATTCATTAGTTCATCCAGCGTACCGCTAAATATACCATTTAGCTTACATTTCTTCGTATCAACTAATCTATTCTCTATGAAATATGATAAATATTTAATTTTTTTAATATTAAGTCCCATCAAACGCGAAGTAAACATATCAACTTCGAGAAGATTTTCTCCACCTATTAAAACACCTGCATGCTTTGACCTTGGTTTAAATGGCCCATTTTGTTCGCCCCCAATTATTCCATCAACGATAGAAAAGGTCTTTCTTTCCCTTATCGAGTTAAACCCATTATATAAATCAACAACCATACGCCAAATAGTATCATTCCCCATCCAAGCTCCTCGATTAGTGACTTTTTCGAATTTTGATCTAAACCATGCAAAAAAAGAGGGATATTCATCTCCACCAATCATCGGAAAACCTACACGCCAATGCACTAATAAATTCTTGTTTGCTTGCGTACCGACCATACCCTTCAGGTTAAGTGTTGTTCCTACTTTATGATGTGTTTTCATTTTTGGGATAGAGATATATACATCTGCCATAGCTAAAGATTTTGAAAACTCATACTCTTGAACATCATTTGTATGTCTTGCAATAGATTCACTTCTATCAGTATAAACACCTCTAAATAGACTGCTATTAACTCTTGAAAGTTGGGAATTATGACCTAAATTAACTTTTACAGATCCAAGAGGATCTCCCTGTTGCTTAACCATTTTATCTTTTAAACCATAATTTTTCAAATCATCACACCATTCAGGCCGCAAATCTAAAAAAACAACCTCTACTTTTAATTGCTCTTTAAGATCATATAAATCTTGAACTTCTAATAATTTATTAAAATTACAATCGATAGAAGGATTATCACCAATCAATATTTTCCCTTCCCCCTGCAAAGCGATATCAACATACTTAGCTACAACCCGAATTACAGCTGGATGGGTGATTGTTGAAAAAATATCATCTTGGATTTTTACTGATTTTCTGTATTCATGAGCAACCCAATTCGGCTTAATAAAAACAGTATTTCCTGGTTTGACAATTGAGCCCAAAGGATTATTTAGGTCATACCCTAAATTTTGACACAAAAGAAGAAAGGATTTCTCTACTTCGACAACCTCATATGTTTTACACTCAACAATTGTTGTTTTCATCTTGACTCCTAAAAACCATTAATCTGAAAATACCTATCTAAACAGTACACAAGCCATTTTTGGTCTCCAGTTAAAATATCTAAATCGAATTTTTTAAAAATTTTACTTTTAGGGCTTTCCCAATCTTTTAGCCAAACATCCATAGGCCTAGCAAAAGCAATTTTTTCAGGAATCTCAATATTTGGGAACCTTCGTTTAAATAATTCTCTTAGAAAATATTTACTTTCACCATTTCTAATTCTTTCTAAGTCAAGAGGAACTCCAAGTAACAACTTTTCATATGGTTCTGCAATAGATAAGCCTGCAAGCTTGATAGAATTGTTAAATGCTTGAATCACGCCATATCCATGTACATATTTAAGAAAGTTCGAAGTATCCACAACCCCGTTTTCATCAAGATAAGCCTCAAAAATCGAACGCATACTTACCGGTTCCTTTAACACATCATTTGGATTCAAAAAGGAATAGCGGTTAATAAATTCTTCAAGCGTCCAGTCTCTGGATAACAACTTATCCAAACCACCAAAAGTAGAATCTGCACCATTACCTACAATTACCTGTTCAAGACCATCTTTTCTAGCCTGGATTGATGCTTTATAGAGTGCAATTTCCACAGGATGGAGTATCGACTTTTTATGCCCCATCAAGATATCGGTGTATAATATAAAATCTTCCCAAAATACCTCGATTACAGTCAAATCAAGCCCATATTCTTCAGCGAAAAGCCTAGCAGTAATAGTTTCATCAATAGCATTTTCTGCCATAAACTTAATACTATATGCTTTGGTTCCTGCAGGACAATAAGAAGCAAGAATGGCAGAATCAATACCCCCGCTCAAAAAAATTCCTGTACTTCTATTCTTTATAAGCTCTGCAATTTCATCGTTAAGAAACGCATCCACTTCTGACTCATTACAGACAGAAATCAAATCTGATTGCTTAGGAAGATCAAATACGGGAGCAAAAGAATTTTCCCAACAATAATCGGGACTGGCAATATATCGAAACGCAAGACATGAGCTAGCACAATAATTATTAGATTTAATCATATCACACCTCTATTTCTACAATCCTATCCCGAAAACTAGCAATTATCAACTTGATTTATCGAATTATTCGCTATTAGTGGTAAAATCCTTATTGTTTAGTAGTCTTTAAGAAAAACCAAATTATGCTGTTCAATGCGCTTATATAATGAAGGCAAAAGCATATAATCCCCATACTGAAGCACCAAGAACCTAGTGTAGGCACTGAATACTGGTGATTGAATTTCTTCAAAAATCAAATACTCTGGGCCCTCCTCAATCCAGCTTCTCTCAAACAGTTCTTTGTAGAAACCATATCTACCACAGATACTTGTATACTTGTATCGCTTGTTCCTCTTTTCATATCGTGCCATGTTCCAATAGGCAATTTTGAGAATATACCTTTTGGGTATCAATGGAATAAATGCCTTGAACAATGGAGCATGGAAACGCTTTGGATTGATCTCATCCAGAAATCCAATTTTCTGGATATAGGAGCGATATAGTACTTTATTGGCAAGAAAGTGCAACTTGGAAATAGTTTGTTGGTCGGGTGTTTTGACTACAGGGAATATATCGATGCAACATTTACCATTATGCACGATTTTTCCAAAAAACCGTGGATGTGTTGGATTATTGTAGGGATGACTCCAATAGTAAGGTTCAGGCAGAGCCTCTGCAATACAGCTATGGAATCGTTCATAATCAGGATATCTCATTACAACATCCACATCATCATCCCAGGGAATCATCTTACCGTTCCTTACGGCCCCTAAGACATTACCTCCAATTATGAAAAATCGGAAATCGTGTTGCTTACAGAATTCAACGAACCAACGATAAATGATTATTGTTGCACTACGATGCTCTGCTAAGGTTTTGTTATGTTGAATGCCTCGCAGCTCAGCTGTAAGGGATGCTAACAACTCAGACTTGTCATTATTATTTGGAAAAAGCGATGAATCAAGGACTTCATCTAAGCTCTCATAAATATCAGTAAACTCTGCATCAAGATCCAATTCATAGATAAATATCTTGAATCTATCGATAGCATGTTCAGAAGTTTGAGCATTAAACATTGAAGTAATCAACCTAAGAGATTCATCTAAAGAACCATTTATAGATTGCTCTACACGTTTTTGCCAGAAGAAAATTTGGCTGAATGCAAGTACATAGGCAAGATCTGCATGGAGTAATTGAGATAAAGAACTGGCCTGCTGATAGATTCTGGTAGATCTATAGGAATTGGTAGTAGAAACAATCTCGCACAACTCTTCTGTAAGCAAAGGTTCTCTTGATCTGAAAACCACGCTGCCCATCACTTTAGTAAGCAACGATGTATCTACGTCGGCACCATCAAGCAGTAATCCAATTGAACAAGAAAGATAGATCAGTACATCTGATTCTTGAGTCTTCCTGCTATACCTTTCTCTCATGCTTTCTCCGAAATCTGGACATACGCATCCACTACTTCATCAGGATCCCCTTCTTTTACCAATCTTCCCTGTTCAATCCAAAGCGCTCGAGTACATATATTTCTAACAAAGTTCATATTATGAGTGACTACAATTACTGCTTTTGCCTTATCCATCATCTCTTGAATCTTGGCAGCGGCTTTCTCTTGGAATGCATAATCCCCAGCAGAAAGAGCCTCATCAAGTATAAGAATCTCCGGGTCAATTGAGGTTGCAACGGAAAACCCTAGACGTGCTATCATCCCGCTGGAGTACTCCTTAAGAATCATATCAATGGAATCTCCAAGTTCAGAGAATTCAACAATGTTATTATACAATGATTGGAGTCTTTTTTTAGGAATTCCCAAAAGCAATCCGTTAAGATAGATATTATCTCTGCCTGACAGCTGTTTGTTGAATCCCGATCCGAATCCAAGAATCTCAGTAGTTCTGCCCTCTATTTCGATAGTTCCTGAATCGGGCTGGATAATACCACTCAATACTTTACAAAGTGTACTTTTTCCCGCTCCATTATGACCGATTATACCCAGGATTTCTCCCTTCTGAACAGTAAAACTCAAATCCTTGAGAGCCCAAAAATCATGATGACCAACACGAAAACGAATTCCGATGTTTGCTGCATTTACTACATCAACATCTACGGTTTTTATTTCAGTCTGTGTATAGGTATCTAGGATTTTCTTTTTCTTTTTCTTTGGCTTTAAACCCTTCTTATACTCTTCACATAGAGAAACCGGATCACCTTCTTTCTTAACTATACCTTTTTCCAACCAAATAACTCGAGAGCAATGTTTTTGAATAAAAGTTAAATCATGAGAAACAAGAATTACCAACTTCGCATTCTTCATAAGCTCAGCCATCTTTTGGGAGGCCTTTCTTTTAAACTCTTCATCACCGGCATTCAGTGTTTCATCAAGAATAAGAATCTCTGGCTCCAGCATTGAAGCAATGCTGAATCCAAGACGAGATCTCATACCTTTCGAATACTGCTTAATCGGCTGATCTATAAATTCTCCGATGTTAGCAAAATCAACAATCTTGTCATAGACAGCTCGTATCTGTTTATAGGAAAAACCAAGCATCATTCCATTTAGATAAATATTCTCTTTGCCAGTAAGTTCAGCATTGAAGCCAGTGCCAAGAGAAAGAAGAGCTGAAACCAACCCATCAACATATACTTCTCCTGTATCAGGAATCAAAATTTGCGATAGCACTCGACATAGCGTTGATTTTCCAGCCCCATTGTTTCCAATGATTCCAACAATTTCACCAGTACTACATGTGAGAGAAACTTGTTTTAAAGCCCAAAACTCTTGCTTCTTCAGTTTTTTCCCACGCAGAGAGTTCAATACAATACTTTTTAATTCCTGCCGTTTGACATTATTATATTTGACGTATTTAACACCAACATCTGTTACCTGGACAATTTGATCCATATCATTGCCCCCTACAAGATCTTCACTATCTTGTGTTCAGTTTTACTGTAGATGTACACAAAAAGTATGGAAACTGCAATTGAGATACTGCCAATGATAAGCAAGTTCACTACTTCTGGTGCAGTATTATACAAGAAGATGTTTCGGTAGCTATTGAGGAATGCCGAAAGTGGATTGATACGGGCAATAATCCTGAACCTCTCAGGAAGACTGGTAATGTCCCAAATAACAGGAGACCCGTACCGTAATAACATATTAACATAGGTAAGAAAATTCTCAATATCACGTAAAAAAACACAGATATATGCTATGAACAATGAAATGGCTGTCAAAGTAATAAGATGTATTACCAAAATATATGGAAACCATAAGAGAGACAAACCTAAAGGGACTTTATTAATAAGAAGAAAGAGAAGAATGACCAGTACTCCAAATATGAAATTAATCAACTGAGAGATGCTTGAAGCAATAGGAAACACAGCTTTTGGCAGATATACTTGTGTTATAATTCCTGCTTGCCGAATAATCGACTTCGAAGCATTGGTTATAGAAGCAGAAAAACTCTTGAAAACGACAAGCCCAACAACAAGAAAGGGACCATACCCCTCTCCTCCTCGATTCATTACGATGACAACCAAGAAATAGTATACCAATACACTAAGAAGAGGATCGAGCATCCACCATATATACCCCAAGGCACTGTTTCTGTGTTGGGCTTTTAAATTTGAGGTAACTAAATAATGTACCAGATCCTTTCTGCGATACAACTCTTTTATATACTGCTTCATCTATTTATCAAATCCTTTGCTTCTCTGTACATACTATAAGTACAATAAAATGTAAACATCAACGAGGATATTCAAAGTCCCCACTTTTTAAATCTAAAAAATTTGTGGTGAGTTTTACATTATGTTTTCTTCATTGATGAAGAGGGTTTTACTTTTTGTATAATAATAAATAAGGCACTCATCAAGACATCTCCCTCAGAAAAAGGAGACAACGACTCTACCGTAGAATACACACAATAGAGCAAGAATACCCCAAAAAGAAATATCGATTGTTTTCCTAAATGCAATCCTATACTAATTAGACAGAATATGACTAAAGTTGAAAAAACTCCAAACATAGCCAAGAACGTCAGATAAGAGGAATGGAGACCAATTCCCTCTAGTATTGCAGGTCTAAAACCCAAGAGAATTCTAGAAGAATTCAATTCATTCAAAAAATTCATCTGGATTTCTTTTCGCCCATTGCTATCAATACCTTGAGTCTCTAACCGAGAATTCTCAAACATATACATGCCAATAAAAAACAACACAAATACAACTATTAGGACAAGCAATACAGCTTGAAGACGGTGACCTCGTAACCAGGTACGTTTTGGGATATCCACATATCCTTGAAAGAGTACCAACACACAAAGCCCACTTGAAATCAGTAACCCAGCTCTGCTCCGAGAAAGAAAACAAAATAAAACCGTTAAAGCAGCAAGGAAAAAATCAAGACGCTGTCTTTGCATGTACTGAACAACAAAAACCAACGAAGAACTCATAAATAGCAAACGAGGAATAGTGTTTCGATTCATCCCCAAGAAATCTCCTCCTAGACTGAGGTCAATTCCCTTGATGAGAAATCCATACAGAAAAGGAGTAAGCGCCAAATAACCGAATGTATGCAGTATCCATTTATTAAACCGACTAGCCCGTGCGATAATACCAAAGCTATACCCAAGAAATGCATACGATAGAGCAACAGTAAAATTTAGAGCACCCTCCTGACTGACCAACTGAGCATAAAGAGTTAAAAGGAAAAAGACAAAAGGAACCATCAGATCAAAAAGAAAGAGGTTTTTCCAATAAACCCAAACAGTACAAACAAATACCACAAGAGAGAAAAAACCTAACACAGTTGGCAACATTTCTTGTTCGCTTGCATGCATAAAAATTGAGAGTAGTAGCGTTACCAGAAGAAGACTTTGTACAAAGAGCTCTGAACAAGTGATTCCGATATTTTGAGTATCTTTCAACATGGGTATGGTTACCAAACCATACTTCTTCGAATTAAGCATCCTAACGTACTCCTGTATCGTGACGGTACCATGAGAAAGAAAGAGCGTCTAGAAAAAACTACAAATAGTCCTTCTCCACAACAAAACGCACATCCTCGTCTACCTTCTTTCTCACTGCCTCAAGATTCTCAAACTTGGTGATAGGACGTATGTAAGTTTTCAGCTCCATGCTGATGAACTGTCCATAGAGTTCTTGGTTGAAGTGCAGGAGAAACGTCTCGATCGTAACAGTGGGGAGGTCGTCAACAGTGGGACGAGGACCGATATTTGTCAGTCCAAGATAGCGCTTTCCATCTACGATCGTAATCGACCCATACACACCATGTTTGGGTATCAGCTTGTTGGATGCAACCTTGAGGTTCACCGTAGGCATGCCCACCGTCCTGCCAAGCTGCCTTCCATAGACTACTTCTCCATTGAACACATACGGATGGCCGAGCATCGCTTCTGCTTCTTCCACCAACCCTTCCTCCAACGCTCTGGCAATCCTTACAGAAGTGATCACCTCACGTTCATGGAAAGTTGGATCGACAAGCTCAAGTGCACACGATTGCTCCCTCAAAGAAGCCAATGCAGGATGATGGGAACCAATTACCACATGAGAGAACCCACTATGGTCAAGACGCTTATCAACATGCAGAATCTGGCATTCTGGTCCGGCATATTGGCGTATCAGAGCATCGCGCTCTTCATCGGTAGTTAAAACCCAAGGGGTCACAGCATCCTGTACGAAAATCCTCTCAGGACGGTGAGAAAGCAATGCTTGGTGCCCTCTATGGACTCCATCGAAATGACCAAATGCCACCTTCATTTTTTAGCCCCTCTTCTTCTAAAGAATAGAAGCCCGATCAGGTAGTAAACGGCTGTAGCAACCCACAGTTGCCACCCTCCCTGTAAAATACTGGGAATATAGGTAGCAACCAATAGTACCAAGGTTATGATCGGCAGCAGCTTTGATCCTGGAGCATGAAAGTATCCGGGCTCCTGAGGATGCTTTTTCCTCGAAGCGAGTACAGTAAGGCAGACAATGGCCACAACAATGACGTTGCACAGAGCCCCAAGATTGATCAATAAATTCGTAAGCTGTGGCAAAGAAGCAAAGAACCCAGTGACCAGTACAACCACAACAGTAGCAGTTACAGGAGCTTCACTTTTCCTATGCTTCTTTGCAAGGATAGCCGGTAACGCGTTTTTCTCTGCCGTAGCTTGCAGCGTATGAGCGGCAAGGGCCATCGTTACAATCATGGTGGTAACCAAAGCTAGGACAGCGGAAATGGAGATAAGAGGGGTAAGAAACCCAAGCCCCGGTAAGAACGAAGCTGCAGCGTAGAGAGGAATATACCTCATCCCCTCGTTCTCAAGCAAATACCCAGCATCAACAATGCCCAACGTTGCTAATAAGACCACCAAGTACAAGGAGAGGACGATAGCCATGGCAATCGCCATCGCTTTTGGTACTGTCTTGTTTGGATTCTCAACCTCCCCAACCAAGAAGGAAAGGGCGACAATAGATCCATAAGCGACCATGGCAAGAGGAAGAGCATCAAGGAATCCAGTTGGACCTCCACTTCCCTGACTGAAAAACGGAGAGAATTTGGACACATCCCAGGACCCACTCAAAAAGACGGCAGCAGCAAAAAGACCAAGTGTTGTTATCAAAAAGAGAGAGAGTAGCGTTGTCGTCCTTCCGGTGACACGAAACCTAAGAATATTCAGAACTCCAGCTAAAAGAGTGGCAACTATTGCCAAAGGAACCTGCAAAGAAGCTAAGACGGGAAACGCCACTCCAAGATATATACCTATGTAAATCGCAGAAAAGGCAGCTCCGGCTATACAGCCGAACAGATAAGCCCAGGCAGAAATCCAGCCCCAGAGTTTTCCTTCTTCACGATTTCTTCCAAGAAGCAAGGCTGGAAAGGTAAAAACACCACCACTTTGAGGATATCGGGAAGCCAGCTCTGCTGTTTGAAGCCCATAGGCAAAAAGTATCATGGCACCAAGAAACCATGAAAGGATTGCAGCAGGACCTGCAGCAAGGATGGTCATCCCTGAGAGGGAAAAGATAGCAGATCCTATCATTCCTCCTACCAAAAGATAGACACTATCAAAAGTTCCTAGTTTTTTCTGCTTCACATCCACAAGCGGGCCTCCAACAGGCCAATCATACCGTGCTCAAAGTGTATAGGGCAAGAAACCCTCTGCCTTATCAATAGGAAAAACCTGCTTTCCTAAGCTCCTGCTTGAGCATGTTCTTATTTGGATATTCAGTTATCAACTCAGAAATACATCTGGTAACTTCCTCTGCTCCACCAATTGACCTGAGAATCACAAGTGTTTGGGCAAGGTTTTCAAAACTCTGGCGGGAACTATTTGAAGATATACGGTGTCGGCAGTACTGGAAGAAGATGGGACGAAGCTGTGCCTGATACTCTGGCAGCAACACTTCGTAATATGGAAGTACATTCGACGGGTGGTTCTGAAGATACGCGAGCAACCGCACCTTTTTCCCTGTCTCCACAAGGAGCTTTGGATACCAATAGGGACAATTCTTTTGCTTCTCTATTGCATCACAAAGCTGTTCCAACGTTGTATCCCATTGTTCTGGGTCTGTCATCTTCTGCAGCTTTTCAAAGTACACATATTCACCTTTCACTACAGATTCAAAGACAAGTTCTCTCGCTTCATCTATCATCTCCAGCTTTTCGTATGCCTTGATAGCATATGAATTCCATTGCGAGCAATAGCCACAACACTCCTTGGCCTGTTTGAAATACGTTAGTGCTGTATTATATTGTTCTTGATCAAAAGCTTGCTCTATCATCATCTGATAGTACTTTTCCTTCCTTACCGTACCATCAAGAAAGGTTTGAATATCCTCTTCGGTTCCAAAACGCAGAACCAGCAGGAAAATGAGTTCAGAATCGAGGTATTGATCATCAAGTTCAGAACGCATCATCACAATCTGTTCTTTGTCGGTAGCCAGATAACAGCACATCCTGATTGCAAGCAAGGAGTCGCTATGATTATCCCATAGGTAGTCAAAGAGCGCTTGTTTCTCTTCCTTTGGGACTTTTGCATACCCCAAAGCCCTGACTAAGGCATGCATTCGGTCTTCAGTCGCTCCTGCTTCCCATTCGATGCCATCAAGAACCGATATTTCCTCATCGAGCAGAACCAACAAACACGCAGCACGTTTCAGCTTCTTTGAATCGATGGAAAGTTCAATGTCATGCAGCATCTCAGATAAGATAGTACTACCATAATCGCTGAGGCATATATCTCCCTGCCAATCCTGTACATAGTCTGAGAACGCTTCTTTAAGAATCGTTCTTATCTCATCAAGATCCAAATCAAACGGCTCTTGACTGAACGCAGTTATAATACTTCCTTGAAGTGAAAGATTTTCAGAGGCTTCCTGTAATAGGAAAGCTATCAAGCGCTCCTTGTCTTGTGATTCAAGCAATTCTCTTATTGTGCTCATGATTATCCATCCAACAAAATGTTCATCGTCACATGAAAAATGAGGGAAAACAATTTCATTTTTACACTATGTTTAACTATATCAAGAAACGCAATATACCTATCCTTTTAAAACAAAAATTTTTCAAAGCATTCAAAAAAACCGCCTTCTCGGTTTCTAGTGCTCATAATACTCTGCTTCCCTGGTTACTACTGAGTAATCACTGATAATTGCATACAAGTAAGACTACCCGATTCGACAAGGAGCCCGATTGCCCCATTGAGAATATTCTGTTGCCCGACAGGTGCTTTTAAAGTTTGTATTCCATCAATAAGAACATTGATAGTGTTTTCGTCACAATCTACGCAAATCCTGCAGGCCTTCCCCCACTCAACTTTCATCGCTTGGGAATCGAGTACAGCTTTCTTTCTATCCTTCAATACAGCCAGTTCAATAGTCCCTGATTGATTAAAGACTATGGAAACAAATCGTCGCAAACCTTGAACACCAAACACCAAACCACCTCGTTTGAAAAGATTAGGGATTATTGTGGCTTCAATGTGCTGTGCTCGCCAACGAGATGTTCCTTGATAGAACAGGCCTAAACCCGAGTCCTTACTGATTGAAACACCAGGACGCCACCGATGCTCAACCAAATCCAAAGAACTTACCCAGGAAGTAACCCACACTTTACCCTTCGGTTTCTGCAAGGGAATCAGATCGACTTTTACCTGATCATCCCACGTAAAACTATCAAGATAAAGGGTTCCTTTGCTTCCTCCATTCGGTGATTTTAACTCAATACCTGCAAATATTACTGGCTGCCCACCAGTATCCCCAACGGAAAAAGATATTTCATACCAAGTACATGGTTCCAACTGAATTTTTTTACCTTGCCTTGTCAGTAAATTGTCATCGTCACCATTGGCCTGCACAAACAAGGAAGCTTCAACACTGCCTGTACTTTCCTTAAGGTAGCATCGTACCCTTATTGTATTGCCGGCATACAATGTAGGGGATGCAATGAATTCATACCCTGGCATTTCTCTTGCTTCCGGAGGAATGAATGTAGCTGTCATGATTCGCACATGTTGGCCTCTTCCTAAATTTTTGAATCTACAGCGCAACATTTGCTCATTTGAGACAGAATCATCCAACACGGTATCCAATCTAGGTTGGGGAGCCTCACCACCTGCAGTTTCGTATTGAAAACCTTGTACGGATCCTGGTTGTGAAAAATGAAACCTCGCTCCATTCTTTGGGTAAATCGGTTTCTCTCCATTCAACGTTAGGTACATATTCACAATATCGTACGTAACACTCAAGGCATCATTGATTGATCTGCCTCCATCTGCTGTCGGAAGATACAAGCGATCTCGCACAGGAGAACGGAAATCGGCTCCGGCATCCAAACCGATCAAGCCATTCTTGATTCCCAGATAGCATCCAACATTAGCAGCATTACAGTCAGTATCCCAACCACAAGAGTTGACAATCATCTGGGTTTTTTGGAAATCATCTCCACCATATAATAAACTGAGCATAACAAGTCCATGATTCGGCACCACATGGCAGACCCCTGGATACATAGCATAGTTATAATATTGTCTGAATTCTTCCCAAGCTTTCCTCCAATCGTTCTCTCTATGATACAACTCTAGGATATAGGAATTCATTGTATAAATCACAGAATTCTGAGGTATATAGGTCAAGGCTTTCCTGAAGATGGCTTCTGTATCAGATTCAACAAAGGCTAAAGATTCCATCACTGCAACCATTACAGCTCCATTAACAGCTTCCCCATCGTGACTTACCTGAGCGGCTGTTGAAGCATACTGCTTAGCAAGCTCTGCTTTTCCAGGTGCAAGCATAGCCCAAGCGTCTATAAAAATTTGCGCACCAATTTGCTCTGCTACAATCTTTCCATTATTCATTATAGAGCCACTTTGAGGAGGATCGATACCATTTTTTAGAGCTAGAAAAGCTGTATGCTCTGTGGAAACTCCTTTCCCACCCCACCAGAGAATTGTTCTGTTCTCTATAATATAATTCAGCCAAGCATCAGCGACATCATTTCCTGAAACCAAGTAATTTGCATCTCGATTTTCAGCTGCTCTTACAAAGGTAAAAGTCCCTGATATATCATCGTCGGTAACGACTAAAGGAAGTCCAATTTTGTCATGAATATAGTACCAGATATCACCTATTTCTTCTTTGATTTTCTCATAACTCCAACCTTCAACAGGTCTTCCCATATAGACACCGATAATCTTCCCCAAAACTCCAGCATATACTTTTTCAATATAATTATTTAATTCCATATTCCACACCCTTTTAATTTTAGTTTCGACAGCTTACTTAATACTTCCGGAAGTCATACCTTCGATGAAATAGTTTTGCAGAGCAATAAATGCCACTATTATTGGCAGCATCGTAATGACTCCTGCAGCATATACCATTGATAAATCGGCTCCTCTTTCTCCAACAAACAACACATACCGTGTTGCCGCGGTTTTCATCTCCGGAATCTGTAAAAAAGTATTGGCCAAGGTAAACTCATTCCAGGTTGCAACAAAAACTATCAAGAGAATTGTAGTTACAACCGGTTTAGATAGAGGAAAGATAATTTGCCACAAAATTTGATAGGATGAGCAACCATCAATTGTTGCTGCTTCATCCAGAGAAATTGGAATATCACTAATAAAAGTTCTTGCAAGAAGAATGTTGAAAGGAAGATTTAATGCAACATAGATAATAATAATTCCAGTATGGGTGTTCACCAACCCCCATTCAGAAAATCTAAAATAAAGAGGTACCATGAAAGAAAATACAGGAATTGACAAAGCAACTCCATAGTAGAGGATCAGGTAATTCTTGAGTCTGGTAGACAATCGGGCAAGGAAATAGCCGCTTATCATAGCTAAAATGAGAATTACCAAAGACGCAATCATACTGATTGCCATACTATTGATAAAAGCAGTGGAATAACCTCCAACATTCCATGCCCTCAGATAATTATTGAACTGAGGATGTAAAGGAATTCCAACAGGGAACTTTTTGATATCCTTATCAAAACGTAAAGAATTCAAAACTGTCACCAACAAAGGCAACAACTGTACTACCGCAACCAATAAAAGGAAAATATACAAGCCCAACGATGTTCGTTTTTTCATTTTCCACTAATCCTCTATCCTTTTTCTCAATACACCGAATACTGAGAATATGAAAAAAGCCAATAGAGCTTGTATCACTGAAATAGCACAAGCATATCCAGCCTTATATTTCAATAAAGCATTTTTATATAACAATGTTGATAGTAATTCCGAGCCAGGGCTTCCTTTAGTCATAACCCATACATACTCAAAAGTGCTGATAGACCAAACCATGGTAATCAGAATAATAAATACTAATGTTTGCCGGACACAAGGAACCGTGATGTAAATGAACTTTTGAAACCCTCCAGCTCCTTCAACTTCAGCACTCTCATACAACATCGGATCAATCTGTTGCAATGATCCAATGAAGATAACCATAAGAAACCCCCACCAGTGCCAAATATCCACAAAAGCTACAGAATACAATACGGTAGAAGGAGAGAGCCAATCATGTGCCATGAATGCTAGATTCAGAGATTCAAAAAGTACATTGATACCAAAATACGGATTGTAAAAAGCAGCAAATATCTTCCCAGCAATGGCCGCAGAAATGACATAAGGCAGAAAATAACAAGTTCTAAACACAATCTTTCCTCTTGGAAGATTGGTTATTAGATATCCAAGAACCAGACCTATGCCGATGGGAATGGTAAGAAAGATGGCCATCCATCTGACATTGTTCATAAGTGCATCCCAAAAACTCGGATCTGAGGCCATAGCCAGGTAGTTCCCTAATCCAATAAACTCTTTTCTCAACAAACCATTCCAATTGGTAAAGGAGTTGAGAAACGTATTAAATACAGGAATAATTACAATGTATACGTGAAAGAGAAAAATCGGAATAAGCGAGATAATGCCAATAATTTCGCTTCTGAACTTAAAACTTTGAGCTTGATGTTTCATAAGCCTCCATATCAGTAATCATGCATCAGATAGTCAAAACTCTGATGCATGAAAACACTGAGAGTGTATCTAAAGAGCCGATGGAATTACAGGCTCAAAACCCTGTTGCAGTTCAAGGGTATTCAACCGATTCATTTCTGCAAGATAATCAGCAACACTTAGCCTATTCTCCAACACACTTATTATTCCTTCATACAGATAGACGCGAGTCTCTGGAGGATAGAAAGCCCAAGTGGTGTAACCAAAACTGTTATTGGTCAAGGCATCATTTACCATCGACCACATTGCACGAATTGTAGGGGGCAGATCCGAGAACATCTCATCATCTATATCCATCGGAGCGACATCCATTCCTGTTGCCAAGAAATCACGCTGGAAATCTTGCCGCAAAAGGCCTGAAATCAAAAATCCAACAACATCAGGATGCTTAGTATCTGCAGAAGCACACCACATTCCCCCAACGGCCAAAGGAAGATGTGGTTTTTCCACATCGTTGATGGCTGGGTGCAACATGACTCCAATCTTGTCCTGATCTTTCGCATCAAGCGGAGCTATCCAATAGGGAGCCCAGGAACCTTCTAACTTGAAGAGCGCCTTGTCAGTAGTAAAAGCATTGATGGCATCATCACTGGTTAGTACAAATGATTTCCCATCTGCTAAATATCCTTTCTGATGCCAAGATTTATAAAGCTCAACAGTTTTTTTAAAGGCCTCGTCATTCCATCCATTAGGGTTCTTGCCTTCAACTGTATTCTTCACTAATGCTCTTCCTGTATAGCTATATAAAATCGAAAGATACCACTCCTGTGCCCAAGGCCAATCCTGACTCCCTAGCATTACGGGAACATATCCTGCATTTTTTGCCCTGATCATGGCATTCTCAAAGGAATTAAGATCAATGATTGATTCTGCCTCAAGCCCAAGTTGTTTCATAATCTGTTTATTGTACCAAAGGACCATTCCTTCATAACCATAAGGAAGAGTCATGACGCGATTCTGAACTTTTGCCAAATCGAAGGCCCAAGGAAACAAGACCTCTTCCCATCGGTATGATTGAGCATACTTTGTAAGATCGAGCAACAGACCATCCTGAGCATATTGATGTACATCTGCCGGTGAGTCCAAAATGAAAATGTCCGGCTTATTATTTGAGCTCATTCGTGTATTGATGATATCCTTGCTCTGTCCAGTAACCAGTTTTAGCTGATAACTGGTACCATTGATGGAATTGTATTCTTCCAACAACGAACTAAATACCTTCAAATTGAGTTTTTGCTGACTCTCCTCTGTCGCAAAAACACTCACTTCAACTATCGGCGATGAAGCCTCATCCTTTTTGCCGGCTGCAGTAAGGCTTGATACTACCAGCAAAAAAATCAACAGCAAGCACATTCCTCTTTTCATTTTTTCCTCCTCGTAATCCAAATACATGCAATTCATGTACTTTATTGTAGTAATACTAAAACACAACTTACGTATTGTCAAATAGTTTTAAATATTTTAGTTATTTAATTAGTATTTTTATTTAACTTTTTTAAATTATTAAGTAATTTTTAAATTCTTAACTAAATTTACTTGCCTCAAAAACAGGAATAAAGTACGATTGGATTATGAAAATTAGAATTAAGGATATTGCAGATAGAGCTCATGTATCTACGGCGACTGTATCACTTGTTTTGAATAACCGTCCTGGCGTTGGTGATGATATGCGCCAAAAAATCTTATCCATCGCTAAAGAAATGAACTATAAAGGAAAGATAACGACAAGTAAAAAATCAGTTAGCTTCATTAAAATTACCAACAATACCAACGGATCTGAATCAGGATATGCAGCATATCTTGATGATCTCATTGAAGGCCTCTCAACTGAAGCAAGAAGCAATGGGTACACGATAAACATGTCGTACTACCAAGGCTTACCCAAAAAATTTGAGGAGCAGTTTCCAGACTCAGAGGGTTTCTTTTTTATTGGGAACGACCTTACCCAAAAAGACTATTCTGAAATTGCCAAAGTGACAAAGCCTGTTGTACTGGTCAATTCCAATGTACCCTCTATAGCTTGTGATCAAATCGGAATTGACAATACCGCCGCACTTTACACGGCTATAACACATTTACAAAGCAAAGGGCATACACACATTGGATTCATCCAGAATGTGTTTCTAACTAATTCCTTGGTTGAACGTGAACAAGCATTCATTCGAGCGAGTAAAGATCTGGGATTTTCCTACAGACAGCAAGATATATTTTCTATCAATCCTCTAGATTCCCTTAGTATGCAAGGTTTTGAGAATCCGGCCTCATATGAGGGCCCCTCTGCATTTGTCTGCGGCAATGATGTATTAGCATTGAAAGTATATCAACACCTGGTTACAAAAGGCTTTAGAATTTCTGATGATATCTGCCTCATAGGTTTTGAGCATCTTCCAGAAAGCAGATTCATCCATCCGCCCCTCACCACCATACAATTTCCTTATCAAGCAATGGGCAAGATAGGATTCACAATCCTGAAAGAACGCATTGAAAAAAACGGATCAAAACCTTACGTGAAATATCTGATGAGAGGATCTCTTGTCGATCATCAATCTGCAAAGAAGCCAATTTAGGGCACACCCCTTATCTACTTCACAAAATCTTCTCTATAAGGAGTGAAGACATCAAGAAGCACACCCTCCTCTTTACAAACAACCCCATGTTGCACCTCTGACTCGAAGACCAAGGAATCCCCTTTGCTCACCGGTACTGTTTTTCCGTCAACGTTAAACTCAAATGATCCTTCGAGTACATAGGTGAACTGAGTGTGAGGATGAGTATGTACAGCACCCGTACTACCAGTCTCAAAGTGGACCTGTACACCCATAATCTTCTCATTGAAGGAGAGTATCTTTCTACTTACCCCTTCAGCCACAGTTTCTAGCGTTGCATCTTTTCCAAGCAATATGGTATTCACAAGCTACTCCTCAATACATTCAGTATGGCAAACAACATAGTAAATAGACAAGTAAAAAGACTCCCAAGAAGTTATTGGAAGTCTTTCATTCAATTAATTGTAGGGTATTAGCAATTAGCTTCTCTGATTTTTTATCATATCCATCATCGCCGTAACACGAGCCAAATCAGTCGGATTTTCAAGAACCCCATCCTTTTTCAAAGCACTACCGACAATAATCCCATCAATATAGGGAAGAAATTCAGAGGCATTTTTGCTATTGAACCCACTGCCTATGAGCAGAGGAAGCGAACTCACCTGCTTGATGAATTTTGCATCTTCCACAGCAGGAGCTTTTCCTGTTGAGGTCCCGGTAAGAATTAGAGCATCTCCACCGCAAGTCTGGACATCATGAGCCAACTCCTCAACCGGACGATCGTTGACGATGAAATGGCTTCCGTGCTTTACGTGAAAATCACCCCAAATCATAATATCATTAGCTCCAAGCATTGACCGATAACGCAATGCCTTCGGACCTGCCGCCTCGATAAAACCAGAATTCGAAATATAGGCATTCGCCAACTCATACACCCTGATCCACTTAGCGTTGGTGCTATGAGCAACAGCGATGGCTTGTTCAATTCCGTTCATCATGACATGCACGCCATAGGGGATATGAATAATCTTAGATACCAAAGTAGTAATCATCGTCATATAGGCGACAGTCTCATAGCCTATATCGGCAGGCTTGAGATAAGGTCTATCAAACTGGTTCTCAACCTGCAGACCATCCACGCCCCCTTCTTGCAAAATCTCAGCCTCGCGACAAGCAAAATCAATAATCTGTTGTAAACTTCCCTTATAGTTAGGAGTACCGGGAAGCGGCATAAGATGAACCATTCCAATGACAGGTTTATCGGTTTTGAACAGAGTTCTCATTTTTTCACTACTAATCATATATGCTCCTTGTTGAATCCCTGATTATCAGGTTATGTTCCAGATTTTCACTCATCTGCACCTTGGCTTCCGAAAGCAAAGAGTCCAAGAGCAAGATGATAGCCTTCGTTCCCATCTCCAAGATAGGATAGCTGACGGTAGTTAGTGTAGGACTCACTAAAGACGATAGAAAAATATTATCAAATCCAACCAGGGAATACTGATCAGGAATCTTTATATGTAATTCATTCGCTCGTTCAATAATACCAAGAGCCATCAAATCATTGGAACAAAAAATCGCGGTAGGTTTTTCAAGCAATGACTCAAAATAATCCAAGGCCTTCCTACCTGTTTCGACAATAAAATCTCCTTGATACACAAGCTCTTTTAGAAAAGGAATCCCTGCTTGCTTAAGAGCTTGAGCATATCCTTCATATCGGGTATGACTGTTGGGAACTTCCTCAGGTCCCATGATAAATCCAATACGCTTGTGTCCAAGATCAAGTAAATGCTTTGTTGCTACCTCAGCACCTCTTGTATTGTCCAAATAGACTTGTACAATATCGTGAAACGGCACAGTCCTATCCACAACGACCAAAGGAATCTGCTTATTCAACTCACTCAACTCAAAATCGTCTATGCGTGGAGCAACCAGAATAATTGCTTCACACATTCTCGCTTTATAAACAGAAATATATCTTCTCTCGATGGACAAATCCCCTTCAGTATTTCCAATCAACATGGAATATCCGCGCTCATTACAAATTTTTTCACCAGCTTTAACCAATGAAGCAAAGAAGGGGTTTGCTATATCAGGAACAATAACACCAATTGTCCAAGTCTTATTGGTTACCAGATTTTGTGCATTCATATTTGGAATGTAGGAAAGTTTCTTCATTGCCGATTCCACCCGTATACGAGTTTCATTCGCCACTTGACCCTTGTTGTTCACAACTCTTGAAACGGTCATGGTAGAAACGCCTGCTTCTTTCGCTACATCACGAATTGTAATGCTCATATCTGCTCCGTCTTTGGGACTTATTTCCCTAATATTGTATTGATTTGTTCAATAGTACCATTATACCGGGCTCCCACTCCAGTACAACAATAAGCTCCACATGCATTGGCAAATTTACCAATTTCCTGCAGACTCATCTTTCCATCAAGCATTCCATATACAAATCCAGCATGGAAAGCATCTCCAGCACCAGTAGACTCCACAACTTCAACAGGATAGCCTGCAATGTTGTATGTATCCTTACCGTCATAGATGTGACAACCTTTGGAACCCGCAGTCACAGCAATGATTTGCCCAGCGCGTTTCTGTAAATCACCCAGATGATTAGCAAGATCATGACTACCGATAAGCTCGATAGCAGCCGCCTTGCAGGGAATGAACACATCAGTCAGCTCAATTGCCTGATAGATAAGCTCAGACCCCCCATTGATTCTGACCAGTTCACTAGGGGTAATATCCATATCCAAGACAATTTTAGTCCCAGCCTCACGAGCAATCTTCATCGCCTCGATAACTGGAGGTAACGGTAAGACACTCGCCTCGGTCATCAACACTTCAGCATTCTCGATTAAACCAGCATGCTTTGACCGTACCTCTTGCGCAGTGAGCTCCACCAATACATTAGGAAACATGATGATCGTCCTGTTGGCATGATCATCACAGGTAATCCAGGTAAACATTGAGTGCTTATCCGCAACTACCTCTACGTTGGATAAGGAAGCACCTTGTCTTTTAAAATCTTCAATCAGCAACCTACCGGTTTCATCATCGCCTATCTTACCAAACCAACCAGCATAGATACCCAAGGCCGAGAGTTGCGAGATAACATTACCGGCTACCCCACCAGGCTTGACCTCATATCGTTTAGCCATGGTTTTCCCATCTTCAATCAGAAGATTCGGAATGAAACAAAAATGATCTACTGCAAGTGTACCTATTGAAGCTACACGTGGATTATTCATATTATGCATCCTTCTTTGTACTGCCACTGATGATGGCGATCATGATAATCAAACCAATAAATAGCTGTTGATAGTTTGCATCCACACCCAAGAGGTTCAACCCATTTCGAACAATACCCAAAAGGATGGCGCCAAAGATCGTACCAAGAATGTTTCCTTTACCACCTTCCATGCTTGTTCCGCCCATGACAACTACAGCTATGGCATCCATCTCATAGTTTATTCCTGCAATGGGCTCAGCAGCTGCAATCATAGAAGTTAAAAACATTCCCCCAATAGCAGCAAGCAATCCACTGATACCGTAAAAGAGAAGTTTATACGCTTTTACATTGATGCCTGAGATACGCACACATTTTTCATTGCCACCCAAAGCAAAAGCAACTCTTCCAATCGTTGTCTTTTGCAAAAGGAAATACAAAAACAACGATATAAGGATGGCTAGGACGAACTGTTTAGGTAAAGGACCGATAAATCCAGTAAATAGATTTATGTATTGTGGATTGAGGTCCATCAAAGGTCTACCTCCCGAAAATACCAGTGCCATACCTCTAAAAATACTCATTGTACCAAGAGTAGCGATAAAGGGCGGAATACGAAGATATGCAATTAAAAGACCATTAAAAAGACCACAACTTACACCCACTGCAAGACCTATGAGAATCCCAACCATCACAGAGCCTGATGATGGAGCACTCCTAAAATAGTTTGCGGTAAAAATTCCACACAGGGCAAGAACAGATCCAACTGATAAGTCTATTCCTCCGCCAATGATCAAAAGAGTGATTCCTGCCGCAATGATAATATTCACCGTTATCTGGTTAAATATATTTATGAAGTTGTTCATACTCAGAAATACAGGTGAAAGAATACTGAGTGCTAGGAAAAATATCACAATACCGATAAGAGAACCCCGATAGGGACATTGCTTAAACCATCTACTCATTGCTCTCTCCAAACTGTATTCCCATCAGGGATTGATAATCGAGTTCCCCTCGCTTATAAGGACCTTGCAGCCCATTGAGATTCAAAACATACAAGGTGTCACACAGTCCAAGTACTTCACGGGGCTCCGAGGAGAATATGAGGATACCTTTCTTCTGCTTGCTCAAGGCATTGATAATCTTTGCCATCTCAGCTTTTGCAAGAACGTCAATGCCCTTTGTAGGTTCATCAAAAATTATCACTTCAGAATCACTCGCAAGCTGTCGAGCAACCACAACCTTTTGCTGATTACCTCCGCTCAGACTATTTGCTGGCAAATCAAGATATTGCTTTTTCATATTCATCTGACTTACATATCCCATTCCGATGGATTTCTCTTTTTTTGAATCAATCACACTTGCCACCGATACCTTCGGCAAGCATTTGAGGGTCATGTTAAACAGACTTTTCAAACCAAGAATCAGTCCTTCACTTCTTCTGTCTTCCGTAACAAACGCAAGCCCTCTTCTTGAGGATTCAATAGGATTATGGGCCTTTAGTTCCTTACCATGGAACTTGACTGACCCCTTGATCACAGGTCTCAGCCCATATAAGGCTTGGGCAAGTTCACTCTTACCCATACCGACAAGACCTGAAAACCCTACAACTTCTCCGGCATGAAGGTCGAACGAGATATCATGAACCAGTTCATCGTTATCCTTCTTATAGGAAAGATCAGCACAGGAAAACAATACATCGCCGAACTCAGTTTTTTCGTGTGGATATTCCTCATCGAGGATAGAACCAATCATCGGCTTTATCAGACTTTGTTTTGTTATTTCAGGGCCATTGTCGAACATATCAACCAATTTCCCATCCCTCAGAATGGCAAAATAGTCACAGAGTTCCAAGACTTCTTCCAAACGATGAGAAATGAAGACTACTGCTTTCCCTTTCTTGCAGAGGTTTCTCACCACAGAAAACAGCTTTTCAGTTTCATGCACCGTCAAAGCTGAAGTAGGTTCGTCCATGATGAACAGCTTTCCACCTTGGATGATTCTCCGGCCGATAGCTACCATCTGCTGATTAGCCTTAGAGATGATACCTAGGATATCCGAAGGATCGACACCCTCACAACCCAACTCCGCAAGAACCTCACTAGTTTTCTTTTCCATGGCTTTTGCATCAACAAAGCCTACAGAATCTCGAATCTCATAACCTAGGAACATGTTCTCAGCAACAGTCATGCAAGGCACCAAAAGCAACTCCTGGGGAATCATACCGATACCCAAGTCTTGTGCTTCCTGAGGACTGGCAAGAGACACGTTCTTCCCTTCCACAAAAATCTCACCCTCGCTACAGGTCTGAATCCCGCAAAGGATTCTCATCAATGTCGATTTTCCTGCTCCATTTTCTCCCATCAAGCCGAGAATTTTTCCTTTTTGAATGGAAAAAGAAACTTGATCCAACGCTTGTATACCACCAAAGCGTTTGGATAGATTGGTGAACTGTATAAATACATCACTCATCGGCTGCTCCTCAAAGAATCAACAATGACAGCTGCAATTGTGAGACTTCCAATAAATATTTGCTGGTAGTGTTGATTAATACCTACCATATTCAATCCACTCTTAATACAAGAAAAAATTAAAACTCCTATGATTGTACCAAATATAAAACACTTGCCACCTTTCATGGAATTCCCTCCGATGATAGGTGCTGCGATAGCCTCCATCCACTCAGTGGTAAGACCGGCTAAAGGTTCAGCAGAGTCCATTTTTGCCATATAGATAAACGAAGCCAAAACTGCGGTTGCTCCAGAAATTGCATACACACTAATTTTTATTTTCCGTACTGCAATACCGCAAACAAAAGCAGCATCTTCACATCCACCTACAGCACGAACTGATCTGCTGTATTTGGACTTTGTAAGAATCAGAATGGTAATCAGAGCAAGCCCCAAACTACCAAAGATGCTGTTGCTCACCAAGGACTTGCCAATAATGAGATTCAAAAATCCTGAAGGAAGCCCGATAATTGGATGTCCTTTTGAAAGAACAAGGGTCAATCCTCTTACAATATTCAGCATTGCCAAGGTCACAATAAATGGCTGTAGTCGAAAATGTGTAATTATAAACCCATTAACAAGACCGACAGAAATACCAAAGAGAACCGCGACAAAAAGAGCAATCGGCCAGGGAAGCACTTTACAAAGTAGTGCAGCAATGATACCGGAACAAGCCAAGGTTGAACCTATCGAAAGATCAATTCCACCAGTTCCCAATACAAATACCATGCCAATGGCCATTACTAAAGAAATTGCTGAGTGATCAAAAATATTCAAGAAATTATAGGTTGTAAGATAATAAGGAGAAAGGAGGGAGAAGAGAACATTTATTATCAAAAGAGCAAGCAATACTCCCCAATACTGTCTCCACGCTTGTAGTAAGAATTTTTTCATGTGCCCATCCTAAAGGTTGGGCTTGGATGACCTCCAAGCCCAATCATTGTGCTTACAAGTCCTTCAGACCTACATACATTTCTCGATATTGAGCAACCTTACTTGTTACATTTTCAGCATCCCATATTTCCTGTGGTCCAAAGACTACAGTAGGCTTACCGGCAAACTGATCTTCCAAGACTAGAATTGCAGCCTCGATTGAAGAGTAAGCAAGCCCATACTGGAAGAACGCAGTGGTAGCACTCAACTCATTACGCATAATTGACTTGATTCCATCAGGAGTTGCATCAACACCGGTAACCAATACTTTTCCGGCAAGACCAGCGTTCTTTACAGCCTGATAAGCACCAAGAGCAGTATCATCGTTACAAGCAACAATAGCCTTCAAATCAGGATGTGACTGCAAGACATCTGCAGTAATATCCATAGCTTTCTTTCGGTCCCATTCAGTATTATAAATACCAACACTTCTCAGATTTGGATACAGAGCAAGCTCCTCTTCATAACCCATCTTTCTCTCTTCAGCACATCGGCCACCAGGAAGACCCATCAGATGGATAACCTTTGCTTCAGCTCCCTGCAACTTATCTGCAATAAAACGAACTGACATGCGGGTATTTTCCTTGAAATCAACAGTGATGAATGCAGAAATATTGATACCGTGTTTCTTTTGATTCTCTTCATCTATATGAGCATCAATTGAATTGATGATAGGAATCCCCATCTGAGTTGCTTTAGCCAAAGGCTTAAGCAGGTTCGTATCAGTAATCGGAGAAACACAAAGCAAGTCAAACTGTTTAGCAAGCATGTCAGACATAGTGTTGGCCTGTGCTTGCAAATCACTTTCTGTAGGTGCTGCAAAAACCTCAACCTTAATGCCATAATCGCGAGCAGCATCCTCAAACCCATTCTTGGCATCAAGCCAGAAATCATTGATCAAGGTTTTTTCCATAACACCAATTCTGTACACCTTGCTTGGTACAGGAATAACTCCGAATTCTGGGATAAATTTACTTTCTTGTCCCCCACGTGCAGACACCACTTGGCTTTCTGCTTTTTCTGCTGCTCCCGCTGCAAAGAGCGCCCCGGCGACGATCAAAACTAGCATCAATACAACGATACTCTTTTTCATGTGTACCTCCATTTAATGTTAACGCTAACTGTTACCGTTAACTGTTAACGCTAACATAGCATGGCAAAATTCACCTGTCAACAAAATTTTTTACACATTTGCCTCATGTGACAAAATTATTGCTCTCAGCAAAAGCTCAGTATTACTTTGTATTTTTAGAATGCAACGCCGCACTCAATGAGAATATTTGTATATTTTGTAAATTCACCAGTGCGAATAAAACCAATGATCCGGCTTTGATCCAAGAGCTGTTTTTGGGATCTAGACATCTCTTTAGAGAAGTTCCTCGTTCGCTGATGATAGACATCTGGAGACAGAACTGCCTCTTTCATATCCGTGTGATTCATCAAGGTGGTACCTGTCTGAGAAGGTATCAAACGCTTAACAAAATCAATCATTGCTGGATTACTATCCAAGGTTTCTTTCGTAAAATACAGCCAATCAATGGCCAGAGCCGGGAGTACGGCTTCTGCGACAGTGGAAAAATCTGGATATCCAGCAACAAGCCCCAAATCAATAACTTTGGTATACTTGGTATCAGGAAGAGGGAACCCCCTGTCGGTTATCATGATGTAATCCCCGTGCCCAGCTGTACAAAGTAAAGTCAAAATGTCTTTGTGCAACAAACCGTTCTTTTTCAAAACGTATTTCTCCTTTGTTCTGATAGTACCGTAGGCTTTAGCACCATGCAAGTCATAATCACACTAGGAATCTTTTCTTGCACCCTACACTTGGAGCGTCTTTTCTGCTACACGCTTGTTACACTCATCAAGGATTGCCTTCGCAGCCGTTGTCCCAAAACGGGAACACCCAGCCTTCCTGAAGGCCAAAACTGCATCCAAAGTACAGATGCTTCCAGAAGCCTTGACCTGTATCTTCGAACTACAGCAACTACGCATCAAAACAACATCCTCTACAGTAGCGCCTCCGCTTGAAAACCCCGTTGAGGTCTCCACAAAGTCGGCTCCTACATCTTCAGAGAGTTCGCAGGCCTTCTTGATGAGCTCTTTGGTAAGATAACAGGTCTCAAAAACCACCTTGACCAAGGCCTGTTCGGTTCTTGCCATACTGACAAGCACTCCCAGCTCGTCTCGTACATAGCAATAGTCCCCACTGAGCAACCTACCGATATTCAACACTACAGCCAACTCCTGAGCCCCATCTGCCATGGCAGACGTCAATTCCGACAACTTCGTGAAGGTAGTGTTGGAACCGTGAGGGAATCCTATCACCGTACCTACTTTTACCGATGCATCAGAGAGGTACCCTGAAGCGAACGAAAGCTCACAAGGGGGGACACAGACTGATGTCACCCCATACTCTTTTGCTATGGCCAGACGTTCTTCGAAATCAGTTTGGGTGAGATTTGGTCTCAACAAAGAATAATCGATCATCAAAGCGATGTCACGCACAGATATCATACCAAATCTCACCCGCATGTCTTATATCGTACGCATAACAGCAGAAAAGTACTGTTACACAAGCAGGTCATGTTTATCCTCCTTCTGAATACCCCAAACCAGCACCCGAGTAAAGATGTGCAAAGAAGTAAGTACCTGAAGAGGAACGATACCCCCGGTAAAAGGAATGAAATAATCCGCCATCATCCTTTCTGGATTTTTTCTGGAAAGAGAGAACCGGGTAAGTACATAGCTATCATTCAAGGCATTGACTAAATCATGTTTCTGCTCATAAGGAGCAAACGCATTGATCTTAGCAAATGCAATGAATTTAATCATCTTCTTATCCTGGTCCACCTCAAAATAAACGCTGGCGCCATCAATATCAAGATTCAACGTCTCTTCATCCGCTACAGTGAACTTCACATCGGACTGAGAGAGCAACCCCATCATATTCTCCAACGTCACATCCTGTTCCAACCATGGCTTGGCGGTATTCATCATTCCCTCCTTGTATTCCAATGCTAAATCCTGCTGCTCATACCGCCGAGTTCCACCCATATTGGATGCCTGCGGATTTGTGTAGAGTGAAAACACTCTTTGCCCACTACCTTGTTGTGTATCCATATGCTCCTCCTTCTGAGAATTTCAGACATAGGACTGCTGCAGAAATTACCAAGAAGCCTGCTGTTTATATTTTCTCATTCAGAACGGCAGGCTTCTTACACGGAAATGGAGAACATCAGAACTTAGGATCCCCTTCTATATGACTGATATGCCTTCCATCGATAGAAGCATCAATACCAATACCACAGGAATTGGAATCCCGATGATATATTGTCATGCCAATTCCTGAAGCTATTTCTCCATTAAAACTTGTTGCCCTTCCATCCTTGGAAGACCCTATACTTTGCACAGGACCAAGCAAAGTTGTGAAAAACTCAAAAGAACCCATCATGTCACTCATAAGAACCTCCTGCATTGTTGATTGAAACTAATCATCATTCATCCGTTTCGTATGAAGTCATACATCCATTAGAATCGAACGACGCAGAATCAGTGCCATAGTCATCTGAAACTGTCACGTCATACGACCCATCGTCATACTCTGTATGAGTAATCCCGTTCTCAGAAACCTCAAAATCAACCTCTTTCATGGCATCCTCCTTGTAGGATAAAACTGTCATTGCCTTGATAGTGCTTCACACTATCTTCCTTCGCTTGTTACTTATTTGTACCATCAAACAGGCATGCCAAATACCGAATCATTACAAAAAATAATTCGGTAGCAATAGACTATCAGAAGAAATATTACGTCACACCGTTACAAGATACGCTGTAATGTCATGATAGAAGTAATGGGTCGAATTTGGGATTTCCTGTAAATATGGTCTTATCTCTTTGGCAAAAAATCCTTCATTACGAAACATCGCTGGAACTCGGAAAGGAACAGTATGGGATTGTCCGATCGGTGTAAGAACTATTCCCTTTTTTTCTGCAAACGGGAAAATCTCATGGTCTGCAATATTTGAAAAACTCACAATCACATGCTTGGCCATTTTCGGACCTGCTTCCAAGACCCATTTAAGCAAAGTCAATCCACTGATTGCATTATGCTTTCTTTCTTCGACATATTCATCTTTGATCGGAATATAAGGAGGATTACAAACCAGCAAATCAAACTCATCTATCTCTTGTACAGGATGATATGCATGAATCCCCACCCCATTGAATTCCATAGCAGAATATATATCCACCTGTCTACCGCTAAAACTAGCTCTGTTCAACATGATATTTAAAGTACTGTACAAGACTGCAGTTGATGAAAAGTCACTCAACTTGACTGTATGAATACTTGAAACTGAACGGGCAAGCTCTATCCCTAAAAAACCGGTTCCGCTACCAATATCCAATACTGTTGAAGGCTGCAATTCATTCTGGGCGATATAATCCAGCACTTGCTGTATGAGAATAAAAGAATCGACACTTGGAGGCCAAAGGTAACCATTCTTCCAAAGGTATCTACCCTCTTTATAAGCGATTTCAATATCTTGGGTTCCAAAAGCATGTGAAATATCCTCAACCACTTCTTCAGCAGCTTTTCCATGTATTGGACAACGACTCACTATCGCTTCTGCTGACAACCCATCCAAGCGAGGACTATGACAGTTACAATCCCAAAGTAGTTGAGCATTGGGAACAACAAGTCTGGATTGTGGAGTAATATACTCAATCTCTGACAAAGGTCCAGCAACTACAACTCGAAGATGCAATACACTTAAAATCCTCTCTAAATATAGGTGACTGTTATAACTATGATAGAGTCCTACAAAAAGAGCAGGGTCCGAAAATATGTTCAGCGTATTTTTCAGATAATGCAATGAGAGATCACTCAATGCAGTATGCTGTGTAAACAATTGCATTGATTCAGTGAGAGTATTATCTAATTGAGCGTAAGCTTCAACAGGAATTACTTGATCGAGAACTCGAAGCTTTTGATAAAAAAGTGCATAGGCATCTGCCTTTGAATCAGTGAATCTTTTAATGCCCATATACCGACTGTAGTAGAGCCCCTCTGCTAACAAATGTAGTGTCTCAACATTACAAACCCCATCGTTAATCTGGGCTGAGAACTTCTCTAATGTTCGTGAGGCAATTTTGGTATTCTCAGTAAGATAGTCGGTCTTACTGATTTGTAGATAGTGCTGTATTTCATCATTTGAGCACGTATCGAGATCGAGTGGAGCATGGTAGAGAAAATTTATAGCACGAATAAGATTGTTTTTATTCTGCAATCCTACATACTCAATCTCCTCATTCAGAAATAGAACAAATGTATTATCATAAAAAAATCGTTTCCCCTGTATTGAGTTACTCATAGACACCTCCCTTATCCTACCCATAACAATACGGCCAAAGGTGATTTTTATCTACAAAAAAGAACCCTGCATAAAGCAATTGCCTTATTCAGGATTCCTTCGTTAATCGATACTGGAAACTAGTATTCTATCTTACATGTTTGCCCCAAGATTCGCATACGACTTGGGTGCAGGCCAATGGAAGCCACGCTGGTTGTAGAGGCCTAAGTCGCTTGGCCGAGTGAACTCCTTGTTTGGCTTGCCGACCAAACGTCCGTCCTCAATCCAAAGCAGATCATCACCGTACAGCTCAGCCATAAGCTGTTGTTCCATGGCTTTTTGTATCTCTGCCACCTCAGCCGTGCCCTCTAGATTGGTCAACTCTTTTGGATCATTTTGTAAATCAAAGAGCTGCTTGTGATTACCTACAGGATAGTAAATGAGCTTATACTGCTTATTCACTATCATCCTAGAAGCTTTATCCCCTTCGCCGATCTCCCCATACACATACTCTCGTTCCTGAGAGGAGAAGGCTGACAAACCCTCAACTGATTTGGGAATTTCGATACCTGCAAGATCGAGCAAGGTTGGCATGACATCAGAGAGACAGAGAAGCCTGTCAGACTTTGTTGCTCGGTATTGAGAAAGTGGTTTGCCCGCCAACAAGAAGGGAACATTGGTAGAGCCTTGGTAGAAGACCCGCTTTGCAACCATCCCATGATCAAACAACATATCCCCATGATCACTCATAAACCCGATGATTGTGTTATCAAGCAGCTGGTGCTCACGAAGGGTTCCGATCAAGAGACGAATCTGATGATCTATCTGGGTGCACAGGGCTGCAAACGCCTTTCGAGCCATTATGATCTCTCTCTTGGAGTATTGCACTCCCATGTGGCGTAATGCCTTAATTGCATAGACATCCTCATCCACCCACGAACCTTCATAGGGTTCTTGCATCTCTTGATCCTGATACATATCCAGAAACACCTGAGGAGGAACCAATGGAGGATGAGGAGCCGTGAATGAGGCATAGAAGAATGCCGGCCGCGTGGGATCCTTACGTGCTATCTGCTTAGCCATATTTCTACCAATCCAGGAGGTCGGATGTGCAGATTCATCAAGATGCCATGGCCGGGCATGATAGGTATTGCTTCCCATACCATGCAAAAACTCCTGCCCGACCAGACCTTGCTCGCCCAGCCAAAGCTGATAGTCATCGGTAACCCCAAACTCGTACCGAGCCTCCTCGACAATTTTCGACTCCTCAAACCCGATACGGTCTCTTTGCGGGTAAACATGCAGCTTTCCCACAACACTCGTCTGATAGCCGGCATCCCGAAAGACCGATGCCAAAGTAGGAAGACCTGGCATCGGCATCCTATCGGAGTACACCCTGTCTCCATGAGTTTTTGGAGAGGTACCAGTCATCAACGACCTTCTGGCCGGAATACAGACTGGACACTCTGAAAACATATTTGAAAACTCAACTCCTTCCTTGGCCAACCGATCGAGAGTCGGGGTCAAGAGGGAAGACCAATTCTCAGACCGACGCAACTGAGCCGGCCAATGATCGGTACAAATCAATAAAAAGTTAGGTCTTGTATCCATAGAGCAACCTCCTCTAGTTACTACATTAAAAGATTCGGGATGAACATCGTAATTTGGGGGATGAACGTTATGCAAAGTAAAACTACAATCATGACGATGTAGAAGGGAACCATCTCTCTACTCAGCTTTTCTACCTTTATCCCCGAAACTGCGCTTCCGACGAACAAAACTGCACCCACTGGAGGGGTGATCAACCCGATACCACAATTAAGAATCATGACCGCACCAAACTGAATGGGATCCATACCCAACTGGGTTACGATAGGAAGCAGAATGGGAGTCATAATGACAATGATGGATGCCATTCCCATCATCGTCCCCAAGATGAGCAGAATCAGATTCACCAATAAAAATATGATTGCCTTGCTCTCGGTAAAACTGAGCATTGCATTAGCAAGCAATGTTGGAATCCGCAAGAAAGCGATACACCAGCCAAAAGCACCTGCTGCAGCGATGAGAATCATGATGATGGAAAGAGTCTTGATCGATTCCTTCAAGATTCCCATGAAGTGTGACAAAGGAATCTCACGATAGATGAAAAACGTGACTATGAAGGCGTAGACAACGGCGATGGCAGCTGACTCGGTTGCGGTGAACACCCCTGTTACGACACCAAAGACTACAATTATTACCGTTCCCAAACCAAGAATCGAGTGCTTCAAAGCCGCACCAACTTCCTGTAGGTTGAACGCATCACCCTTAGGATAGTTCTTCTTAATCGAAACCACATAACTGTAGACCATCAAGGCAATCCCGAGAAAGATGCCAGGGACCAAACCTCCAAGAAAGAGTCGTCCAATGGAAACCCCTCCGGCGGCAAGGGCGTAAATGACCATATTATGACTAGGAGGGATCAAGAGCCCCTGTACGGAGCTGGCCATCGTAACTGTGGTAGAAAACTCACCATCGTAGCCGTTCTTCTTCATCATCGGAATCAATATCGATCCCAAGGAGGCTGTGTCGGCTGTGGCGGAGCCCGAAATACCACCAAAGAACATACTGGCAACGATGTTCACCATTGCTAAGCCTCCACGCATCCATCCAACCAAGGCATTCGACAAGCGGACCAGGCGCTCAGAAATTCCTCCGGTGGACATGATATGTCCAGCCAATACGAAGAAGGGAATTGCAAGAAAAGCAAAGCCATCTATTCCATCAATCATGTTCTGCACCACCATAACGGTGGGAATACCGAGGTGTATGATCGTAATCAAAGAAGAAGCAATCATGGCAAACGCTACATGAGCGCCAAAGAGAATCAAGGCAAAGAAACTGCCTAGCAATATGAGTATTGAAGTGCTGTCAATCATGTAAATTCTCTCCTAAAACGAGCAAAACACATGAGGATATGGGCTGCTCCACTGACTGGAATTACCAACGCCATCCACTTTCCGGAAATTCTTAGCACCCCGAGAATGGTTGGAGCAAACAGTTCATACAGATGGATTCCGGCAACGATAAACAAAATCCCTATGAATAAAATCATTACATAGGAAAACACATGCATTACGACCGTCACCTTAGAGGGAAGGAAATACGATATGACGGTCATCCGAATATGCTTCCCATCCCGAACTGCTACAGCAGAACTGATGAATGAAAGCCAAACCATGCAGAATATTGCCAACTCCTCAGCCCAGGTGGGGGTCTTACTGAGCACAAAACGACCAAATACGGCGTAAGAAACCACTACAACCATGCCCAATAGCAAGATTCTGCAAGACATATCCAACATCCAGTAAATCACAGCAAGGAATGAATCAAACCAATGGATCAATCTATTTATTTTCATCTAGTACTCCAAAAACATACGAGGAAGCCGGCAAAAAGCATTCTGCCGGCTCACCCTCTTTTCTGATTAATATGCTGTATTTCTGATCGCCTGGATCATGTCTGCATAGTCTGGAGCAATAACGTCATACAAAGAGGCAGCTGCATCAGCCCACTCTTCTGGGTTACTTGGTTCAATAATCGTTACACCTTCTTCAACCAGTTTCTTCAGTATCTGGGCATCTGAAGCAGCAGAACTCTTGTTGAAGTTCTCTACTGACTGGGCAAAAGCCTCCCTGATCAACGCTTGGTCTTCAGCAGAAAGAGTATTCCAAGTCAACTCTGAAAAGATAACATAGTTAGGACTGGTTTCATGGCCATCAAGCAAGTAATAGGGAGCCACCTCATGCAACCTGTTTGCATAGTAACCTGAAAGAGGTTGCTCTCCACCATCGACAACACCAGTTTGCAATGCAGAATATAACTCACCAAAAGAGACAGGAACCACCGAACAACCAAAAGAAGTTAGCAATGTCTCATAAATGAGACCCGGCTGTGCTCTGATTTTCAATCCACGCATGTCAGCAATTGAGTCAACTGCTTTTTTAGTAAAGAAGAAGTGTCTCGATGACTCTTGGTACATCCCGATGCCCACAAGTCTCGTTCCCGCCTGCTGGATTGCGTCCAACACTTCTTGTCCAATCGGGCTTTTGTGCACAGCTCTTGCATGATCTACATTCTCAAAGAGATAGGGCAACATCATCACAGACAGCTTTTCGGCACCGTAATCCACTAGGAAACCTCCCATGATCATGTACATGTCCAAGGCCCCTGTCTGCAGTGAAGTTACATGCGTTTTATGGTCTCCCAACTGGCCACCTGGGAACAAATCAAGCTTGAACCTACCTTCACTCTTCTCTTCGAGGATAGCTCCAAAATCCTTGACTGCCTCTACAAGGGGATGACCATCGGGATTTGCGATTCCAGCACGAAGTACTGTAACTTTTTGACCAGAAGCTGCACTCTCACTCTTGCCCGTCGCCCACAATCCCGTGGCAGCAACCAACATGACAAGCATTACTACATTTAGCTTTTTCATAAGCACCTCCAAATTAAGTGCTTATAGTGTAGGCGAGCATTTTTGGGCGCGATATCGATGAAATTGCTCAATTTCTAGACTTTCTTGCTCCGAAGGTCCGTTGCGGTTCTTCCCGTATACTTACGAACAATTCGAGAGAAGTAATTGGCGTCTGAAAACCCTGAGGCAAAAGCTGCATCACTGACAGTCCTCCCTTGCTGGAGCAATTTCTGTGCTTGCACAATCCGACAATGTATCAGATATTCCTTCACGCCCATTCCTTTATGAAACCTAAACAAACGAGAAAGATGATATTTACTCACATTGCAATAATCAGCGATATCCTCAAGCTTGAGATCCTCAATAAAATGCTCATCAATATAGCTTTTTGCTTTTTCGACCAGCAAGACAGAGGGATTATCCATCCCCTCAAGCTCTTCAGAGGGAGAACCCCCGAAACCTAGATCATCAAGACGAGAAATGCTCTTGTTGAGTATTACATCGAAGGTCTTCAAAGAATACGGTTTGACCAAATAATCAACAGCCCCTAGCCGAAGAGCGCGTTGTGCATACTCAAAGCGAGAGAAGGCTGTGACAAAAACAATCTCACTGCTGCATTGAGCCTCTCGAAGTTGCTCAGCCACCCAAAGACCATCTCCTTTGGGAATTTGAATGTCCATCAGAATAAGATGGGGCTGCAGGGCCTTCGCCCTCAATAAGGCTTCCTCCCCCGTTTGGGCGAGAGCACAGATGACCAGTCTCTGCTGATAGCGAGTCTGAATCAACGTAATGAGACTTTCCCGCTCAATCTCTTCGTCTTCAACAATCAATACAGAATATTTCATGCTTCTTCCTTAGGTATTCTAATACACACGTCCGTACCTCTTGCATCTTTTGGGACACCAAAGGAGACTAGCGCTTCTTCTTTATAGAGTAAAGCAAGTCGTTTATATAAATTCCCAAGACCGATGCCATGTCCGCTATCAGATCGCCCTTCTTTGAAGCCAGGCCCGTTGTCGATTACATGGATGACATGATATCGCTCTTCAGTATTGATGGAAAGTGTTATTACCAACTGTCCATCATTCTGTTCTATTCCATATTTTATACAGTTCTCAACCAAAGGCTGTAGCAAAACAGGAGGTACCATGATGGTTTCAGTCTCAGTATTACTTTCAATTCGATAGGAAAGACGTTTTCCATATCGACTTTTCTGAATATTCAGATAGGACTCAACGATTTCCAGCTCCGCTGCCAACGAAGCAAACCCATCCTTATGTTCAAGGGTGTAGCGCATAATCTGTGAGATGTCCTCGATCAGTTCAAGACTTTTTTCCGAATCCTGCAACAAAACCTTCTTGCCTATGATATTCAATGTATTGAATAGAAAGTGTGGATTGATCTGGCTACGCAATAAATCAAGCTGCGCTTGTTTAAGCAGACTATCCTTTCGTTCATTCTCTTCCTGCTCCTTGTGCAAAGCAATCTCAATCTCAGCCTTTCCTCGAAGCTTGGCAATATACTCACTGATCTCCTTGCGCATCCGTAAAAACGAGACAGAAAGGGCATCTATCTCCTTATATCCCGAAGCTACAAATTGAATCTGCTGAGAATCCAGATCCTTCGCCTGCAAAATAAGCTGATGGGTCCTTGCAAGGATTCTTGAAATACTTCGAAGAGCTAGCATACCAAATACAACAACAAAGAAAATGAGGAGAATCATGACAAATAAGGCTCGTCTTGTTTCTTGTGCTATAAAAGAGGCAAAGTTTCTGGTCCCCAGACTTTGCTCATGGGTAGCAAGTTGCTGTGCAATGCGATTCATGTCACCCGCCTGTAGTGAGAGGTAGGATATTTCCTCATGATCGGAGGGGCTTAAAACTTGACTATTCAGCAACTGAGTCATGCTGTTGATTCGATATGCATGCATATTCGACAACACACGAAATAAGGTCTGGCTTTCAAGATCCGTCATACTTGCATCGCTGATTTCGGCAAATAAGGAGTCCAATACTTCGAGTTGATTAAAAAAGAGCCCTAGATTTGCAGTATCACGATTTCTCAGTGTTTGCTGAAAACGTTCCTGCAGTTGCATCTGCTGTATAGAAAGCTGCCAATACTGTTCGCTGTATCTTGTAAAAGATGAAAAACTCTGCTCAAGCCTCTTGTTTATCGCATACATTGAAAGACTGACAATGATAAGATACATAGATAGGTATACAAAAGAAGCTACCAACCGTCTTTGGATCGAAATAGGAGGTTTTTCCCTTCGCTTGAAGGAGGAGAGTATTGCTGTTTTCACAAAGCAAGTCTAGCAGAGAACAGAGGTATTGCAAATGTAATTTCCAAGTATCTATCAAGATGTTCTTTTAGCTATATAGTTTTTTTACTAAATTTTTTTACTATTGATATATCCTCGCAAATGAGTTACCCTAAGGATAGATAATTTTTTATTGCTTTACTTTCTTATATTGCTTGCATATTATCAACAACAATCAAGGAATCTAAATCTTAAATTAGACATGAATGTATTAAATACTAACCCCGAGTTGCTCGGACAGACCATATTACTCGACTACGAAAACCCTGCTATCCAACAACTTGTGGAGCAACAAGGTTGGAGAACCATTAAAAGCTCTTCAAAGCGAATCGGAGCCATTTATAGCTTTGTGCGGGATAAAATCCTTTTTGGATATCCCCCCTCTTACAACCAAAAAGCATCAGAAGTACTTGCACTAAGAAAGGGTAACAGCATTACCAAAGCAACATTGTTGATGGCTTTGTTACGAGCTGTCGGTATTAACGGCAGAATGCACGCAAGCAGCATAGATCGACATATCTACAGAGGATTACTCAGAGGCCTAAGTGCAAAACTTTGTCCTCGATCCTGCTTCCACAGCTGGGTGGAAGTCGATTTCAAGGGAACATGGGTCAGCTTGGAAGGATTGGTCATTGATAAGCCATACCTGACAAAATTACAGGAAAGGTTCTCTGACTACATGGGTAGTTTTCATGGGTATGGCATTGCAGTGCTGAATTTCAGAAATCCCCCGATCAATTGGGAAGAGACTGATACAACCATTAGAGATAAAGCCATCAAGAAAGACATAGGCATCTTCTCAGACCCTGATGAACTTTTTGCCGCCCATCCAGAAATAATGAAATGGACACAGAGCCTCACCTATAGTTGCATCCTTAGACCAAGGGTCAACAAAGCCATCAAGAAAATCAGAACAGGGAAATGAAGCTCCCTTTCGGGAGCCTCGAACAATTAGCTATGAAGCAGTTTGGCAGCTGAAGCCTTGTCAAGAAACAAATGCCAATCAGAATGCGTCTTAAGCAATGTTGCAGGAATCATAGGGTCGATAGCAGAGGTTATGGTATTGTACACAGCCTGTGCCTTCGCTGCATGAGGAACTGCTGAAACAATATGCTTGCAACTGAGAATCTGCTTCGGGCACATCGTGATCGCATGGGTCGGGACCTCTTGTAGAGAAGAGAACCACTTTTCCCCTACCTGCTGCATCTTACACGCATGATCAAGCTCAACCACCTTATAGGCGGCATCAGTCTCAAAATCAGCAGGAGGATCGTTGAACGCGATATGAGCGTTCTCCCCAATACCGATTACCCCGACGTCAACCTGTTTCTCTCTCAGGATCACTGACAGTTTTGCAATATGGTCCTCAACATCGCCCTCTCCATTCACAAAGTAAGCCGCCTTGAGAGGAACCTTGGATACAAAGCGTTCTTTCAGGTACTTCCTGAAACTGGCAATATGGCTTTCTGCAAGTCCAACATACTCATCAAGGTGGAACATCTCAACCTTGGACCAATCTACAGACTCTTCTATCAGAGCTTGCATCGTTTCAAACTGACTAGCTCCAGTAGACAAGATAATTCTTGCCTCTCCCTGTTTTTCAATAGCATCGCGAAGCAACGCTGCAATTCTCTGAGCAGCACTCTTTCCCAGCTCTTGGGCTGTATCAGCAATATGTATTGCTATACTCATACGTGTATTCCTCCCCTATCCTTAATCATGGTGCACCATCTCTTTTCCTGAGACGAACACTCGTTGTATCTGTATATCCTTATCAAAGAGAACCAAGTCTGCTCTCTTTCCAACAGCAATCGACCCGGTTTCTGCATCCAAACCCATAAACGAAGCAGGAAGATAGGAAACTGCACGAATTGCCTGAACCAGAGAAAGGTTCACCTCCTGCATCAAAACCCGCACCAGGCGATCGCAGGTGGCAACGCTGCCGGCAAAGCATGTTCGATCAGGCATCTTGGCTATTCCGTCCTCAATCAAAACAGCCGTCCCTCCGACCTTTGGACCGAGAATCGATGTATCAACAGCTTCCCCTGAAGCACGCATGCTGTCAGTGCAGGCACAAATCTGGTCAGCTTTCTTGCACTGGTAAATCAGTCGCAACAAAGGCGGGGGCAGGTGCATCCCATCGGTGATAATCTCAAGCGTGAGTCCATCGATTAGATACCCACTCTCAACCACTCCCAATACCCTGAACCCATCTTTTCGGGTAATAGTGGACATTGCAGAGTAGAAATGGGTCAGGTGATTGATACCATGGTCGAACGCTTCGCTCATCTGTTCATAGGTGGCACAGGTATGTGCTGCCGATACATGGATTCCCTTTTCGATCACCCTGTCAGCCATAGCTAAAGCGCCGGGCAACTCAGGGGCTAACGACCAACGCAAAATAGAACCCTCAGCTTGTTCAACAATGCGCATATAGTGCTCTTCGGTTGGCAGACGCAGATGTGCAACGTCCATAGCCCCCTTTTCTAGAGGATTCAGATAGGGCCCTTCAAGATGCAAACCAGGAAGATGGGGCAAGGCTTGTCCACTCTTTTTTGCTTCCTTGAAACAGGCAAACGTCTGAAACAAATGCTCGTCAGTGGAAGCTAACGTCGTAGGAAGAATAGTAGTTGCCCCGTTTCGCATATGTGCCTTTGCTGCACCGATGAATGCCTCGGCCGTTCCATCCATGTAGTCATGGCCACCAGAACCATGGGTATGAATATCCACGAAACCAGGACTGAGAAACAGGCCACAACAGTCATACACCTGCATAGCTGCACTATGATACTGCATTGGAGGAGGCATTGGTCCAAAAGAAACAATAACTCCTTGATTCTCTAAAAGATATCCATCTACGAGAAGGGATTCCTGTAAAACCAAGGTTGCATGAACAAATAACTGCACCAAAACACCTCCTACCAATGAACCTTACTCATACTCAGCAAGATTGGCATCCACATACTTATCGGTGATAGCTCGAATTTCAGATACAGCCTCCTGCAAGCGCTCAGCACTGCTGCTTGACACCTCCCAGCGCGCCATACCCTCTTCACTGCGGCTGATTCTTTGGGCAACCTGCAACCAATCCCCATTCAGATTTGTATCTTTGTTGATGTACTCAGAAAGACCACAGCGCATTAACGTTGCATCAAGATCATTGCCGTCTTCCATTGTCTTGAAGACCTGAAGACCCTTTGCCCTGAAGGCAGCCTCGACCTCACCCACAACTGGTTCAAGATGCTTATCATCAAAGAAATGACAAGGCCATTCACGCATACGATGAATTTCTTCCTGCACCTTGATCGCCTGTTCGTATAAATCAGGATGCTTAGCCCACATCTTGGCAGTAAGGAGAGTAAAATACAAAGTATTCTCTGTAGCGGCAAACCCCTTGGAATAATCATCCAGATCGAAAGGGAAATTCATATAGTAGTGCGCAGATTCCTCACTTGCCACCAAGTACTGATTCATGAGATTCTTTCGCAGCTCTTCCTTGATGAACGAATGACCATTTCTGATGATGTGTACTGAGATATCACGCTGTGCCATCTGCACCACAGAAGGAGGATTGGCCTTCACATCGTAGTACATATGAGGATCCCATACCGAGCTACCAAAAAACCCGCGATCATGTACGCCTTTAAAGAAATTCTTGATTTCAGGAATAAGGATGGAAAGATTGAATGAAGGAGTCAGCTGGACCCCATGGCTGTCCATTACATCCATTCGATCGCCGTCCCCGTCATAACAGAACCCGAAATCAAAAGAACTGCTGCGCATCATCTCCCATGTAGGCCTGATACTCTCATCTATGATGGGGTTGGGATCTCCAGCAGGAAACCGCCCATCGGGAACCAAGTTTCGTGCCCTGACTCGTGCTCCTGCACAGCTGAGCGCCTCAACAACCTCACTGCCTGCTGCACCACAGAGAAAATCTGTAAGGATGGAAACTCCCTCAAGACTCTTTTCATCAACGCCGGCTAAACGACTTGAGTACTCAATATACTCATCTATATACCTATGAATTCTTACTCTTCCCCTCTTTTGGACAGAGCTTTTGACCTGCTTGCCTTCCACATACAGTTCTCGAATAGCAATGATGCCGCCTTGAGGACCGGCACCCATGGCCAAAGTCTGCAAACCAGGGGCAACAAGCTTCATTCCGATATACATCCCTGGATTATGGCTGGCTGTAAACATGACCCCTGCAGCATGAGGGTTCTGCATACAAGAAAAATAAAACTGGCATGTGGATATCTGCAAAGGATTGACAAGAACATCCATCCCAGCATCAGCAAACACCTCAAGAGCAAGCTCCATGAGAGCAGGTGCTGCAAGCCTGGCATCCCTAGCGATTACCACTTGCTTAACCTGTAGCACCTCGGTCAAGTACCGCGCCAAAGAGTGCACCAAGCGAAGTGACAGTACAGCATTAAGCGAAGCACTTTTTGTTCGGATATCGTAAGCCTTGAACATACTGGTATTCAAGGCCTGCTTCTCTACATCCGTCAATGATTCATATAACATCTTCTCTATCCTCTAATAAGTCAATGACCAACAACAACATCCTGAAAATGTGGTAGGGATCCTTCACCGCAAGCGCCATTACCCTATCTTCACCTTCCCCGTCTCTTTTCCTGATCTGTATCCACTCCCTTCCCTGTTCAGCTGGAAAGGTCTTGAAGGTATACTCCTTGATCCGCTCATACCACTGTTTCAAAAGAGGATCCTCTGTAGCAATGAAAAACTTCAGACAAGCATACAACGCTTCTGCATGAGGCCACCAGAGCTTGTAAGACCAAGTACTTGCAACAAGTTGGGAAAAGCAATCATCATCTACAGTTCCTGACACTGTTCCACCATCACGATCGGTATACCTCAATAGGCCTCCAAACTCCTCATCCCATCCCAAAGCAAGGGAAGTCTTGACAATCTGGGACAGCGTATTTGCAGATCCAGAGCCTAAGGCATCCAAGCAAAACCACATGCACTCAACCGCATGCCCTGGATTGTGATGGCGAGCGAGCAGGGAATCGAGCCTTCCATCAGAGAAGCGAATTTCATCCAACCTCATCGTGTCCTGATCGACAAAATCAGAAAGCAGGAGCAACGCATGGTTCTTCGATTCTTGCAAGATTGCTTTTGATTGCTCAAAACCAAGCCCCTTAAGACAAGAACCCAGCTCATACGTCGTATTACACAAAATCATAGGTACCGACTGAGCCCTTGCCCCCTTCGGGAGAGGATAAGGATCAGTCTTAACAATGCCCTTATCCAAGAGACTCTTCATCTTTTGAAAAATGGTCATAGCCTCGATGGCAACAGTGGTATCGCCTGTGAGTAAAGCATAGCGAGCATAGGCCATGACGACAAAACAATCAGCGTAGAAGCTGGTATAAAAACCAGCTCCATAAACGGGCTCCATCGGCCTCCCCTCTCTAGAGAGAAGAAAGGCACAGACCTCGTCCTCTTTATTCAACAACACATGTGCATGAAGGAATGCATACAGCTCATCAGCTCTCTTTCTGTAGGTCTCCAAGGTTTCATCAGAGAAAATTCTTCTGCACGCAGCACTATCTAGCAAGTATGATAGGCACCATAACATCCTAGCCTGTGACCACGTGTATTTATCCTCAGAAACCAAAGATACGCCATCATTCGAGTAACAGGTGAACACACCCCCGTACACCTCGTCAAAAGCAGAGTCCCAAAAAGGAAGAATCTGGTTCTTAAGGTGCTCTTGGAAAAACAACTGTTCTTTATTCATGCAACACCCAAATTGGTACCAGGATTACCCCTGGTACCTTTTCCGATCAACCCATCTTGAAGCTGGAGGCAATGGACTTGCCTTGCTTGTGATTCATCAGATAGACGATTATGAAAACCACTACCAACAACACAACCGAAAGGGCACTAGCCTCGCCGAGCTTTCCGTCTGCAACAGCACCATAAATCTGGACAGGAACCGTTCTGGTCCTTGAGCTGTAGAGCAGGATAGTTGTACTCAACTCCTGCAGCAAGGTGGTCAGAGTAAGGATCGAGCCGCTTATGATGGCTGGCATGATCAAAGGAACACTGACCCTGCGGAAGGTATAGAACCAGTTTGCGCCTGCGATGGTGGAAGCTTCCTCCAACGAGGGGTTCAACTGAGACAAGGAAGCCGCAACTGAACGATATACGTACGGGGTTCTTCTGATCATGTAAGATATTACGATGATCGTATACGTTCCCGTCAACCTGATTGCACTGTTGCCGCTGAAAGCGGAGAGCAGGGCTACCGAGACAACCGTACCCGGAAGAATGAACGGGGCCATGATGGACAAATCAAGCAAAGCTGCTCCCTTGGGCTTCTTCCTCTCGGTAATGTAAGCGATCAAGCTACCTAGTATTGCAGCAAGCACCGTAGCCAGAATGGAAAGGTAGAAGGTGTTGAACAACTCACTACCCGAGTATCTTGGGATACGGATGTAGTTGGCGAAGGTAAACCCTTCTGGAAGCAGGCCGACCCAACGCTCAAAGAAGGACATGATGATAATGGTGAACTGAGGAAGCAAGGATACCACCAAGATAATTACACAGTAAACCATGGCTATGATCCGAATCGCTTTGCCCTCATGTTGCTTGATCTCAGAGTGAGTTGCACTGATTGTCTCGTATTCATGACGATTGATCACCCGCTTCTGCAAGTACAGCACCAAAGCTGTGATCAAAACGTTGATGACTGCTATAGAAGCAGCACCGTTGAGATCCCAGAATCCATTGACCCTAAAGTAAATCAAGGTGGGGAGAACGTACTTGTCACCCCCTATGATGGCCGGAATTCCGAAGTTTCCAATCGCACGCACGAATACCAACAAGGCGCCAGCTCCGAGACTGGGGAGGATCAAGGGGAAGGTAATGGTCCTGAAAATGTACCAACGACCGGCTCCCATGAGCATGCCTGCTTCCTCAAGCAGAGAGTTCGCCGAAGCAAAGGCTCCATAGGCAAGTTGGAAGACAAACGGATAGTAGGTAAGCGTCATACACAAAATCATACCAAACATGCCGTAGATGGGAGGTACTTCCAACCCTAATGGTGCAAACACCATATTCAGGAAATGGCGGACCACTCCTTGACGACCCAACAGGATAATCCAGGTAAAGGCCCCGACGAACGAAGGCATGATAATCGGCAAGATTCCCAGACTCAACATCAAATTCTTTCCGGGCATCTTCACACGAGCGACGAAGTATCCCATGGGCACCCCGATCAAGATGCACAAGAAGGTTACCGACAAACTGACCACGAAGGAGTTTGCCAATGCCTTCTGGTACATCACACTCTCAAAAAACTTTGTAAATCCCTGTACAGAGAACGTCCCCAATACGAGTCTGTTTCCAGCAGGCATGAAGGCTCTGAGCAGCGTGATGACCATAGGATAGATGAGAAAGATTGCCATAAAGACAAGAGGTACGGCAAACACCAAATAAGGAGTAAGGTCTTTCTGCAGGAACTTCTTCAGATTTTTTGCCTCACTGCCCTTTACATCAACAGGAACATTGGCATTCTTCATCAGTTACGTACCTCCGGCAAGAACAAGAACGGGAGGCCTTCTTTCACGCTGACATACACATAATCCTGCTCGTGGACACCTTCGAGCATGAAGGGCATATCAACTTCCATGGAGCCTTCACTGATCTTGGAATCAAGAACTACTTCATAGCGAACAACCTGACCCAGGTGCTGCATGATCTGTACCTTTGCCTTTATCGAATGAGGAACCTGCTGCTTGGAAATTTCCATCTGCTCGGGCCTTGCTCCAAGAAGCACCGAATCACCAATCTTTACTTGCTTGGCGTCTCTGAAGCGGACATTCTCCTTCTTCACAGATACGGTAACATCAGAGCCTTCGATGGTTGCCTGGTTGTCCTTGACCAAACGGGCATTGAAGAAGTTCATCTTTCCGATGAAGTTGGATACAAAGGCATTATTTGGCTGGGTATAGAGTTCATTGGAAGAGCCGATCTGCTCGACAATACCCCTTCTGAGTACAGCAAGCCTATCTCCGATTGCCATGGCCTCTTCCTGGTCATGCGTTACAAAGATGGTAGTAATGTTCGTTGCCTTCTGAATTCTACGGATCTCAGCGCGCATGTAACGACGCAATTTAGCATCAAGATTTGCAAGGGGTTCATCAAGCAGGAGAATGTCTGGATCATAGACAAGAGCACGGGCAATCGCCACACGTTGCTGCTGTCCACCCGACAGTCCGGTAGGAGACGGATTTCTCTTTAATTCTTCGGTGAGACCGACCAATTCCATGACCTCGGTTACTTTTCGTTTGACCTGATCCTCAGGGGTCTTTCGAACACGCAAGCCATATGCTACGTTCTCAAAGATATTCATATGCGGGTAGAGCGCAAAACTCTGGAATACCATACCGATATTTCTTCTAAACGGTGGAATAGAGGTCATGTCCTTATCGCCATAGAGGATCTGTCCGTTGGTGATACTCTCTAGTCCTGCAGTGGACCGAAGCAGGGTTGTCTTTCCACATCCCGAAGGGCCCAACAAACAAAAAAGTTCGCCTGGCTCAATGGTGAACGATACGTCATTCAGTGCATGTACGGGATTCTTGGACTGTTGTCCGAAGATTTTGTTAACATTTTTGTAGGTCAGATTCAGACTCATGGTGTGCGCTTACTCCTTCACAAAGAACATCCTGCCCGGTTATGCAAAAGCCGGGCAGGATTCTGCATTACATCATATTGGAAAAATTATCGATCAGCTTCTCTTTGATTTCCTTGGCTTCAAGGTCATCATAGGTGAACAGCTTGATATCGCTTAGAGCAGGAAGATTCTCAGGACCAGGCAACTCGGCACTTACAACACGACGATTACGAGTGGTTCTAACAATCTCAAGAGCGTCAAGACTGGTCATGAAATCCATGAACAGTTTTGCAGCTTCAGGATTCGGACCATTTGCGATGATGGCAGTCCCGTCAAAACGAGCACCAGTTCCTTCTGCAGGATACACAAAGGTTACAGGAGCTCCTTCACCGATGTACTTTCCGATGTTCGATTCTCCAGTTACCGTTACTGCATACTCACCACGAGCGACAGACTCAGGGCCTGCTGTGGAGCTAGCTGTAAAGACAGCATTCTTGGCAAGCTTTGCAAGGAATTCATTTCCATAGAGCTTGTAGATCATATAAATCTGGGCATAGGCAGAACCAGAGAGTGCCGGGTTTGCAAGAATGACTTCACCCTTGAAGCGGGGGTCGATCAAATCTGACCAGCTCTTGGGATACTCAGAGGGCTGTAAAAGTCTGGTATTGACCATGAAAGCCTGCAGAGGCATCGAAGTTCCATAGAATCTCGGCACATCGGCTGTGTCTCGTACAGATGCATCAATCTTGTCATGGTTTACACTCTTATAGGGCTCCAAGAAATCATATGCAAGCTCAAGGTTCTCTTTTGCAAGCATCAACAGAATATCTCCGTCCGGGCGAGGTTGCTCTGAATAGAGGCGGTTTACCAATTCACCTGAACCTGCGCGAATAACACTTACGTTGATTTCCGGGTGCAATTCATTGAACTTTCTCACCAAAGCCTGTGCTTCATCTTCACTTGCGCCACTCCAGATAGTAAGGCGATCAACTTTACTTGTACTTTCTCTTCCACCCTGTGCAAACAGGGGAGTAAAAAGCAGGACAAGACAAAGCATTGCTAGAAATGTTTTCTTCATACCTAAATCCTCCGATGGTTATTGATTCTTGTAGTCAAGAATTTTTCGTTTCATCTAGTATAAGGGGGTTAGGCAAAAAAACGCAAGCAAAATTTTTCTTTTTATTTACTTTTATATTCCATTAGGAAATATTTAACAATTTAGCAAATTTAGACAAGTATTCGCAAAAAGCTTCTATCATCAAACGACACATTCCCCCTGATCAGGGGCTTTGTCGCGCCATGTTTGAACACCATCAAGGGATCTTCTGACAATACTTGATGCAGATACGCCTCACTCTCTTCAAGCGTAGCAAAGAGCACAGGATAGCCATCGCTAGCTAGCACCACTTCAACAGGACCTTCAGAAAGTCTTGCAACCTGCACTTCCCTGGTGTCAAAAAAGAATCCGTCCAATACAGCATACCGATAGTGATATGCCTCTCTCGTATTTTGGAATGCCGATTGCAATTGCATCAGAGCATCGAGCCTCTCTTGGATGAAAGCAGGATCTTCCAGCAACTGATCATAGGTCTTCCCGTTCAAGAGTGCATGTTCGACCAACAAACGACGGACATCCTCCATCAGGGTATCAATAGCTTTGTGCTTGGTGACAAGAAATCCTTCATATAAAGCTTGGCAATCACCGAGCACCCAGACCTCGCGCCGTTTGACACTCACGATAGCCGCATAGGCACTAGGGCGAAGACTGGTGTCCCTTTGTGCTTCATCCTTCAGCCCCATCTTCTCATACCAGCGAACAATTGAATCGTTCATGGCTAAAAAGGCTTGCTCCATCGTCTCAGAACCTTCAAGACAAAGCAGCGCTGAGAGCAGGCACTCTTTTGCGATGACTCCAGCGCTCTGATTAAGTCCCTTTATCGGTTTTTTGCTGGTGCACCCATCAATAACTGCTGCAAAATGCTCATTTATGAAGAGGCCATCTTCACACAAATCCTGCCTATCTCTCTTTGATACAATAAGCTGTTCAATAATTTCCACAGTAACCCTCCCCTAGTGAAGAAAGCAAGTCAAGCAATTCTGTGGTATTTTTTTCCAGTTCCTCTATGGTTTCCAACGTCAGATTTGCCTCACTGTCCAGAAGCAGGGATAAAATATGCCTTGCAGGAAAACCATGTTTTGTAAAACTATGATGATCATCACTATATACGTCATTCTTGCTACTGGTCGCATTACTATGCAAGTGACAGTTCACCACTTTATTTGTCTGAAGGATGTCCTTGATTGCGTCAAAAAAATCAAAACCATAGACAGCACTGCTTATCCAGAGATGGCCGACATCAAGGCAGAGGAAGATATGTTGTGAACTGCGAGATAGTTCAATCATCTCATCAGGAGTCTGAAACAGATACCCTACTCTGGGATTAAGATTCTCAACGGCTAGACGCACATTGTATGAACCAGCTATATCACCAACTCGCACAAGTTCTTTGTAAGCCTGCTTGCTATGATACCTATATACTTCCTGCAAAGGATAATCAACTTTGCAAATCGAGCCCTCCTTTTTTCCTACATAGGGGGAGAACACTGGATCATCGAGCAGGATTTTCCGCTGCTTGTTGCCCGCAGGTATTGATGCATCGGTAACATACCCTGGATGCAGCACCAAAACATCAGCACCGAACTGCTGTGCTGTCTGAAGACTCTTTCGCACAGCATCATAACTCTGATCAAGTACCTGAGGATCATGACTGCCGAAATTCGGGAAGATTGGCAACGCAGGACAGCAGGCGTGCACCGAGGCTACCCTGCCTTGGATATAAGGATGGACCGCACTCAGAAAATCCTGATCCATCTTATAAGAGAGTTCATACTGCATTGCAGGGAACATTTTGGCATAGCGAGCCACGTCCTCTACACTCTTAAACCCAACAAGTGAGGTAACGACTTTATGCATGTGCATCTGCAATAAGTACTTTCACCCCATGGCTCTCTATGGCTGTACGAACCTCGGAGGAAATACTGTCGGTAATCAAGTAGTGTATGGCGCCCCATTCACAAACTTTTGCCAAGGAAAGATGCTCCATCTTTGAACTGTCTACCAGAAGACACACTCTTGAAGCACTCTCTATCATCGTCTGTTTTGTATCTGCCTCGATGATGTTGGTGCAGAACACCCCATGCTTTGCACTATAGCCAGAGGCTCCAAGGAAGCACCAATCTGCATGAATCTGCCGATAAAACTCCTTGGCGAAGTTTCCCATCAAGCCCATGGAAGGACGTCTGAGAATACCTCCAGCCATCAAGAGATCGACACTCTGCTCATGCATCAGCTGTTGCATCACCAACAGAGAACTGGTCGAAACAGTAATGGAAAGCTCTGAGATATACGGGGCTATATGCAAGGTAGTACTTCCATTATCGATGATGATGGACTGCCCTTCCTTTACCAGAGAAGCAGCAAGCTTTGCGATAGCTTTCTTCTCTTTTGTATACTCATTGATCGTCTGAGAAACAAAGCGGGAACTGCCTTGCTTTTCCGCAGGTATCGCCCCTCCATGGGTACGCACCAATACACCTTTTGTTGCCAACTCATCAAGATCTGTTCTGATGGTTACCTTGGAAACTTCCAGTTCTTTCGCTAAATCAGGTACATGCACCGAGCCGTCTCGCTCAAGCACACTGAGAATATGGTTTTTTCTTGCTGCAGGATTCATGTCTTCTCCCACCCAGGATCGGGTGAGTTAAGTGTAATCAAAATTTTAAAATTTGTCATCAACTTTCTTTTTCAAGTTAAATACTTTTCTTTTTTTGTCTTTTATGAATACCAGAAGACTATACAATATGAGTTCCAAAACTCTATTTGACCAAACCTTCCTTCTCTTACCATCTCCCACACACTTGCAGTTTACGATTCACCTCGTTGAAATCAAAGGCCTTCCAGCGGCTCTTTTCAACCCAGGCCTTCATATCATAATGGCCTGGGTCTTGGGGATGCTTCAGGATACTTTGCAAATTTTCATCCCCCATGATACCCCCTGAGTCCTCTACAGGAGCTTCACCCTCCCAATCAAGGCAAACGGGATAGTTCTTGTCATACTCTTCGATGATTGATTTGAGACGGATGTGATGATTCCAGGAATCCCCTAAGTCGTAGATGTAAATGATGGAGTCATACGTTGGAAAAATTTCTGAGAGGAGAACGGTACTATCCGATCTGGTTGTTTCACCTTCCTCCTCTTCATGTCGAGTATAACCACACAATGTATATTTCCATTTCCCATTTGGATAGCGTTCTATAGAGAACTCATGAAGATGGCTCCCATTCCAACAGAACAGCTTCTGAAGTACATGATGGAACTCTCTGAAGGTAAAATTCAAGGGAACAATGATACGACGCTTACAGACATGCTTCAGTTCTAGATCAACCTCAAGCTCAACGGCTCTGCATCGGTAAGGATTCGCTTTATACCGTATTTCAATATCGTTGGCAAACTCTTCGTTGATACTGAAATAGTTTCCACCATGTTTGTCTTTGCTACGGACAAGATCATTATTGAGCAAAGGAAGGACATGGCGTTGCAGCAACTGCTCTTCTGTGAATAGTGTTGAAAAGAATGCTGCATTGGAGCAAACACGATTCAAGCCAGCAACGACAACCCGATCCACTGTCTTGGTGAAAGTGAGAGAGGCTCCATAGTCAGCGAGGTATTTCTCAGTGATGCTTGGATCTATGCATTCTGATTCAAAACAGGCACGAATGCCCTCAATAATTAGTTGCTCAATATTCTTGAGATCCTTTTTTTTGATGCCATAGAGCACAAAGCCACACCGCGATGAATCGTTGCAGACAACGATGGTACGCCTTCGATTGACAAAAATCAGATTGGCACTCCAACAGAACATTGGATCGAGCTGCATATCCACAGCTCCTACGTCACCATTCAAATAATCCAACAGAGTTTTCGTGCATCCTATCTGCATACCCTACTTCCTCCTCTTCACATCGAGCAGTCTCTATACAGAGTAGTATATTCTGCAGGGTTTAGGAAGAATCACTACTGTCATACTGAACAATGTACAGCTTTGCCAATAATTTCTTCAACCAGTTCATAGACTGTGGTTGTTGAATATAGAGAGGAGGGGACTACTTTGGGTGAATGTAAGTTCATTGCTCTCCATTTTTGCTTACAACGCTGTATTGCTTCATCTTCATTTCCATATTTCTTTAAGTGCTTATACAGTGATGTATCTGATTTGTCATACTCACAACCCACAAATTGTTTAAAAGCCTTGGAAAATTTCTCACAGCATTGAACTGAAGTTTCAGAAAAAGGAGGCTTTCCAAAATATGCGTGAAGCCAAATCTCAAAACAAGGATTAGACCATCCGGTTTGAATTTCTTTTCTATGTGCTTCACTGATTAGTAAATCAAAATTCTTAACTTCATCACGATCAAGCACGATCCATGGAATTCGATATTGAGGGTCTTTACCGAGCTCTTCAATACACTGAGAAACCAAGTCCTTGGCTTCAATCTTTGGAATTACTTTAATAATGAGATGCTTTTGTATTTCTTTTGGCAACGAATCTCGCATGCCTGTAAAAAACTGTTCCTCAGTTTCTTTTGTATCCGTAAATATAAGATAGTAACCTAAGTTTGGAGTACGAGATGCATGGCTTCTACGAGGCTTCCGATTCCCATCATGCTTCTTCCCTTTATTCATACGATGGAGCCTCCTCTGCAACTGAAAAATCTGGAAAAAGAAGTCTGATGGAACTTACAGATGGGATAGCTCCATATTTACCTTGCAGATAGTTTTTCTCATACTGCTCATCTTTTCTAATTTTTTTTGTCCCTTCCTCAGTTTTAAAATCTGCTAGAGAGTAGAGCGTACTTTCTCCATTGGAATCTTTGGCTGTAAACCAAATTTCATCACGGCGCAACCCTTTGTTAGCTAAATGCCATGTATCATGAGTCGTGAACAATAGCTGAGCATGATGAGGATTTGTTTCAGGATTAGAGAATAGCATAATCAAATTTCGTACAAGCAAGGGATGCAAACGTGAGTTGAGCTCATCAACAAAAAGCACAGTTCCAAGTGAAAGTACATTCATTAGAATAGGGTACAGAGAAAACATTTTTATGGTCCCTGCACTCTCGTGTTGAAAGCCTATTCCAACAAATTCATCACTATCTGTTGCTTTGTGTAAGGCTTCTATATGTATCCTTTTTGCTCCTCCCTGATCCTCAGCAGGAACCTCTTCAATCCTAAACCCCTTGATAGTATCATCAAACGTGGAAAGGAAGGAAATAACTTGATCTTGGGTTGCCTTTTCTCGAAAGTTGTCGGGAAGACGATGACAGAGGAAAAAATTCTCTCCAGGATCTCCATAGTCAATGGTTTCACACTGATAGAACCACTGCACTATGTACCGACATTTCAAAACTTTCAATTTATTCCCTAAAGAAATCAACAACACTTCCGGATCAAGAGCAGTCAGCAAATTGTTAGTGTCTGTTTTTGAGAAACCAGAGTATTCACTATTTTGATCATCCCTGCTTCTAAAGAAGATGGTTTTACTGATTCTTGCTGTTTTAGCCTTCTCATTGAGCCACTCTTCAACTATTCCTTTTTCATCAACCATAAAGCCATAGTTATAGGTTCTCAACGTTGCAGGATCCATGAGATACACTTCAAAAGAGGCTGGTTCACTAATCTGTGTGCTCCATGCATATCGAGGAGGCGGGGGAAATCTCAAGGATTCATCACTGGCCTTTGTCACATCAGAAGAACCTCCATAGCGGAAAGAATGCACTACTAAATGCCTCATATATGAGAACGCCTTATAGACGTTTGATTTACCACTTGCATTTGCGCCAAAGATAGCACTGACAGGTAGTATTTTCTCATTGGCAAGTTGCACTACGTGATGTGACAACTCGGAAATACCAGAAGAGGCGAGGTCAAGCGAGGCTTCAGCTTTAAAAGATTTATAATTGGAGAAATTAAATTGTAACAACATAATGTATCTCCTCCTTGTTTTTGTACTATGCATCATATATAGGCTTAAATCAACTTATATTTGAGAATTTTTCTCATTTTACATAACTTTTTCTCTAATTTTTATCTAATTTACTTTCTTTATTATACTGCGTATCAAAATCGCTATGACTCTTACTATTAAGCAAATCGTATAGCGAAATATGAAATTTTGAGTGTCTCCTAGGCGACCTTTTTTCACCTTGATGATACACTGATGCCGACGATCTCGGAGAGTCGAAAGGACCTTGTTTTTGATCGTCAAGGACGATTTCTTATGGCACAGTTCAATACTAACGAATCTGTTATTATTGATGATGCTGAGCCTCCGCTTATACAGAGCGGAGCCCTCTCTACCCATCACCAAAACACAAGCCTCCAAGAGTCACGATATCCTCTGGAAGGCAGAATCGAACAGTTTAGGAAGTTCCACTTCCCAGACGCGACCGATGCGATGTGGAATGACTGGCATTGGCAGCTTTTCCATCGAATCACTACCTATACCGATCTTTGTCGCTATCTCACACCTACCCAAAACGAAGCTCAAGCACTCAAAAACACAGAGAGTCTGTTTCCTTTTTCAGTCACGCCCTACTACCTTAGTCTCATCGATCCCGACGACACGAAAAGCCCGTTGAGAAAGACTGTGATTCCTTCAATAGAAGAGACGCAACGTTCTCAAGAAGAGAGCTCCGATCCATTACAAGAAGAACACACGACCAAAGTAAAGGGCTTGGTGCATCGGTATCCAGATCGTGTCTTATTTCTCACCACAAGCTTTTGCAGCACCTATTGTCGATACTGTACTCGATCACGCATGGTCGGCGGCCATAGTGAAGCGTTGCAAAACTATTGGGAGGAGGCTCTTTCCTATATTCAAGAACACCAAGAAGTACGCGATGTAGTGATCAGCGGAGGCGATCCTCTCTCCCTCTCCGATGAAATGCTCGACTATCTACTGAGTAGAATTACCAGCATTGAGCATGTACAGATGGTACGTATCGGTACCAAGATTCCGATGGTTATGCCTCAAAGAATCAACGAAAGTCTCTTGTCTGTTCTACGAAAGTATAAACCCTTGTATATGAGCATCCACGCAACCCACCCCGATGAACTTACGAAAGAAGCGGCAAGAGCATGTAATGCCTTAGCCGATAGTGGTGTAGTACTCGGAAGCCAAACAGTCTTACTCAAGGATGTCAATGATTCGGCAGCAGTCCTCACTGACCTATTTCACAAACTGCTTCGCGTCAGGGTGAAACCCTACTATCTCTTCCAGTGCGACCCGATTGAAGGATCGAAGCATTTCAGGACAACAGTAGACAAGGGCAAAGCCTTGATGCAGGGACTCAGGGGCTTCACCAGCGGGTATGCCATTCCCCAATATGTCATCGATACTCCCGGCGGTGGGGGCAAGGTTCCTATTCTGCCGCAGTATGAAGTTGGTCAAGACGATGAGCATCTCTACCTTAAAAACTATGAAGGAAGGGTGTTTTCCTACCCAACCACCAGGGAGCACATCTCATGTTGATCGGTCTGACCTATGATTTAAAAGACGACTATCTTAAAGAAGGATTCGCCCCTGAACTGGTGGCAGAGTGTGACAGCATCGTAACTATCGACGCTATTGAAGCAGCACTACAGAAGACAGGGCATCAAACAGAGCGTATCGGAAATGTCAAAGCTTTGGTGAGCTATCTTGCCTCAAAAAAACGGTGTGAACTGGTTTTCAACATCGCTGAAGGTCTCTTTGGTCTACTCAGAGAGTCGCAAATACCTGCGCTTTTGGACGCCTATCAAATTCCTTATGTCTTCTCAGACTCTTTTGTGCTGGGCGTCTGCCTGCATAAAGGATATACCAAGGAGACAGTGAGAAAGGCAGGCGTAGCAACTGCCGATTATTGTGTACTCAAAACAGCTGAAGAGTACAAAAAGGTGCAATTGCCCTACCCTCTCTTTCTCAAGCCGGTTGGAGGAGGGACGGGTATCGGCATTACAGCAAGAAGCCGGGTAAACAACGCAGACGAACTTGAAGCAGTATCAAAAAACCTTTTGTCGGCCTACCGTCAGCCGGTCTTGGTTGAGACGTATCTCAGCGGCAGGGAGTTTACAGTAGGAATATGTGGAACCGGCTGTGATGCAACAAGCCTGGGTGTTATGGAAATCATCATTGAACAGAACAGTGATGGAGGCATCTACTCCTATAAGACGAAACAGGAATATGAGAAGTGCACCCGTTACGAAGTCCCTGAACAGGATGCAATAGCAGCGTGCGAAGAGGTTGCACTCACTGCCTGGAACGCTCTTGGCTGCAGGGATGGGGGAAGGATTGATGTAAAAATGGACGAACATGGGGTAGTTCATTTTCTCGAGGTGAATCCCCTTGCCGGTTTGCATCCCATCGACTCCGACCTTCCCATACTTTGCAAACTGCACGGCATCGGGTATGACTCCTTGATCGAACGAATCCTGTATTCAGCAAAAAAGAGGCTTGCTCTATGAAAGTCTTGATCCTTACCGATGCCCTCAAGTCAAACCTCCGAGAAGATGAAATAGACACCCTTCTTCAAGTAAAAGCTGTGAAGAAGGCGCTGTTGAGCCTTGGCCACACGATTGAGATTGCCCAGTTCTCCATAAATCTTGTTCTTACAGGCAGAAGAATAGAGCGCTCAGGATGTGATTTTGTCTTCAACCTTGTAGAGAATCTTAGTTCTAGTAGGTTGCTGCATCTAGCACCTCTGCTTTGTCAGACACTCGGTATTCCCCATAGCGGAGGCAGTGCCTATACGCTGATGGTTACCGGGGACAAGTTGCTTGCCAAGAAACAACTAAGCCTTGCCAACCTTCCCACACCGCTTTGGATTCAAAAAGACGAACAGACAAATCTCTCGGCATTGTTGCATGTTCCTCTGCTGAAAAAGCCTGTAGCACAGGAAGCATCTGTTGGAATCACAGACGCGTCGGTATGCACCTATGAGCAAGAAAAGGACGTACAGGACGCATTACAAACACAAAACGATATCTTTTTAGAGCAATACATCGATGGGAGAGAGTTCAACATCTCCATTCTCAACGGTGGTCGTATACTCCCCATCAGTGAGATGTGTTTTGTCGATTATCCAATAGGTCTACCGAAAATCGTTGGCTATGAAGCCAAGTGGGAAGTAGACTCTTTTGCCTATCGACACACACAACGGACCTTCTCTTTTAAGAAAGAAGACGAGCCCTTGCTTGAGCAACTGAAACAGCTTAGTAAAGAAGTCTACACTCTTTTTGGAGCATCCGGATACGCACGCGTTGATTTCAGGGTCGATCGAAACAACTGTCCTTATATTCTTGAAATGAACAGCAATCCCTGCATCGCCTACGACAGCGGCTTTACGGCTGTTGCAGAGCAAGCAGGATTATCGTATACACAGATGATTGATATTCTGATCAAGGAAGGCTGCAATGGAGTTTCGTGAAATCCCGGTAGCCTCAGACTTAGTTGAGATTGCATCCATTCTCAAACGTAGCGGCTTTTTCAACGAAGAAGAGCAGCAGGTCGGAGTATCATTGATAGAGGAGTTTCTTGAGCAAGGCGAGAAGAGCCTCTATTACTTTCAGTTTGCGCAAGAGAACGGCCGAGTCCTTGGCTACACCTGCTTTGGCCCTATCCCAGGAACCAAAGAGAGCTACGACCTCTATTGGATCGCTGTTGACCCTGATTACCAGAAACGAGGAATCGGGGGAATGCTCCTGCTCAAGACAGAAAAAGCTATCCAAACTAGTGGTGGAAAGAGAGTATATATTGAGACGTCTTCCTCCAACCTCTACATACCTACACGCTCATTCTATACCAACCATGGCTACCAGCTCGAAGCACAACTGAAGGACTACTACGCACCGAGCGATGATAAGTTGATCTATGTAAAAGTATTACTCTCAGAGAGAAGGTTATAGCACTCTTTAAAACAGGAAACCATCAAACACCATGAAGTATCAGATGCAACATAAGAGTGGCATATCGACTGCAAAGGCTCTTTCTTAGCAATTCACATTTTCTGATATCGCTGCTGGCCTGAAGCTCCTTTATGAATCACCTTGATCTGAAAATCGTTCATGGATACATGACTGAGAAATAAAGAGCCAAGCAACAACCGCTCTCCTCTGGGAATCCTGTTCCAAAGGTACCCTTTGAAGAGATCCTTTACCAAAAAGCTCTCCCCTTCCTCTAAGTTCTTCGCTTCGTTGAGCGCTGTCTTCAATAAAACGTTTATATCATGCATGTATTCAAACCTTTTCTCAATATTGTTCTTAATATTTAGTATTAATACAAAACATTCCAATGTCAACAAAGAAACAGATGTTCTTGCCCTTCTGCTCATGATACACTCTTATACAGTCCTTTCTGTGGAGGTTATAGTATGGCACTCAGTGAATATGTATTAGGATTGCAACACATCGGAATTCCAACCTCAGATCTACAGCAAAGCAGTGATTTCTTTCAATCTCTCGGCTTTGAAATAATCCAAAAAGAACAAATACCCAATTCTGAACGCAAGGTAGAATTTCTGCAATGCAAAGACGTAGTGGTTGAAGTCTATGAAGAGGAAGGCATGGTTGTTCCTAGAGCAATAGGTGCAATAGACCATATAGCCTTCGATGTCCAAAATATCCAAGAAGCCTTTGAGCAAGCGAAAGAGAGCAAGCTTCATCTGTTGCAAAATGAGATCCAGTTCCTTCCCTTCGGAGAAAGGGGTGTACGTTACTTCTCTGTATTAGGACCAGATAACGTAGTTATTGAGTATAATCAGAAGTTGTAAGAGAAAGGCTGTTGAAGAACTGCTTCAACACTGTCTCTATTTGTTGTGGCAGCTGTGAGTCACGTATACCAAGGATTGCTCCTTCCAAGCCATAGAGCATGTGAAGGCATGCTCCGCTGTCTCTTTGTTCTCGAATAAGGAGAAATGCTTGCTCTGCTCCGATTTCCTTCAGTCTCTGCTCAGTTTCTATTCCCACAGAGAGTAGATGCTGCTCGAGTACTTTCCCAATATTGGGAAGCTGTATAAGTTCACTCATTGCTACTTTTCCTATCTAAAGCCACTTTAACACCAGCTTGTGTGGGGAGCAAGAAGAGGGAACGAGGGGAATTGGATATTCAGCGGGTTTTATCTTTCTAGATATTCGATTAATACGAATAAAGAGATAAATCAATGCTGAAAACCTTATACTTATATGCCTGTTCGCTCTTCATCTCCACTGCATCAATGCTTCATTAAGACTGACTTCCACTCTCTGCTTGGGATTGTGAAATGAACAAAGCCCATGACCTGGAAGCATCACATCAAATGGAATATCGACCAGTCTAAGCAATGATTTCAAATAGAGTTTCTTATCAAAATCGATGGACCCATCCCATCCAAAATGTCCGTATCCCAAAGTGCCGATGACATCTCCAGTGAATAGAATCTTCTTTCCTTCCCAATCCACTAAATATGATGTGCAACCAAGGGTATGACCAGGCAGGTGCAACGCTTGGATGGAAAGACCTGAAATGGTTATGCTCTGTTGATCTTGTAAAATGACATCAGCAGTAACGGGGCTGAACTCTGCATGATACAGGTAACCACAACACCGATGATCGCCAGAGGCTATGGCGAGAGCAGTTTGCTGATGAGCGTAGATGGGCACGCCCTTTTCCTTAAGCAAATGTGAAGCCTGAGCATGATCATAATGGGCATGAGTGAGCAGCAAAGCACAAATCTTGGAACTGTCCAAACCCCACATCTGCATAATACGTTCTGTTTCAGGCCAGCTCGCATCTGTCCCACAGTCTACCAGTATAATATCTGAACCAACCTTCAAAGTATACGAATTGCATACAGAGAAAGGCTTTTCAACCTGACTACCGCTCAACCCCGACAGACTACCGGAAATCTGATACAACCCGGGAAGTAATTGCATTCTCATACCCCCGGAAAACAAGATGCTTCTATCTGCATACATAGCCAATGATACAGAGGCAAATGCAACTCCTGTACCTTGTATGTTTGCCTCTCAGGCACACATAGGCAAACATCACAATACTGTTTGAGAAGACCGCCCTCTGCGCCGGTCATACCTAAAACATGCATGCCTTTTGCTTTAGCAGCAATAGCTGCGTTTACCACATTTTTCGCATTCCCCGATGTAGACAAACCCCAAAATACATCCTTAGGTTTACCATACCCGATAACTTGTTGGGCATAGACCAAGGAAGCATCTACATCGTTGGAGAAAGCCGTTGAAAGCGCGGTGTGGGAGGACAGGCAAATTGCAGGAAACGCTTCTTCAAGATGTGATGCAATATACGCACCCCGTTCGGCATCAGTAGCTATCAGTTGAGCAACCATAACCTTGCTCAAGGGCCTTTTCGAGACAAACGATTTCATCAGCTCCCCTACTATATGCTCAGCATCGGAGCAACTGCCTCCGTTGCCCGCGACCATGATCAAGCGTCTCTGCTCCGCTGCGGTTTTCAGCAAAGCAAACGCAGCACCAAGAACTTCTTGCATCGGTTCTAAAATAGGATATCGACTGAAAATTTCTTCTGTATTCATATTCTGTACTTCCTCATGTACTGCTGTTCATCCTCGCAATACCCAAAGCTGCCATATCGCCTAGCTGTTCACCAAGCAAAGAAGGAACCACTTTACAGACGCCCAACGTACCCTCCAAACATTCAGACTCCAAAACCTTAGTCATCAATGGACGGTAAAGAGACTCACTTCGTGAAAAAATGCTGCCGATGATGATTCTTTGAGGATTCAGAAGGTCGATCAACAGCGATAGACCTAATCCAAGCATCCGTGCACTCTGTTCTATGACAGAAAGAGCCTCAAAATCCCCTGCTTGGGCCAAATCACATACATGCTTTGCACTGGCATGCTTCTGTGTTTTTTGGTAGTACAGCGCGGATATACCACTGCCACTGGAAAAGCTCTCCCAAGAGCCATGTTTATGGTAACAATAAGGACCTTCGTTTGCCATTCTCCAGTGCCCGACCTCTCCAGAAAGACCACTAGCCCCTCGATAGAGTTTTCCATCCAAGATCAAACCTGCCCCCAAGCCCGTACCAAAGGTGAGGAAGACGATAGAATCAAACCCTTTTCCATTCCCCCAGTACCATTCAGCGAGAGCGCAAGCATTCGCATCATTCTCCAAGTAAGCAGGAATGCTGAATCTTTTGGAAAAATATTCTACGATCGGAATATTGTCCCAACCTGGAAGATTAGGAGGTGACTGTATCAAACCCTTGTCGCTGTCCAACGGTCCACCACAGGAAATACCGATGCACAAAGGGTTGGAAACATTCTGGCTTTCCAACAATTCCTCTATCACTGAATAACATGCTGCTACAACACTTTGGGCTGAACCTTTAGTAGGGAAAGCCTTCTTGGCAAGTAATGTACCATCCAAACTCCCGATACTGACCGAAGTCTTGGTACCTCCGATATCCACACCAATCAAAACATGCTCTGTCATACACTATCCTTTCACTGATCCAGAGAGTAGCCCTTGAATGAAGTACTTGCCCAAGAAGATGTAGACAAGAAGCGTCGGGATTGCAGCTATCAATGCCCCAGCCATTTGCACATTCCATTCAATCACCTGCGTTCCTGCTAAGTTCTGTAAAGCAACGGTAATAGGTTGTATGGAAGGTCTTTGCGTCAATGTAACGGCAAAAAGGAAATCATTCCAAACACTGGTAAACTGCCATATCAAGACAACTACCATGGTAGGGAGGGATATAGGTATTACAACATTGGTAAAGACACCCCACAACCGCAAACCATCTATCATTCCAGCTTCTACAAGCTCGTCAGGTATTTTTGCATAGTAATTACGGAACATAAGGGAAGAGATTGGAAGACCGTAGACGATATGAGTAAGAATGAGCCCATTCAGACTTCCATATAACCCTATTCTGTTCAAAGACCGCACCAAGGGTATGAGAATACTTTGATAAGGAATGAACATTCCGAAGATTACCAATGTAAAAAGGACTTTTGCGAAGGGAAATTTCACTTTTGCAAAGACAAACCCGATTATTGATCCAAACACCATGGAGAGCAAGCTTACAGGAATAACCAACATGAAACTGTTCTTGATATTTTGGATCAGCTTGCTGAACGCCTCTATGAACCCTTCAAAACTTGGATTCTTGGCAGGTATCCACATTTCACTGATTCTTACTTCACTGAAAGGTTTCAAACTGTTGTTAAAAATTATGTACAGAGGAAACAAAAACAGAAGGGCTGCGAGGATTGCAAGTACATATTTCAGTATTTGATTTGTTCGTCTCACTCTCATTGCACATCCTCCTTCAGCGTAGATCGCAGGTAAGGGACGATCACTAAAGCGACCAGAATGAGCATGATTATGGAGATTGCTGCACCCTCCGCATAATGATTACCACGGAATGTTGTCTCAAACATGAACAATCCGGGAAAGTCTGTAACAAAAGCCGGGCCCTTGCCGGTCATGGCATACGCCAAGTCAAATATTTTCAATGAAATATGCCCCAAGACAATCATTGCCGAAAACGTAATAGGCTTGATGATCGGAAGAATGACAAGGCGGATGATGGCAAACTCTCCAGCTCCATCAATCTGTGCCGATTCAATAAGTTGGTCAGGAATTCCTCTAAGGCCTGCTAAGAACATTGCCATGGTGTACCCCAGATATTGCCAGGAGGCGGCAACTATCAAGGCAATCAAGGCGACGTTGAAACCAAATATTGAGTAGGTTGAAGTGAACCATCCAAAAGTGGCTTCGAACCCCATCATGCGAAACAAAGCATTGACTCCTACCTCAGGACTGAATATCCATCGCCAAAGGACACCGGTGACAACAAAGGAAAGCGATAGAGGAAACAAGTAGATGGTTCTTAAAAAAGACTCTCCTCGTAATTTGGAGTAGAGCAAATAGGAAAGGAAAAAACCACCTATGATGCATATTGCTATGAAGAACAGCGTAAAATAAATAGTATTGCGAATATCAGTTTGAAATCGTTGGGATGAGAAAAGCATCCGATAATTATCAAACCCCACTATCTTCATATTTGGAATGATACTGTTCCAATCTGTGAGGGAAACACGGAACGACCAGGCTATAAACCCATACACAAAGAGAAATAAAACTGATAGAAATGGGATAAGTATGATTATTGCCAGCACTCTATCTTTTTTTGAACAGTACATAATACCCCTTGGGAAGGGATGATTGCAGAAAATCTGCAACCATCCCAATTGAAGATTAAATGACTCTCCTAGTTCTTAGGAGCATACCTATCGGCAGCGGCTTGGAACTCAGCAATTGCCTTGTCCACGTTGAGTTCGGTGGTGAAGACGGTCATGATGTCATTGATTCGAGTCAACCAAGGCTCGGAAATGGCGGCGCCATGAGCGACACTGCCAACGATTGCATTAGTTGCAAAATCGTCCATCGCAGCATTGAGATATCGATCATACTTTGAACGATCACCATCAATACGAGCAGGTATGGATCCCTTTATCGGATTGAATGCATCCTGTCCTTCCTTGGAAGCACAGAGGGTCAACCACTTGATGACATTGTCGCGGTTTGGAGCATTTTTCGGAAGACCAAAGGAGTCACTGAGCATGATGAAGGATCCTGAAGTTCCTGGAGCTGGAGCCCAGTCCCAATCTTCACCTTGCTTGAATCCCTGGGAGTAGTAATATCCTGCAGCCCAGTCACCCATGACATTCATCGCAGCTTTGCCTTCAGCAACATAACCAGCGGCATCCATATTTGCCAAAGCAGCATGGTCACGGTTGATATAACCCATCATCTTGGTATAGTTTGTGAGAGCTTCACGAACCCTTGGATCATTCCATCTCACCTTGCCTTTCCACAATTCACGATAAGCATCGGGCCCTAAGCTTGCAAGAAGGACGCTTTCCAAGAGATGTGTTGCAGCCCAAATTTCATTATCACCAAGAGCGAGGGCAGGAATTCCATTAGCCTTGAACACTTCAGCTACCTTGAAGAAATCAGCCATCGTCTTTGGGACCTGAAGATTGAACCTAGCAAACAACTTTGGACTATACCACATGACATTGGAACGATGGATATTCACCGGAATGCTGTATACTTCCCCTTGATAGGAGATGATATCAATCACGTCCTTGGGGAACTTGTCCATGTAGTTGTTGTCTTTCAGGATGAACGTGACAGGTTCCATGAAATTTGCCACTACCCAAGTATCAGTCAACTCATGCCCAGCATGCACTTGGAATGTGTCAGGAGGATTACCGCCCTGCATTCGGGTAGCAAGTACTGCCTTTGCATTCGTTCCGGCTCCACCTGCAACAGTAGCATTGATGATTTCAATTCCAGGATGCTGTCTTGTGAACACATCAACCATGGCCTGCAACCCATCAGCTTCACCTCCGGCTGTCCACCAACTGAAAATCTCCAGGGTATTGCTTTGCCTTGCGGCCTCCCTTGTTCCTTGCGCGAACAATAGCGTTGTGGCAATCAAAAGTACCACTAGTACAACAAACGTTTTCTTTCTCATAGCATTCTCCTTTTTCTATGATTAACTTCTACGAAGTTATTTTAAACGACATAAAATCTTATCCATTCTGTCCAAACTCAGGACGGCAGAACGGATTGTGTGATAATTCACCTTCCACGAATGACTCATATGACTCCAGATGGGAGTTCCATCCCGATCAAGAAGCGCCAGCCATTCACCTAGGGAATGATTGATCATCTTATCGAAAACAAATCGGTGTACGTTCTCATATACTTTTAGGTAGTATTCTTCTCCATAGGCCAAGTAAGAATCGAGCATTCCAATAAGGAACTCTGCTTGTTGCCAGAATTCTTTGCTGTGATCGAACACCTTGCTCCCGTCAAGCGACCCTTCCACGTAGACGCCCCCATAGGTCCAGTCAACACCATAGGAGGTAGCATGAGTAAGCACCTGTTTGAACATCGCAGCATAATCTTCCCCAGGAAGACCAAGCACATGAAGAGCATCACTGAGCAACCAGAAGAACTCAACATTATGACCATACGAGGTATTGTCCATTGCATTTGGCTTTTGTTGCCCGTCCCCTGTATAACGATCCCAACCCCATATCACATCAAACTTTATTTGTGGAGCAATTGACCAATCAACAAAGAATTGAGGAATCCCTGTCTTGTATTGGGGGTGGAGTATCCGAATATTGATCAGATTGATGATCTCTATAAGTTTACGCCTGTGGATATCCTTGCCGCTTGCAGCATACAAAGAGGTAAAGGCTTCCATAAGATGCATGTGCACATCCAAAGTCTTTCGATCTCCTCCTTTGCTGCCTCTTTCACATAGCGTCCAGTCGCGTTCAAACATCTCCATATACCCGCCATAGGAAGTTTCTGCTGCATAGACCTGCAATAAGTCAAAGCATTTCTGAGCGTAGTGCAACCCTAGCGGGTCTTTGAATGCTTTCGTATAGGTCGATAGCGCGTAGATGGCGAAAGAAAGGCCATAGACAATCTTCTTATCGATGAGGATTTCATTCTTGCGATTAAACAACCAATAGAACCCCCCATAGACAAGATCCCAGTAGGTATCGATTGCAAAACGGACTCCTTTGCTTGCAAGGATTGCACAACGGCCATCCAAGTCATGTCCATGCATTGCAGCTAAAGAAAGAGAATAAATAGTACGCATATGGGCGAGCAGCGATTTCTCATCGACGCCTGAATCTTTTCCATTTGCATCCCATTGGGTAAGGAACCCTCCCCATTGCTCGTCCCATAGTCTTTCCAACCAAAACGGCAGCAGTTCATTATGCAAATGATGTTGCATTTCCTGCTTCCATGCATGTACCGAAGTCCGTATATCCATGTTTGATCAACTCCTTTCTTCCAATGATCGGTAAAGACTTACAAAGAAAGCCTTATTGTCAGCACTCATATAATCTGCATGACAGCCCATCCGAGAAAATGTTTTCATGAATCGTAGATAGTAGGCTGGGTTATCCACAGGAGGTTCGCCCTTTGACCAATCCCATGACTCTCGTTGCAGGTCCACGACATGGATTGCACAATTGTTGACAGCAACCCCGGAATTTCTCACCATGGAAAGAGACTTCTCGAAAATCATGGGAGACATGACAGCAGAACCCACAGAAAGGTATACACCATGCTCCAGATGCGAGAGGTTCTCTACAAATGTAAGAAAATCCCGTTCTGCAACCCTCCCTATCGCTGCCCCATGATTGGCCTTATGCGTATAGATGATGTCATGACCAAACATTGGATGACTTGTACAGGGAATTTGTTTTACATAGCACTTCTTTTGTACGCTATAGGAAGCAAAGGGATGATCAATAGGAAGAAAGCCTTGGGAAAGGTCTAGAACATCCAGAACCTCTAGAAGATCCAAAGCAGCTGCTCGCTTGGATGCAGGGACATCTTCATCCTTACTGGTGGAGAGAAGATCAGCTCTTGTAGGAATTGAGAGCCCGTTATTATGTATCATCGCGCCGATACTTTGCCCATACCCCAGACCTTCAAACGCCCCGATAGCCAATGCCAGATTCAGATAGAGTCCAGTCTCTTCCCAAGTACCGAACTTTCCTTCAATTACATTGGCTTTTACATCCTCGCTGCTGAATCCTTGGAACGCAAATTCCCAGTCGTGGATGACAGCCGCCCCATTGGTTGCAAGATGCGTAAGCCAACCTTTCTCGACCATCATTCCTAAAAGCCGTCCCATTCCATTCTTGATGGTATGAGCACCGAATGCGCACATCACCGATGCGCCGACATTCCGAGCATCAAGGATCTGCTTGGCAATCAAGTCAGTTCTTTCCTGCAATGAGCTATCGATGACGATGCTCTGATCATAAGGATCGACACACGCATCTTTGATCGATACCTTGTTTTTACGTGTTGCTAGGGGGAAGTAGGTCATCTTCTTTCGATCAAACAATCTATTCATGGCTGAGCCTCCCATCCCAAGAGAGCACACAGTTCTTTCTGATACGAGAAGTCAGGGAGCAGAAGGGCTGCTCCTCCAAGGATCAAACGACTTCTCTTTGCCGGATTGAATCCATATCGTTGGACCTCATCACTACTCAAGCCGATACAAAGCAAGCCTTGCTTTCTTCCTTCTCGCATTTCCACAGGTCCATCACCAAAAATGACACACTGTGATGGATCCACTGATAAAGACGATACAATTTGCTTGATCACCATACGTTTAGGATCTTCTCCAACTACTGAGATCGACCCAAATATACGCCCTTCAAACAGATGACCATACCCAAGAAGGTGCGCTTCCTTTTGTACATCCTCTTGGTCCGTACCACTTGCCAAATACAGCTTTGTCCCCTTCTCTGCCAAGTAATGCAAGAAAGAAACGGAGCCCTTGATGGTCAAGTCCGAAGGATCAAGCTTTCCAGCTTTCAATGCTTTTACTTTTGTTTCAATCATCTGCAGCAACGCAGTGTTGTACAGCTCTTTATATTCTTTCGCTGATAAGATTTTGTGCTGGGGTACATACTCATGAAGCTTCACCAAATCCACCAAATGATGCATCTGCTCAATGGTTTGTATTCCGGTGGTCCTGTCGATGAACGTCTGGATTTCCTTCTTGATCGACACCAACTCAGCAACAGTCAAAGAAGAATATCTATCTGAAGTAATGGCCTCAAGCATGGTTTTTTCCATGACATGCTCCCAACCTTGCCTCAGGGTGGAAATGGTACCATCATGGTCAAATATTGCAACTTTGGGAAAATCTCGTAAGCCGACATTCTCAACAATTTCTATTGGAGTATCAGCATGGTATATAGCTGCACGTGCATCCAGAGCAATTTCTGGATGATAGCGCCAGTCAGCTTTTTCAGCGAGAGCAAGTACTTCCTCCCTCGTTGGATGTCCGCAGGCATACAAGACCGTAAGAGAAACGCCTGCACTCAGGTTGCCTACCATAGCGGCTTCTTCAATGCTTGCTTTGCGGCACTTTGCAAGAGCCAGTCCTGCCAAAAACGCATCTCCAGCACCGACAGAGTCGATCAAGCCGGAAAAATGGATGCCGGGAATTCGAGTAACCTTATCCCCGTCTGCAACCAAAGCTCCGTTTGAACCGAGTGTCATAATGACTGGATTCTGAAAGTGTTGAGTAAGGAAGAGAGCCAATTCTTCTCTTTGAATTTCATTTGCCTTGCCATGTATCAGCCTGCCTTCCTGCTCGTTCAGCTTATGAATGACATTTCTATAAACATCATTGAGCTTTCTGCAATCGGCAAACCACAATATGAACGGGTGGCTTTTCTCGATGATGCTATTGAGCTGTTTTTGAAATGCCTGAGTATGCAAGCCTTTCGGCACTTGCTCGTTTATAAGGACAGCATCATACTGTTCCAATGTTTCAGTAAAGCGAGAGAACAGCGACTGCTGGCTCTCCTCGGACAACTCGTTGAAGTTGCCACTATCAAATCGGGGGTGCTCCTTTCCCATCTCAAATACTTTATGATACACATGGCTCGACCACCTAGTAGATTGTCTGATAATCCCTTCAGTCCCGATTCCACTTTCCTTGAGTTTTTGTAGTATGAGATCACCAAAAAAGTCAGGGCCTACAACCCCATAGATATCAACGCGATCGGCTCCAAGTGTTTTGCAATTTACAGCCACATTGCATGCTCCTCCCAACTCTGGTTGTGTTTGCAAAACGGAGAAGGTCTGCAACCCTGTTTCAACGGACACCTCTGCACCATCAGTTGTTACTTTATATGCTAGGTCGAGGCATATATCTCCTATTACGGCAATCGAAATTGGCTTAGTACTATCCAAATAAGAGGAAAGAAGCATGACACCTCCAAAATGTAAGCGCTTACATTTGTACGATAGACTCCATTTTTCCCTTTGTCAATACAATAATTTCATTGACACAATAAGAACTGAGAAGCTAAGGTGAGCTTGATATGAAACCAAAGACCATCGAAGACATCGCAAAAGAAGCTGGAGTATCCTCTGCAACAGTTTCCCGAGTGATTTCACATCCTGAGCTGGTAAAACCAAAAACACAGCAGAAAGTCAGGGCTATCATGGAAAAATATTCCTATATGCCCAACCTGCTGGCTCAAGGCTTGGCCGGAACCTCGACGAAGACCATCGGGGTCGTCATCGATGAGTTGTCAAACTTCTTTTTCATCGAAATTGCAGAGGGAATCGACAGGGTTCTTTCCGCTAATCAGTACTCGATGTTGCTTTGCAGTTCCCGATGGGTGGAGGAACAAGAGATAAGACTGGTCAAATCCTTGATCAGCAGCAGAGTCGACGGAGTTTTGATCGCTCCTATCAAAGAACAAGGAAAAGCAATCCAACTGCTCAAAGAAGCAGACATCCCGTTCGTGGTGATCAACTGCATTCCAAAAGAAACCGACATTTCCTATGTATGTTGCGACAACCAGGAAGGAGGAAGGATCGCTGCGCGCTATATCAATGAACATCCTCGAGACCAATTGATCGTCATCACCGGTTTCGAGCATCAATCGATAGAGCATAGGATGCAAGGCTTTTCAGAAACATTGAGTGAAAAGAAGTATACAAGATACTCACTTATTGAAACCCAGGAAGATGGATATCAATTGGCAAGTCAACTGATAGAAACCTCACATATCGATACCATACCTACGTTCCTCTTTGTCACTAATGACAACGTCGCAATAGGTATCATCAACAGACTCGTCGAGCTAGGAATCGAAATCCCCTCACAGGTGGCTGTCCTAGGCTACGACAATATCCGGATATCATCGATATGCAGGGTTCCCCTAACCACCATCTGTCAATCGATCACCCGGACCGGAGAGCTCGCGGCAAGGACGTTGCTCGCCTTGGTCAACAAAGAACAGTCGGAATCCCAACAGCATTATATCTGTCCGAAGCTGGTGCAAAGACAATCAGGGTGAAGCAGCCTACAGCCTCTTGTAATAGTCAGGACAGTTCTCTCGTTCGCAGGAGGCGCAACTCTCGTAGTCGGTAGCAGCAGAGGAAAAGAGACGCCCCTATAGTTGCTCAATTGGCCAGATATCAACATTTTAAGAACCTGGATTCAGGCTTAACGGCTTCTTTATACCAAACTGCGTTCGACAACAGGAGAACAGATATTGCTGAGCCTGCAGCAACGCCTGCGTTTTCAGGCAGTCCAGCCAATAGGGAGCGAGTATATCGAGGTGGTCAAGATGATAGTCGTCAACCTCAGTTTTTCACATTGCAACATAGCCAATCACGCGATGTACACCATCAAGGGCAGAAAGGGCTTTCCCTGCAAACGCTTCTCCTTGCATTGAAACGGAGCTCAACTCATCGATTCTGAGTTGCGTGTCAATATACAACCTGCAGAGCAAGACCTTGGGAATAAGACGTTCTGAGACAGCAGAAAAAAATATATCAGAGTCTATTTGCGCAACATCAAGGCTATCATAACAGATACTATTTCGGTACTGCTCAAGCTGAGGAATGATTTCCCACTGCATCAACAAGAAGGACGCGTTCCTCTGTAAGCGGCCAAAAGAGGCTTGAGAATATCCATTCCCTCATCAACCTCCTGTTGAACCAATTTCAGGAAAAACTTATCAATAGGAATTGTCAATCTTTAGTCTCGTGTATCTCAAAAGTATCAGAGGGGATTCGCCCACCCCGCTTGCGAAATTCACCGGGGGTGAGGGCTGTCATCTTTTTAAAAACCTTGGAGAAGTACGACTGGTCATCAAAGCCTACAAGAGCTGATATTTCCACTAAAGGAAGACCGCTGGTAAGCAAGAGTTGCTGGGCTTTTTCAATTCTCAACTGATTTACATAGGAAGAGAATGAAAGGTGCATCGTCTGGTTGAACATCTTGCTGAAATAGTTTGCACTCAAGGAAACAGAGGCAGCAACAGACTCAAGAGTTATATCCTTTTGATAATTTTGACGGATGTATGATACAGCTTTCGCGATCGTGACCGTATATTCGTTGTCTTTTGAGGCAAACACCAAATCGGTAAACTGATGGAGTATTTTTGAGAGCCATAGGGACAAGCCTTCCAGACTTTGATACATGATAACCTCTCGCTGGCAACGATAGCTGATCTCAAGAACCTTATCCTCTGGAGCACCTCCTTGCACGGCAGCACGGCTTATAAGCGCCATCAATTCCATTACCCTGAAGCGTATCTTGTCGATCGAAGTACCGCCTTCGCAAAAAATCATACCAAGCAGTTCATTCATCACCTGCTGGGCAGTCTGTCGATCACCCCATCTGATGGCAGTCTGCAGCTGTGCTTCCTTCTCTATGGGATAACGATTATGAAGTCGCTCTACATCATCTTCTTCTTTCATTTCCTGGATGTACTGCGAAATTCGTGACTGTATCAAAGTGCTCTGGCGGTTTTCAACCATTCGGTGTTCAGCATACCCGCTGGCCCACCCTGCACACATACGCAAAACCTCACTCAAACTATGCACACGAGAAATAGCCAGATGAGGCAATTTTTCCAACGCTTCTTTCACCCGTCTATATGTCTCATCGTCTTTTATGTACGCATCATCCAAAGCTTCTGAATCCTCAAGCACCATGACCGCCCCTGCTATGATTGCGTACTCCATGCTGCCGTTCACATATACAGGACTTACCCAATACAAGAGGGAGAACCGACAAAAGTAGGTATAAGAGCCGCCGAATCGATCAGCGAGCAACGCGTTATGCACATGTGTTTCAAAGCAGGTTTGCTGCAACTGTCCATCGATAGAAGATAAAAGCTCACACACTTCACAAGGAGAACCAAACAAACTCGCGTGCCGTATATCAAGCACCATACAGGGGATGCCGGTTGCCTTGCTGTAATGATTGGCAACATCCTGCACCCCTTGTGGGATTTCAGCTGTAGGTACGTGCTTTTTCATCTGCCTCCCCCTATTGGAACATCATATGCTTAATACAGTGCTAGTGGAATGCTTGAGAGAGAGACAATTCAATATACCGCGTCTCTTTTCCAAATCCTTCGACTTCATCAGCTGTTTTCTCGCTCATAAGGATAGCCTGGGCTCCCCGTATGGCATCATTTGTTCAGATGTATCGCTAGTGAGAATCCCCTTGGTATCCATACCTCCATCCTAACGGTACTACACGAACTTACGCAAGATTGAATGTTCAGAGAAAAGAGGTGCACACTCTCTGAGAATGTGCACCCCTTTTAAAAAATCCAATTGTTAGCGAGCTACAAACCCCAATCCTGCATTCTGTTTCTTTAAAAAGAGGATAAAGGCCAAGGTTGCACAGACAGAAGCTATGATACCTACAGGGTAGCTGATGGTCGTCGGAAGAGAGAACCCTTCTGGAGCTTGTAGAATATAGGTGGTCACTACAGCAGTCATAAAGGCTGCAGGGACGCTTGCCATCAAGTGCGAGCGTTTTGCCCTATGCAGATAGACAGCGCCTGTCCAAAGTACTATGGTTGCCAAAGTTTGGTTGGACCAAGCAAAATATCTCCAGATGATGGTAAAATCGATGAAATTCAAGGCAAAGCCAATACCAAGAATCGGTATTGCCAGATACAGGCGATTCTTGATTCCTTTCTGTTCGATCGAAAACATGTCGCCAAGAATCAAGCGAGTACTTCTAAAAGCAGTATCGCCTGAGGTGATAGGACAGGCTATGACTCCGAGCAAGGCCAACACACCACCTACGGGACCAAGAAGACCCATGGAGACCCTGTTGACTACAAGACCGACTCCACCTTGCTTCACCACCTCATTCAGACCTGCAATCCCGTCAGGAAAGAACGCCATGGCAGCAGCGGCCCAAATCAAGGCAACCATGCCCTCACTGACCATCGCCCCGTAGAAAACCTTATGGCCGTATGATTCATTGGAAAGGCAACGGGCCATCAGAGGTGATTGGGTTGCATGGAACCCGCTGATAGCTCCACAGGCGATGGTGATGAACAGCATGGGCCACATCGATAGTCCGCTAGGATGCATGTTTGTGAGGGTGATTTCAGGAATCGGTGCTCTGGTAATGATGAGCATGAAACCAACTCCCACTGCCATGATCAACAAAACCACACCAAAAACTGGATAAATCTTGGCGATGATCCTATCCACAGGCAGCACGGTGGCAATGAAGTAATAGGCAAGTATGGCCACTACCCAGAAAAATTTATTCGCAAATATTCCGGAAAAACCTAGGTTGGCAAGGAGCCCTGCAGGACCGGCCATGAAAACAGTACCCACTAAAATAAGCAGGATGATGGAGAAAACGCGCATGACCTGACGCATCCCATCTCCAAGATACATACCGACGATCTCAGGAATACTCTTTCCGTCATGACGCATGCTCATCATCCCAGATAAGTAATCATGAACACCGCCGGCGAAGATTGTCCCAAAGACAATCCAAAGGAACGCAGCAGGACCAAAGAGAGCTCCCATCACAGCTCCAAAGATCGGCCCCAACCCAGCAATGTTCAGAAACTGGATGAGAAAGATTTTTCCCCACTTCAAAGGGACATAATCAACACCATCTTCAAGAGCAACCGCTGGAGTGATACGCTTCGTATCAATACCAAATATCCGTTCAACCACTACGCCGTAGGTAAAATATCCTACGATCAGCAATACCATCGAAAGTAAAAAACTAACCATGTGTCCTCCTCATAATTCTGTGATTTGCGCGTGGGACAAATGTAGCAGAACTTAAGCGTGAAAAAGGAAGCTTGTGCATGAAATGTCAAAACTTGAACATGAATGGTATTGTGCATCTAGCTCAGATGAAGAAGCCTCTTTAATTCGCTGGTACTGTTTCTACTTACAGGAATTAGCGTATCGCAATACTTCATCTTCAACCGATAGGTTGAATTCACCCACAGCTCTACCGACTCCAAGTATTCAAGGTTGATGAGGTAGGAGCGATGGCAAAGAAAGAAATGCACTGAGGGAAGTATGGCTTGCAGTTCATGCATCCGATACGCAGTACAATAGAGTCCTTCTTTGGTCATAACCTTGCAAGAGCGGCCAAAAGCCTCAGCATAGATAATTTGGTCGGTACGGATCGGGATGATCTTCTCACCCTGATAGAGGGAAATCCACGAAACCGAGGAGGTTTCTTTGAGCGACTGCACCAATCTTAGGAGCCGTGAACGCTCCTCTTGCGGGTCCTCTTCTTTCAGTTGTTCATGAATCCTTTCAAGCACCATGGCAAATCGTTGTTTATGCACCGGCTTGAGAATGTAGTCAATCGCATGCAGCTCAAACGCCTTTACGGCAAATTCATCATAGGCTGTAACGAAAACAATCAAAGGATGATATTGGCTTGCCAAAAACCTCTGGGCCGTCTCCACACCGGTCAAGGCTGGCATCTGAATATCCAGAAAGATGATTTGGGGACGTAATTGCATCGCCAGTTCATATGCCTCCAACCCATTCTGTGCCTCGCCGACCAAGACCAGAGAGGAGTCCTCCTGTAAAAGACGCTTCAGCTCTCTGCGAGCAGGCGCTTCATCATCTGCTATCAAGACACTGTGTTGCAAGGGATCCTGAGCCATACCTTTGTTCCTTTCCCTACCTCTGATTCAATGTGCAAGTCATACTCCAAGCCATATAAATTGATCAATCGTTGGTGCACATTATCCAGTCCATGGGATTCATCAAAAATATTGGACAGTGTGGCCTCGTCGATGCCCACCCCGTCATCCTCAATACATATGCGAGCCTCATCCTGAACAAACCGAACCGTAATCTTTACACATCCTGGATGTATGCTCTTCTGAAGCCCGTGCTTGACGGCATTCTCCACTAAAGGTTGGAGTATCAAGGGAGGTATCAAAAACGAGGTATCACCATCGAGATCATAGCATACTGAGATTTTTGATCCAAACCGTGCTTGCTCAATGGCAATATAGGCGTTTATGTTTTCTATCTCGGATTGCAGCGGAATGAATTCTTTTGCCAGTTGCAACCGGCTTCTATAATAGTCGCTCAGATTCAACAGGAGGTCTTTTGCTTTTTCATGGTCTTCACTGATCAATGAAGAGATGGTATTCATCGCATTGAACAGGAAGTGCGGATTAATCTGACTTTGCAGGGCTCTCAGACGTGCCTTGCTCAACAATTGTTCTCTCGTATCCAGTTCACTCAGCTCTATCTGCAACGACAGCAAACCAGCTAAACCTTTAGCGACCTCAATGTCAACTTCACTGATCGCATACTCTCGTTCTCGATATAGTTTCAATGTCCCAATTGGAGCATCTGCACGCATTAACGGGACGATAACTGCAGAAAGAAGCGGGCAATCAGCTTGTGAACACTGGATATCCTGCTTCGAACGTGCAACTTGCACACAAGATAGCAGCAAAGCACTTCTGGTCATCTCTGTCTGTATCGACATGCCAGGTCTATGATGATCTTCGCCGATGCCTACATGGGCAAGGATTTTCTCTCGATCGGTGAACGCTACGGCGGCCATCGACAACTCCTTGGCAATAATCCGGGCCGTGTTTCTCGCCTGTTCCTCGGTATACCCTTTTCGGAAAAAGGGAAGCGTCATCCCTGCAATCTCCAGAATCTTCTGCGATTGCCGGGCAGCAATTCTTTCTTCTTCCCGAAAGAGGTTTTCACTGATTGCGACAAACATTCCGATGCCGACTGCATTACCGACAATCATGGGAATGCCGATCAGCCTAACCAGATCGACAGCTGCCCCGTAGGGCTTGGCGACCAGAAGGATTATCACCATCTGAAGCATCTCAGCCAAAGCGCCACCGACAAGACCAAAAGCCCACTTCTTCTTAGACCTGATGAAGTAGGGGTGTAACAAGGCCGCTAAACAGCCTTCCACAATGGTGGAAATCATACAGGCTAGAGACGTGAAGCCTCCAATATCAATCGCCCATCTATGGACTCCAGCCAACAAAGCAGCGGCAATGCCAACTACAGGTCCTCCTATCAGACCACCCACAAACACTCCCACAATTCGAGAGTTTGCAAGGGCTCCTTGCACAGGAATGCCAGTATAGGTACCAAGAATACCCATCCCACTGAAGTACACGATAAGCAAAATATAGTTGTATACGTTCTTACGACTCTTGAGTATGATATCTCGAAACAACTGCACCCTGAAAATAATTATGGCAAAAACAACTATCAAGCCACCTTGGCTGGTCAGGCTCAACAACAGTCCCCACGCCCCATCTGTTATCCACATAGTGCAATCAGTCTATCGTCTGACCCTTTCTAAATCAATACGAGCAATTGGACCATCGGCATGAAGGCTAGAATTGAGATGCGTGACTATGAGGTGTAACCAAGGTCAGGGTTGTTATGCTCTGACCTTCTAGTGAAAGCGAACAGAGCTCTCCCATGATTCTTAGGTTTCACAGTATTAAGAGATCACAGAAATTGCCAGCATAGTGAGAGACAGACGCTTTTTTAAAGATAAGGTTCTGTGATTCTTTTTCATCGGTACGTATGAGAACTCCTCTTTGTACATACCGATGATTTTAACCGCTATCACCAAGGAAAGAAAGATGTGCCAGTTAGCCTCTCAAACAAGGATTCACTGATGCTGTCTCTTTTGTAAATCTGCTGCATACAAGGCAAATATTGCCAAGCCTCTTGGGTAAAAACACAAATTATTCCCTGAGAAGGTTTCAAAAAACAAGTGAATGTCTGTTGCATTGACGGTACAGATCCAATCCCAGTAATTCTGCAACTGATGTGCTACATCGACATCCCGAAACAACGCTGCAGCATCGCGCAACATATTCATTGACAACCATCCTACCGTTGCAGAGGATCCTGCCAATCCTTCTTGCATCATGCGCTGGGAATTACTTTCATAGCTTGTATGACGACAACCATATTCAGTGATGGTCTTTGCGTTACTACTGATCAGGTCCATACAGAGCATCTGATAAGGGATATCGGTCTGTTCTCCGACCATATCGAGCAGAACAAGTCCGTTGGTTGAGAAAATATGATAAGCATCCCACCCCTCGAGAGTTCCCTTCAAGGCTTGGCCAGTCCAAGGATCGGTCAAGCCTTCTGCATCCTTATCACAATTTACTGCAAAATGGTCACCCATCCATCCTCTTGTGGTGATGGTATGCAAAGCCCTGCTCATAAAACTGGTATACTCATCCTTGGCTTTTTCAATCATCTTACAGCCTGCAAACATCGCACAATAGGTTTTGATGCCAAGATAAATTTGCTGATTTCCGTACTGGATTGCAGGGGAAGCATCGTCGATTGTATTGCTGCATCCTGTAGCAGGTATTCCTGTCTGCTTTAAATCGGTTGACACAAGATAGTCCATCATTTTAACAAGAATGGGTTCAATCTTGGTACAGAGACTTCGATCATTCGTTTTCTTCCAATAAGCAAAAGCCATAAGCAGAAAATTGCAATTCTCTTCAACTTCCATATGGTGAGGATAGTATTGGCGCTTGCAAGTAAGAAACTGTCCAGTATCATGACTCAAGAAGACGCCCTTCAGCTTACTTGAAGGTTCGGGGACCTGTACATACTCACACCATTGGAGAAGCTGCAGCCTCAAAAGCTCAGGCCAAAACTGGAGATAGAAAGGACTTTGACTGTATTCAACATCGACTGTGGACGTAAAATAGCAGTTTCCCTCCCATACAGTATACCAAGCCGATCCATCCTTTTTCCTAACAAGATATGTGTTTATCAACCAAGAATGGAACGCATAGGCACTCAGATGATCAAAAGCCCTGCCCAAACCATGCCCGTTGCAAACAGTATCAAAATCCGATGAAGCTTTCTTCAGGGCTCTATACGAACGCTTCACAGAGGCGACAACGTCATGAACACTTTTGAATGATGAAGTATACCAAAAAGGACAAAGATCATCCTGTACACTCATGACCGGCTTATCATATGTTGCATATATGATTGACAGGCCTTCATCGACATGTCCTCTTTTCAAGGAGAACTCTTTTGTGAAAAATCCATCTTGATGGGTACATCCGACACCACTTATACGATCTTCAACAGTTCTCTTCTTGTAATACGCAGGACGATTATCACTTGCATACTCACCACTGTCTGAAGGATATGGTTCATTGATTATGTAGGAAAGCACAACCGTCTCATCGTCCACTTTTTCCGTAGAACCCTCTTCAACGTCAAGAGAGAAAAAGAGAGCACCATCCACAACTTCCAGACTACTTTGTTTTGTCCATCTGAAGTCTCCTTGCATCCGTTCAACCGAAACGTCGATCATCAAAGCGGGAGTGGTTGATAGCTCGAAATCACCAGGAGAGAAAGGAATTTGTATGGTCAGCCCTACTTGTAGGCCATAATGGGGAATTGTACCGCGTAGGTGTATTGAAGTGAACGTACAAGATTGCTCCATGAAAGGGAATGGGATCACGTCCTCAGATAAGGGAAAACAATACCGCTGACCGTCGACAACTACACCTGCCTTGATTGCACAACGAAGACCGGGATGTTCGGAAAATCTAATCAGATAACTGCTGTTCTGCCCAGGATGGATTGCCAAACCAAGCCTCGAACCAAATACCGCAATACCATCACTAAGTAGTTGCATGCTCTTTTTTCTCCTTTACCATTACGATGGGCGCCGTAAGCTCAAACTCGGCTCCGATCGATACTTTTCTAGATGCTGTAATGGAGCCCCTGTGGGCTCTGAGTATTCGATAGCTGTAATTCAACCCTATACCCCAATTGCTCATACGTACAGAACCACTTTTCAAAGGTCGGAACAAACGTCGTTGCTCTGCGGGGGTAAGACCTCGCCCTGTATCGGAAATGGTAATACCCAACCATTGATCTTCCACTTTAGTATCTATATAGACAGAGGCGGTACAGAGGAGATTTGCTTTTGCTGCCTCTGCAGCATTAATACAACAATTTCTTACCGCTTCGATGTATAACTTCCGATCGACAAGAAGAGGTACATCTTGATTGATATCCACGGTGATTTGAACTGTTGGATACAGGGCAGACAACTGCATCACAATTGGATTGAGTATCGTGCTGATATAACAGACACCAAGCTGGATGGTAATGCCGGTCGTTTGATCAAGGAAACGAGCAATGGTTTCCAAACCTTGTTCAGTAATCTCATCGTGTTCTTTGAGTAATGGGAAAAGATCGGATTCACCGAGTTCCTTCAACTCTTTGGAGATCAGCGCTAATGCGAAGAAGTCATTCTTAAGAGAATGAAAAAGAAAACGAACAGCCTGATTGATCTTTTGCATCATTCGTTCCTGAAAATACAACACCAACGCATCCTTGAATGCAACTCGTGAATACCTGAACAACATGTAGACATTGATGAGCAATATCAAAAAAACAATTATCGGCAAATAGACAACATAGAACTTTGGAATTTCATACTGTAAAGAAACTTCAATCAAGGATGCTACAGTATGTGTTTTGATCATATGCAGGCGCACAGGATCAACAAGGCTGAATAAAAGGAATATTGATAAAGAGGTCCCGACAATCGCCAAATCAGACAACTTCTCATGCAATCGGACCTTGATGACGCTCTGTTTGGCTGAACGATACAACAGAATACAGAGATATATACAATAGAAAAGGTATCCAAATAAAAAACCATACAGCATCGAATAGTAGAGAGTCACTATAGAAAATTTTGCACCATTGAGCGAATAAATATACAAACCATACCGAACAGAAGGCAGATGAAGCAGCAAATGACCAAAGGCTATAACAAGACCAACTATCAACTCTTTAACAGTAAGCTTTTTATTTCTAAAAACCGAGTAAAAAGCCATAAGCAACACCAGGCAAAAAAACTCCAAAAGATACCCGATACTGCCAATGTCATACGGACCATAGCGAAATTTGAACACATGAAGAGAAAACTTATAGTCAAACAGGAATAAAGGATAATCAAATCGATGATAGTATCCATATTTTGCAACCAAAAATACAATTGCTGCAATTCTAGCAGCAGTAAGCACAACAAGAAGAAACAAGAGCCAGTTATATACCCTCTTTGGATTTTTCATAATGACAAACAACGAGAATCCAACAAGAATGAGTACGGTATAGAACACTTTTTAATCCCCTGTATGCATCATTTCCAAAAGCAATCTTGTAACCAAAGAGAGCCTTCTTTGATCCACATCCATCTTCCCTTCGGACACTTCATAACCGCCCTTCCGATAGGCCTCCTCAGTAGGAAGATACCCCGCCCATCCGTTGGCATTGGTGGCAAGAAGACAAAAAGGAACGTTTCCTTGATCTAACACATCAAAGCTTGCTTGAGCAAAACACTCGGCACCGACAGATGCGATGACAGCCTCTCCGATGCCTAAAACACCCACAGCAACAGGATTGTCATCACTATGTGTTGGTTCTATCATCTTTGAGGCGCACCAGAGCTTGTCGGTCAATACTGGTTTCCTGTTTGCCAAAGCAGCTAGGACTGAATAAGCGACCGCTTTTCCGATAATATCGATAGCCTGCCAATTCTGTTGTGTTGCAAGATAGGGCTCGGTATCGCCACAGGCTCCCAGCATGAACATAGCCTTGGTCCCTGGGCCCAACGTCTTTTCGATGGTCTTGCAGGCGACACCTGGATAGTCAGCACTTATTTGGGTACTATGCTTACCCATGACCACAGGATGAAGAGCAACTGAGAACAAGACTATACACTTAGGATCTTGAGGACAAAGATATTCATCATACTTTTCATCCTCCAGCATTTCAAAAAGGAGAGTGGGAATCCGTTCTTCAACCACACCATCAAGAACAGCATCGCTACGCTCCCAAAGGCTGAAGCAGTTTACCAAAGAACCGTCACGTTGTGTACCTCTTCTGTTGAAACCAAGTTTTGCTTTCGCTGTTGTAAAAGAAGTCTTAGCAGGTCTTCGGTTTGCTCTAGCATAGCCGATTACAGCGATGATTGTTTGTTTCAGGGTTTTGAGGTATCGCTCAATTTCTCTTTCAAATTCCTTATAGAGGGAAAGCGGCTCACCCCCACTGATATCTTCCCATGCATTGACTGTTACAGGTCCTGAGTGTGTATGAGAGACACAGATGCAGATTTGAGATTCCTGAATACCATATGCTTCTAAAATTGCTTTTTTCACATCAGAAACATACTCGGTGGACAGTATGCAAAGATCCAACGATATGAGCAATTGTTCGCTTTGGCCATCGCACAATGATAAAACCTTGACATATAGTGGATCGTGTATGCCTGTAGGAAGACCATTGCACGCAAACCTCTGCTCATAGCCTTCAAGAGGAAGGCATATATCCGAAAATAGTATGCTTGCCTGATGGTACCCGACATGAATCATAGTTGCTCCTTTTCACGAAGTTCCTTGACAATTTTCTGGGCATCATACTCCTTGAGAACAGCAGCCACTTCTTTCATACTTCTTTTCTTGAATTTCTTGAGAATATTGCTTACATGTGCGCGTACTGTATTTTGCTCGATGTACCGTGTATTTGCGATTTCTTGATAGCGAAGGCCATCCATATAGAGTCCCACTATATCGAGCTCACTTCGTGTAAGAGAATTGATGATCTGAAAAAGCATCGTCAACTGCTTCTGTTGTGAACGAATTCTTGCAAACTCATTTCGCATTTTACCAGCAACCAAAGGTCGCATAGAAGCCTGTCCTTTAAAGGCATTTCGTATAGCTTCGATTATTACCTCTTGATCCTCGGTCTTGAGAATATAATCGGTAACTCCTGCCTCAAAAGAGGAAAAAATCAGATCATCTTCCTTGTGGATAGTCAACATAATGATGCAGATATCACTTTTAAGGTTTTTGATATCCCAGGCAGCCTCAATCCCATCGTCTTGACTGTCCATCTGAATGTCGAGAAGAACCACATCAGGATCATGCAACTTCACAGCCTCAACCGCCTCTCTCCCGTTCTTGCATAGGGCAAGCACTTCCATATCGGGTTGCTTTGCAATAATGGCTTTGAAGTATGATCTGATTCTCGGAGCATCGTCAGCAATTACAATACGTATCATAGGCTATCTCACTATTACTCTATCTTGCAAGGAGCATGTGATTGTGCAGATCTGAAGATATTTTCTAGTATCTCCACTATATGATACGCGAACTGCCCATCATTTGTATATGATGTTCCTTCTTCTAGATGTGCGCACATCTGCTCGATACCCAAACCCCTGTTGTTCCCAATATAGAGACCTCTCGGATCGATTGTTTTCCATTGTTCTGTTCTCTTGGAATATAATTTCAGCACTCCGCCAAAAAAATTCGGATCAGGAAGCTGCAACGTCCCTTCCGTCCCATAAATCTCAATATGCGGAAGATTGGTAGCTGCAATATCAAAACTCATGAGCATATACCCTACAACCCCACTAGCGGTGCTAAGCATCGTGTGAATCGTAGTAGGGGTCTCAACAGATACGCTTTGCCCCGCTCGTTCCCCTGTTTTGATGACTCGCTCTATATCACTGGTGCGCTCAATAGCCTGCACTACAGCCACTTTACCAAGGCATTCGACAAGGGCACTCAAATAATAAGGCCCCATATCCCAAAGAGGACCTCCACCTTGTTTATAGTAAAAATCAGGATTTGGATGCCATCGCTCATGACCTGCGGTAGTCATCGATGCTGTGAAAGCCAAAGGAGTTCCTATGGCCCCATCATCAATCAAAGCTTTTGCGTGTTGCACAGAAAAACCTAAGAAAGTATCTGGAGCACATCCTATTGCCAAGGATCTCTCCTTGGCAAGATCCAGCAACATCTTCGCAGAGGCAGTATCCAATGCAAACGGCTTTTCACTATAGAGATGCTTTGAAGATTCCAAAATCCTTCTCGAAACTTCAGCATGTACTACAGGAGGCGTAAGATTGACCACAAGCTCAATTTCAGGATTTTCCAAAAGCTCCTCTATAGAAACGCTTTGACCTGTTTCGGTTAGCTTACACAGTTTTTCTGATGCCCCCTGATTGATATCAGCACATTGAAGCAACTGTATATGATCAAAATTCATAAAATTTTGCACATACACAGTACTTATGTTTCCACAGCCGATAATTCCTACCTTCATACACTTTTCCCTGCTGTATTTGTTGTCTCGATCACCTTTGCGAGCTCTGCTTCTGTCCAATCAGGATTGATGCTGATACAAGCAATCCTACCCATATAGTCCAAGCTTTGTGCATAATCTTCGGTCTTGAAATCGAGTGCAAGACTCTTGTTTGCTTCCATCTTATAGGGGTTGTAGAAATCATTCTGACCTCCGAGCTTGGTATACAGTGGCTCCCAATTCTTGAACACGTGCTTATCACTGAAAATCGGCAACCAGTACAAACCATCGGTTGCTTTACAGAATGCCTGTGCTTCTGCCGTTGTTGGAAATACAAAGGCGGCAGTCGTACCACAATCACCCTTACTATCGTGAGAAAAAATTGGATTGAGAGCTACTGAGGAAATCAGTTGATTTTTATGCGCACGCAAATCATGCAGTATCCCTTCAAGTCTTGATTGTTGAACTCTCAGTATCGCTCCTGTGATTTCACTGATCCTGTGCTGGTTTCCCGTAAAAATCGGTACACTGAGCTCTTTTGCATAGGGTCTGAAGGCAGTTCCTCCATCATGATAGATAAGAGCTCTCTCAAACACCTTTCGATCATCGGTTACAAGTGCTCCGCCTTCCCCAGCACTAAGAATCTTGAAATGGTTGAAGCTGAAAGCTCCAGCAGTACCCATTGAGCCCAATCTACGGTCATGATAGCTTCCTCCGTCTGCTTGACAAGCGTCCTCCAAAACCTTGAGATTGTACTCTTTTGCAATACAGAGAATCTCATCCATGTTGCAAGGAAACCCGTTGATGTGTACGGGAATGATACAAGCTGTATGCTTGCTGATTTTTCTTCTGACGTCAGTACAGTCAAGAGTCAGGCTTTCGTCAACATCAGCAATTACAGGAACGGCACCAACAGCAAGCACCGCTATTGCAGTTGCCATAAACGTGTAAGCAGGAATGATCACCTCATCGCCAGGTCCGATTTCCATCCCAACCAAGGCACAAACCAATGCATTTGTCCCACCGGAAAGAGCCAAACAGTATTTGCTTCCGATAAGATCGGCCCACTCTTTTTCAAATTGATCAGCTTCTTTAAGGGGTGAATTAATTCTAAAGAGATATTTGCTCTCAAAGACTCTTTGTATGGCTTCAAGTTCTTCTTTTCCAATTCTGTACATAATAGTGTCTCCTCGGTTTTTATTCTTTGATTGCCCCACGGGTCAATCCTGATATAAAGTACTTACTCATTGAGAAATATAGGATTATCATAGGAACAATGGACATTACGGAGCCTGCAAGCATCAGGTTCCAAGAGGAAGCGACCTGTCCAGATGTTTTCAATCCGACTACAGCTACCGTCAAAGTTTGCAATTCAGGCCTTGCCATGGTAAAGACCAAGGGAAGCAGATAGTCATTCCAGGTTTCTCCAAAAGTCAACAAGGTAATAGTTGCAATTATCGGTTTTATCAAGGGAAGAATGATATTCCAATAAATACGAAAAAAGCTGCATCCATCGATGGTCGCCGCTTCGTCCAAGGAACGGGTAATCGAATCGATGTAGGTCTTGGCAAGGAAAATCATAGTCATATTGACCGTGAACACACGCAAAATGATATAACCCCATAAGGAAGCATTGATACCTAGCACCTTAGCAACCTGCAACTGTGGATAAATCATGATAGGCCCCCAACTGAGAAACATGGTGGCAATGAACAAAGAAAAAAGAAGTTTCTTTCCTGTAAAATTTCCTCGAGAAAAGGCATATCCGGTAGAGGTTGCCACCAAGAGAATTCCCACAATGGTCATTGCTGTGACAAACAGGCTGTTGAGGGCGTAGCGTTTGAAATTTGCTATGTTCCATGCATCAACATAGTTCTTCCACTGCAGGGATTCAGGTAAAAGATTTCCTCCTGATGTAAGAATCTCCATATTCGTCTTGAATGACGATGAAAGGGTGATCAAGAGAGGGAAGAGAAACAGTGCGGTCACTAAACAGAGAAAGATAAAGATCAACTGGTTGCTCAATGATTTTTTCATAGCTTTTCTTCTCCCTCACGTGTCAAGAGCAGATACGCAATGGTAATTAATCCAATGATAAGCGCAGAGACTGTTCCGGCTGCCGCAGAATACCCTATCTGAGGTCTTCTCGATCCTTGGGAAAAGAAGTATTTGAACACAAACGTCATCATGTTCTCCGATTCTCCCCCCGGAGCCCCATTGGTAAGAACCAAGGCAAGGTCAGCCGATTTCAAGGTTCCTATGATTGCCAGCAGCGTGATGACCTTGGTCATGCTCTTGAGCATCGGCAACGTTATGTAGAAGAACTGTCTTTTTGCATCGGCACCATCGATGGCAGCACTCTCATACAACTCGGCGCTGATGCTTTGTAATGCAGTGAGGAAAAAAACCATGTTGATGCCCACACACTGCCAAATGGAAGCAATGATTATCACAGAGAGGGCATGAGCCCTTGTCCCAAACCAGTTCACTGGTGTTTTTATCAAATTCAAGTTCATCAGTAGATTGTTCACAATTCCTTCGTACGATGCGAAGAGAAATGAGAATATAAGGCCGATGATTACTGCGCTGAGTATGTAAGGCATAAAGATGACGACCCTAAAAATATTGGCCGATCTCATTTTTCTATTCAGCAATACCGCGAGTAATAACGCAAAAGGTAGTTCAATAAACAACTTACCACTTATGATGAACGTATTGGCAACAGCTCTCCAGTAATTTGGATCTCTGCTGAACAAACGCACATAGTTTTCCAATCCAACAAAAATAGTTTGTCCACCAACTCTTCTGGTGAACGAAAGCGCAATTACATATGCGATTGTGTATACACTGAAGACAAGCAAGCCAAGAAGCGACGGAAGTATCATGAGAAACGCGCCACGACTGTTATTGTTTAGTGATTTTGCTGTAGGCATGGTGCAATCCTTCTAGAGCATAGAGCTACCGGCCTAGAGTACATAGACCGGCAGCAAGTCGTGCTCGTTATTTTGCTAATGCAGGTGAAAAATCGGGAATTTTGAAGTCATTGATGTCGATTTCCTTGTCAGCAATTGCTCGCTGCAAAGCCGCATTATAGGCTTGGTTGGAACGTCTGACAGCTTCATCGATAGAGAATTGACCAGTAACAGCTTTGTAGAACAGGATGTCGTAGGTGTCGCCTTCAACATTTACACTGGGAACAACAGGGTATACTGTATTGTTCTTTACATCCGAGAATTCTGCAAATCCCATGACATCGGGTTTGTTTGCACGAGCTGCTATAGTAGGATTGACCGGAATGTTTTTTGCTGCTTCATATTTCAAGGTTACAATTTCATCACTGTTCAGCCATTTATAGACTTCCCATACAGCATCCTTCTTTGATGCAGGAATTCCGCTTCCAAGCCACCATTCACCCTCGGACACCAATTCACTCTTATATTTAAAGCCAATTGCTTCTGGAACTGGAACTTCGGTGATTCCCATGGCAATTTTTACCGGGAATTGGTCGTTGAATACTGCAACGTCCCAGGATACGGCAAACATCATACCTACATTGCCTTCGGCAAACTGTGCTCTGGCGGTGTCGTTGTCCAAACCTTCAGCTCCAGGGAACAGGCTGTTGTCATCTCTGAGTTGCTTGACCATCTCTGCATACGGCTTGAGTACGCTGAAATCGAATGCGCCATTCTTATAATCGAATTCTCTACGACCAAAGCCTCCGCCTATTGTATAGGTTCCGGCCCATGCCCAATATCCTGCGCCCCACCTAAACGGCAGTGCAACACCAAATTTTCTTCCACCTGACTGTTCGGTGATGATTTTTGCATAGCGCACTACATCTTCATATGTTCTTGGGGGTTTATCCGGATCAAGGCCGCTCGCTGCAAAGAGGTCCTTGTTGTATACCATACGCATGGTAAATGCAAACTGGGGAATTGAATATACTTCATTCTTATACGAGGTCACATTGTTGATATCGACATCAAACGGGAAGGATTCGACCCATCCCTCATTGTCAAACGAAGTCAATGATTGAATGACTCCCTTATTCACTCCTTCAGCAATAGACTCATCTAGATTCATGATGTCCGGACCACTGCCTGACTGAAAGGCGATGGTATAGATATCAATGAAATCATCTCCATAGATTTGATACTTGATCTCGATACCTTTCTCTTTTCCGATTGTCTTATTGAACAACTCTACTTGGTTGACCATCAAATCCTTGTCGTGTCTGTTTCTTGTCCAGACATTGACCACAGTCGCACCATCGGCACTGCTTTCCTGCACTCCACGAGCAAAGATTGCAACGGGAAGCAAGCAAAGAATCAACATGATAATTAATGCTCTTTTCATTCGAATCCTCCTTGAATTACTACTCATGATGCTAGCATGCGTTCAAGGAGCCAAACAGTACCGTTTTTTCTAAACATCTTATAATGAATGCAATTAGAAAGAGGATGGGCTTTACCCATCCTCCAGACTCTTCAACTAGATTTTCATCGGAATCAAATCAAGGTACTCTTGGAGCGTTCCATCGTGCAGACAGGTCTGGATGATGCGCTTTCCCAACGGATCCAGATCTGGGGTCAAGAATTTCTCCAGCTCCTTCTTGAAGAAGTCAGAAAGAATCTTGGAACCCGCGTCATACCCGTCATTGCCAACTTCCACCTGTCGATTTACCTCAAGCAGATCCTTGGGGATATACTCCCCGTCAACCTTCAGGCTCTCAGGGAAATACCCAAGTAGAGGATTTCTGGAAGGGCGCAACTGATGAGGTTGGAATTTTGCACTTCCTCGTCGTGAGAGATACTCACGAGCTATCCACTGAGGCATGAATCCCACCTTGTAGATCCCAATATGCTGATTGGGAACCAATATATACCGAGTGTTGGGACTGTCGACAATCTGCTTGAGCATAAGATTTGCCTGATCAACCATCCTTCCGGTTGCAAAAGGCCAATAAGACCCCACACCCTCACTACTCATACCTTCACTATCGGTGATGCTTGGGTTGTCATGCCCTCTAGGAGCGACCAAGCGCCACAACCAAGCTAAAGCAGGGCTCAACATATGGAACAGCCCGATGATGCCGTAGGTAGGTTGTTCTTTCGAACACGGAGGGGTTCTCACCCCGAAGCTCCTGATATCCACCTCAACCGGTTCGTCAACGATATTTGGCACCAATCGCCTCGGCATAATCACCCGTGGATTAGGACAAGGTTTCTGAGGTTCATCCATGATGTGTTCCCAAATAAGACAGGTCGAGAGAGGCACCGTCTCATAATTGAGGAAGATCAAGGGCTCTTGGGGATGTACACACAGCTCTTCCAGATAGGGATCGGTACCATACTTGGTGATATGGTTGGTCCTGAGAAACCATCCCTGCTCTGCGTCACACACCACCAGTTTCCCACTATCGTTCTGTATGTCCGGATGACAAAGAGCCATATCATCGGTAACCGGCCGTAGCTCACAGGGATCCTTCAAGCCAAGGTAGGATTTCTCTTGTGTCCTTGTGTGAGTACAAAGCAGAATCTTTCCATCCAGCTCGCGGTGAATCTTTTCGATCATCTCACTCTTGCCACCACCGCTGGCCCCTTCATGCATGATGGTAATGATATTATCATAAGGCGTAATCACCCTGACGGTCGAACCGTGAGCGGTAACCCACCCCTCTTTTTCACCAGTGGTAAGGAGCAAACCATACACACCTTTCTTTGCACTGGGTCCGGGATACAGATTGTAAGCAAACATCTCATAGAGCGTATCGAGCCTGTTGTGCACCACCATCTGCTTGCCGTTGAAGTGGGTATGCCGGAAGATGGGAGCAAGATAGATAATCGCCTTTGGCTTATAGTTTTCAGGAATTTGCTCTGCCGGAATGAACTTCTGAAGATCGCCAAGACCTCCAGCGAAAAACCCTGCATTGCTCGGAGCTACCAAAAGAGCAGGTATTTCCTTGCCTTCAAGCCCTGTAGAGAACGGCATTACGATAAGATCGACCGTTGACAGCCAGGCGAAGGTCTCTTGCCGGAGAGCAGAAAAGTCTGTGTTATAGCGGTCGGAAAAACGAGGCTTGTCAGTTGCTCCTTGGTCTGCGATCAACATGCAATCAGGATCACGACGCCTCATATAGGGATCGTGGTAGTTCACCACAGCGCCGTTTTTGTTCCTGCTCACCGTTACTTCAACTACGCGACCTTTGTTTGGAACCTCGTAGGCTACTTCAAACTCGTTGCAAAGCTTCCCGCCCATCGCAAGCTCTAAAAGCTCCTCTCGTGATTCGGGAACGATGGTTTGCATTCCCTTGGCCAAGACTTCTTGCAGCTCTTTTGGCAAGACCATTCTTTGAATATACTCGTTCATGCTGTCCCCCTCATTCAGTATTGAATCTTGTATCAGTATAGCACAAAATAGCAGGTCCCCAAAAAGGCCTCCATATCAGTAAAAGTTTATTGAATATCTATCAAGGAAGTGCTATGTTCATAGCTGAGTGGAAAAGTGTTCACATTTTTCCCTCTTTTGCCTGCGGTCAGGTTCACTTGGGTGTTCTGAAGCCAAGGTCAAAAAGACAATACTACCAATTCTGTACCCAGCCTCACTCTGAGGTACTTGGTGTGTGTCTGCGGCCTTTCTGCAGGAATCCGATACTCCTAGAGTGTCGTTATGCTCTCTTGCAAGGAAGGTATGAAGTATGGAAAGTCGATCAGTCGGTGTCATCGCCATCATTGTCAAAGAACGTGATTCTGTTGCCCATGAGGTAAACACGCTGCTCACCAGTTACGGCTCAATGATCTTAGGAAGGATGGGCCTCCCCTATCGAGAACGAAATCTCAACATTATCACCCTCATCGTTGACGCTAGCAACGATCAGATAGGTGCGCTTACCGGAAAGCTTGGCCATATCGAAGGGGTCACAGTCAAATCGACTCTTGCAAAGCTTTAAGGGGGACAGCATGCACACAACAAACATCAGACAATGGAAAGAACAGCTTATTTCTCAAGATGAAATAGATACATACCTTGTTGATGGAAAAGATTTCATTGACGAAAAGTACATTAATGCCACGCTACAGCACAATACCAGCAGTGACACCGAGCGTATTCGTGAAATCATAGCCAAGGCATACAACATCGAACTCATGGACGATGAGGATGTTGCCGCACTGCTGCACGTAACAGACCCACAACTACGCCAGGAGATTGTCGAGGCGGCAAAAGAGGTCAAGAAAAAGGTATACGACAACCGTGTCGTCACGTTTGCACCCCTTTACTGTGGAAGTAAATGTGTCAATCGATGTGCGTATTGTGGATTCAGAAGCGACAATCCATCAGTAATCCGCAAAGTGCTGACAATGGACGAAATACGTGCAGAAACCCAGGCTCTTGCCGGAGCGATCGGCCATAAGCGATTGATCATCGTATTTGGAGAGCACCCTGAAACAGACGCCGACTACATTGCCCAAACCATGAAGACTATTTACGAGGTTAAAGTCCCCGTCCGAAACGGAATGGGCGAAATAAGGAGAGTCAATGTAAATGCAGCACCGCTGCCGATCAAAGATCTTAAGAAGCTCAACGAGGCAGGCATTGGTACGTATCAAGTGTTTCAGGAGACCTATCATCACGAAACCTACCGAAATGTACATCCTATCGATACCCTGAAAGGCAATTACCGGTGGAGACTCTATGCGCTGCACCGAGCCATGGACGCTGGTATCGATGACGTAGCCATCGGCGCTCTCTTTGGTCTATATGACTGGAAATTCGAGGTCATGGGAATGGTCGCCCATGCAAGAGACCTCGAACGACTGTACAACATTGGACCTCATACCATCTCATTCCCCCGCTTAACCCCAGCTGTGGGTACCAACTTCGATCATCTGCAACACCAAGTAAGTGATGAGGACTTCACCCATCTCATTGCTGTATTACGGCTCGCAATACCATACGCAGGCATGATAATCACCAACCGTGAAAGACCAGAGATTATGGAGTCTGTCATAGATATGTGCACGCAACGTGATGCAGAGAGCAAGATCGGCATCGGAGACTATGCCGACAGTTATCGACAAGACCAAATTGCCGAGCGGGAACAGTTTATGCTCAACGACACCAGCAGTTTGGATCAAGTAATACAAAAGCTCGCTCAGAGAGGGCATATAACCTCCTTTTGCACAGCTGGGTATCGCTGCGGCCGTACCGGTGATAAGATCATGGGGCTCCTAAAAAGTGGGAAAGAAGGATGCTTTTGCAAGTTGAACGCCGTGCTTACCTTTCAGGAATGGTTAGAGGATTTTGCGTCGGAAAAGACCAAAATGATTGGGGAAGCCCTTATAGAGCAGGAAATCGAAGAGATAAAACAAAGAGTTCCCAAGGATTTTTCACCAGCAACTTTTAATAGGTTCTTATCCGATCATGCTCAGATAAAGAATGGTGTCAGAGACCTCTATTTCTAGGAGCACGTATGCAAAAAACACCAAGTTCCCTGCTTTTACGTATCGGTATCTGCGGGCGAACCAATACCGGAAAGTCCAGTCTGCTTAACATGATTACGAGACAACAGACCTCCATCACCTCTCCTTTTGCAGGAACGACTACAGATGTCGTTTCCAAAAGGATGGAAATCTCACCGATCGGACCTGTTGTCTTTCTCGATACCGCCGGCCTTGACGACAACTCTGCATTAGGCACGGACCGAGTGAAAAACACCATGAAAAAGCTCGGTTCCATCGATATTGCTCTCTTGGTTCTTGAAGGTAATACGTGGACAGTGTTTGAAGATGCCTTGGTTGCTCATTGTGCACAGTACCAGATTCCTCTGGTCCTAGTGATCAACAAGGTAGACCTTTCCAAACCCTCGCAAGCGTTTCTTACAGCGTGCAAGAAAGTCTCTGCCCATCTGCTCTGTTGTTCATCCGTCAAAGGCGACCGAGAGCTCTTTATGCAGGAGTTCCAGCACACGCTCATAACCCTTTGTCCTGAAGAATTTCTCAACAGCCCTCCTCTCCTTGGAGACTTATTACCCCCAGAAAAGCAGTATCCTCTGATCGTCTGCATTGTCCCTATAGATCTAGGGGCCCCCAAAGGTCGCCTGATTCTTCCTCAGGTACAAGCCATCCGGGATGCACTCGACTATGAGGCAACAGTAACGGTAGTAAAAGAAAGCAACTATGTGCATTACCTTTCAACGCTCAAATGCCTTCCTGATTTGGTGGTTTGTGACTCGCAGGTCGTAGAGTTCATGGTGCACAATACACCCCTGCAGGTACCCTGCACCACGTTCTCGATTTTGTTTTCCCGTTTTAAAGGCGATATCATTCAATTTGCAAAGGGAGCAGGGGCAATGACGAGGTTGCGCGACAAGGACTCCGTCTTGATCGCAGAAGCTTGTACCCATCATCAGTCATCGGATGATATCGGTACGGTAAAAATTCCTCAGTGGATCGCTCGCAATTGTTCAGCCGACGTCGAAATCACACACTGTGCAGGAAGCAACTACCCTGATGATCTATCACGCTATCAGCTGATAATCCATTGTGGCGCTTGTACCCTGAACCGTAGGGAGATGCTATACAGAATGGAACAAGCAAACCAAGTCGCCGTTCCGATAACCAATTACGGTATGGCCATCTCCGTCTTGCATGGGGCACTGGAAAGGACGCTCTCTGCCTTCCCTCTTGCCTTACAAGCCTACAAGGACGCAAGCCAATGATACGGACATCCACCCTTGAAGCACTAAAGCGTGTCCAATCCTCGGAGTTTGTCAAAGAAGACCTGCAAACACTTTTAGCTCTTCACGACAAGGAAGAAGTAGCCATGTTGCACGCAAGCTCTTGTGCCCTGCGTGACGCTACGTGCCAGAGGGTTGTCGCACTTAGGGCCCTCATTGAAATTTCAAGTTATTGCAACAACTCCTGTCTCTACTGTGGCTTGAACCGAGGCAACAGCCAAGCAAAGCGGTATACAATGACAGAGCAAGAACTGTTTTTCTGCGTCGAGGAAGCCGTCGGCCAAGGCATCAAGACAGTGGTGCTGCAATCAGGAGAGGATGGAGCAAGCGCTCAATACATTGCTCATTGCATCACGGCCATAAAACAAGCATTTCCCATCGCAGTCACACTCTCCTTAGGGGAACGGTCCTATGAGGATTATCGTATGTGGAGGCAAGCAGGGGCTGACCGGTATCTGCTTCGCATTGAGAGCACCGATGCAGATCTTTATAAGAAGCTGCATCGGGGACGCTTTCTAGCAAGCAGGCTTACTTGCCTTGACCATCTTCGTACATTGGGCTATCAGGTAGGCAGCGGCATTATGGTGGGCCTGCCAGGGCAATCGATACAAACCATTGCCGCCGATATCCAGTTTTTTGTAGAGAAGCAGTTTGACATGATCGGCATCGGAGCCTTCATCCCTCATCCCCAGACACCTTTGGCGCATGCTGCTTGTGCAGATATAGACCTTACGCTCAACACTATTGCAGTTACCCGCCTGGCAACCAGAAACACGTGGATGCCTGCGACAACCGCCCTAGGCAGTCTTGAAAGAGATTATAGATTAGAGGCGTTGCAAGCTGGAGCGAACGTTATCATGCCCAACTTCACCGCACCTAAGTACAAGCAACAGTATGAGATATATCCTCATAAGCAGAGTCAAAAGGAGTGTCTCGATACACTGAATCAATTGGCAAAACGGGCAAACCTCTCTATAGACCTAGGCATCTGCGACTCATTAAAGCTTAATCAATCCCGCTTGTACAAATCCCTGGTGTAAACCTTATCCCAAACGTCCTCGAGCTCCTGTGCATAGCGGTTGGCTACGATGACGTTGCAAAGATGTTTGAACTCTTGCAAGTCTGCTATGACTTTGCTACCAAAGAACTCTTCTTCAGACAAGGAAGGCTCATACACCACAACCTTGATACCCTTGGCTTTGATGCGTTTCATGACTCCTTGGATGGATGACTGACGGAAGTTGTCCGATCCTGCCTTCATGGTCAGGCGATAGATTCCCACCACAATGGAGGAGGCGTTGTTCCATTTAAAGCCTGCCTTTTGCAAAATCCTGTCGGCAATATAATCCTTGCGGGTTCGGTTGGCATCGACGATGGCGGTCATGATGTTCTGGGGGACATGTTCATAGTTGGCAAGCAACTGTTTGGTGTCCTTCGGCAGACAGTAGCCACCGTAGCCGAACGAGGGATTGTTGTAATGACTTCCGATTCTTGGATCATGACCAAGACCATCAATGATGGCTTTGGTATCCAAGCCTCTGATTTCGGCATAGGTGTCGAGTTCGTTGAAGAAGGACACCCTGAGGGCAAGATAGGTGTTTGCAAAGAGTTTGACAGCCTCTGCCTCGGTAAGGTTCATGATCAGGACCGATACATCTTTCTTCAGCGCCCCCTCCACCAACAGCGAGGCAAACGTTTCAGCGGCTTTTCGTAATCGAGAATCATCTGCGGGACATCCAACAATGATTCTTGACGGATAGAGGTTGTCAGAGAGTGCTTTGCCTTCCCTGAGAAACTCAGGGCTGAACAGGATGTTCTGTGAACCATACTTTTGTCTGGCAGAAGAGGTGAACCCGACCGGAACAGTGGACTTGATGACCATGATTGCAGAAGGATTAACCGCCATGACCTGCTGGATCACCGACTCAACTGAAGAAGTGTCAAAAAAGTTCTTCTCCGGGTCATAGTTGGTGGGCGTGCTGATGATGACATACTCAGCATCCTTGTAGGCGCTATCCCCATCAGTGGTAGCCTTTAGATCCAGCTCATGATGGGCAAGATACTCGCTCAGTTGCTCGTCCACTATGGGCGAGACACGATTGTTGATCATATCGACTTTTTCTTGGATCAAATCTACAGCAACGACTGTATTATGTTGGCTTAAGAGTACTGCGTTGGACAGACCGACATAGCCCGTACCTGCAACAGCTATTTTCATGACGAACTCCTGATAGTTTTAAAGAGTATCTCGATTATACTACACTATCAGAGACTATGCGATGACTAAAGAACAGCATTATGCATCTAGGAGCGAACTACAAGACTCCGAGACAGGGTTAATGATGTATCAATAGTCAACGTTTCGGATAAAGTAAAGACAATCCTTAGGAAGAACAGATTTCTATGTGCTTTCAATATACCCGAATTGTCGGATACAAACCAGACAACATTGCCTTTCAAGATTTTTAAATTAACGGCCGAAGACCAATTCAACGACTACCTTGAAACCTATTTGAAAGGGAGAGGTATTCCTGAGCGGGTCCAAACATATTTGAGCACAGCAACCATGGATTCCTGCGATGCAATTCGATGGGCTTTAACTGAAGGAAACACGACAAAAACCGGCAGACAACCTGGCGGTCTTGGGCATAAACTGATTAAGGATTTCATTCAAGTCAATGAAGGTGCATTACAGATTGTTTCCAGATTCGGGTACTATGAGTTTTCTACCGGTGGTGAAGTTTATCAGAAGTTAAATCACGATTTTCCCGGCACCTGTATTAATATTGAGATTAATACGAATGGAATGATAAGGAATTACTCAAGAGAGTAGTTGATAATGCCAAGAAGTAATATTCCAATAAGGAATCGTATGACGTTGCACGAAAGAAGGAAGAAGAGAATGAAGAATAAAGCGTTTAATCTTTCTTCGTATACCCTCAGCGAAGGGAAAGGCCTTTATAAAGCACAATATCCAAACTTCAAACATTTCAGAAATTCATCTGACTTTCAAGTAATAGCATCTACACTAGAGACATTTGCAAGGAAAATACTTAGTTTCTGTGAAGTCCTCACATCAAAGCAGTCGTCCCATTCAAAGAAGATATGTCTTAGATGGGGAATATCAAAGATATCCCCTATACACATGCATCCCCCCGATTTCTTGGGCTCTTCCGTCGTTTAAAATCTTACTAAAGGCTTATATAACGCTCTACCTGCAATGGCCTTAATTACATTTTTCTTATTTGATCATGTACCAAGTCCGCTGCCATCTTTGACGTCATGATACAAGTAGGCAACCCAGCAGGACTTACCGTCCATTGGCCGGCACGATACACGTCAGGCATGGGTGTGAGTACGGCTTTCTTCATGTTCAACATCCCCGCTTCTATGGGAATCGCCTGCTCAAAGGACCAACCTACGATGGCTCCCTCTGAACAGGATAATTTCCTTTCTATGCTCAGCGGGCTTGCAGTGAACGAGAAAAGGATGTGCTCTTTCAACCGAGGGTAGGCTGAATCGGATAGAGCGTCGATCATCATGGTTTTGATCCGTTCTTCAAACTCTTCATACCAACCGGCATCTTCGATTCTTTTGGTCAGCTCATAGTCAAAGAGAAAACTTACGACAAGCCCGCTCTTGTTTTCAGGAGCAGCGCTGCTGTCATTAAGAACCGGTATGGAAATTTCATAGGTGTTCAACGTACAGAAATCTTTCAGCCAAGAGTAAAACTCTTCTCGATTCAGCTGTTCCCAGTTTTTCAGTAGAGCCTCAAGCTGTGAACGGTGCACCTGCCCAAGACCTTTCTTGGACGGAGTATAGAAGAAATGGCCCTCGGATATGGCGCTGAAATACGAAGGAGGAAGGTCGATTGCCAAAAAGAGGGAGAAGACAGACTCTGCTCCACGGCTTGTAAGTATCATAGTCTGTTCTTTACGGATCTTATCCTGCACCGACTTTTCAAACCCATCGAAAGAAACATTGCGATACAAATGTTTCAAGTCTGCACACCAGATGAGCTTATCATAGGTGTATTGATCACCCCTCTGATCGGTAAGAATCTTTTTTGATGCGTCAAGGTGCATCACCTCGGTTTCACATCTTACCTGCGAGCCGAGTTCTCTTAGCCGCTGCTCCAAGGCACGTGGAATGCTTCCTACTCCCCCCTTGGGGTAATAGTAATCCGGATACAGAGAGAAGTAACTCATGGCAAAGAAGGCCGGGGTCTTCTTGAAGAAGTGTTGGCTGATGATGTCGTTCAGTGATTGGTTCTTCAACAACGTACCCAAGAATTGCTCCATCGGCATTCTCATGCGCATAATCGCCGCACCAGTGGCAAGAAACCGAAGGCTCCAGAGGATGAAGGTAGTACAGTAGTAGCGAAAATCTCGTTTGGCATCCTTGAAGAACGGACTGTCGCTGCCGAAAAGCACCTGCATGTAAACATCGAACTTCTTGATGACCTTGATGACGTTCTCTACATCATCGGTGCTCTGAGGATAGAGTTCTTTGAGAATCCTTTCATACTGCATAAGGCTTTCAGGACTGTCTGCTTTGATAATCTTATCCTCAATTCCCAGTGAAACATTACTAGGAAACAGAGGCAGGTCGATTTCCAGCTCCTTGAGCATGGGCATTATCATCCCTGCATTTTCCACAGCCCGAATTCCTCCATCAAAAAGGAACCCTTCCCGCTCAAATGAGTTCACCAAACCTCCGCAGGTTGCACTCTTCTCCAGCAGCAAGACACTGTGGCCGCGCATAGCCAAAGACGTAGCTGCATTCAGACCACTGATGCCACCACCTACGATAATGATACTGCTGTGCTCACTCATCTAGAAAAACCTCCTTCGTCTTGCTTGGCAGTATAGCATGGCCAAATTTTGTATTGACAGACTCCGAGAATGCTGTATGATAAATAAAGAACTCAATAAATGAAACTTAGTTTCACGGAGAGAAACATGCCGCAAAATGATGCCTACATCATCACCTCAGTAACGAAAGCTTTGAAAGTCCTCAAAGCCTTCCTATCTGATGATGCAGATTACACACTTACCCAGCTCAGCCAAAAATGCGGTATTGGAAAAACCAGTATGCTGAGAATTCTCACGAGCCTACAATCAGAAGGGTTTGTGAAATATAACACAGAAACACGTAAATATCACTTAGGGCTTATTCTTTATCAATTGGGAACCAGTGCGTATCGATTCATGGATATCAAAAAAATTTGTTATCCAATTTTGAAAGATGTAGCAGTTCGCTCAGGACAGATTGTGCATCTTGCAGTTCTTGCCGAGGATGAAATAGTTGTTGTTGACCGAATCTATGCAGAAGTCAATATTGATATCTTGGGCTTGGTATCCAAGGTGGGTGGCACTGTCCCTGTGCACTGTACAGGTGTTGGCTATGTGTTGGCAGCCTTCTCAGATCCGGAGCAACAAGAAAGGCTGATAAGCAAGTGTGATTTTGTCCAGTACTCGAATAATACAATTTGTGATCCTGAAAAATTTAAAGAGCGGCTCTCTGTTGTCAAGAAAGAGGGGTTTGCCATAAATGATGGTGAGCACGAGTCATTTCTCAGATGTATTACTCGCCCGATCTTTGGAGCAAACGGTAAAGTCCTTGCTGCCTTTTCTATTTCAGGTCTTAGAGAGACTATGCAGGAAGACAAGATGCAGGAGTATCATGAACTTTCAAAACAAGCGGCGATTGCATTGGGAAAGGAGTTCTGATTTTTTTCTGTCTTATATGTGAAACACAGTTTCGTATAACGAAACTTTATTAAGAGGTTTTATGATTGCTATTTTAGATTGTGGTACTACGAACACAAAATGCTATATCACTGAGGTTGATGGTTCACTCCGTGCAGAATCCTATACACCTATCGGTTGTCGAAACACTTCACTATTTGAACAAGCAGTCCAATATGGAGAATTTCTTTCCCAAACTGTATCTTCAACGTGCAATTCAGCCCGCCTGAACCAGCAGGAAATAACGACAGTAATAGCGTTTGGAATGATATCCTCAGATTTAGGGCTTACCGTAGTGCCTCATCTTGACGCTCCTGCAGGACTAGAAGAATTATCAGAAGGAATTTTCTGCTATAGGGAATATCAATTCTTTGGGTCCTCCGTCGATTTTTATATCATCAGAGGTATAAAGAACCCACTACAACAAAGCCGAGCAACACATAATATTCGAATTTGTGACTTCATGAGAGGCGAAGAAACCCAGATCATGGGGATTCTCCAGCGATACAAGCCAAAGACAGCAATCAACATCATAACCTTGGGAACACACTTCAAGGCAATCCATGTAGATGCTTCTGGAAAGATTTGTAAAAGCATGACCACAATGAGTGGACAGCTGTTTGATTGTATCACCAACAACACGATTGTCGGAAAAAGTGTTGCAACAGACGAGCTGTCCGAACTATCCCTTTCTAGACGAGCATTGGCTGAACTGGCTAAGGAAATGCTTGAAAAATATGGATTTAATAGAACAGTACTCTTGCCAAGATTTATGGAATCCTTTACTGATCTAACCCCTAAAGATCGATTGGTATTTCTCGATATGGCTATAGCCTTTGACGATTTGTCTTCAATCAGGGATTTTTTTGCTGAACCTTCGCTTGCTGCAAAACAGTTCTTTATAGTTGGACAAAAACAGAGATGCAAGAATCTAGCATTGGCGATAGAGATTATCGACCCTTCGATAAAGATCATAATTATAGATGGAGTAGAAAAAAACCGGGATATTTCAATTCTCGGAAGCATGGCAATATGCGCAATGAATCAAACAACAGCAAGGAGAGAATTACAATGAAGTACACGATGAAAGGGTGCATACCACCAATGGTCACCCCTTTTGACAAAGAGGGAAACATAGATGAGCAAGAATTACGTACTCTTGTACGGTTTTTAAACAATAAGGTACATGGTATCTTCATCTGCGGTTCCTACGGAAGCGGACCATTGATGAGCATTGAGGAACGCAAGAGAGTTGCAGAAATCTGTAAAGAAGAAGGATCAAATCTTCAGATTGTCACAATGACCGGAACGACCAACACTCGAGACACCATTGAACTGACAAATCATGCCAAACAGATCGGGCTTGACGCAGCAAGTGCTGTAGCTCCCTTCTATTACCACCACACCATGGACGATGTTGTGGAATTCTATAGAGATGTTATCAATGCAGTGGGACAGGAATTTCCCTTTTATATTTATACCAATCCAAAATTTTGCGGCTACTCAGTGGATATAAAGACACTGAAAAAACTCAAGGCAGTCGGAGTTGCAGGAGTAAAAGCTGCCTCGTTTGACATCATGGAGTATGCCAACACAGTAAGAGCATTCGAAAACGAAGACTTCGACATTGCATTAGGGACAGAAGCCTTATGGTTGCCAGCAGCAGTATATGGAGCAAAGGCATTTATCCCAGGCTTGGCAAATGCCTTCCCAGAAATCTGTGTAGAGATGTATGAACAATCTTTGCGTGGGGATTGGGAGGCCTGTAAAGCCACTCAGTTTAAAATCAATGAACTGCGCGACGTTATGTATCTTGCAAAATCAACCCAACTAGCTATCTATGCGATGTTGGAAATCAGAGGGATCACTCACTGTTATCCTCGTAAGCCCTTCTCAGCTGCAAGCGAACTTGAGCTGGAAAATATTCGTAAAAAACTCATATCCATGGATATGATTAAAAAATAACAAGGAGAAAGAAAATGAAGAAAGTATTGTTGTCGATTTTGTGTCTTGTTCTTGCAACAGGATCGGTGTTCGCAAGTGGAGCTGCAGAGAAGAGTCCTGAGACCTTCCCTTCTAGAAACATCGATCTCATTGTTCCTTTCGGAGCGGGTGGTGGTACTGATGCTCTTGCCAGAAAAATGGCTGAAATTGTCAGAACACAATCAGGGATCAACATGATTGTGCAGAACAAAACAGGAGGAAGCGGTGCTGTCGGAATGGGAGAAGGTGCTGTAGCAAGAAAGGACGGGTATACCGTTACGATGACAACTGTTGAGGTTGTACTTCTTCCTGCCGCCGGGCTTGCCTCATTCAAGCCTTCTGATTTCCAGGGCATCATCAGAATCAATTTTGACGCTGCCGCCTTGGTTGTTAGAGCTGATAACCCTGCAAACACGTTGCAGGAGTACGTTGCAAATGCTAAAAAAGCTACAAGACCGGTTACCTTGAATGTAAGCGCATTTCCAACGAACTATTGGCTCTGTGGAGCAATGCTTAAAGAGCAGAGCGGTGCTAACATCAATCTGATTGAAGAGCCGAGTGGCGCTGCCCAGCAGATAGCAAACATGCTTGGTGGTCACGTTGATGGTATTGTATGCACCATGGCCGAAGCTGCGGCGTATGTTGCAAACGGTGACTTCAAATTCATTGCTGTTGCAAGCAACGAACGCAATCCTAATTATCCTAACGTTCCAACCTTCAAGGAACAGGGTTTCAACATTGAAGTAGGAACCTGGAGAGGTTTCATGGTTCCTGCTGGAACAGATGGAGCAATTGTATCCAAGCTTGAGAAGGCCTTCACCGATGCCTATAACAGCGAGGAGTTCCAGACGTTCTTGAAAACCATGGGATTTGGAACAGGATATCTGAATTCTGCGGATTTTGCGAAATTGGTTGCGGATCAAACTGCAAAATACACCCCGATCATTGCACAGTACATCTGATGGATGAGTCAGCCTGCACTATCGTTCGTCGATAGTGCAGGCATTCTACCCAAAGAGGACATTCGTATGAAAAAAACTCTTAGTTTTATCTTGAAAAATTCACTCCCCATTTGTTTGATCATTCTCGGGTGTCTGATCTTCTATTGGGTTCGCAACTATCGCCAGGTCCCCTCGGGTATCGGCCCGGATTTTTTCCCAAAAGTCGTTGCAACCATGATGATTTCTTTATCACTTATTTGTATCGCTACACAGAGAAACAAAGAAGTAAAAGGAGAATTTGTCCAAAAGAATGATGCTCCTCTCAAGATTGCAATGGTGATAACCCTCTTCATCACGTCCGTTTTGATCATGAAGCATATTTACCCTCTGCTCGGTATATTCATATTCCTTTTTGCTTATCTGAGTCTTTTTGTAAATATCAATAAGTTAAAATCACTCATAATCGCAACCATTGGCACGGCAATCATGTTTGTGATGATTCTAGCTCTACGCATATCCATGTAGGAGAACCAAATGACATCATTTATTCAAGCTTTAGGCGGAATCGACGCAATTTATATTTTTGCACTGATAGCGGGAACTGTGGCAGGATATTTCATTGGTGCGTTGCCAGGCTTTTCCGCTACTATGGGCGTTGCCTTATTTGTTCCCTTCTCATACAACATGTCTACCTCAACAGCCTTTGCCTTCCTCATTGCCTTATACTGTTCTGCGGTATTTGCAGGAAGCATTCCAGCAATTTTAATCAGAACCCCAGGAACTCCTGCGGCAATCTGTACCATGTTTGATGGATATCCCATGGCTAAACGGGGAGAAGCCGGTAAGGCCTTGGGTCTTGCCTGTTGGGCTTCAATTATTGGAGGAATAATTTCAGCTCTCATCTTGATAGCTGCTGCAGGATTCATTGCAAAATTTGCTATATCATTTGGGCATTTTGAATACTTTATGCTGGGAGTTCTCGGGCTATCCATGGTGATCGGCATGTCGACGGACAACATTATTAAAGGCTTGATCAGTATGGCTATCGGCCTCGCGGTACCATTGGTCGGGATGGATTCCATGAATGGTATGGCCAGATTCACATTCGGAAATGTCCAACTGCTAAGTGGATTTCAAGAAATACCGGTTCTTATCGGGTTGTTTGCAATCAGCGAGATTTTCATTGGGTTTTCTGCTGATGACAGAGATACAGCACCTCCACAGAAGATCACCAACTTGTTCAGCGGAGTTAAGGATATACTGAAAAGCAAGTTACTGTTGATTAAAACAGCAATCATCGGGACCTGTCTAGGAGCTTTACCCGGTGTAGGAGCAACAACCGCAGCAATCATTGGATACGACCAAGCAAAAAGCGGCTCAAAGCATCCTGAGAAAATGGGCAGTGGACAACCGGAAGGTATTATAGGTCCGGAATGTGCAAACAATGCCGTTACCGGAGGGGCCTTGATCCCTCTTCTTGCATTAGGTATTCCAGGAGACCCTGTAACGGCAATTCTCTTGGGCGCTTTGATGATTCATGGGCTACAACCAGGACCTCTTTTGTTCACCCAAAACCCACAAGTTGTTACCGGCATATACATTTCATTGATACTCAGTTATGTAGCTATCTTTTTGCTCAGTATTTTCAGTATAAAAATCATTGCACGATTATTGAACATCAAGACGTCTATCCTATCGGCCTTTGTCATGGTGTTCTGTATCATCGGATGTTATGCAACACGCAATTCTTACTTTGATGTATTCGTGGCTCTTGCATTTGGAATAATTGGATATTGGATGAGAAAGGACGGCTATTCCCTTGGCCCCATGACGCTTGCGCTTGTTTTGGGAACAATGATTGAACAAAAGCTATCGGGAGCCTTGAAAATATCACAAGGAAGCTTTATTCCCTTCTTTACACGCCCCATTTCATTGACACTGCTCTTATTGACGGTATTTTTCATCGTCTTCTCCGTAATCAGAATCTATAGAAAGAAAAATCTCTCATAAAAAATATTAATGAAAGGAAGTGCTATGCTTAATTGGAAGAACGACAACGAGCTGTTTGAGATTATGAAAAACGAACTGAATTCTTCTGTGATTGGAGACATCCTGGACAAAATGCATTATCTACACCAGTTCCTGCCGCAGCGAATACAGCCCATCAATACCGACATGGTGGTCGCCGGACGCGCTATGCCTGTGCTGGAAGCAGATACATTTGAGGAAATATCCAAAGGAAACAATCCTCTTCTAGGACGAAACTTCGGATTAATGCTCGAAGCTTTGGACGATTTGAAAGAAAATGAGGTATACATCTGCACAGGATCTTCCCCCTCTTATGCCTTGGTTGGTGAGCTTATGTGTACCCGCATGGCCCTTCTTAAGTCAGCAGGAGCCGTCGTAAATGGATTTCACAGAGATACAAAAGGCATCCTCAATCTTGGATTCCCCTGTTTCTCCTATGGTCGCTACGCACAAGACCAAGGCCCAAGAGGGAAAGTAATAGATTGGAGAGTCCCAATAGAAATTGAAGGGGTTCGTGTCAATCCAGGTGATATAATTTTCGGTGACCTGGACGGCGTCGTTGTAGTGCCTCAAAACATTGAAAATGAGGTCATCCAAAGAGCGTATGAAAAAGCTACTGGAGAAAAGCTGGTGGCACAAGGAATCCGCAATGGAATGTCTGCAAGAGCTAGTTGGGATAAATACGGAATAATGTAACTGGATTTCAATTAATCAGAGGTGCTAGAAGGGGTCGTTGTGGCCCCTTCTTTATTTACCCTAAATTCCTCTGCACATTACGAGGATAGAACACTAGGTAGATGACCAGACCAAGCAATGACGGAATGACGAGGAATTTCATCATCGAGAGAATCCCATAGCTCTCGGCAATTCTGCCTGCCATGTAATTGCCGATCATCCCCCCAAGGCCTGAGGTTATTGCAGCGTAGAGTGTCATACCAAGGTAACGCACTTTTTGGGGAAGTATGCTGTTCATGTAGTACAGGATTGCTCCGATATACAGGCCGAAGGCGAACGGCTCGGTGAGATAACTGCTCACTGTTGCAAGAGGCGTGGTGGAAAAAGCCATGATCAGATTGCGAAGGTTGAGCCCTATAAAACAGATGAGCATCAAAGAAGGTGCTGAGAATCTCCTGGTGGTTTTGGCATTCAAAAGAAGCGGTATCAACTGCAATAGTCCCATTGTCAGCAAAGCCAGACCGGTGTAAAAATCACCGGAGCCAAGAACCTCGAACTTCCTTGTAAGATAGTTCTGGTTCGCGATACAGCTCATCTCTATGAGCGTGTAGCTGAGAAGAAGCACCACATAAGCCTTGTTGGTAAAAAGTATTTTCAACGCCTCTGAGAGAGGAAGCGACCTTTCGTGAAGAACCGGAGAGTCACCCGTCCGAGATGTTTTGACAAACATCGCCATAATGACCACGAGCGAGGAGAAGACACAAAAGCAAGGCACGATGATACTCGTACCAAAACGGTCAATCGCACTGCCGTAGAACACGGCACTTACTGCATAAAAGACGGCACCGAAAGAGCGTGTGAAGCCGTAGGAGAACTCCTTGCAGCTCTTATCAACCGAAAGGCTCCAGAGGTCGATGATATACACAAGAGACCGAAAGGAGCCGAAAATGATCAAGATCAAGCCATACACCAAGAGCGTGTACCTATAGAGAGCGTTAAGAAGCAAAGCTGCAACAATCGCAGTAAGGAGGCACGAGATGAGCAACCGCCTTACTGACTTTACCCTGTCCGCCAACCGGCCAAGAAGCGGCTGGACTATCAGGGAAGCAAGCGAGGCGAAGGTCAACGTGATGCCGGTCTGATAATCATTGTAGCCATACCCATGCAGAAGTCTCACAAGAAAGGAGACGAATACACAGGAGGCCATCCAATAGAACCCTTGGACAAGACCGAGGATCATGTTGGTTCTGTTGAACACAGTCGGGCTCAAGAGTAGAGATACTCCACCGATTTAGTATACTCGTGCATGATTTTTTCCTTGTCCATGGTATGGTACTCACCGTTCTCGTAGAGGATCGTACCGTCAACCATGGTCATGACAACATCACTTGCTTGGGCACTATAGACCAGTAGAGCCAGTGGATTCAGGTTGGGCTGCATGTGTGGAGCGTCGAGATTAACTGCCACAATATCGGCTTTCTTGCCCACTTCAAGACTCCCCGTATCGGCCCTGCCCTGAAGCTTGGCCCCATTCTCACTAGCCATGGTTACGATTGTCGCAGGATCCATGATAACAGGGTTGTTCGTATAGCCGTTGTGTATCACTGATGCAAGATGCATCTCTTCAAAGATGTTGAGGTTGTTGTTGCTCGCCGCCCCATCAGTACCGATTGCCACGTTGATACCCAAATCCAACATCCTCGGGATAGGAGCAAACCCGCTTCCGAGCTTCATGTTGCTCTCCGGGTTATGGACAACACTCACATCGTACTTCTTCAGAACTGCAAGATCGTCCTCGGAACACCACACGCAGTGAGCTGCGTAGGTCGGGATCCTGAAGAACCCCCTCTCTTCCATCCAACGAACCGGTGTCAAGCCATACTTTTGGATACATTCTTCGTGCTCTCGCCTGGTTTCAGAAATATGAACATGCAAACGTCCACCAAGCGCTGTTGTCTCCTCCGCCCATTTTTGTGCGATGCCCGCATCAATCGTATACTCGGCATGAATCGACCAGTCTGCACGCAATCTACCCTGATACGCGCCGTCAAACTCCTTAACGAAGGCCAATGCCTCAAGTCTGTTCTCATAGGAAAGATACTGCGTATCCTTGCTTCCTCCCATCATGACCCGGGTAAGATTCGCCTTTATACCGCTCTCGCCTATGCATTTTTGGGTGACTGAAGGGCGCATATACATATCACAAAAACTCGTTGTCCCGCAACCGAGCATTTCCAGAAGTGCCATGTTCATGCCGTTCACAAACTCTTCGTCACGCATCCTCCCTTCAATCGGCCACATGATCTGTAGCCAGTTTTGCAGGGGAAGATCACTACCCATACCTTTTAGAAGGTTCATCGCTGAGTGGCAATGACAGTTTATCAGACCAGGGATAAGCATCCTGTTGTGCATATCCTTGACCTGATCATATGTTTTTTGTGGAGCATCTTTAGAAATATAATCAATGCTATCCTTCTCTACACCAAGATAGGCATCCTTAAGATATTCAAATTTCCCATCCTTCTTCGTGAGGATATCAGCATTTTTAAACAGAATAGACATCTTCCCTCCTATATGTTTTGCACGATGTCAAACAAGAATGAGCTGAACCCATCGGCTGCTTTCGCAGCGACCTCTTCAACTTCCGATCCGTCGACGTGCTCATCGATCACCCCGGTACACATGTTGGTTATCAGGGCAATACCAAGTAGGTTCATCGAACAGTGGGCTGCTGTCAAGGCCTCGGTGACAGTGGACATTCCCACTGCATCGGCACCAAGGATTCCTGCTGCCCTGATTTCAGCAGCGGTCTCGAATTGAGGCCCTGGAAAGAACATATAGACACCTTCGTGAATAGTAAGGGGATTATCCTTAGCACAAGAACGTGCAATATCGCGCAAAGATTTCGTGTACAGATCAGAAACCCCGAAAAATCGAGGACCTAGCTCAGGTACATTAGGCCCCCGTAAGGGGCTCCCCAAATGAAGCTTTATATGATCTTTGATAATCATAGCGTTTCCGGGTTTGTAGGCCGGATTCACAGCTCCTGCAGCGTTGGTCAAAATCAAGGTCTTTACACCAAGGGCATGCATGACATGCACCGGGATATTGAGCTCCTCCATCGTATACCCTTCATAATAATGAAAGCGCCCATTCATACACAGGACCTTTTTCCCGGCAACAGTCCCCCCTATCATCTTCCCTGCATGGTATGCATTTGTAGTAATTAAAAAGTTGGGAATATCGCTATAGGGAAATTCCACAGAATTCTCTATTTGTCTTGCGAACGGTGCACAGCCTGTTCCAAGAATGATTGCTACATCCGGCGTGAACCCAATTCTACTTCGTATATATTCTGCCGCCTTACAGTAAAATTCATATGTATATCCATTAACCATTCATGACTCTCCTAACGCAATGATATCTCACACGGCTTGCCGATACTACGGGCCAAATGAATGATTTTTGCCGCATCTTCCACATAACAGGCCCGTACATAAGCAAGATACAGCGTATCAGCTACAGCAGCAACTCCATGATTGGCCATCAGACAAGCACCCTTGCTGCCGATCGCCAAGGCAGTGTTTCTAGCAACGTCCATAGTCCCTAACGCTGCATACCCAGCGACCTCAACACTTCCTCCCAACCAAGGTTGCATTTCAGCGAGCACAAGAGGGATCTCCTCTCTCAAAGCCGCAAAGGCGGTTGCGTACGGTGAATGAGTATGAACAACCGCATGGACCTCCGGTTTCATCCTATAGAGCTCCGCATGAAGACGCCACTCAGAGGAAGGATGAAATCCTTCAGGACACATAAGAATTTCTCCATCTGTCGTCATAAGGACAATCTGGCTGGCATCCTACCGGCCCCCGCAAAAGCGACCTATGTGCACATCAATAACAGTATCTACATCAGTTTAAATAAACATCCATGCTAATAACCTCGATTATGAAAAACTTCTAACATTTCATCTACTTGTCCATTACTCAATAGATTTGGTTCAACACCGGTTGACCTACACGTTAAGTAAATGTGACAAGCTTTCTCAATTATTTGAGCTATATTAAATGCTTTTTCTATAGTCTTGGAACCTGTAAGAAGACCATGGTTGCTGAGAAGAACTGCATTTCTTTTTTCCATACCTTTTAATGCAAATTCAGCCAACTCTTTTGTTCCATATCGTGCATAAGGACAACACGGTACATCAGTCCCAGCAATCATATTCAGGTAGTAAAAAGGGGGGAGATTCCAACCCAAACAAGCCATCGCAGTAGCATATAATGAATGAGTATGTACTACTGCGTTTACATCACTACGGTTTTGATAAAAAATACCATGCATGGCAAATTCTGAAGACGGTTTCAAACTGCCATCAATAATATTCAAATCCAAATCAAGAACAATGACATCTTCTGGCACCATCGTTCTATAATCTTTCCCACTTGGTGATATCGCAAAATATTTCTCTTTTGGAGAAAATACACTAATATTCCCACCTGTTCCTGTCGTGAGATTTTCATCAAGCATCTCACGACAATACCTAACTACAGCTTCGCGTTCTTGAACTAAAATCATGGAGACCTACCTTTTTAAAAATTAAGCAAAAATATCAATGGTAGGAGGACTATTAAATCTTTGAGCAGTATTGCAATTACATTCTTGGTTGAAATTATCTCTCAATACAGAAATGAAAATTTTACTTAGCTTTTGAATATTATCGTTCAGCCCATCTCGTTTGAATTCCATTTTCTCACTTAGCAACCCTGCTCCAAAATTTATAGAGAATCCTGCTGCCGCATAATGGATACCAGCTTCTCTAAAAAGCATAGTCTCTGTAGCGCCTGTCATTCCTATTACATCTCCGCCAATTTGAGCGAAATATCGTATCTCAGCTGCCGTTTCAAATCTTGGTCCATTAAAACATATATAATTTCCATAAGGCATTATTCTAAAGTTTTGCTTTTCTGCTTCTTTAAGAACCAAATTTCTCAGAGAATTACAAAAAGGACGGACCATATCTGTATGAACCAGCCCATACGCCCCTCCACTGTAAAAGGTATCCTCCCGGTTGTACGTTTGGTCAATGAACTGGTCAAGAAGAACGAAATCTCCAGGTGCAATCAGAGTCTTTAGAGAACCTACACAATATAGACCAAGAGCGCGCTCTACTCCTATCTTTTTAAGAGCAGCAATGTTTGCACGATAATTTACTTTATGTGGAGGAATAGTATGATCCTTTCCGTGTCTTGTTAGAAACACAATATCAGAATATTCATGGAGTCCTTCATATATAGTAGCCTCACCAAACCTAGTTTCTATAGTACGCTCAACAGTAGAAACACCCTCTAAATTATAAACTCCAGTTCCTCCAACTATTGCATATCTCATCATTTGGCTCCTTTAAAATAATATTGCTTACTTAAAATATCTCTGTAAATCATAGGGTGAAACTATCCCAAATTCTGTTAAGACTCCGCTAACATACTTGGGTGGTGTGATGTCAAAAGTAGGATAATAGCCATTAATCCCTTCCATGGTAGTGTTAACACCCATGAACTGAAGGGATTCATTAGGATCTCTCATTTCTATCGTTACAGAGCTAAGATCAGGATTATCCTTTGAAACATTTCCTGCAACGAAATAGGGGATATCATGCTCATGAGCAACAAGAGCTATTTGATATGTGCCAATTTTATTAACTACATGCCCATCCAATGTAATAACGTCAGCTCCAGTAAAGAAAACATCGGGAATTCTTTTACTGATAACATATCCAATCATATTATCAGTTATAACTGTAACAGGAATATCCATGTCATGAGCTATGCTTGCCGTCAACCTAGCTCCTTGAAGAAACGGCCTAGTCTCAGGACAAATTAGTGAAACTTTTTTCCCCCTTTCTTTACAAAGGAGTAATACAAATGCAATCGATGTTTCAGCAAAACAATTTGTCATTATAGTTACATTATCTGGAAGCAAATCAACCAACGGTTGCATCATTTCTCGTCGAGCAATATAACGTCTGTCAACAATGCTATCAACTGTGTACTTCACAACAGGACCAATCGGAATACCCTTCACAACTGCATCCAAGGCCACATCAAGAACAGGCTTTACAAACGATACCATTTGTTTTGAAGTAGTTGGCCTTGCATGAGTTAAGATATAAGCACATTCTGATATAAATTTTTCTTTTTCGGATTCTCGAACACTATCAGCCTGATATGCTCCAAGAATCATCCCTTGTAGAGCAGCAATCCAAGGGCCACTGCTTTGTGTCACCATATCTGTGATGGCATTAGCAACGTCCTTGCAAGTTTTACATACAACATACTCTGTATGCAAAGGATAAATACGCCTATCTAGAATTCGAACTTCTCCATTTTCATACCAAGCAACATTCTCTTTCTTCAACATGAAAGCCAATCCATCATCAACTCTTTTCATCTACGCTGTCTCCTTCTATCATCCCTTTATACCTGAAGATGTTACTCCTGCAATGTAATACTTTTGAAGCATAAAAAAGACTACTAATACTGGTATGGTGGTTACAAATGCAGCAGAAAAAACAATATTCCATAAGATATCTTGATCACTGAATAGATTTGATATAGCCACGGTAATAACTTGCAATCTTGGATTTCGAATTACTACCAACGGCCAGATAAACGAGTCCCATGACCAAATAAATTTGATCAAAGTAGCACTTACAATAGCAGGAATAATCATGGGGAGCATCAAGCTTCTGTAAACTCTAAAATGTGTACATCCTTCAATTAGACCTGCATCATAAAAATCTTTAGGAATTTCACACAGATGTTGTCTGAATAGAAAAATCACGAAAGCATCAGCGATCCATGGCAAATAAATGGAAGCAATAGTGTTATCAACTCCTAAATTACGGATAACAAGGAACAGTGGAACAATTCTAGCTTCGAATGGAACCATTAGAGTTGTCAATATATAGAAGAAAAGAAGCGTCCTACCTCTAAATTGTAATTTGGCAAGTACAAAGGCTATCATGCTACATACAACTATGGAGAATGCAACAGTAAGGAATGCAATGTATAGACTAAGAAATATTGAGCTCCCAAACTTAAATGTCGTAAATAACTCTACAAAGTTTTGAAAAGTTGGAGAAACTGGTACAAAGGTTCTCCATGTAAAAGGGAATATGTACTGGAAAATTTCTGCTCTTGGCTTGAAAGACGAACCTATCATCCACAAATACGGGATAGAGAATGCCAAGACTACCAATAACAAAGATAACGCTACAATGATATTTCGAATTCCTCGTTTCAAAAGGATAGAAAAATTATTCATATAATACATTTCTCCAGGTAATTTATTTAATATTGGATTTTCGTTCCCTCACTGAGAGAAATTGAATTACACTTAGTCCAATCAGAATCAATGCAACAAGAATTGAAATTGCAGAGGCAAATCCCATTTGATTGTAACGAAAGGCATTATCGTATATTGACATTACAATTACTTGAGTAGACCTGAGGGGCCCCCCCTTAGTGGTCATATAAACGGGGGTGAATACTCTAAAGGCCCCTATGGAAGTAAATATTAGTATAAATATTATGGTACCTCTTAACATTGGTAAAGTAATATACACTAGTCGTTTAAAATAATTTGCACCATCGAGCATTGCTACTTCATGCAATTCATATGGAATAGCGGTGAGCCCTGAAAGGAAAAATAACATTACCAATCCGACATCTTTCCAAACTCCTAGAACCACCAGTGATGGAAGTGCAAGTTTTTCAGTAGTAAGAAAACCCTGTGGAGGGAGTTTTAGTGTTTGTAATATACTATTGAATAATCCATTTGATGGATGATACATGAAACCCCAGATTGTGGTAGCTACAACCAAAGAGGTGACAACAGGTAACAAAATTATCGATCGTAGAAAGCCAGTTCCAAATCTTGGTTTTTCTACAACCAGGGAAAGAATCAATCCAAAAAGGAGAAGCAAGGGAACGTTCATAAGAAAATATTTAACTGTTACCCAAAAAGAATTTAGAACAAATGGATCTGTAAGTGCATCTGTATAGTTTGATAAACCAACCCATCGCATTCTTCCTGAGATAATATTGTAATCATAGAAACTATATCTTATTGCCTGAAATATTGGGATATAATTGAATATCAAAATTGCAATGAATGCAGGTAGACTCATAAGAATAGCATGTAAGTAAACACTTCTTTTAGTTTTATCTTGGAAACAATTAAGATTCTTCATTAGCTGATGTCCTTGTGATTCATAGTATGAAGATTGGATACAGAGCACATCTCCCTGTATCCAGTTATCCCAACTAAATTAATAGGAAAGAATTATTACCTAGCATATCTTCGCAGTTGACTTTCTGCAGCATTGATAGCATCTCTAACAGTCCTTTCAACATCTGCCCCATAAGCAATATCCAACATCATATCGCGACTAATGATATTTTGATAAATCGTATGGCCTGGAGACATTGGCCTTGATCGTCCCCATTTCTCATTCAGCTCTTGGAACATGAGAGAATGTCCTTCACTGAACTCTGGTATCTGATTTCTTATATCAATCCTTCCGGGAAGCGATTGGTTGTATTGAGCATACGTAATTAAAGCCTCTGCAGAAGATAAATACTTAACAAAGGCTTTTGCGGCTTCAGGATGCCTTGTTCTTGCGGCAATAGAAGGAGCAAATGATCCCGTATGAGTGATAGGGGTAACAAAATATGGCAAAGGCATAACATCCCAATTAAGGTTCGGGAAATTATTAGTAAATGTCCAACCACTGGAGATAGGACCTAGATAGGTAGCGACCTGCCCAGTTCCAAAACCATCAGGGACATCTGCTTTTGGCATAAATTCATATTCATTATAAAGTTTCTGATAAAACTTCAAAGCTTCAATTGCCTCTGGAGTATCGAGATAACCTTTAAGCTTGGTGCCATCATCAGAAATCGATTTGAAAGTATTGGAATCTTCGGTACCAGCACTTCTGACAATCCACATATTCCAATAATCCTCTCTTAATGGATTATTAACGCTAGCCATGCCCCATACTTTTCGATTCTGATTCTTTTCAGCAGTCTTCATTACTTTTGTTACATTAGTAACGAATTCATTAAAAGTCCAAGCTTCGTCTAGAGTCCTTGGAGCCTGAATCCCTGCATCGTTGAACATATCAACATTGTAATATAGTCCTACTGCAGAATCCCAAATAGGAGCTCCATATATACTACCTTCCCAAAGCACATCTTCTATTATTCCAGGAGCATAGTATTGATAATCACTTTTTGGGAATAAATCATCAAGTGGCAGAAGTGCACCTTCATATGCGTATTGTTTAATATCCGGAGAATTTGTCAATACGACATCTGAAACATCGTTTGCAGCCCACATGATTGCTAATGAAGTAATAAACTCTGTATAGGGAGTTATTCTTGTTCGCACTTTAATATTGGGATGTGCTTGCTCGAATTTTTCTATCACTTTCCCAAAAGCAAGTGGACGATTGAAACCCTCAGGAAAGTAAAACTCAATCTCTACTACGCTTGGAGCCCTTTCACTCACTCTTTCTTGACTGCCTTGCGAAAAAATTGGCATTCCACAGAAAATCAATAATGCGATAGTCATAAATATTACTGTCGTTTCTTTTCGTTTTTTTACCATAATAAGCCCCCTTTTTTAGGTAAAATGCAAATTTTCTAAGTGATTCTTTTTTCAGTCCTCCTCTCTTTTTTAGACTACCATGTACTTTTTTGCAAGTCAAACATTTTTTAAAATACTTTCCCTACAAAACAACATTTTAAAGTTAATATTTTTGTTTTGCACATAATATTATAGTTATCCTTCGATTTCTTATTGAAAATCCCAAATAAAGTGTTAAAATCAAGGGGTATGAAAGCAAAACAACGTATTGATAAAATTATTGAAAAGATTCCTTATAATGGATTCATAATGGTGAGGGAATTAAGCCAGATATTCGAAGTGACTGAGGAAACAATCCGAAGAGATCTTAATAAGATTGTAAAAATGGATGTTGGGATTCGCAAAGTACATGGTGGGGCATATCGAGTGGAATCTGAGGATAGCTCAGTGCCTCAAGGGTTACGGCAAAGTCTTCTCATCGATGAGAAATCCAGATTTGCAAACGATTGCATTACTTTGATTAAGCCTGATTCTTGTATTATGCTGGACTCAAGCACTACTGCTCTATATATTGCCAAACGAATAAAGGCAGCAAACATAAAAGTTACGATAATTACGAATAGTTTGTTGACTACTCGAGAGTTCGAAGATTCAGAAAATGTCTTTGTCATTTGTGTTGGGGGAGTCTTAAGAAAAAGAAACGGTTCTCTTGTGGGGAATACGACGGTCTCAGCACTTGAGAACTATTGTGCTGATTGCAGTTTTATCAGCCCAACCAGCATCAATATGGAATTTGGATTAACAGATAACAACTATGATGAAGCTCAAGTAAGGAAGGCGATGATACGACATTCCAACAAGCATTATTTAGTTGTCGATCATACAAAACTAGGGCGAATGCATATGCATTTTATTGATCGTATTGAAAAGATTGATATGGTAATTACTGATATGCAAGCTCCAAAAGAATGGCTTGATTTCTTCGAAAAAAGAAAAATTCAGTACAAATGTTGTTAAGGAGACAAAATCGTGGAAAGAGCTGACAAAGGACTGGCATTCATGCTTCAGTACGAGAATGTGGCTTGGTATGAAGCAGGTGAGGTGAGAATTCTTGATAGGAGAATCTATCCTGCAAAGAAAGAGTTTGTGGTGTGTACACACCATACCCAGGTCATGCAAGCAATCAGAGATATGGTAACCCAGAGTGCAGGCCCATATACGGCAGCTCCTATGGGGATGGCCTTGGCTGCCTGGGAGTGTCGGGACCTCTCAAAAGAAAAACAACGTGCATACCTGAAACAAGCAGCAAACACAATCTCCGATGCACGTCCGACAACAAAGCAGCGTATGATCCAAATAACAGACGGCTGCCTTCCTGTTGCCGAAAAAGCCCTTGAGGAAGGAAAACCTGTAGACCTCGCCATCCGGGAGTATGTCGTACAAGCAAACAATATCCGATACAACAAGGTAGCAAAAACAGCAGAATACCTTGTAGACATGTTCCCTCAGAATGGAACGGTCATGACCCAATGCTTTGCTGAGACGATTGTCGGAATGATGCTCAAGGAGTGCAAGAAACGTGGGAACAATATAAAACTGTTCTGTCCTGAGACCAGACCGTACTTCCAAGGTGCGAGACTCACCGCCACCGTCTGTAGTGAAATGGGCTTTGACACTACGGTGATCACAGACAACATGCCTGCTTTTGTCATGGCCAACGAGAAGGTCGACGTCGTCACCTGTGCAGCTGACGCCATTTCTTGCGACGGGTACGTCTTCAACAAGGTAGGAACGAGCCAGATAGCAATCTGCGCCAAGCACTTCGGCATCCCGTTGTTTGTATCAGGAGCTCCGGACCTCGGACACCCCACTTATGACACCGTCACCATAGAGATGAGAGATCCTGACTTTTCACTGCAAGCAATGGGAGTACGGACTGCCGTAGAAGGTACGGGGGTAAAAGGCTACTATCCTGCCTTTGACATGACCCCACCCCATCTCATCTCAGGCATCGTTACAGAAAAGGGAATTTTCTCCCCCTATGACCTAAACAGATATCCTTTAGCTGGTGGCAGCGGAGAGTTCGTCTGCTAACAGACACAGTACCTGAAACACTGCATTTGTAATCAACAAATGCAGTGTTCCTTTCACAGCAGAGAATCAAACACAATTGCTCAAAAAATTCCGTTAGTCGAAACACGGTTGCTGAAGGCTTAACATAAGAGATGAACGGAATTTCTGAGCATGAAGCAGTCTTCCTTTCTGCTATGTTCTCCATCCATATTCTCTCGAGAATCCTAAAACTCGTATAAATCATACACCTCAGTAGAACCATCATCCTTTTCATTATTCTTCTTGACAATACAAAGATGTGATGGGACAATATGGTTAGTTGGTAGAAAAATCAACTAACTTAAGAGGTTTGAATGAAACGAACGAAAGTCATAAACAACTCTCGCATTATTCGTGAGATATGGATTAGAAGGGAAACCAGCCGGGTAGAGATTGCACGGGTGCTGAATCTTGACAAATCCACAATTTCCCTTGCTGTGAACAGCCTCATTGAAAAAGGAATGATTGTTGAGACTTGTGAAGGGAGCTCTGGTCCTCAAGGAGGAAGAAAACCGGTATTCATCAAGCTGAACAAAACATATGGAAGCGTATTGGGTGTTGAGTTTAGACCTGAAGCGTATACTGCCATCCTGGTTGATATGGAAGGAGAAATCCTTGCTACTCATACAGAGAAAATCTCACTTAAGGATTCCTGCTTCACAGACTGCCTGCTTAAAGCTCTACAGAATTTAGTTGAGAAGCTCTCTAGTTTCGGGCCTCAGTTGCTGGGTATCGGAGTTGGAATATCAGGAGTGGTAAACGCCCAAACAGGAATCATCAAGTACTCCGAACCTTTCGGCCTTACCTCGGATTATGATTTTCATCAGGAAATTGCTTCTCATTTTGACATTCCTGTGTTTGTTGAAAATGACGCCAATGCCTGTGTTTGGGGTGAACTTGCGTTTCACAGACGCAAGGAACTGAGGGACTTTCTGTTTCTCTTACTTGAATTCAGAGATGTCGAACCTGAAAAAGACGTTGATTACAACCGCATCGGAATCGGTATGGGGTTTGTCATCAATGGGAATGTCCATTATGGGTCAGAGTTCTCAGCTGGAGAATTTAGGAGCATCCTAAGGAATAATGAATCTGTCGGACAACTCTCCCTTTCACAAGAAGAGCACGCAAGGCTGAACACCGACCCAAAGGTAATGCAACGGTTCCTCAGAGAGTTGTTTGCTCATGTAGGGCTTATCGTAAACACCTTGAACTTGAGCCATATCATCTTAGGGGGAGCTTTTGAACAGCTTGGTGATCTTGCTAAGGACATTCTGGAAGAGGAAATCAAAAAGAACTGGCCTTATCCCTATCCCTACGAAATTAAACAAAATATTTGGTTCTCATCATTTGGGGAGAGATCTGTTGCGTTTGGCTCTGCCGGAATGGTGCTGAATGCATTGTTTGGTGATCAAGAAATCATGGAAGGAAATAATCATACATTGAATCTTCGAAATAGCCTGATAGTGTTCTAAATATTTGTGCTTGCAATCAGGATGAATTAGCAAACACTCTCATTATGGAGAGAAAAAATAGGAGGGGCTATGAAACGTTCGAAAATGAGAATTGCCTTGGTTGCATTGGCAGTGCTGGTGTTCTTGGTATCCACAGTAGGCGCTCAACCGGCTAAAGAATCAAGCGCAGGGGACGGTAAGGTTGTCGTAAAGGCTATGGCATATGGTGACAACTCAAATCAGGAAGGGGTGAACTGGGTACGTATCGTTGATTCTTTCGAGAAGGCTAATCCCGGCATTGATATCGATTATGAAATGCTTTATGACGAAGCCTATCATCAGAAAGTGGTTGCCCGTCTGGCTGCCGGCGATGTTCCAGACCTTGCTTACATGGGTGCTGATGCTCGCTGGGGCGCTCCATGGAAGGAAGCAGGACAGCAATTCGATCATAGGGATATCATCAATTGGGATTATTATGATAAGGCTCTGATTCCTCCTATGGGACCAAACGGTGAAATTTATGAAATTCCTCTTGGGACAAGCAACATCACCACAGTCTTGTTCATGAATGAGAAGCTCTTGAAGTCTCTTGGGTTGAGCGCTCCAAAGACCTATGAAGACATGGTCGCCATGGTCCCGGTTGCCAGAGCAAAAGGTATCGATGTTGTGACTATTGATGGAGCTGATGGTTGGGCTTGGGGTTCCTGCCTCATGAGTACGATCATAGCAAGAATATCCGGCGATCCCAATTGGGTCTCAAAGGCTGTAGCAGGAGAGAAGAAGTTCACTGACAAGGCTTTTGTTGATTCCTTGGCTTTCTTACAGAGAATGGTGAAAGATGGTGTAATTACTTCCAAGTCAGTATTGGTGGACTACGGCGCCAATATCTCCAACTATTCCAACGGTAAAGCTTTGTTCATGGTCCAGGGTCAATGGGCTGCAGGCGGAATTGAAAATCCGGAAATTGCCAACAATACGGTAATGATGGCTTGGCCGAAGCTTCCAGGCGAGTCTGATAATGTTGCTGGTTCTGTTGCTGCCGCAATACAAGTCGGTTATGGACTGACCAAAAAGGGTGCAAGCAACGCAGCAGTGCGCGATGCAGCTCTGAAGTTCATCGACTATTTCTACAGTGAACCCGAAACTACTCAGCGTCTGCGTGACGGTGCTATCGTAGCTCCTGTTCTGAAGAACTATCAAGTTCCTTCCGACTTGCCTTCTATTGTAAAGCAGAAGGTTGCTCTTGCTCAAAGAGCTCCCAACACCGATGTTATCGATGCGTTCCTCAGCGGTGATGCCAACGATGCTCTGAACACAGGTATGCAAAAGATCGTCAGCGGTCAGGCTACTCCTGTTCAGATAGCTACTTTGGTTGAATCATTGGTCAAGAGATAAGCTAGATACGTTTGTAGCGTGAGGAAGTATGCTTCCTCACGCAATATAGCCGACAAGGAGTAGTGTGGTGAAAACGCGAGATATTAAGGCCTTACCTGTATTTTTTGCCTTGGTAAGTCCTGCACTCATCATTTATTTGTTCATTATCGCCTATCCCATAGGCTATTCGGTGGTGTTGAGCTTTTCTGATTTCAATCCAAACCGCGGTGGTACATGGAATTTCGTGGGCTTGTTGCAATATAAGACCATGTTCGCTGATCCGAATTTCTGGCATGCCCTGAAGAACAATCTGATCGTCGTAGCAGTTTCTGTGTTCGGCCAGATTCCAATCGGGTTTGTACTTGCCTACATCCTGTATCGAAAACTGGTACGAGCTGCGCAATTTTTCCAGACTACCGTGTTCCTGCCACACTTTCTTTCCACCATCGTCATCGGTATCCTGTGGCGCAGGATGTTCGAAGCCGATGGACCCATTTCACGATTGATACAAATATACAAAGGCGATCCTTCAGCCCAGTTCGACCTGATGCTCTACAGCAACACGGTCATGATTCCCATTGCCTTTGCCTTGATCTGGATTTACACCGGTCTCTATATGATAATCTTCCTGGCAAACCTGCAGAAGATCAACGACAACCTCATCGAAGCGGCAAAAATCGATGGAGCAAGTGAGCCTCAGACCTTCTTCAAGATTATCGTACCGATGCTTTCTGGAACCATACTGGTTTCCGTTATCCTGGCAATTGCAGGGTCACTAAGAGGCTTCGATTTAATCTTTTCCATTACCACTCAAGGTCTACAACGAACCAACGCCATGGTACTACCCATATTCATGTACCAAACTGCGTTCCAGAATTATTCCAATGAAATGCGCTTTGCATATGGTGCTGCCATATCCAATGTCATTGTTTTGATCAGTCTCATCTTGATTGCTTTCAGCAAGCTTATGAGCCGCAAAACCGACTATTAGGAGATGGATATTATGAACATGGATGTACCCAAACGCATAACTGGAAAAACAATCGCGTATATTGTATTGATTTCTTGGACCTTGATCACAGTCTTGCCTCTTATTTGGATGGGGTATTCTTCCTTTAAGTCCAACGAGGAACTGATTACCGATATCTATGCATTGCCGAAAGCCCTGCTGGACAACAAAAACGATGAGTACGTGGTCATACGCCCACAATTGAACGTCATTCCTGATTATGATATCGAGAAAGATCCGCGTGAAAGAGTCATCATAGAATCGGCAACAATATCCCCAGAGCGAAGATTGATGGTTCATTTCCTGCTCAAGGAAGAACTGTCGCAAGAACTGCAGGGCGTGCAACCTGGCGATCGTATCTTGGTTTCTCAGTTGCCTAAAAAGATGCAACGAGACATACACTGGAAAACAGTATTCTTCAACTATAGGTCCGCAATCATCCGCGGAGGCCTAGGCAGAAAGTTTATCAATAGTCTCATCTACTCCTTTACCGCGACATTCTTAGTAAATCTCTTTGCCTTGATGGCAGCCTTTGCAATAAGCAAGATGCAGTTCAAGAAACTTGCCTTGATCGTTGCAAGTATTATAGGACTTGGATACCTGATCAGCATTAATTCTTTGATCATCCCCCTCTTCCTACTTTTGACAAAGGTCGGGCTAACCGATACTCACCTTGGCATCATTTTGGTGTACACCGCGTTCGGGCTCCCCTTGGCAGTCATGCTCGACACACAGTTTATCAGTGGCATTCCTCATTCCTTGGTTGAATCGGCAAGAATCGATGGTGCCAGCACCTTTAAAATCCTCATGGCCATCATCACGCCCATGGCTACACCTGTAATCGTAACAGTCAGCATCCTCACTGCTTTAGGAATCTGGAATGAATTTCTACTGGTCTTGGTTCTTGCCAGCAGCGAGGCGACCAAATCCCTTCCTGTCGGCGTATTCTCCTTCTCAAGCCTCACCAGCACCCAACTAGGATGGCAATTAGCCGCCTTAGTGGTTGCTACACTCCCTGTAATGATCGTCTATTTCATCTTCCAGAAGCGACTTGCAGAAGGAGTAATCGGAGGAGCAATCAAGGGCTAGAACAGAAGAAGCCCCTCCTCTTTTGTATTATAAAGGATTTGAGGGGCACAATTACTACATCACTTTTCCAGGAAGCCACAGTACCAACTGGGGAATATAGGTGATAGTAAACAGAACAAGAAGAAGAGGAACCAAGAAAGGTAGGATCGCCTTATACATTTTTTCGATCGAAATGCCCGCCATTCGGGAACTAATAAACAGTGAGGTCCCTACTGGAGGTGTGCTTAATCCAATCATAAGGTTCAACACAATAACCACACCCAGGTGTACAGGATCAATACCGTAAGCTCCCATCAAAGGAAGGAGAAAAGGAACGGTAATAGTAAGCACGCTCAAAGCTTCCATGAACATGCCTAGAATCAAGAACGCAATATTGATAATCAGTAGCACGACATAAGGATTGTCGGTAACACTAGTGAGAAAACCCGAAATTGAATTAGTGATACCAAGCATCGCAACAAGCCACGAAAAACTTGCGGCACCTGCAATGATGAACAGTATGGTTGCTGAATCTATCGCTGCTGATTTTAATTCTTTCCATACTGCTTTGAGCCCTACTTCTCTATAAACAAGGACACTGAGAATAAACGAATATCCTACTGCAACAACAGCAGCCTCTGTAGGAGAAAAGATGCCTCCCCAGATTCCACCTAGGATAATCACCGGCGTAAGCAGGCTAAGGAACGCTTCTTTCGTTGACAGCAGAACTTCCTTAAAACTGAAAGAATGCCGTGGATACTTTCTCTTTACACTCATGATAAATACGAGAACCATAGTGGTAAATCCAAGCAGAAGACCAGGAATCAATCCACCCATAAACAAAGAACCCACAGAAACTTCCGCCATCATGCCATAGACGACCATAGGCACACTTGGCGGAATAATCGGACCTACGGTTGCTGAAGCTACCGTTACTGCAGCACTAAACTCAGGGTCAAAACCTTCATCAGTCATTGCTTGTATCTCAATTTGCCCAAGGCCACCTGCATCAGCTACAGCAGAACCACTCATTCCACTGAAAATAATGGATGCAACGATGTTTGCATGGCCGAGACCTCCAGGAATAGCTCCCACCCAAGCTGCGGCAGCCCTAAAGATTCTTCGTGTGATTGTGCCGGTATTCATCAATTTGGCTGCAAGAATAAAAAAGGGGATTGCAAGCAATGTATAAGAGTTGGCTGAACCTATCATACGATGCACTATCGCTGTAATAGCAAATGAATCAGTGAAGAATATGGTAAGGATTGCCGAGAATGAGAGGGCAATAGCAATAGGAACTCCTGAAATCATAAACACAGCAAATAGAATAAGAAGCAATATACCTACACTCATGCTCTTCCTCCTTTATAGTTGGCTCTGAGACGCAATACGTGAACAAGAATATGAATGGATGCAGGTATTGCAGAGATGGGCATCGAAAGATAGAAAATTCCTTTAGAAACAGGAATTGTATCATAGTACAATGACATGGTACTCATGGTGACCAATATTCCATGATAGGCGGCTACCAAAAGAAAAGCCAAACAAATCAGATTAATTATTTGCCTGAGATAATAACTTGCTTTTGGGGGAAGATTATCGACAACAAAAGAAATTGCAATATGCTCATTTTTCTTGAAAGCCATTGCTATCCCCAAGAAAATCATCCAAGAGAAGCAAACAATGGTCAATTCATAAATCCAGTCCAATGGCTTACCAAGAACATATCTATAAAAAACTCCGCCAAGAGTTGCAATTGTGAGAACACTTATCAGTATTCCCGAGAGAGAACTTGTAATATCGTCAAGGATTTGACTTAATCTTTCAAGTTGTTTCATGATGTACTCCTATGCTGCTTAAGAAACAGATGAAGGACTCTTTTGAGTCCCTCATCCATCTTCCTGCTCCAGTATATATTACTGTGCAGCGTCGACAACCTTTTTGATGAAGTCCTTGCCAAATTTAGCTTCATACTCTCCATATACAGACGCAGTTGCTTCCACAAATGGTTTAGTATCTGGTCTGGAGACTATCATTCCCTTGCTTTGAAGGTCTGCAATCATCTCCTGTTCTGCCGAACGAACCATGGTTCGATGAACATTGCCGAATTTCTTTGCAGCCTCTGCTACCAACTGTTGGTTTTCAGAGGACATCTTCTGCCATACTCTTTCACTTACAAGGAAAACGAGAGCTTCATACTTATGTCCTGTAAGGGAGAGATACCGCTGCACTTCATTGAATTTTGACGCATGAATGTTCGCAATTGGGTTTTCTTGTCCATCAAAAGCTCCTTGCGAAAGCGCAATATACAACTCACTGAATGCCATTGGAGCAGGATTTGCACCGAGAGCCCTAAAAATCGAAAGAGTCATCGCGTTCTCCGGCGTTCTCAACTTGATTCCTGCCAAATCTGAGGGTTTTTCAATCGCTCTGACGGAATTTGTGACATGACGAAGACCGTTTTCCCAATAGGCGAGACCTCGTAACCCCTTGGAGGGAAGAGAATCCAGAACCCCCATACCAATATTGCTATCTAGCACGGCATCAACTTTCTCATAGGAGCTAAAAAGAAAAGGAAGTTCAAATACTGCAATTTTAGGCTCATATTTTGCGACAATGCCTACCGCGTTGATGGTCATATCCAGGGAACCCATGGAAACCATTTCTACCATTTCAGCATCAGTTCCTAGCATTTCTGAAGGAAAGAGCTCAATAGTAACCATACCGTTTGTTGCTTCTTTGACGTACTTTGCAAACTCAACTGCTGCCAAATGTCGTGGGTTTGTAGTTGCCCCACCATACCCCAAACGGTAAGTTACAGGACCTGTTTTCTCGCTTCCACCTTGGGCGAAAACACTACTCATCGTGACCAAGACCAGTGCAACAACAAGCACCAGCGTGAATGATCTTTTCATTGTAAATCCTCCTTTTGCAATACAAAAACATACATTAACAATGTATACAATTTTAATCCATGTGAGAGCCGCCATTGATGTCGATATCTTCACCAGTAATATAGGCAGCACCTTCTGAAGCAAGAAAAGCAATGCTGTAAGCTACTTCCCTTGTAGTACCAGGTCGTTTCATAGGAATGGTTTCCCAAATTTCTCGTTCTCTTTGGTCAGAGAGCCCTTTCCGAATGTCGGTGGCGATCAAGCCGGGGCAAACAGAATTGACGGTAATACCCTGTTCTACCACCTCTCGGGCAAGTGCTTTGGAAAATCCAAGTACTCCCGCTTTCGCTGCTGAATAATGTGATCCACCATACACTCCCCCGCCTCGCTTTCCAGAAACTGAGCTTACATTGACGATTCTTCCATAGCCATGTTCAGCCATTACAGGAACGACTGCTTTGGAGCAAAGAAACGTTCCAATGAGATTGACCGAAACAATTCTATTGAAGTCTGCAAGGCTCATATTCAAGGTAGTGATGGGTTGCGTAATACCCGCATTATTTACCAACACATCAATACGTCCCAATTTATCCACAACCGTGGCGACCATAGCCTGAATTGATGCCTCATCTGTCACATTCAACAAGACGGCAATCGCTTTTCCACCATCTCTCTCAATTGCTTCGGCAGCCGCCTTTGCTCCTTCGAGGTTCATGTCTGCAACCACTACAAAAGCACCAAGAGAGGCGAGATAATTTGCTGTTTCCCGACCAATCCCACGTTCACTACCAGCTCCAGTTACAATAGCTACTCTATTTTTAAAATCCATTATTATACTCCCAACATCCGGTTTGCTTGATCTATGATGTGAGAAACACTCACCTGATTTGCTTCCAACAGTTTTTCATAGGGCCCTGACTCTCCAAAACAGTCTCGCACGCCCATTCTGTGAAGCTTTCCTTTTCCATACTCTGCAATCACCTCTGCCACAGCACTTCCAAGGCCATTGATAATGTTATGATCCTCAACAGTTATGATATTTCCACAAGTCTCGATTGCATCTAATACGGCTTGCTCATCTAAAGGCTTGATCGTATGAAAATCGACAAGACGTGCACGTATCCCTTGAGTCTGAAGCTGTTTTACTGCTGACAATGCAAAGCTCATGATATCCCCCGATGCAAAGATTGCCAGTTGGTCCCCATCAACGAGGGTATTCGCTTTGCCGATAGTTAAGGTTACTTGATCATCATAGATATATGGGATTGGATCACGTGTAAATCTCATATATACAGGACCCTGCATCTTAACCGCTTCTCTGATTAACTTCCTCGCAGAGTAATAATCAGCAGGGGCAATGACGGTCATATTCGGAAGAGTTCGCATAACACCGATATCTTCGATTGACTGATGAGAAGCTCCATCATTTGCCGGAGTCAAACCACCATGTGAACACATCACTTTCACATTAAGGTTTGGATAGCAAGCTTCTTGACGGATTTGTTCAATCATTCTCAGAGAGCCAAATATTGCATAGGTTGACACAATTGGAATTTTACCAAGAGTTGCCAATCCTGCCGCAACACCAGCTGCGTTCTGTTCTGCTATACCAACATTTAGATATTGTTGTGGAAACTTATCCTTAAAAGGAACTGTTTTACAAGATTTTCCGATATCAGCATCTATAACATAAAGCTGAGGAAATTCTTGACCCAGTTCCAATAGTTCATCACCGAAAGAATCCCTTAATGCTTTCATGCAATCTCTCCTTCTTCAATTTCCTTGAGAGCCTGCTTATACTGCTCTTCATTTGGTGCCATCCCATGCCATGCTGGAACATCTTCCATAAAGGAAACTCCCTTCCCTTTTGTAGTGTGTGCTATGATTGCTTGGGGTTTTGAGCTCTGTTTTTGTCGTATAGCGTCAAAAACATCTAGAATTTCAGGAATGCTATGTCCATTGATTGAATAGGTATCACAGCCAAAAGCCTTGATCTTTGCTTCTATATCCTGTGTTGGCATGATGTCTTCACAAAAGCCATCATTCTGGATTCTGTTCTTATCAATAATGATTACGAGGTTTCCCAGCTCATACTTCACCGCTGCTTCAAGAGCTTCCCAGACCTGACCTTCCTGCGATTCCCCATCTCCGACAAGAGTAAATACACGCGCTTGCGAGCCATCCCGCTTCAAACCTATTGCCATTCCCACTGCCGTACTGATTCCTTGTCCAAGAGAACCGGTTGAGATATCCACACCCGGGGTCTTTTTCATGTCTGGATGTCCTTGCAATATTGAGCCATATTTGCGCAAGGTGAATATCTGTTGTTCATCCATGAAACCTTTGAGAATCAGTGATGAATACAGTATCGGGCAAACATGTCCTTTTGAAAGAACAAACCGATCCCTGTCTTCCTTCTTGGGATTTTTCGAATCAATATGCAATTCCGAGAAATAAAGACATGCCATGATTTCGGCAGCGGAGAAAGAACCTCCAGGATGCCCTGATTGAGCAGTGTATATCATAGTAAGTGCTGTCTTGCGCAATGCTCTTGCTTTCTCACGTAGCAATACTTCTAATTCATTCCGTTCCACGTTTATTACCTCTTCTCTGAATCTGTTCCGATAGATTCCTCTGTATTCCTATCGAGTGGCTGTTTATGAACTCTGAAAACAGAGTAGACCTAAGAATTGCATCTGTCAAGAAAAATATTTTATTTTATATATAATTTTTTTGAAATTAATTTCATATAAAATTTAAAAAAGGTCTATTCTATACAAAAAACAGCATTTTTAGCTGTTTTTCTAAAGGAAAACAATTATTTTCGATTAAATACTTTTAACTAGAGAGACATAGTAAATGAAATAAATTTCATTTTTTCACTCGTTTTAGACTAAGAATCTTATCAATATCTTCCCGATAGTTCTGGATATCCGCTCTTCTTTGAATGGAAAGAGCTGCATGAATGGTCGAGACTACATTCAATTCACAAATGCGAGCAGAGAGTGTATCTGAAAAATAGGGGTGATTAGAAACTCCTGTATGCAGTATGATGTCTAGGTACTTCGTCAAGGGAGCTCCTGTGATGCCTACGAACCCGATGGTAAGCAACTTCCTTTCATGGGCTAATTTCATACTTTCATAGACATTCCGACTCATCCCACTATGACTAAACCCACAAACTACAGCATTGTCTGTAGCACTAAGCTTTGATATTGCAAGAACCTGAAAAAAGGGGTCTTCAATAAGCTGACAAGGTATTCCTATCTGAAGGAAGGAATCAAACGCCGCACGGGCTGAAGATCCAGAGCCTCCTTCTCCAATTATAATTACCTGTTTTGCCATATTGATTTGATCGATAGCTTTCTGTAATTGCTCATCATCAAGAATCGCCAACGTCTCATCCATGCTGTTCTTGTTGAAATTAAAAGACTTTTGCTTGATCATTGCAATGGACTCGTTGTCATCTACCTTATACCAATTTGCAGTTGGAGATATCAGCTCATGATTCATATACATACGAAACTCAATGAAACTTTTGAATCCAATCGATTTGCAAAAACGAACTATCGTAGCCGCGCTAGTACCGGTATCTTCTGCAAGCGAATTACTGGTAAAATTCCCCATGGTGGCATGATGCTCAAAAATATAATCAGCAATTTTTTTCTCAGCATTGCTCAAAAGATGATAATGATGCTTAATTCTTGTAAGACTGATAAGTGTTTGTTCCATTTCACTACTCTCCCACTTGTTACTTCAGGATATCCTATATTTCAGAATATTTTAATAATTTTCGAAATATTTTTCATTTATTCTTGTGAGAAGCAAAGCAATATGCTACATTGCTTCTACCGATAGAGTATCTCTTTATCCATATCCTTGGAAGTTTGAATGTTACTAAGGAGAGGAAACAATGAACAAATGCGTAATACTGGATGGATACACCCTTAATCCTGGCGATTTAAGCTGGGATGAGCTGAAAACAGTGGTCGATCTTACCATCTATGATCGAACTCCCTTCGATGAAGATGAAATTGTCAATCGAATCGTTGATGCAAAGTGCGTACTTACCAATAAGACACCCTTATCAGAATCAGTCATCAAACGTTGCAAAAATCTTCAGTACATAGGAGTCCTTGCCACCGGATACAATGTTGTTGATATAGATGCAGCAAAAAAAGCCAGAATCAAAGTAACCAACATCCCAACCTATGGAACAGCTGCCGTGGGCCAGTTTGCAATCGCTCTTTTGCTGGAAATCTGCCATCATGTGGGAGCACACGATCAAGCAGTCCATGCCGGCCGCTGGCAAACCAACGAGGATTGGTGCTTCTGGGACTATCCATTGATTGAACTTGCTGAAAAGACCATGGGTATCATCGGCTATGGAAGAATCGGGCAAGCTACTGGAAGAGTTGCCCAGGCATTGGGAATGCAAGTACTTGCGTATGACACGTACCCAAACCTTGAGCTCCAAACGGATACTTGTTCCTATGTCGATTTAGAAACTGTACTCTCTCAATCAGATGTAATCGTCCTACATGCTCCTTTGTTTGCTGAAACAGAGGGTATCATCAATAAGAACTCGATAGCTACCATGAAAGATGGAGTGATTCTCATCAACAACTCGCGAGGTCCACTCATTGTTGAACAGGATCTTGCTGATGCACTAAATAGTGGAAAAGTCTTCGCAGCAGGGTTGGATGTTGTCTCTTCAGAACCCATCAAAGCCGACAATCCTCTGTTACGAGCAAAAAATTGCATTATTACGCCCCATATAAGTTGGGCTCCGATTGAAAGTCGTAGGCGCTTATTGATGATTGCTATAGAAAACGTAAAGCAATTTCTCCAGGGCAAACCAATAAACCAAATTTGCTGATTACCGTAAGACTGTTGCAGTTAGTTTTCCCCTCACACCTACAACCGGTGTGCGCATGCTACTACCTCAGCCATACGCTTTCGGTCTTTTTGGCCGGCAATCTCTACCGAACTGGAAAGATCGACGGCATATGGCTTACAGTACTGGATAGCGGATCCAAGATTCTCGATAGTGAGCCCCCCTGCAAGAAAGAAGGGTTTTGAACACGCGTTGGTCACCGACCAGTCAAAACATTGACCGCTTCCTGGTTGCTTGGAATCGAGCAGCAGATAGTCGGCAGCAATGGCTGAAGGACAGAGCAAATCGGAGGGTTTTGGATCTTTGAACGCCTTGATGATCGGAATATTTGCATGTTCGCGTAAGGCTTGGATATAGTGTACAGATTCACAACCATGCAGTTGGATCAGGTCGATTACTCCTTTCTCCAGCAATGAGTATATCTGTGCTACAGGAGCGTCGACGAAGACCCCGACTGCCAGAATTCTCCGATCGAGCAAAGCCCGAAGCTCGATGGCTTGCTCTATGGTGACAGACCTTCTGCTCGGAGCAAAAACAAAGCCGATGTAATCAGGGAGCACTTCATTGGCCCAAAAGATGTGCTCCTTCTTGCTCAGTCCGCATATCTTGATTTTGGTCATACCCTCAACTCTCCAACTGTTTGAGAAAGATTCAGGGATTTCATCAGGTGTTCTCCAACGAGGATTGCATCAAAGCCGCTGCTTCTCAGCAACTTTGCGTGATCCTTACTGCTTATCCCGCTCTCACTGACTGTAATACAGTAATCAGGGATGCCTGTCTTCAGCTTTAGGCTGGTCTGCAAGTCCACAGAGAACGTACGAAGGTCACGGTTGTTGATACCCACCAAGGTAGCTCCTGATGCAAGGGCACACTCAAGTTCTGCTTCATCATGTACTTCAACCAAGGCATCGAGTCCTAGTTGCGAGGCAAGCTTTATAAAGTGAGAAAGCGTCCTCTCTGAAAGCAAGGCCGCGATAAGCAGTACTGCTGAGGCCCCCAATATTCGCGATTCAAGAATCTGGTAGGTGGTAACAATAAAATCCTTACGAAGGGTCGGTAGTGATATGGATGCACTGATGGTTTTTAGATAATAATCACTGCCGAGAAACCGGGTGGGCTCGGTCAACACACTCACTGCCTGAGAACCGGATTGCACATACGCCTTTGCCGTTGCCAACGGATTGAAATCGTTCACTATGAGGCCTTTTGAGGGAGAAGCCCTCTTCACCTCGGCAATCACCGATAGGCAATCATTGCGTAGAGCCCTGGCAAAAAGTGGACATTCCAAACGCCGCTCGAAGGCTGCTCTTTCAATCTGATCATCTCGTTTATCTTGGTAGCGTACTCTTGCCGTAGCGGCTAAGGTTGTCAAAATATCCATTCATCGCTCCTCATTGGAAAGTCTGATAAAGTTCTGCAGTTGCACAAGAGCTTTGCCACTGTCGATCGCATCTTGTGCCAAGGTGAGGCCTTCTGCTATGGCATTTGCTCTACCAGCAATGTACAGGGCACAGCCACTGTTCAGCAGCACGACCTCACGCTTCGGCCCTTTGAGTGTCCCATCAAGAATTGAGCGGGTAATCTGTGCATTTTCCTTAGCATTTCCTCCAAGCAAGGCCTCCTTACTGCAGCGTTTGAACCCGAATTGTTCCGGCGTAATGGAATACTCACTGAACGTACCGTCCTTCAGCTCACAAATCATTGTAGGACTGGTAAGGGTTATCTCGTCCATGCCATCTTGCCCATGAACTACCATACCCCGCCGAACGCCGAGGTTGGACATGACTTGAGCTAAGGGCCGTATCAAACTCTGATCAAAAACACCCATCAGCTGCATCGAGGCTCCGGCGGGGTTGGCGAGAGGCCCTAGAATGTTGAAGACAGTTCTAATACCGAGTTCGCGACGTATCGGGGCAACATATTTCATGGAAATGTGATAGTTCTGGGCAAACAGGAAACACAGACCAATTTCTTCCAGCATGCGTCGGCTCGTTTCTTCTGATACATGAATATTCACACCCAACGCCTCAAAGACATCTGCAGAGCCACACGCTGAGGATGCTGCCCGATTTCCATGCTTGGCAATCGGGACCTGACAGCTTGAAATGACAAGACTGCTGGTAGAGGAAATGTTGAACGTATTGGTGTGGTCAGCACCGGTTCCAACAATTTCGAGCACCTCCATGGCATGCAGCAGCCGTTTGCAATGGCTTCTCATACCCTCTGCACAGGCTGTTATCTCCTCAATCGTCTCTCCCTTCAACGAAAGAGCGGTCAAGAAGCTGCTCATCTGTACATCAGTGGCTTTTCCTTCCATGATTTCGTCCATGACAAGCAACGCTGTTTCATAGCTTAAGTCCTGTCTCTGGCTCAATTGTTTGATGGCTTCGCGTATCATGTCCATACTCCTTTTGTATGCGCAAGAGAGAGAAAATTCTGAAGCATGACCGCTCCTTTTGGTGTAAGAATCGATTCAGGATGAAACTGAACCCCGAATAAGTGATAATGTGTGTGTTGAACTGCCATAACCTCAGAATCAGCAGTACGAGCAATACAGATAAGATCGGCGCATAAGGTGGACTCCACCACACTCAGCGAGTGATAGCGTCCCACCAACTCGGTTTCCTCCAATCCCGTAAAGAGAGCACTGCGCAGATCCAACCGGGCCTTTGATTGCTTGCCATGATGCAGTTTCTTGGCATAGGTAACCGTCGCCCCAAAGGCTGTGCAGATTGCTTGATGACCAAGACATACCCCGAGGATCGGAATCTCAGCTGCTAATTCTTGTACAATTCGAATGATGATGCCTGCATCCTCGCAGCGTCCTGGTCCTGGCGAGATGACTATGGCGGTGGGTCTGAGTGCCCGAACTGCATCAATCGTCAGCTCATCATTGCGAATTACCTTGATGGCAGGATCCAAGGCTCCGAGCATTTGATACAGGTTATAAGAAAAACTGTCATAGTTATCGATCAACAAGGTCATAGCACACCTCCACTGCTTCGACTCAACGCCTCAGACATTGCTTTTGCCTTCTTTTCACACTCATGCCATTCGTTCATAGCTACACTGTCTGCTACGATTCCTGCTCCACTTTGGATGAAGACCTTGCCGTTCTTGCGATACGCAAGACGGATGGCAATACAGGTGTCCATATTGCCGTTGAACCCAAGATACCCGATTGCTCCTCCGTATATACCCCGTTGATTCTGTTCCAACGCCTCGATGATCTCACATGCCTTGAGTTTCGGAGCTCCACTGAGAGTCCCAGCAGGAAGGGAGGCAGCTATGGCATCCAAGGCATCCTTACCATCGGCAAGCGTGCCCCGCACCGTCGATCCGATATGCATCACATGACTGTAGCGTTGAATCGTAAGGTATTGCTCAACCTTGACTGTACCGAACGAGCTGACCTTTCCAAGGTCATTGCGCCCAAGATCAACCAGCATGGTATGCTCTGCAAGTTCCTTTTCATCGGCAAGCAAAGATGCTTCCAGGGCTTTATCCTCTTCTTCCGTTCTTCCTCGGCCTCTTGTCCCTGCCAAGGGGAAGGTATGCAAGACAGTATCCTCTAGGTTCACCAACGTTTCAGGAGAAGCCCCAGCCAGTTCAAGATCGCTGCTGCTGAAATAAAACATGTAAGGCGATGGATTGGTTGTTCTCAGAATCCGATAGGTATTGATCAAGCTTCCGGTAAAACCTGCTTCCCAGCGATTTGAAAGTACGACTTGAAAGATGTCTCCTTCATGGATGTGATGCTTCGCTTTTTCCACCATGGCACAATACTGCTCAGGACTGAACAGGCTGTGCAATTCCTCAGTCAGAAAGCCTTCTTCCTCCTTCTCTACAACCTCGCTCTCCAAAAGACTCTGTAAATAATCCAACTTTTTGAGTCCTTGTTCATATCCTTTCTTTCCATCCTTATACGGTATATTTACCAATAGAATTATCATCTGTCGATAATGGTCGAAACAGAGTATCTGGTCGAACAGCATAACATCCAGGTCCTTGAACGCCTCATTCGAGTGGTAGGGAAGCTGCAGTGTAGGCTCCTGATACTTGAAGTAGTCATAGCTGAAATATCCCACCAACCCACCGGTGAAGGGAGGCAGACCTTCTTGTTTCAGACTCCTATGTTCAGAGAGCACCTGCCTGATGATTGCATCGGGGTGTGTCTCATACTGCTGCACCGTCCCCTCTTTATCGGTAACGGTCACCAAGGATTGCTGACAGCTTATTTCCAGCTTTGGGTCGAAGCCAAGAAACGAGTAGCGACCCCAGCGTTGGCGGTCATCGACGCTTTCAAAGAGAAAGCAATGGGTGCTTGTTCTCTTGAGCCGATTCAAGACCGTAATTGGAGTGTGATGGTCACTCAGAAGCTCTGATGAAAGGATATAGAGCTTACTCTCTTCTTTCTTGCGTGCAAGCACTTCTTCGTAGGTGAGGGGTTTGTTCATGGGCGCCTCTTTGTTTCTTTAAACAGAATCACAACGGGTAAAAAAACTACCCGCTGATAGCTTTCTTCATCGATTGGACGTACCGATAGACAGGATTGACGCTCTGACTACCGTGTTTGGCGATCAGATTGACGATTGCCGATCCGACGATAACACCATCAGCGTAGGAAGCAACAGTACGTGCCTGCTCTTCACTGTGAATACCGAAGCCAACCGCGCACGCAGTTGAAGAAACTTCCTTAGCCTGTGCAACCATCGTTTTTGCCGTCTCATCCAACACAGAACGCATACCGGTCACCCCCATTGAGGAGACACAATACAAAAAACCCTTGCTATGGGAGGCTACCTCGGTAATTCGTTTTCTGCTGGTGGGAGCGATCATGTTGATTTGGACGATCGAGTGATCTTCACACGCTTTGGCCAGCTCATCGCGCTCTTCATACGGAAGGTCGGGGATTATGATCCCATCCAAACCGGCTGAGCGAGAACGCTCGAGAAATCTATCCTTCCCATAGTGATATACAGGGTTCAGATAGGTCATGCAGACCAGAGGAATCGTGCTGAAACGCCTAATTTCTTCAACCACATGAAAGAAATCATTGAGTTTAAAGCCGGCTTTCAGGGCGCGTTCGTCCGCCTGTTGGATGACCGGACCCTCTGCAACGGGGTCTGAAAAAGGAATCCCCAATTCGACGAGGTCTGCACCTGCTTCTGCCATGGCGAGCACGAGGTCGACGGTCATCGTGCAAGTACTGTCACCGCAGGTAACAAAGGGGATGAAGGCTTTTTTTCCTTGGAAGGCATCTTCGACGCGATTATTCATACAACACTTCTCCTTTGTAGCGCGCTATTGCTGCTACGTCCTTATCTCCTCTACCTGAGAGATTGACTACAACAACCTTGTCCTTTGACAGCGTTGGAGCTAAGCGTTTTGCATACGCAATTGCGTGAGCACTTTCAATGGCACAAATGATGCCTTCGGTCCTACTCAGATACTCAAACGCCTCCACTGCCTGCTCGTCTGTTATCGGAATGTAGGAAGCTCTCTTTTGAGCATGCAGGTAGGCGTGTTCAGGACCGATGCCTGGATAATCGAGCCCTGCACTGATCGAGTATACTTCTTCAATCTGTCCATCATCATCTTGGCAAAACAAGCTTTTCATGCCATGGAAGACTCCTTCTGTGCCTAGGGTCAACGTCGCTGCATGTTTTTTCGTTTCAACACCCAAGCCGGAGGCCTCACATCCGATCAACTGCACTGATGGTTCATCCAAGAAATCATAGAACAGGCCCATTGCATTGGAACCTCCTCCAACACAAGCGATCAGATAGTCGGGGAGACGCCCGGTCGACAAGAGCATTTGCTTTCGTACTTCTTCTCCAATTATCTTCTGAAAATCCCTGACCATGGTCGGAAACGGGTGAGGCCCCATCACCGAGCCCAAGACATAGTGGGTGTCTTCAACCCGCCTAGTCCATTCGCGCATTGTTTCATTTACAGCGTCCTTCAGCGTCTGCGTACCAGAAGTAACGGGATGGACTGTTGCTCCGAGCAGTCGCATTCGATAGACATTCAGCGCCTGACGCTCACAGTCAACCCTGCCCATGAACACCTCACAGTCCAGGCCCATAAGAGCTGCAACGGTTGCGGTGGCAACCCCATGCTGACCGGCCCCTGTTTCAGCGATGACGCGCGTCTTGCCCATATGTTTTGCCAACAAGCACTGCCCTAGCACATTGTGAATAGCAAATTATCGTAACCAGACACCTCAATGAAAAACGGGTATGAATGACCCGAACACTTGGATTGGTACTTTCTGTGGCTGGTTGCAGATAATTTCGGTGTACGAAACCGTAAGTGTCATGCTATGGGGAAACTATCATCCACCCTTGTACGGTTTTCGTTGGGAAGAAGGGCCGAGGTGGCCCAAATCGGCATGAATCGAAGTGAGACGGAAGGAATTGGGACAAACACCCCCTTACCCCCAGGACCGGGGGCAACGACAATGGACATGGTGGTGTGAGAGAATGTCAGGCCGGCGAAGCCCGGACAAGGGATTGCTGGTTTAGCAGGCTCCCGCACCGGGGACAGAACCTCGGGTCGCGGCCGAGAATCCTGACCACAATCTCAAAGGGTGTCTCAAGCTTTTTGTCTTTCTTTTTGTTCCGCTTGCTGCGAAACCTTGCGGCCAGCGCCATTCGGTACAGCTCGAGCCGCTTGCTCTTGTTGCGTGACGAGTACAAGCCGTAGTGGCGAATCCTGGTGAAGCCGTGGGGAAGCACATGCAAGAGGAATCTCCTGATGAATTCCTCATTGGAGAGGGTGGTCTCCTTCAGCTTGGATTCATCCCTGTAATCCTTCCACAGGAAGCTGGTCATCCCGTTCCCGACCGAGAGGATGCGGTTGTTGCTGATCACCAGGCGGTGGGTGTACCGTCCCAGGTACTCGAACACCCCCTCGGCCCCGCCAAACGGTTCCTTGGAGTACACGACCCAGTCCTTCTTGAAGCAACCATCGATAAGGGATGAGAATGCGTTGTGGGAGACTGCATTGCCGTTTTCACCCTTGAGAGAAAGCTCATCCCTTGCATACAGGCTCTTGCAACCGGAAAGAAACTTGCCCCTGAACAGGCTGGAAAGCACCCTTACCGGAAGGAAGAACCTGCCTCTTGTGGGCTTCCACCGGCCGTCGGGTGCAATGCCCCCTGCTGTGACGACCATGTGGATGTGGGGGTGAAAGCTCATGTTGCTGCCCCAGGAGTGGAGGATGGACATGTAGCCCACCGTCGCCCCCAGGTACTTGGGGTCGGAGGTGAGCTCCCTTACCGTCTCGCCGGAAGCCCTGAAGAGCAGCTCGTAGAGCTTGCGCGGGTTCTGCAGCACCAACGCATTGAGCTGTGCGGGGATGGTGAACACGGTATGGAAGTGTTTCACATCCAGCACATCCTGCTTCCTCTTTCCTATCCATTGCTCCTTTCTCACCGTCTGGCACTTGGGGCAGTGGCGGTTCCGGCAGGAGTTGTAGGATTGGCGGGAGTACCCGCAATCCGGACAGACGTCGGTATGCCCTCCCAGGGCCTGGGTGCGGCATTCCATGATCGCCTTTGCCGTCTTCTGGGCTTGCAGGGGAACGAAATGGCTTCTCCTGTACTCGTCAAACGAGGCAAGGAACACATCCTGCACCTCAGCCATGGATGAAGTTCCTCTCACGGTACTCAGCCCAAAACTGTGCAGAGAGATCTTCTGGTGACTTTACATTGCTTTTGTCGACGAGCGAGAGGTGCAGATACACCGTCGTCGAGGAGAGGCTGGAATGACCGAGCATCTCCTTGAGCCTCATGAGGTCCGTACCGCTTTGCAGTGTGTGGGTCGCAAAGCAATGCCTCAGCGTGTGGCAACTCGCCTTCTTGCTAATTTGGGCATCTTTCGCTATCTTTCTGAACATGGACTCGAAGCTTCTATAGCCTTGTGTCCGTGTCTTGGTATAGTCTGGAAAGATGTAATCGTTGGCATTGGTAGGCCGGTACGTCTTCCAATAGTAGCGGAACGCCTCCAAGCCTGCCTTGGTGAGCGGGGCGAACCGCTCCTTTCTTCCTTTCCCGCACCGAACATGCAGCAGCATCCTTTTTGCATCGATGTCATTGGTCCTGAGTGCAATCATCTCGCTGATGCGCAACCCCGAGCCGTAGAGGTTGAGGAAGAAGGCGAACTGCTTGGGCCTGGTGACTTCCTGGAAAAACGCTTCCAACTCCTGCGGTGTAAGAACCTCGGGTCTTGTCACCGGTTCCTTGACATGAGGGACCCTCTTGTAGTTGATGTCCTTCTCCAGCGTGACCTCGTACAGGAAGCGCACGGCGCAGTTGTACTGGTTGATAGATGAAGGGGCAAGATCTTCTCTACTGGTAAGATGCAGCAGGTATGCCCGGAACTCCTTTTCCGTCAGCTTCGAGGTGTCCTTAGCTTTGCAAAATTCCAGAAAACGATTGCATTGGATAGAGTAGCAGGAAATGGTATCCTCGCTGAATCCGCGCAGCTGCATGTCCTGTAGGAGTTTTCTCCTGGTTTGTGATTGAGTCATCTTCAATGTCTCCTCTGAATGGTATGTGCATCCCACGGATGCGGATACCATGATAGAGGAGACCGAACATCTCTCAAACAAGTAAGGTCAGCTACACAATGATTGAGCCAAGGCCACCGCGTAGCGGTTTAGTACTTTTGATCTTATGCGATCCTGTGTGGTTCAAGTCTTCCCGTTTCAGATAGATTCTGGCTCCGCCTAAGTCCTCACTCATATTTTCAGCACAGGTCAAAAGACTCGGACGACCTGCATAATTAGTATAGAGCTCTGAAAGCTCTGCTTTAAAAACAGGATCGTCTTTCAGTCTTTCATAGGCTTCTTCAAGTTCAAGAATCGCAGGCATCAGGGTCTCCGGTATGTACTGCCCACCATAGATTCCAAATCGTCCTTTTTGCATGGAAAACTCCTTGTAAAGACCATACATGTTTCTATAGATAGAATCAAGAGAGTTGGTCATTATTATCCGAAGTTTTCTGATAATAGCAATCCTATGAGCAGATTTTTAATTTCTGATGTTCCAATGTAGCCCGTAAATGATTTTTTCCTCCCTCTAGAATCTGTGATTGGCAGCCCTGTTGGCCTTACAGGCCTCTTTTTCCCAAGCCCGAAGTATGTCGGATGAGGCTTGTTCAAGTTCCTCGTTGATGT